>ERZ869909.1129-NODE-1129-length-23140-cov-21.354681_pt1 | contig 23140 bp, 25 predicted proteins | sample MGYA00520892_ERZ869909 | MGnify/ENA primary metagenome ERZ869909 (study PRJEB32215, sample SAMEA104723947) | bioreactor metagenome | biome: bioreactor; feature: anaerobic bioreactor; material: water | place: China | collected 2015-03-12 ... | reverse complement strand
TACTGGTTCACATACCGGGCATCCGGCTGTAAATACTTCAATTTGTCTTTTCATTGTTTTACGTTTTTAATGATTAATATTAATTACGCTACAAAGATGTGTCTGGTCAGGGGGTGGTCTCCAAATTTTTTTTCAAATTCTTTTTTCCGTCTTGAGGCGTTGGCAAAAATTCAGGCTCTTTTGGTTTTTTCAGCGTTGGTTTGTGTGTCGGAAAAAACCAAATGTGCCTGAATGTGCGGTCGGTGTCCTACAATGAGGCATAACATGTTTATATCAGTAATAAAACTACAACATATTGCTGATATATTCCATTTCTAGAATAGTATTCATTTTTGATTTATTGTTGATATATACCACATAAGGCATATATACAACATGTTTTGAGTTTAAAATTTAGACAGTCTCTCAAGTTAAAACTTTAGAGACTAAAGGAACTCCTTCGTTATCCTCCTACGGTTAACCTTCTGAGGATAAAAAACTATGGAGTTCGAGGGGAGTAATCAAATATAGCATAATTTTTAAAACCTCATTCCTCAAAAGGTCAAGTATTTGCATTATAATTATCGATTAATAATTTTAATGTTTTTAGTGTAAATTTGAGCAGTTCTTGAATTTGTTTTAATCTATAATAATTGTATCAGACTTATCATCACCTAAATTAAATGTTATTGCTTTAACTTTGGTTTTATCTGTACCATTAAGGTTGTAGTGTGCAGAAAATCTAAAGGTATGCGAAAAATTATTTAATTCATTAAATGCTAAATCAGAGGTTAAATTTGAAAAAGTTGCCACTCCATCGTTACCAGATGCAGCTTGAAAATCAGCAAAAAATGGATCATCTCCAATTACACTCCATGTTTGTTCATCATAAGCATAAACAACTATCCCTGAAACTGTATCGCCACTAGAATTTTTTATAGTTATTTTAGCAGAAGTTACTTTATCTTGAGAATTATCATCATCTGATGAACAAGAACTAAATATTGCTATCGTTACTAATAATAGCAAAACGTGTTTAATTTTTTTCATGTATTTCATTTTATTAGTTGGTAATTATTTGTGTGAACTGCTCAAAGTAAACACATTTTAATCAATTGTAATTCTTAATTTTTATGTCGAACATCGATTGGATATAAGTAGTTTAGCCAAAGGTGATATTAAACTATGTCATTAGTATAACACTGCCATACCCTTGTCAAATGCTCTTATATTCAATATCTGAAACACTGCTTTTATTTAAAGTTTAGGGTCTCTTTCACTTTTCTCCTGCGAAAAACCTTCGGAGGAAAAATGCTATGGAGCTCGAGGGGATTACTCAAATATAACTTAATTTTTAAAACCCCCATTCTCCAAATATAAACAGTGGCTTGCAATCCATTTTACGGGATTCCACATTCCCGCAAAAAAACCAACAAATCAGCCCTTGTCCCACACAAAATCCACCCTTGTTTGGGTTTTGTTTCTAACAAGCACGTTTAAATGTGTTTAGTTATTATGGGTTTTATTAAACTGTATAGCTAGTTCAGGACGGGTCAAAATGGAGGCTCATGTATGGATACTCCTACCTTACTCCCTACCAAAGGCTGGGATAAAGCCACCCTTGGCTTTTTTAGATATATTCTAAATAATAATTTAAAGATCAAAATTTGAATTGTTTTTTATTTGAATGGTATCGTTTTTTACTAAGTGTTCTGGAGGATTTTTAAAATAATCACCTCTGCTTTCCTTTTGTAAATAGATCCATCATAAGTACTCCCTTTTATAAAAAATAAAATCAGTCACGAGAGGTTGCAGTCCGGTGGTTTTGAAGTCTGTGGCGATTTGCCCCCGGTGATAGGTGGAGTGGTTGATGCTATGAAACAAAACATCCTGGATGCTGTTTTGAAAGGACTGTCCTTTGCTGTTGTTGTAGTTAATGGTTGCGTCTAAGTCAAAAGTGTCGAGTATGTGTAGGGAGTGTTTATAATTGGCCTGGTCTATTTGCTTGAAGTCTTTGGCGTCCTGCAATTGCCACACGCCATAAGCTGCTTGTTGCGGGTCAATCCTGTTGTTCCAGATGTGATGGGCATTTAAAATATGGCTAAACTGGCTGATGGCTTTTTCAGAAGTGGTATCGGGATGTTTTATGAATACATCGGCCAATTGTTGGTTGCAGTGCCGGTTGTAGGTGAAGAGTTCTTTGAAAAATGAGGTCATCAATAATGTTTTATTAAAAGAGCAGTGTCAGAGACCAAAGCGCTTTTTTAGTTTTTTCATTACTTCTTCATGAGAAATCGTGTTGCCATCTTCAATATCCTGAAGTCCTTTTTGAATTCCTTCCAGTTCAGCAGGGCTTAAGTGGTCCCACCAATCTTCATTTTCGATGTTATTTTTCAGTTTGTCCATGATTTAAAGTTAATTAAAAAATGAATAGTCTGTTCTAAAGAATTACTTAATAATCCTAAAACTCCCCATTTCCTCGGATTTTTTAAGTCTTTATTTAACTATATATGATATCTGGATATTTGTGTAGCCTTATTTTTTCTGCTGTAAAATCTTTAAAAGTTTTTTGGGGTCTTGCCTGTTGTCCCAGAAGGCTGAGATTATGATGTGATGCTCTGTTATTTTGTAAAAGATGCTGAAATTACCCAGCGAAGCTACTCTGGTGTCTTTATAGTCTGTTGATTTATAAATAAAGGGGTTTTTAGCAATTTGGTTAGTTCTTTTGGAGACTAAATCGATGAGTTTTTTAGAATAGCTGTTGGATTTATTTCTTTTCACCCAATATTCTAAAATGCCCACAAATTGGATATCGGCAGTTCTGGTCCAAATTACATCTCGTTTAACCATTCAAGATTCCTTTTGTTCATTGCTTCTTGAGAAATCAACCTTCCGTTTTTAATATCCTCTTCACTCATTTGAAGCAAAAGTTTTTGTTCCCGGGTTAATTCAACCAGATCTGAATCTGTTGTACTGGAAGATATGAGTTGGTCAAGTGCTTTTAAAAACTCTTTGTTTTTAATCGCAAGGATTTTATCAATCAATCCGCTTCTTATGCTGTCCATTGTAGCCATTATTTTCTTTTTTAAAATATAAATTTCCGAAATTATATTGAAATTACCTAATGTTACTCACTTACACCCGGAAAGTAATAGAACCCATATAACATTGGGTTTTTTAACGGTATTGCCTATTTCACTATCCTAAAACTCCCTGTCTCCCCGTCAAAATCAATCAGGTTTTTGGGGAAGAGTGCAGAGAAGCAACCCTCTTCAATCAACGCACAGGGGTCGCCAAAAAAGGTCTTTTCGGGGGTCATGACGATCATTTGGTCACACAACTGTATGGCGAGGTCAATCTCGTGGGTGGAAAAGAGGATGGTTTTGTTTTTGCTGAGGTTTTTCAGCAGTTTTAATATGGATGCCCGGTGGTAGATATCGAGGTGGGTGGTGGGTTCGTCCAGGATGATGATGGGGGTGTCTTGTGCCAGCGCTCTTGCAATCAAGGCACGTTGCAACTGCCCGTCACTGAGTTCATAGCATTTACGGTCTTTAAAACCGAGCATTTCAGTGGCGTTTAGGGCTTCGATGATGTGTGTTTTGTCGTCTTCGGTAAGGGTACCCAGCCAGTTGGTGTAGGGTTGACGGCCTAAAGCGACGAGTTCGCCCACGGTCATGTTTTTGGAAGCGGGTATTTCGGTAAGCACCACGCTGAGGGTTTCTGCCAGGGATTCAAAGCTATAGTTTTGGAGGGATTCCTCGTTTAAAACAATGTCACCTGAAAGCGATTTTTGCACCTTGCACAAGCTGCGCAACAAAGTCGATTTCCCAATACCGTTACTTCCCACCAAGGCAACGAGTTCACCGCTTTTCAAAGAAAAGTTAAGGTCCCTAGCCACCACATGGTTCCCCGATTTGTGGAAATAACCTATGGAGAGGTCTTTGGTTTGAAGGGTGTATATAGGTTGATTTGACATTGATAAAGTAGTACCACAAAGTTGCGCAGAGGTACCACAAAGTTACACAAAGATTTTTTACTCTGCGTTACTTCGCGCTTCTTTGTGTCTCTTTGCGGTATAGCTTAATTCACGTCAATCCAATCGATGGTTATACCGCAGACCTGCCTGCCGGCAGGCAGGGTTACGCAGAGGTACCACAGAGTTACGCAGAGATTTTTTGAAGTTTAAAAAAGCAGCTTCCGCTTCCTCACCAACAACCAAATCACCACCGGCGCGCCCACCAAAGAAGTAATCGCATTGATCGGCAGGGTGTAATCAGTAAATGGCACCTGGGCAATGCTGTCGCAAATAAGCATAATCACTGCACCGCTCAAAAGCACGGCCGGTATCAAAACTTTATGATTGGCAGTTGTGAAAATCTGTCGTGTAATATGCGGCACTGCCAGTCCGATAAAAGCGATGGGTCCCGCAAAGGCGGTGATGGCTCCGGCGAGTACACAAGTGGCAATCAGAATAAGCATTCGGCTTTTAGCGATGTGCAATCCCTGGCTTTTGGCGTAGTTTTCACCTAATAACAAAGCGTTTAACGGTTTTATGGTGAGTATGGACAAGATAATTCCGAAAAGAAAACAGAGCGCCAGCACCAGCATCCCTTCCCAGGAGTTGTTACCAAGGCTTCCAAACGACCAGAAAATATATTGTTGCAATTGCTCAGCCGGGCTGAAATAGGCGAGGACACCCACCACGGCAGCGGTAACGCTTCCAAACATCAATCCGATGATGAGGATGGCCATGGTATCTTTTACGCGAACGGTCACGGCAAGTACTGCCAGCATCACCATCAAACTTCCCAAACCGGCGGCGATGACCAGGCTCCATTTGCTGACCAGCAACAACCCTATAGCTCCACCTATACCTGAAGCACCCATAATCAACAAGGCAACACCCAGACTGGCACCGCTACTAACCCCTAAAACAAAAGGCCCCGCCAACGGATTGCGAAACAGCGTCTGCATCAACAACCCGCAAACCGACAACCCGGCACCCACCATAATGGCGGTCAAAGCTTTGGGCAAACGGTAATCCTGAATGATAAATGCCCAGGAGGCTTTTTCGGGTTCGACGTAAAACAGCGCCTTGACGACTTCCTTCAAAGGAATAGAAACAGACCCCAGGGATAAATTGACAAAAAACACAACAATAAGCAACACGCTTAAAGCGAGGAAGTGTTTGTTGTATGTGGTGTTTTTTTCCAAACTAAATATAATTTTAAACTATTTCCTTTCTCACCGGTCACTGAGCGGAGCCGAAGTGAGAGGTTAGGACATTATTCCAAAGCCCTAAAAAAATAAAACTCATGCTCCGGCAACAATTCGGGGTGCAATATCTTTACTAAATCTTTTAAAACCAAATCGGGCCGGTTGGGGGCGAGTTCATAATAAATGATACCGCCCGTTTCCCCTTTCAGGCTGGAGAAGCTATAGACGGTTTTGTTCTTATAAGCATCCAACTGTGTGTAAGCCTTATGTGCATCTGCCAACTGACTATAAGTTGTAAACTGCCCCGGACCAATCCAAAAATCGGCGTGCTGTGCCCTGTCGATTACGGTTTCCACGTTTAGGGCAATGCTTCCGGTGCCTTCGCTGTCTGCCCAGAGGTAGGCGCCATTGGCATCGGCGATAAACTGGGCACCCCAGCTTTTACCTTCAGGCAGGTACCAGATGTCTTTCCAAAGCGCGCCGCTCAAAACGGTGGGTGTGTTGTCTGCGGTTTGTGCGAGTTCTTTTACGGTAATGTATTCGGCTTCAATTTCGCTGAAAAGCTGTGCGGCGGCCTCATTTTTATCAAAGAAAGCTCCAAAAAACTTAATCCACTCCGCTTTTCCCAACGGGTGGTTTTCTGTCCAGTCGCCGTTAAAAACTATGGGAATGCCGGCACGTTGCAGGGTTTCGTAAGTTTTGTTGTTTCCGGTAACGGCAAAGCCTATCATCACATCGGGTTGCAGGTCGATGACGTTTTCAGTATTGATGGACTCGTTGTTGCCAATTTCGGTGAGTTTGCCCTCGGCGATGCGTTTTCGGGTATGTTCTGAAGAGATATAGCTGAGGTTGGGGAAGGCGATGAGTTTATCGGTCTCGCCCAGCATATCCAGTGAGGGAATATGGGTCGTGGAAGTCACAATCAGGTTCTGAACGGGCACTTGCACCACGGCATCAAAACGCTCTTCGGATTCAAAATTAGCTTGATCCTTCACAAGCGCATACCTGAATACTTTCCCTGCATCCGGCCAGGGGTTGTTCACTTCGATAACCTTATAGTCACCATAATCAGTAATGGAAAAACCCTTTGCATAACTGATTTCAAGGGAGTTTCCATCTATTGAAGGAGCGGGTGGTGTTTTTTCGTTTTTGCAGGAAAAAAACACCAAAAAAGTAAATAGGATTGCAAGTGTCTTATAACTCATGTCTAAAGTCTAAAATCTAGTGTCTAATGTCTCAAGTCTATAGAAAAACAAAAGTAACATTATTTAAACTTTCCTTTCTCCCAACTTCAAAAATGTTTACTTTCGCATAGAATTTTGGTTTGCAATTCCCCCACTGGGATGCGCGATTAAAAGGGAATCAAGTGAAAAGAACGGTTTAAATTTTCAAAGTATTTCAAAATCTGAAATCCTTAATCATAAATCACTAATCTTCAATCTTGAGCTGTTCCCGCAACTGTAAGCTATCAAGCTTGTTGTTCACTTCAATGTCACTGACCCGATGGCAATCGGGATGGGAAGACCAACAACAAGACGCGAGCCAGGAGACCTGCCGGATTCATAAATCAATGTCAAACTTTCGGGATAAAAGTTTGGGTGAGGGAAACTTCATTCTTTTTTCCTGGTTAACTATTTAACCCAATGAACAAATTTATGGTATCGGCACTGTTATGTGCCTCAACACTGGTGTCTGCTCAGGAACTTCAAAAAGCAGAACAATTAGACTCCGTTTTTATTGATACTAAAGTGCAACTCCATCGCAAAAACAGCGGTAAAGTGGTTACAAAAATCACTTCTGAAACCCTGGAACGCAGTGCCGGAAAATCTGTTGCACAGGTCATCAATGAGGTTTCAGGTATCGAAATCAATGGCAGCCGAAGTTATGACGGTCAAAACCTGGGCTACTATGTGCGCGGCGGAAGAAACCGTCAGGTCTTGATTATGCTGGACGGTGTGCAGGTGACAGACGGCTCACAAATCGCCAATGATTATGACCTGCGACTCGTGCCGGCTCAAAACATCGAGCAGATTGAAATTGTAAAAGGAGCATCCAGCGTGCTTTATGGAAGCGGTGCTGCCACAGCGGTCATTAACATCACCACCAAAAAATCAAGCGACAGACCCATTGCAGCACATTTTACTTCCACAGTTGGCACCAATCAGGCGCAGGGAGTCAATGATTACCGTGCAGAGGAATTCACAAACGCGGTGAACGTCAACGGGACAGTGGGCAAGTTTTTCTACCTGGCGACCTTCAACAACCGCTATGTGGACGGACTTTCAGCCATTGCAGCGCCTGAGGGCGAAGAACCCTTTGAAAGCGATGTGTTTAACAGTTTTGACAGCTATGTCAATCTGGGTGTCCACCTGACGGAAAACATCAAGGTGAGTCAGTTTTTCAGTTATGGCAAATACAAAGCAGGCTATGATAATTTTGATTTTACCGATGCCAATCACCTTTCGGAATCGCGCCAATTGCGCACCGGCGGTAACTTTGAGTGGAAATACAAAAGCGGGAAGTATGTGTTCAACGATTCCTATGCGTGGATAGAGCGCGAACTTACCGATGATTTTCCGGTGAAGTATGATGCGCGTTTTTATGCGCTGGACAATTATTTGCAACATCGGTTTGGAGAACAGGTTACAGCCATTGCCGGGTTTAACTTTTCCACTTCCAATATGAATGCATTCAGTATCCCTTTCGGCGAAAGCCAGTTTGCACAGGTGATTGACAAGGACGATGCTCAATTCACCATTTTTGATCCTTATGTGAATATGGTGTATGTTTCAAATTTTGGTTTGAATGTCAATGCCGGCGCGCGATTGAATACGCATTCGGTCTATGACAATAAGTTGGTTTACAGCATCAATCCTTCTTATAATTTCGCTTTAAGCGAAAACAATTTGAAGCTTTTGGCCTCTTACAGCACGGCCTATATCACCCCTTCTTTGTTTCAAATTTATGACCCCTCCTATGGCAACGAGGATTTACTGCCCGAAGAAAATGCCACTATTGAAGCAGGAATTGAATTTACGACAAACACCAACTTCAGGGCCAGTGTGGTGTATTTCACCCGAAATGAAAAGAACTATGTGGATTTTGTGATTGTGGATCCTGATAATTTTATTTCGCAATACCAAAACATTGCTGATGAGTTTACTGCAGATGGGGTGGAAGTAGAGCTTTCAAAACGCTTCAACAGCCAATGGTTTGTGACGGCCAACTACACCTTCACCCAACCCGATGAGCGGTTTGCATTGCGTATTCCCAAGCATAAAGTGAATGCAAATGTTCAGTACCAACCCTCGGTGAAGACTACGCTGTCATTGAGTTATCAATACAACAGCAGTCGGGAGGACCGTTTTTTCAGTATGGAAACCTTTCAGCAGGAAGCCGTCACGCTGGATGAATATGGTATTCTGGATTTTTATGTGAGCAGGCGTTTGACTGAGAACATCAGGTTGTTTGCCGGTTTACACAATCTTTTGGATGAAACCTATGAAGAATTGTATCGCTACTCCACCCGTGGCCGCAATGTGAGATTGGGGTTTAGTTTGGAATTTTAGCAATTAGCCTTTATTAGATTTGAAAAGGAAGCTGCCCCGGGGTGGCTTCTTTTGTTTTAAATCTTTAAGTTTTTTTTATAAAAAAAGGAAATTTTAATACTTAATTTTATTTATAATGATAAAGCCTTATGATTAAATTTTTTAAAACCTTTTTTATTCTTCTTAAAAAAGCATTTGTTAGCTGGAATAAGAATGACCCATTTCCTAAAGGGGCAACTATTGCTTACTATACACTTTTTTCACTTCCATCCTTATTGATTATCGTGATGACCATTGCGAGTTCGTTTTTTGAACGTGATGCAGTGCAGGGCAGGATTACGGCGCAGATTAGTGACTTTATTGGAGGGGATTCCGCAAAAGCCATTGAGAACATGATTATTAATGTATCGGCTTCTGAAGATTCCACGCTGGCGATTATTTTTAGTGTGGGAATGGTTCTTTTTGCTGCTACCGGAGTGTTTTTTCAGTTAAAAAAAACGATGAATAACATTTGGGGAGTGGCGGCAAAAAAAGCAAATTTTGTGAGAATGCTGCTCGACAGGCTCATTTCATTTGGGATGGTTTTGGTTATTGGATTTTTACTGCTTATTTCCCTAATGATTTCTGCGGTGTTGAGAATCCTTAAAGAACACATAGAAACCATTTCTGAAAGCCTTACTGCTGTATTTGTGGATGTGATGAATTTTGGGTTGTCATTTGTGATTTTGACCATCCTTTTTGCAGCACTCTTTAAGCTGTTGCCCGATATAAAAATAAGATGGAGGATTACTTTTCTGGGTGCTGCTTTGACTACAGCCTTGTTTTTGATTGGTGAATTTTTGATTGGATATTATTTCGGTCAAAGTGAACCGGCTTCGGTATATGGTGCTGCAGCATCTGTAGTGATTATTTTACTTTGGGTGAATTATATTTGTTTGATTTTGTTTTTTGGTGCTGAGTTTACGGTACAGTATGCCGAACATAAAAACGAAAAGGTAATCCCAAATAGATTTGCAGAGCCCGCCATCCATCAGGAAATTGATAAGCTAAGTTCCCGTTACATCAATCCTAAAGAAGAAAAAAGGATTTTGGAAAAACTACAATCCAATTTGGAATACAAAGATGATAAAAACCCAAATAAATAGTATTGATCACACTTCACATGGTTTTATTTAAGTAATTTGGTCAAATGGAAAGTATTTTTAAAGATCGCCTCATCGAGATTTATGATGGATTTTTGCACCTGATTCCCAATCTGGTTTTTGCCCTTATTTTTTTTGCAATTGGGGTTTTGATTATTCAATTAATTAGAAAGCAGATTTTTTCACGCATCGTCAGAAAAGCAAAAGATGCTGTTGCTACCCAGTTTGTTACTGATATTATCGTAATCGTTTTTTACATCATCTTGATTTTAATGGCATTCAGGGTGCTGGGGCTAAGTATGGTAACACAAACCATCATTGGTGCTGCAGGTCTAACCACGTTTATCATTGGTTTTGCTTTAAAGGATATTGGCGAGAATTTTTTGGCAGGTATCGTCATGATTTTTGACCGGCCTTTTGAAATGGGTGATCTCATACAAATCGAAAATCACCTGGGTCGGGTCATTAAAATTTCCATTAGGGAAACCACTATTAAAACCACAGACGGGAAAAATGTTTATATACCCAATGGAGACATCATCAAAAAACATCTTATCAACTTCACGATAGACGACCAGCTTAGGGAAAGTTTTGAAATAAGCATTTTCAACAACAATAATGTGAGGGAAGTGATGGATATGATTTTAGAAACGGTTTCCTCTTTCAATCAAATATTAAAAACAAGAAAGCCCGCTGTGGCACTCAAAAATTTTGATAATGGCACTGTACAACTCAATGTGTTATATTGGTATAATCTCCGGGGAACACGTGCAAGGGACGGCAAGTTAAAGACAGACATTATGCTGGCTGTATTGGAAAAACTAAAAGAAAACAATATCGCCTTCCCGGACCATGTTCAGGATGTGAAGGTGAGTCAGGACAAAGGTTGATACCGCATATATTGCTGAAGCATTTTTCGGGTTTGTTGTTGTAGTTTTTTTCTAAAAAAAGGGGTCCAGCCCAGTATAAATCCTTTCCATCCCATCGCCTGCCGTGACCATTTCCAAAGATTGAAATAATCTGTGTGTTTGATGATTTTTCCGTTTTCCATAATCATTATTGCCTCGATATGGTTGGTGATTATCCTTCCGGTTTTGGAAAAAGGGTAAACCGCTGTCCAGTTGACTTTGGCAATGGTTTCAGATGATTCATTTAATTGATGGCTTACTTTCAGGTTGCCCCTGCTACGCTCAATAAGCATCTGCCACATCATTTTAGCATCATTTCCTTTAAGCTTTCCGAAGGCAGGGTCTTCAAATTCAATTTTGTCATCATAAAATGAAATCATAGTTTCTGCATCAGCTTTCGCGAAAGCAGAATAAAAACCTGAAGCAATCTCCCGCGTATTCATAAGTGTGATATTTCTCATTTAAAGAATGACAAATTACACCTATTTTTGATTTAATTTGAATTTTTATGATAGTTTATGAATCTGCAAGCAGATAAAATTCCATTTTACAGTATTTCTAAAGAGGAGGCTCTAAAAAAATTAGGAAGCTCTGTTGATGGGCTTTCTCAAGAACAAGTTGAGGAACTTAGAAAAACTTATGGCTGGAATGAGTTGCCCGAAGCACAAAAAGTTTCCTGGCTAAAAATGCTGGGCAAACAGTTTAAAAGCATACTGGTCGTTATACTTATCATAGCCGCGGTGATTTCTTTTCTGGTGGGGCATTTGGTGGATATGTATGTCATACTTGCTGTGGTTGTCATCAATTCGCTCATTGGTTTTATTCAGGAACTTAAGGCAGAGCAAGCGGTTTCTGCACTTCGCAAATTGATGGTCCAAAAAGCCCGTGTGATTAGGGACGGGAAAGAGGAAATTGTTTCTTCACGTGAACTTGTGCCGGGGGACATAATTATTTTGGAAGAAGGCGAGAGCATCCCTGCAGATGCCCGCATTATTGAATCAAAAAACCTGCAGGTTACCGAGTCTTCACTTACCGGTGAGTCAGTTCCCGTTTCAAAAAATGATGCGGTTTTACCGGAAGATACACCTCTCGCAGACAGAAAAAACTTGCTGTACAAGAGTACGTTTGTCACCGGGGGTTTTGTAAAAGCAGTGGTATGTGGCACCGGTTTAAACACTGCCATTGGAGACATAGCCGAATCTTTGACTAAAATAAAAAGGGCACAAACCAATTTTCAGAAAAAGACCAACACCCTGGGCAGGCAAATGGCTGTAATAGCTGTCATTAGTGCCGCATTGCTATTTACTGTGGGGTACCTTTCCGGAAATTATGAGTTGGATGAGTTGTTGCTTGTATCCATAGCCGCACTGGTTTCAGTGATTCCTGAAGGATTGCCAGCTGTGCTTTCGGTGGTGCTTGCGATTGGTTCATACAGAATGTCTAAGAGAAATGCCATTATCAGAGATTTTACTTCGGTCGAAACTTTGGGTGCGGTTACAACCATTATAACCGATAAAACCGGAACGCTCACACAAAACAAACTCACCGTGAAAAAAGTGTTTACTTATGGTGAAGAGTTTGTTGATGTTTCGGGTGAAGGGTGGTTTCCGGCAGGAAATTTTAGTCGGAATAAAAAGATTATCGAGCCGGTGGAATACCCGGGTTTAAAACGATTACTCGAAATAGCAGCCTACTCCAATAATTCATCCATCAAGCACGATGAAAAAAGCGATGACTATGAGCTTATTGGTGACCCCACTGAAGGGGCATTGCTGGTGCTGGCTTCCAAGGCAGGGGTTAAATTTAAATCAGCTGATGACCTGAAAAAAATAGATGACCTGCCCTTTAACTCCAGGCTGAAAATGCGGGCTTCTTTGCTGGAAATCTCAGGTGGGAAATACCTGTTTGTTATCGGTGCACCCGAAAAAATCCTGGAAGCATCAAACACCATACATTTTGAAAATACAGAGGTTTCCCTTGATGATACAAAAAGGGAAGAAATCAAGAGCGTGATGAATGACTGGTCTGCAGATGCTATGCGGGTCATAGGTCTGGCCTATAAAAAATTGCCCGATACACTTGAAAAAATTGATGAATATGGAATTGACGGTTTGGTTTTTTCCGGTTTAACCGGAATGATTGACCCGCCCAGACCCAATACCAAAGATGCCGTTCAGCAATGTAAAACTGCCGGAATCAGGGTGATAATGGCTACCGGCGACCACATCAATACTGCTATTGCCATTGCAAAAGCTGTTGGGATAATTGAAGAAGAAAATGAAAATGAACTGATAGCACTGAATGAACAACAATTGCTTCAGCTGGACGAAAAGGAATTTGATGAAGCAATCACAAAAGTTTCGGTTTTCGCCCGATTGACACCCGCTGTCAAACTGCGCATAGCCGAACGATTACAAGCAATGGGCGAACTTGTCGCGATGACCGGTGACGGGGTAAATGATGCCCCGGCTTTAAAAAAGGCAGATATAGGTGTGTCTATGGGGATTATGGGCACTGATGTTGCCCGGGAATCGTCACAAGTCGTCCTTGCCGATGATAATTTTGCAACCATAGTAAGCGCGATAGAGGAGGGCAGGATTGTTTTTTCTAATGCCCGTAAAACCAGTTTTTTCCTGGTGACAACAAACTTTGCCGAAATTACCACATTGGTGTCACTGGTCGCTATGGGCTTACCAATGGCACTAACCGCCACTCAAATATTGTGGCTAAATCTTGTAACCGATGGGGTTTGTGACAAGGCACTGGCCACCGAAAGGGGACACAAGGACTTATTGAAGGAAAAACCGGTGAGGCAGGAAGAAAAAATACTCAACGCCAGTGTGTTGCCATTTTTATTTATGATGGCGGGAATTATGACGGTTTTATCATTGGCTGTTTATTTCTGGTTTATTGATGTGAGTCTTGAAAAAGCAAGAACGACCGTTTTTATCATAATGGCGTTTTCACAGTTATTTAATTTATACAACATGAGGTCTTTGAAAAAATCGGTTTTTGAGCTTGGTTTCTTTTCCAATAAGTATGTCAATCTGGCGATTATTATTTCCATTTTTATCCAGGTGATGATTATAGAACTTCCGTTTTTTCAGCGCGTCTTTTCATTTGAATTTGTTTCAGTGCCTGAATTTTTAATCCTTATTTTGCTTTCTTCTTTGGTGCTGTGGAGTGGGGAATTTTACAAGTATGTGAAGTATAAACTTGCCAATTAATAAATTTTGTTGCTAAATTTGAACTATGCAGGATATACCTTTTGATTTTTGGATGTTTTTAGCCGGGCTCGGGATATTCCTGTTCGGGATGCGGCATTTGGAAGAAGGCATTAAAGGGTTAGCCGGAAAATCATTTCAAAACTTCATCAAACGCTTTACTAACCGAAGCTGGAAAGGCATACTCACAGGAACGTTTGTAACTGCAATATTGCAAAGCAGTTCGATGGTTACATTGCTTGTCTTGGCATTTCTTGGTGCCGGAATGCTGAGTTTAAAAAATGCCTTGGGAGTTGTACTTGGCGCCAATTTGGGAACCACATTTACAGCCTGGATCGTGGCAGCCCTGGGTTTTAAAATGAACATAGCCGATTTTTCATTTCCCTTTCTGGCACTTGGAATTTTATCTTTCCTTTTTCTGGAAAGCAGGCCTATCTTGAAAAACCTGGGTGTTTTTCTCATTGGTTTTGGGTTGCTTTTCCTTGGTCTGGATTATATGAAAGTTGCTCTTGATACTGTAGCCGATCAGATTGATTTGACTGCAATTTCAGAACTTGGGCTTTGGGCTTTTTTGTTGGTTGGTTTAGTGGTAACTGCTATGGTACAATCAAGTTCAGCAATGATAGTGATTATTTTGAGTGCTTTAAATTCCGGGTTGATTGATATTTACCAATCCATGGCTATGATCATTGGGGCCAATATTGGAACAACTTCTACATTGTTGCTGGGCTCCATCGGTGGAACTGCCGACAAAAAAAGGCTTTCATTTGCCAATGTGGTTTTTAAAATTGTTCCCGGTGTTATAATATTTATTTTTCTTAGAGACTCAATCGATTTTATATACAATGTTTTTAATGTAAAAGATCCATTAATGGAACTTGTTTTACTGAATACGTTATTAAACCTATTTGGGATTATAATATTCTTGCCATTTTTAGGAGTTATTCAAAAAGAATTGAATAATAGATTTAAAGGTCATGAGCCCTCCGGCGAAACCCTATACATTAAAAACATCACGACCGAGTTTCCCGAAGTTGCCTTGAAAGCAGTTAAAGACGAATTGGGTCTGGTATACATTTACGTACAGGATTTTATTCAAAACTGTTTTGCAGTTACAAACGGCAATCATAAAGCTTCAGGTTGGAAAACCATCTTTCAAACAGCTGTAAACCTCAATGAAAAATATGATAAAATCAAACGTCTAGAAGACGAATTAACGACCTTCTACCTTCAGTTGCAGGAACAAAACCTAACCGATAAAGAATCTGAACAACTCACATCAAATATGATTGCACTGCGGTCGTTGGTTTATGGTGCAAAAGACATCAAGGATGTTGCTCACAACATTAAATTCATCATTGACAGTGAAGACCCGCTTGCACTCGAGGTTTTAGATAAGCTAAGAACATTTGTAAAAAACAAAATTGACGAGATTCACCTGTACATAGATATTGATGCCACACATGCCCCCACACTGAATCAAATGCTGGAAAGCAATGAAACCTTCTACAATGAGATGATTACATTCTTATACCAAAATGTAAAGGGATTGTCCAAAAAAGGCGTTCCGGTTTCAACAATTACAAACGTGATTCGGCAAACTGTTTCATCCATGAACCATATTTGTCAGGCGTTTATGCGTGATCAAATAACCGTGGAAATTTCAGATGTCAAGTAATCAGTTAACATTCTTATTTAAATCCTCCACATACATTCTGTTATATGTGGGCAAGTGCATATTGCTGTTTCCTGCTTCCCTGAATTCAAATTGAACCCTGCTTTTTGGGCTTCTTCCGAAGATTTCATCAAGTGCTGCCTCCAGCAAAGGTTCCTGAATGTCTCCCAGTGTTCCTAACTGTGTGAGGTTCTCGATAAATTCCACATCCGGGGGAATGCCGTCTTCAAAGCCTGTAACACCATTGGCATTAGCAGAAGTAAATATTAAGGGTTGTATCGCATAATAGTGTGAAAGACTAGCTTCAGACCTTCTAAAATTTGGTGGTGGCCCGTCATAAAAAGTAGTTGAAGCCTGAAATTTTCCGGTGGTGGTTGCGCCCACCTGTACCACATCTATATAAGGATCAAGACCATTAATCACCAATTCGCTGGCTGAAGCTGTGCTTGAAGTGGTTAAAACATACACCCTGTTAAGGTTCAGACTGTTTATGGCTGCGCCGGTTCTAATGGTGCTGTTAAAGCGGTTAATTAAGCTTTCGGGGTCGTTTTGCTGGAAAATGGCTTGAAGCTCCGGATTCCAGACTTCTGTAGAAAATACCTGCCCGGTAAACTGCCCGGTAATCATGCTTGATAAATCTATGGCACTTCTAACCGAACCACCGCTGTTATAACGTAAGTCTAAAATAAGTTCATCCAAACCTTCGCCATTAAATGTCCCGAACACATTGTTGAGTTGGGTGTCAAAATCGGCTGTGAAACCATTGTACATTAAATAACCAATTTTTTGCCCTTCTATGGTATATGTTGTAGCAATGTGTATCGGGTTCTCTGTAAGTTCACTTTTGTTTAACGAAATGGTTTGTCCGGTTGGGGTAATGGTTGTTCCGTCAAATGTGGCCAGACCAATCTCATAGGAATTGAGTTCCCTAAGTAGTTCAAAATTTTCAATAGTTATTTGTGCACCGTTTATGGTATTAAAAATCATACCGCGTTCCACACCTTTTTGAGCAGCATCACTGTTTGGAATAACATAGCGCACATACCCAAACACATTGGTTTGGCTTCCGGGATAAAATACCAGCCCATACTGCATGCCATTGCTTAACCTGATGCCGGCAAGTGCCGCTTCCAGAACCCTGTAGTCATCCACTATAAAGCTAAAACGGTCTTGAGAAGCCATCAAACCTCCAAATAAATCTTCAGGGGTGGAGAAGGTGCCCAAAAATTCGTTGAGTTCATTCTGGGTTGCAAAGCGGTCGTTGGCCAAGTCCGGGACATCGGGTTTGTATAAATACCAAATGTTCATCGCTTTATAGATAAAGTTTTGTATGTCGAGCGTGTTTACATTTTGTATATTGTCATCAAAATCCTCAAAGCAAGCCTGAAAACTTACTGCAATTAGAAGAATAATCGATAAATGCTTTATCTTTTTTATAGAGTTTAACATTGATTTAAAACATCATTAGAACACTAAAAATAAGCACAATATTGTGATTAGCAATTTTTTTGTAACAAAAATTAATATGAATCGTCATCAAGTTATTAGCAGAAACAAAACCATCAAACCCAACCAATGCAAAAACAAGAGTTTCTAAATATTGTAATGCCCTTAAAGGACAAACTCTACAGAATGGCAAAGCGTATATTGGTTTCTCATGATGAGGCAGAGGATGCAGTCCAGGAAGTGTTTTTGAAATTGTGGAATGGCAGGGATAATATTAAAAAGTATTCCAAACCTGAAGCTTTTGCAATGACCATGACTAAAAATTATTGCCTGGACAGGCTTAAGTCAAAGCAAGCTTCAAACCTGACAATAGTGCATCAGAATTATAAAAGTTATGATTCAAGAACTGAAGACCAGGTGGAAGCAAAAGACGGAGTGGGTATGGTTTTTGAAATTATGAAACAATTGCCCGAACAACAACGCATCATTTTGCAATTGCGTGATGTGGAAGAATATGAATACAGCGAAATTGCAGAAGTGATGGAGATGAATGAAACCGCAGTACGGGTCAATCTTTCAAGGGCACGAAAATTGGTTAGAGAAGAATTAATAAAAAAGTACAATTATGGACTTGCAAAAAATTGAACAACTGCTTGATGCCTATTTTGAAGGCGAAACCGATGTAGCAGATGAAAAAGTGCTGAACGCATATTTTTCAGGAGATGAGGTGGCACCACATTTGGAGCCCTATCGCGAAATGTTTGCCTATTTCGCGCAAGCAAAATCAGAAAAAACCACAGTCGAGGTGAAGGCAATCCAAACCAAAAAACCCGGATTCCTCAAACAAATGAGGCCTTGGTACTCTATAGCCGCCTTGTTTGTGGTAGCACTGGGAGTGACGTTCTTTTTACAAAACAATTCAAACAGAATTACTGACGCAGAACGCCTGGAAGCAGAAATTGCTTTTGAAAAAACAAAAGAAGCCCTTAACTTTTTCTCTCAGCAGTTTAATGAGAGCGCATCCAAGCTTACGGTAGTAAATGAATTTGGAAATTCAGCAAATAAATTATTTAAATAACAAATAAAAACCCAAAACAATGAAAAAGCTAATCGCAATTATAATAGTAGCACTTGTATCACAAGTTACTTTTAGTCAAAGTGTTTTTGACAAATATGAAAGTCAAAGAGATGTAACTTCAATGATTGTTACCAAAAACATGTTTAAATTAATGAGCAAAATTGATTTAAGCTCAAATGATCCCGAGGCACAGAACTATCTTAAAACTGTTGAAAATCTGGAAAATATCAGAATATTTACAACTGATAACCCTACCACCGCTGCAGATATGAAGAAAACAGTGGAGTCATACTTAAAGTCTTCTGCTCTTTCTGAATTGATGCGAGTAAATGATGATGGTAAAAACATTCGCTTCTATGTGAAAGAAGGTAAGAATGAAAACTTTGTGAATGAACTTTTTATGTTTTTATATGATGAACTCAGTAATGATAAAATGGCCGTGATAATGAGTATTACCGGAAATATTGATTTACGTGAAATTTCAAAACTTACAGCAGATTTGAATGTCCCGGGAAGCGAGCAACTAAAGGATATTGATAAAAAGAAAAACTAAACGATATGAAAGCAATAGCCTACATTACCAGCCTTGTGTTATTTGCACTTTTTTTAAGTGCCTGCGGAAATGATGTGTCCTTACAAAAGTATATTGTCGAAAAGCAAAATGACAACGATTTTATCACACTGGACATTCCTTCCAGTTTAATTTTGACAGATAACAACAACCTGAATGAAGAGCATCTGAAAACAGTAAAAAGTATTAAAAAGGTAAATATACTTGCGCTTCAGTTGAAAGAAGACAATAAAGCCCGCTATGAAATTGAAAAGGAACGGATAAAATCAATTCTAAGCAGCGATAAATATGAAACCTTGATGAAGTATGGTTCAAACGATATGGGTGCCACTTTGATGTTCACCGGTGATGTTGAAGCCATAGATGAGTTAATCATTTTTGCTTCTGATGAGGAAAAAGGTTTTGGTCTTTTCAGGGTGATTGGAGACGATATGAATCCCTCTCAAGTTGTAAAATTAATGGACAATGTCAACTCAAATAATTTTGACTTTTCATTTATGAACAGCTTGGGAAGTCTTGTGAATTAAACAATCAAAAAACAACAGTTAAATAAAAAGTCCTCCAATTGGAGGACTTTTTTTATTGCGAAATAATAAGTTATTTAATTGGCAAATAGCCTTACTTTACTTTATTTACAATTGCTGCAAAAGCTTCAGGGTGGTTCATTGCCAAATCGGCTAAAACCTTACGGTTTAACTCGATATTGTTGGCTTTTACTTTGCCCATAAACTGAGAGTAAGACATTCCGTGTTGTCTGGCACCCGCATTAATACGGGTAATCCAAAGTGCACGAAAGTTTCTCTTTTTTGCTCTGCGGTCTCTGTAAGCATATACTAATGCTTTTTCAACTGCATTTTTTGCAACGGTCCATACATTTTTACGTCTTCCAAAGTATCCTTTGGCTTGCTTCATCACCTTTTTTCTTCTGGCTCTTGAAGCGACTGAATTTACTGATCTTGGCATAATTTAATTGTTTTTTGTAGCAGGCGGGCGAAATTCGCCACTTGATTTACTTTATAAGACTTTTTGTCTATTTGTAGCCTGGCTCCAGGGTTAATAAAATGGTTTAACCTGTAGAGTTTTTACTTCATTCGAAGCATTAACTTTACATTGTTCTCATCTGCTTTGTGTACCAAAGTATCATGAGTTAGTCTAAGCTTACGTTTAGTTGACTTCTTTGTTAAGATGTGGCTCTTAAACGCTTGCTTTCTCTTAATTTTTCCTGTACCTGTAAGCTTGAAACGCTTTTTGGCACTGGAATTCGTTTTCATTTTAGGCATCTTTCCTAGTTTTTATTTATTTATTTCGCAATTTTCTATTTTACTTTTTTGGGAGCGAGAAACATAATCATTCGCTTTCCCTCCAGTTTGGGAAGTTGTTCTACTTTACCAACTTCATCCAGGTCCTGTGCCAGGCGAAGCAATAATATCTCCCCTTGGTCTTTGAACACTATTGATCTTCCTTTAAAGAACACAAAAGCTTTTACCTTTGCACCGTCTTTCAAGAATTTTTCTGCATTCTTTTTCTTAAACTCATAGTCGTGGTCATCAGTTTGAGGACCAAATCGAAGTTCTTTTATAACAACCTTAGTGGCTTTTGCTTTTAATGCTTTTTCCCTCTTTTTTTGTTCATAGATAAATTTTGAATATTCCATGATTTTACAAACTGGAGGGTTTGCATTGGGTGAAATTTCAACCAGGTCTAATCCCATCTCTTCAGCCATTGATAGCGCCTTTCTTGTTGGGTAAACCCCCGTTTCTACATTGTCACCCACAAGACGCACTTCTTCTGCACGAATCCTTCGGTTAATATTGTGTTGGTCTTCCTTAATAACTCTCGGAGAACCTCCGCTTCTTTTTCTTCTAATTGCTATGACTTAAAAATTTTAGTTAAACGTTAAATTCTATTTTAGTACTATTAATATCTTCATTTATAAGGTTTATGAAGTTAGAAACGCTCATGCTTCCCAAATCTCCTTCACCGTGTTTTCTTACCGAAACCGTGTTGTCTTTCTCTTCCTGCTCGCCAACTATCAGCATATACGGCACTTTACCGGTTTCTGCCTCCCTGATTTTCTTGCCAATGGTTTCATTACGGTTGTCAACGAGGGCGCGAATTTCGTCATTTTCCAGCAAATTTAAAACTTTTTTGCCGTAATTCTCATATTTCTCACTTAAAGACAAAATAGAAACCTGAACAGGCATTAACCACAAGGGGAAATTTCCTCCTGTGTGCTCCAGTAAAATGGCTACAAATCGCTCCATACTTCCAAACGGTGCCCGGTGAATCATAACCGGTCTGTGAAGCTCGTTGTCACTGCCCTTGTAAGTTAAATCAAAACGCTCGGGCAAATTGTAATCCACCTGAATGGTACCCAATTGCCAGCTTCTGCCCAAGGCATCCTTCACCATAAAGTCTAGTTTTGGGCCATAAAAAGCGGCTTCACCTTTTTCGATTACAAAATCGAGTTGTTTTTCTTTTGCGGCATTGATGATGGCTTGTTCAGCTTTTTCCCAATTTTCATCAGAACCGATGTATTTTTCCGCTTTCTCCTTGTCTCTTATAGAAACCTGTGCAGTAAAGTTTTCAAAACCTAAAGAGCCAAATACATATAGTACCAGGTCAATCACTTTTTTAAATTCTTCATCAAGCTGGTCAGGCGTACAGAAAATGTGGGCATCGTCCTGAGTAAAACCTCTTACTCTGGTTAAACCATGCAATTCTCCGCTTTGTTCATAACGGTAAACGGTTCCAAATTCTGCAAAACGCTTTGGAAGCTCCTTGTATGACCAGGGTTTTGAATTGTATATTTCACAATGGTGTGGGCAATTCATAGGCTTAAGCAAAAACTCCTCACCTTCGTTGGGTGTTTTGATGGGTTGAAAGCTGTCTTCTCCATATTTGGCATAATGACCGGAAGTTACATACAACTCCTTGTGTCCAATATGCGGAGAAACAACCATTTCATAACCTGCTTTTTTCTGAGCGGCTTTTAAGAAGTTTTCAAGCCTTTCGCGTAAAGCGGCACCTTTCGGCAACCATAATGGAAGACCTTGTCCAACTTTTTGCGAAAATGTGAACAAATCAAGCTCCTTGCCTAATTTTCTGTGATCTCTTTTTTTAGCTTCTTCAAGTAAATGAAGGTATTCAGTCAGATCTTTCTGTTTTGGGAAAGAGATGCCATAAATACGTGTAAGTTGTTTGTTTTTCTCATCACCCCTCCAATAAGCTCCTGCAACACTCAGCAACTTCACAGCTTTAATTATGCCGGTGTTTGGAATATGTCCCCCGCGGCACAAATCTGTAAAATCTGCATGGTCACAAAAAGTGATTGTGCCGTCTTCCAGGTTTTCAATAAGTTCAACTTTATATTCGTTACCCTGTTTGCTATAATATTTAAGAGCTTCATCTTTGGAAGCTTCACGCATGGAGAATTCAAACTTTTCACGCGCAAATTCAAGCATTTTATCCTCTACAGCCTTTAATTCTTTGTCAGAAAAGGAGTGTTCACCAAAATCGACATCATAATAGAACCCGTTGTCAATTGCAGGACCAATAGTTAATTTGATTCCCGGATACAATGCTTCAAGCGCCTGCGCAAGCAAGTGGGCAGATGAGTGCCAAAATGCCTTTTTGCCATTTTTGTCGTTCCAGGTGTAAAGTACTAGACTGCCATCATTGGTCAGTGCAGTTGAAGTTTCAACAGTTTCATCATTAAAAGATGCAGAAATGACATTGCGTGCCAAACCTTCACTGATACTTTTTGCAACATCCATTGGAGTAGTGCCTTTTTCAAAGGATTTTATACTACCATCCGGCAAAGTTATTTGAATCATATATATAGGTGTCAATTTTCAGGCGACAAAGATAATACCTCTATGAATGCAAAACAATAAAGATGATTTAATTGCTATTTTTTTATTTGGGCGTTCTGGCGTGCTTTCCGTTTCAATCTTTTTTTACACCAAAAAATGGTGCAAAAAAAGGATTTACACTGCAAACATGGTTCACCGAACTCCTTAAAAATATAGTTTTTGAGGTAATCACTAACGCAAAACCACGATAAATATCGATTTTCTCCATTTACATGGGCTGTTAATGTTTTCGAGTTCAATTGTTTGTAAAATTGTTTAGAAACAAGTCAAAAAAACAGCTTCAAAATGTTGCGCAAGACAAAAACGGTCGTATATTTGCAACCGCAAAAAAGGATACATCTCTTTTTTAACGTTCATTTAAATGTTTTGACAGTTGTAATTTTCTGATTTTCAGGAAATAAAATCTTTTTTCAAAAAAAGTTATAAAAACTATTGTCAGAAATAAAAAGGGTTTTATCTTTGCACCCGCTTTGGGAC
>ERZ869909.1128-NODE-1128-length-23152-cov-3.703619_pt1 | contig 23152 bp, 22 predicted proteins | sample MGYA00520892_ERZ869909 | MGnify/ENA primary metagenome ERZ869909 (study PRJEB32215, sample SAMEA104723947) | bioreactor metagenome | biome: bioreactor; feature: anaerobic bioreactor; material: water | place: China | collected 2015-03-12 ... | reverse complement strand
ACCTGCCCTCGAAATGGGCGATCAGGCCCTCCAGCAGGCGCAGGAAGCCGAGTCCGCCGGCGTCAACCACGCCTGCCTGCTTCAGGATGGGCAGCATCTCGGGAGTCTCCCTGAGCGCGTCATGCCCGCCGTCCAGCGCGTCCTGCAGGGCCCCGACCGGGTCCCCGCGCGTCGCCTTGGCGGCAGCCTCCGCGGCCCGCCTGACCACGGTCAGGATCGTGCCCTCGACCGGCTTGACCACAGCCTCATAGGCAGTGCGCGCGCCGGCGGCAAGCGCAGTCACAAGCTCGCTGCCGCCCAGGGGCCCCTCGGCTTTCACGCTGTCGGCGAAGCCCTTGAGTATCTGGGACAGGATCACGCCCGAGTTGCCGCGGGCGCCCAGGAGCGAGCCGTAGGAAAGCGCGTGGGCGAACCCCGCCATCGAATCCGGGGCCTCCTCCGTGAACTGGCGCCTGACGGACTGCAGCGTCATGTGCATGTTCGTGCCGGTGTCACCGTCGGGCACGGGATAAACGTTGAGGGCGTTGACCTCGTCCACGTGCACGCCGAGCCAGTCGGTTGCGAACGAGAAGGCCGCGACCAGGTCGCGGTAGCTCAGTCTTTCGGCGGCCGCGCTCACGGCGGGGTCCCGTGAGGACCCGACAGGGCGCGGCGCGTTGATGATTCCATATGATCCTGCATTCGTGCCAATATAACGCCTTCGGCGTGACCGGACGTGTTCACTCCATGCCCGCGAGGAAGCCGATGCGCCGCAGACCCCTGATCAGGTCCATCACGGTCGCCTCGCCCGAGTCGTACTCCACGACTGCCTGGCCGTCCCTGCCTGCCTCGACGCTGTGGACTCCCGGCAGCTCGAGCAGGGCCCGCTGCACCCGCTCGGCCACCTCGACGGTGTCCATCCCGCGCACACCAAGCATCACCCTCTGCCTCACCGGGCCGCCGCCTGCCCGCGCGACCCGAGAGTGCGCGTGTAAAGCACTGCCCGTGCCGGCGTGAACATCGTCTCGCCAAGCGCCGCCGCGGCATCGGAGTCGCCCTCGGGCAGCTCGGCGATGAGGTCGTACACGCCCGCGTCGTATGCGCTTTTGACCAGGGCTGCGGCCAGCGCCTGCAGCACCGCCGAATCGCCCGGCTCGCCCGCGGCGAGACGCTCGACCCGGACGGTCGGCCTGCCGCCCGTCCAGAGCGCGTGCGCGAGCACGAAGCCGTGCGCCCGGCCGTCGCGGTCGACCGCGACGAACGAATGTCCTGTCCGCGAGTGGAAGTTGGCCGCCGCCTGGCTGGCGGTCGGCTCGATCTTCAGCCTGGAGCTGTACCTAGCGTCCAGCTCCTGCAGCGGTTCCGCGTCGCCGCCCTCCAGGGCCCTGACGCTCAGTCGCCTGCCTGTCTCATCCATGCCGGTTATTGTCGCACACGGGCTGGAGGATCTGCCGGGCCGCCAGTACGTCTTCTGACACCGTGGGCTCGAACGGCGCGTAACCCGCCTCCATGAAGTAAAGCGCGTGCGCCGGTGCGCTGTGCCCCGCCCTGCGCCGGTCGCGCGCGGCGAGCAAGTCCGGCACGTCTGCAGCCCGCAGCTTCCCCTTCCCGACCCACAGCAGCGTCCCGACGATCGCGCGCACCATGCCCCGCAGGAACCCGGAGCCGGCGACGTGGTAGCGAAGCTCGCCGTGCTCGACACGCAGCTCACTCAGGTAGACCTCCCGCACGGTGTTGCCCGTCTCCTGCGTGCCGAACGACGCGAAGTCGCGGCGGCCCTGCAGCATCACGGCGGCCTCCCGCATGGCCGCGACGTCGGGCAGCCAGTGAAGCGCCAGCACGCGCTTGCGATCGAGGGCCAGGCCGCGCGGGTTGCCGCGCACCACACGCATCCGGTACAGGTAGCGCCGGTAGTGACAACTGAACTGCGCCTCGAACTCACCCCCGACGGTCGTGAGCTCCAGCACGGCCACGTCACCCGGCAGGTGAGCGTTCATCGCGAGCCTCAGCTTCTCGTCACCGATCGGCGAGGTCGTGTCGAAGTGTCCCGTGAGCGCGAGCGCATGCACGCCGGCGTCGGTGCGTCCCGCGCCCTTGACGCGTGAATGAGTCCCGGGCAGGTTCGAAAGCGCGTCGGCCAGGACGGCCTGGACCGTGCGTTCCCCCGAAAGCTGGAACTGCCAGCCGTAAAAGTCGGTGCCATCGAACTCGATGACGACCCTGACGCGTCTTCCGGCAACCATCACTTGATTCTAACTGCCGGATATACTGCCCGGGCCATGCCGCTGCCACCGACCACAGACACGATCGCAGCGATCGCCACCGCGCCGGGAGCCGGCGCGATCGGAATCATCCGCGTCTCCGGGCCCCAGAGCCTGGAGATCGCCGGCCGGCTGTTCAGGCCCGCCGGCCGTCGCACGGCACATGAGCTGACGCCCGGAAGCGTGACGTACGGCTCGTTCCTCCACGAAGGCGAGCTCATCGATGACGGCCTGCTGCTCGTGTTCCTTGGCCCGCGCTCCTACACGGGCCAGGACTCCATCGAGCTGCAGGCGCACGGCGGCCCGGCAGTACTGCGCCGCCTGCTGGAGGCGTGTGTCAGACTCGGTGCGCGGCAGGCCGGGCCGGGCGAGTTCACGCTGCGCGCCCACCTCTCGGGCCGGCTCGACCTCGTGCAGGCCGAGAGCGTGCTCCAGATCATCGAGGCCAGGAGCGAAAGCGCCAGGCGCAACGCGGCGGCCGGTCTGACCGGGCGGCTCAGCGAGAGGCTCTCCGAGATCCAGACCGCGCTGACCGGCGTCTACGGCAGCATCCAGGCTCAGCTCGACTACCCGGACGAGGGCATCGCGCCGGCCGCGGTGCAGGAGCCGCTTGTCAAGGTGCTGTCTGAGGTCGACAGCCTGCTTGGCACCGCCCGCGCCGGGCGCCTGGCCAGGCACGGCGCCCGGCTGGCCCTGGTCGGGCGTCCGAACGCCGGGAAGTCAAGCCTGCTCAACGCGCTGCTTGGCTTCAGCCGTTCGCTGGTAAGCAGCACGCCGGGCACGACCAGGGACTACCTGGAGGCACAGCTGGAGCTGGACGGCATCCCCGTGACGCTCATCGACACGGCGGGATTACGGGAATCGGCTGACGAGGTCGAGAGGGCGGGCGTGGCCGCCAGTGTTTCGGTCGCGGAGTCCGCGGACCTAGTGCTCCACGTGGTCGATCCCGCCGAACCGGAAGCCACACCGGAGGGGTTGCGTACCGGGGTCGTGACCGTCTGGACGAAGCTGGACCTCATGGTCGAACCGCCGGCCGGTGCTTCGGGCATCAGGGTGTCGTCCGTCACGGGCGAAGGGCTGGAGTCGCTGCGGGAGGAAGTCGCGGAGCGGCTCAAGGCGGACGCGGGCGGTGAGGAGTTCTGGATCAGCAACGAGCGGCACGCCGAGGCGCTCTCGCGTGTACGTGAGCTGGTGGCCGCCGCGGCAGCCGCACCCGACGACCTCGCAGCCCTCGACCTGGCCGATGCGCTCGAGGCGCTGGCCGGCATCACCGGCCGCCGCGACGTACAGGGCGAGACGCTGGCGCACATTTTCAGTCAGTTCTGTGTCGGCAAGTGAACCGGCCCCTACGGTTTGGGCCCCACCCATTCGACGCGCAGCTCTCCGTCAGTGATCGCCTGCTCGAGCTCCTGATCGGTGGCGTTGCGCAGCCGGGGCAGCTCGTCAAACAGGGCGATGCTCTGCGTCATTCCGACCCGCACGGTCACGGGCGAGTCGTCGCCGAGGCGGCCCATCCTCCACACCAGGCTGGATGCCAGCTGGGAGAACGCCTCCTCGTCGGCAGCGGACTCGCTGAGCGCTTCCCTGAGCCGGTTGCGAAGTTCGACCTCGTTCACGCTTCCCAGACTAACCCGCAGTGTTAGCATCTTGCGCGTGACCGAAAAGGATTCGCACGAGACCGACGGGGCCTTCAGGCCGCGGGGCGCCGGTGCGCTGGCGCTGCTCTTCGTCCGGGGCCTGACGATGGGCACCGTGGACCTTGTTCCCGGCGTGTCGGGCGGCACCCTCGCGCTGGTGATGGGCATCTACTACGAACTGGTGGCCTCGCTGCGCGCGCTGAGCAGCCGCGGGTTCCTGCAGGCACTGGGGCAGGGCAGGCTGAAAGCCGCGTTCCGGGCGGTGAACGGCGCCTTCCTCCTCACGCTCGCGCTGGGAATGCTGAGCGCGATCCTGGCCCTTTCACCCGTGATGACCTGGCTGCTGAGCGAGAAGCCCGTGTTCGTCTCGGCGTTCTTCTTCGGCCTTGTCGCAGCGACGGTGATCGTGGTCAGCAGGAGGGTGCGTCCCTGGTCGCCCGTTCACAGCGTCCTGTTTGCTGCCGGCGCGGTCTGTGCCTTCGTGCTGGTCGGACTCAGTCCGGCGGTGACGCCCGACGCCTGGTGGTTCCTGCTCCTGAGCGGGGCGCTCGCGGTCAGCGCCTTCATGATGCCGGGGGTGTCCGGAGCCTTCGTGCTGGTGCTGCTGGGCAAGTACGAGTTTGCGCTGGCCGCGCTCGTCCAGCGGGATGTGTCCTCGGTCCTCCTGCTGGTGCTTGGCGGCCTGATCGGCATGCTGACCCTGGCCCGCGTGCTCACGTGGCTTTTCAGGCGCTGGCACGCGCCGACGCTGGCACTGCTCGCCGGCGTCGTGCTCGGATCGTTGAGGAAGGTGTGGCCGTGGCAGGAGGAGCGGGGCGGGCTGTCCGTCAGCCTCATGCCGGACGTGGGTGCCTTCGATCCGGCGGGCGGCTACGGCTTCGCGATCCTGCTGGCCGCGGCGGGCTTCGCGGCAGTAGTGCTGCTGGACGGTCTGGCCGGCCGGCGCAAGCCGAGCGCTCATGATTTGTAGTGGTGGACCAAGGTGATTCTCACCCAATGCCCCTAGCATGGCTCTCATGAGGGTCCGCGCCGCGACCGTGTGCGGATCCGGAAATCCAGGGAGTGAATCATGAGCAAAGCAAGCGTAAGGCATCCGTTCACACTGGGCCTGCTGGCCGTGCTGACGGCACTCGCAGCAGTGGTTGCATTGCCGGCACATGGGCAGGAGGCGCCCGCGGGTGATCCGGGACTTCTCGAGTACGAGCTGAACACCGTCGGGATCATCGAGACCTATGGCGGCAGCGTCGTCGCGATCGACGTGACCAGCGCCGGGCGGCCAGTCAGCCCCGGTGAGATCTATCCGCGCGACATGCTGCCGGACTTCTTCCGGGAGTTCCTGCCGCCGGGCTTCTTCCAGAACATCGTGCCACCTTCCCAGCCACGCGCGCGGCAGACCGCGGGCAGCGGCTTCGTGATCGACGCCGAGGGCCGCATGATCACCAACTGGCACGTGGTGCAAAGCGCCCTTCAGCCCGGCGACGTTGAACTCAGCGAGGGATCATCCATCACCGTGACCTTCCCCGGCGGCGCGCCCCTGCCCGTCAGGGTAGTGGGCGGCAGCAGCCTGTACGACCTGGCGCTGCTCGAGCCGGTCAACGCCGGAGACCTGCCGGATAGGCTTGTGCCGATCGAGTTCGCCGACACGGATTCGCTCAGGCCCGGGCAGAAGGCGATCGCCATCGGCAACCCGTTCGGGTTCGAGTCGACCGTCACGGTCGGCATCATCTCTGCGGTGGGACGCCACTTCCCGTACATCGGAGAGGTCGACTTCCCTCTGGTCCAGACCGATGCCGCCATCAACCCCGGCAGCTCGGGCGGGCCCCTGCTCGACTCTGCCGGCCGGCTGATCGGCGTCAACACCGCGATCATCCCGACCGTGAGCGCGACCGGGGAGCGCGGCAACCTTGGAATCGGCTTCGCCGTTCCCGCCGACATCGTCCAGAGCGCGCTGCCCGAGCTGATGGGCGGCGGGGTCGCGTCGATCCCGACCAGGCCCCGGCTTGGCGTTGAGATCGTCGAGGTGGGCAACTACCCCGCTGAGGTCCGCTCGCGGCTCAACCTGCCGGACTCGGGCGTGGGCATCCTGGGGGTCGAACCCGGCAGTCCGGCTGACGAGGCCGGCCTGCGCGGCTCGCAGTTCAGCATCACGCTCGCGGGCGGCGGCGAGCCGATCCGCGTTCCCGGCGACATCATCCTCGAGGCCGACGGTGAGCCGGTGCTGAGCGTCGGCGAACTCCAGTCGTTCATCGTCTCGCAGCAGGACGGCACCGAGGTGGTCTTCACCGTGCTGCGTGAAGGCGAGGAACTCGACGTTCCTGTCACGCTGCGGGTGAGCCCCGGCGCCGAGGACTGAGCACACGGCCTGCGCGCTGCACCGGTTAACCTGTCAGTGTGCAAAGGACAACACCGCAGCCTCGCCTCGGGCTGATACTTTCGGGCGGCGGCGCCCGCGGCCTCGCCCATATCGGAGTCCTGAAGGCGATGGAGGAAGCCGGCATCAGGCCTGACCTGATCGCCGGCACCTCCATGGGTGCGATCGTCGGCTCGCTCTACGCCGCGGGTCACACGGCAGACGCCATCCTGGAGATCGCGCGCGCCATCAAGTGGCGCGACGTGTTCGACATAAGCCTCCAGATCGGACTTCTGAAGGGCGAGAAGCTGGCGGACGTGCTGGCGCTGCACCTGCCGCAAACCTTCGGGGAGCTGCAGCTGCCGCTGGCCGTGACGACGACCGACATGGAGTCGGGCGAACAGGTGGTGCTGACCGAAGGCGACCTGGTCACGGCGGTGCGTGCGTCCAGCTGCTTCCCGGGCGCCTTCGAGCCGGTCGAGCTGGACGGCCGCATGCTGATGGACGGCGCCATCATCAACAACCTGCCGGTGGAAGCGGCGTCCTGGCTCGGTGCCACCCGCACCATCGCTTCCAACGTCACCGAGCCGCGCAGGTCCGAGTTCACCGACCCTTCCGAGGACGGCACTTGGTGGGAGCGGATCGTCACCACTGTCAGGCTGGAACGGCGCACGCCGATCATGCAGGTGCTGCTGCGTTCGACCGACATCATGCAGGCGATCCTGACCGACATCCAGTACACGCTCCACCCCGCCGACCTGCACATCAGGCTGGCGCTGCCCGGGGTCCGGCTCGAATCGTTCTGGGAGCTCGAAGGCGTCGTGGCGGAGGGCCAGCGGGCGGCGCGCGAGGCGCTCGCCGGTTTTACCGCTTTGGCCCCAGCGGAGCGGTAGACTGGGCGCCATGCCGAAAGCAACCGAGCAGCGAGGCCGCACAAGCAGGGACAAGCCGGCCGGCAGCAAGTTCTGGCGCGAGGTCAGGGGCTACGCCGAGGCCCTGGCCATCGCCTACATCGTGGTCACATTCCTCTTCAACACCGTCGGCGTCGTCGGATCGAGCATGCGGCCCAACCTGGACGGTGGGGCGGGTTCTTCGAACGTCCTTCAGTCACTCCTGACGGGAGACCGGGTGTTCATCCCCAAGTACGAAACCTGGTTGCGCCGCGCGGGCATCATGGGCCCGTACACGCGCGGTGACGTGATCGTGGTGCGCGAGCCCGAGAACTCGCCGTCGGCCCAGGAGCGTTCACGCCGCCAGTTCTTCATCAAGCGGGTGATCGGGATCCCCGGTGACCACCTGAGGATCGAGGCAGGCGAGGTTTACGTCAACGATCACCGCGTGGACCAGGCGTTCATCACTTCAAGCGGCGAGATCACTCCGGACCAGATCAACTGGCCCATGGTGACCGCGACGGACGGCGTGGTCGACGGCCTCGTGGTCGGCTTCAACCGCACCATGGCCGGAACCGCCGTTCCGGACCTGCCCCGCACGGGCTACAACCCGCCCGCGCTTCCGCTTGACGACGAGAGGGTGCAGCTCTACTACGGCCTGACCGTCGACGCGCTTGCAGAGGTTCCGGAGGGAGCGCCGAACGGCCGGCCGTTCGTGCTGGACCTGATCGTGCCGGAGGGCCATTACTTCCTGATGGGTGACAACAGGCAGAGCTCGCGCGGTGGCAGTGAGGACTCGCGCTACTTCGGGCCGGTCCCGTCCATCGCGATCGCCGGCCGGGCCTCCTCGGTCATCTGGCCGCCCCGGCGCGACGGGGAGTGGAACTGGCGGGGTCTGCGGCCGCCCGAGGCGTTCGCGCTGATCCCGGACGCCGCGCCACGGTAGGGAGCCCGGGCGTGGCACCCGACAGGCAAGGTGGCTGGCGGCGGACGCTGCTCACCGTGCTGGCCACCCTGGCGTTCCTTTTGTTCGTGGCGACAACTGTCGGCATCCAGGGCGATTCGATGGAGCCCTCGCTGCATTCGGGGGAACGCGTGATCGTGCCGCGCTACGAGACGTGGCTCTGGCGCCTCGGAGCGGCGACGATCCACCGGGGCGACATCGTCTTCTTTCCTGACCCGGCTGATCCGGGCAGGGCCTGCCCTGTCCTGTGCAACTTCGTCATCAAACGGGTGGTGGCGCTGGAGGGCGACGAGGTGATGATCCGCTCCGGCATCCTTTCCGTCAACGGCGTCGAGCAGCCCGAGGAGTACCTTGGTGACGCGTGGCGCGGCAGCCATTCGGTGCCGCCGCTGGTAGTGCCCGAGGGCATGCTCTACGTGCTGGGCGACAACCGCGGCCCGTACGGCTCCCGCGACTCGCGCGGCTACGGCCCGGTGCCGGCCGCTGGCGTGGAGGGCCGGGCGGGGCTGGTGATCTGGCCGCTGCTGCGCAGGGGCAGCGACGGGCACCTGGCGCTGAACGTCAGGCCTGTTCAGCGACCCCCGACAGACCAAGGCGCGCTGCGTCAGCCTGCATCGCGCTGAGCACGAAGGCCACGTGTTCCCAGAGGTCCACGCCGAGCTCGGCGGCACCCTTCTCGATGTCCGCCCGGTTGACGCCGGCCGCGAAGGCCTTCGACCTGAACTTCTTCCTGATGCTCGGAATGCCGAGCTGTCCGATGTCCCTGTCCGGCCTGACCAGCACGGCAGCGGTCAGCAGGCCGGTGATCTCGTCACAGGCGAAGAGCGTCCTGGCCAGCAGCGTTTCACGGGGCACGCCCAGCTCGTCACCCGCATGCCCCAGGATCGCGTCGGTGAGCACCTCGGGCCAGCCGTTGGCCCGCAGGTGTGCGACGCCGATCCCGGGGTGTCCGTCCATGCCCAGCTCCGGGTGGCGCTCGTAATCGAAGTCGTGCAGCAGGCCGGTGGCGGCCCACAGGTCCGCGTCCTCCGAGAACCTGTTGGCGTAGGCGACCATGGCGGTCTCGACCGCCATCATGTGCCTGCGCAGGCTATCGGACTGCGTCCATTGCGTCATCAGTGAGAAAGCATCGTCCCTTAAGCTCATGCCACTGAGTATCACACGGGATTGGTACACTCGTGCATGCCACCACGTGTGATCAGGGCAGCTGACGTTGCTGCCGCGGCCTTGCCGCTGTGCGTCGCGAGCCTGCAGGAAGCCGTTGACTCCGTCGGAACCGCCACGTTCGTCCTTTCGGGCGGTTCGACCCCACTCGCGCTGTACCGCCTGCTTGCCGGGGCGGACCTTGACTGGTCCCGGATTCACGTCTTCTGGGGCGACGAACGCTTCGTTCCGCATGACGATCCGGCCAGCAACTACGGTGTCGCGCGCCGCGCCTTCCTTGACGCCCTGGACATCCCGGAAGGCAACGTGCACCCGTGGCCTGTCCTTGAGACCCCGGAGGCCTCGGCCGAGGCCTACAGCGACATCCTCCAGAGCCTGCTTGGCCTGGATTTCAGCTTCACCCTGACGCTGCTCGGACTGGGCAGCGACCGGCACACGGCTAGCCTCTTTCCCGGCACCGGCGCCGTGCATGCGCGCGGGCTGACGGTGGCAAGCAGGCCGCCGGCCGCTTCGGAACCGCGGCTCAGCCTGACCATCGAGGCGCTCAACCGCAGCCGGACCACACTGTTCCTGGTCTCGGGCACCGAGAAGCGGGCCGCGCTCGGGGATCTGCTTGCCACGTCCGCGCCGGACTCGGGCGAGCATCCCGCACGCGCCATCAGCGCGACGCGTGACCTGTTCGTCGTGACGGACCTGCCGGAAGAGGCCTCCTGATCAGGCCCAGGTGTTCAGGCCGCTGTCTGCCACCTCGCTGAGCAGGGGATGCACGGGCGTTACCTGGATGCCGTAGTCGAGCCGACCGTTTATGACGGGCTGGAAGTCCGCGCTGAAGACACGCTCTCCGTCCTGACCGCCAGCTTCGGCGAGGTCGTGCCAGTACAGGTCTTCACTGTCATCAGCAGTTCCGGCCGGTGCGTACCAGAGGCGCACCCGCAATGAAAGTTCCACCGGCACGCCGCTGACGCGGGCGTCCACCTGCACGCTGCCGTTGACGCTGACGTCGGCGTTGACCCGCGCGGCGGCGAAGGCGACCTCGGCCTCTCCGCGCCAGGCTGCGAGGCTCCTGGCCGCATCGAACGAGTCCGTGCTGAACACGCGGCCGCGCTCGGAGGCAGGGGCGTAGAACTTCTCCACGTAGTCCCGCACCATCCTGCGGGCGGAGAACCCGGGAGCGATGCTTGCGATGGCCGCCCGGCTGCGGTCAAGCCAGCCGGTGGGACGGCCATGGGCGTCACGATCGTAGAAGAGCGGCACGACCTCCTTCTCCAGGAGCGAGTACAGCGCCTCGGCGTCGCGGGCATCGACAACTCCCCTGTCATCCGTGTCCTCGGTCATGCCGAAGGCCCAGCCGTTCTCGCCGTCGAAGCCTTCCGGCCACCAGCCGTCGAGGACCGACAGGTTGAGCACGCCGTTCATGGCCGCCTTCTCGCCGCTGGTGCCCGACGCCTCAAGCGGCCTGCGCGGGTTGTTCAGCCAGACGTCAACGCCGCGCGTGAGTGCGCGGCCGACCGCCATGTCGTAGTCCTCGACGAAGAGGATGCGGCCCCTGAAGCGGGGTTCGAGCGAAAGCTGGTGAATGCGCTGAATGAGCGCCTGCCCCGGCTGGTCCGCCGGATGGGCCTTGCCGGCGAACACGAGCTGGACGGGCCGCTCCGGGTCGCGCAACAGCCGTTCGAGCCTGTCGAGGTCGGTGAAGATCAGGGTCGCGCGCTTGTACGTCGCGAAGCGGCGCGCGAAGCCGATCGTCAGCGCCTCGGGATCGAACAGGCTCCGCGCCGCGTTCTGGGCGTTCAGGCTCGCGTGGTTCCTCCTGAGCTGGCTGGCCAGGCGCCGACGCAGGAACCGCAGGCTCTGTTCCTTCAGGCGGCGCCTGACCTCCCAGAACTCCTCATCACCGATACCGCGGACGGCCTCGAAGTACTCCCTGCCGTTGCTGACGTGCCTCCAGTCCGGTCCGAGCGTCCGGTCCAGCATCGCCTGGACGTCCCGCGCCATCCAGGTCGAGCGGTGCACCCCGTTGGTGACGTGATGCACGGGCACCTCTGTAAGCACGGTCCCGGGCCAGAGCGAAGACCAGATGCGGCGGCTCGTCTCGCCGTGCAGCTGCGCGACGCCGTTGCGGCCCGAGCTGTTCCGCAGGGCGAGTGCCGGCATGCTGAACGCGTCACCCCAGCCCTGGTCCGCACTGGCAAGCGCGATGAAGCCCTCCCAGTTCAGGCCGAGCTCCTCAAACCAGTCCCCGAAACACTCCCTGACCAGCTCGAACGAGAAGGCGTCGTTGCCGGCAGCGACCGGCGTGTGCACCGTGAACAGGGTGTTGCCGGCGACAGCTTCGCGCGCCTCGGCGAACGAAAGCCCCTGCTGCACCAGCTGGCGGCTGCGCTCAAGGACCATGAAGGCGCTGTGGCCCTCGTTCATGTGCCATGCGCTGGGGTCCACACCGAGCACCTTGAGCATCCTGACGCCACCTACGCCCAGCACCATTTCCTGGGCGATCCTCGTCTCGTGGTCCCCTCCGTACAGTCGGCTCAGGTATTCCCTGTCGCGCGGGTCATTCCCGGGCAGGTCGGTGTCGAGCAGGTAGGCAGTGACGCGGCCGACCCGGACGGTCCAGGCCTGCACGCGGACGGTCCTTCCGAACATCACGACCGTGACCTCAGCCACCGTGCCGTCCGGCGTCACGGAGCGCTCCAGGGGCAGGTCTCCGGGCGAAAGCCGGATGTTCACTGCCTCCTGCGTGCCGTCCGCGGCCACCCGCTGATGGAAGTAACCCTCGGGGTACCAGAGCCCGACCGCCACCAGCGGAACGCCGAGGTCACTGGCGGCCTTGGTGTGGTCCCCGGCCAGTACCCCGAGCCCACCCGAGTAGATCGGGATCGACTCGTGCCAGCCATACTCCGCGCAGAAGTACGCGTACACATCACCATCAGCCGCGCCGCTGCCGGCCGCACCCGTCCGCATGTAGGCATCAAAGTCCGCCAGCACCGTGCGGTAGGACGACATGAAGGCCTCATCCCGCGTGAGCTCGGCGAGCCTGGCCGAAGGCACCTCGCGCAGCAATGCCACCGGGCTGGACTGAACCCGTTCGAACAGCTCGCGGTCGATCAGGCGGAACATCGCCCGTGCGGGCGGCGACCAGCTCCAGTAGAGGTTGAAGGCTAGCTCCGGCAACCGTGCGAGCTCGGCAGGAATCTCGGGCTGGACAGTAATCTGACCGTGTTTCTTCATATCAACATCAACCGCTTTCGGATAATCTCGGACCGTAAATTCATCAGGATCGGCACAATCATAACCGGTGCCCGCTGCGCCTCATGTCCACCTGCGGTAACCTGCGGCCAGCATGCGAAAGAGCCTGATCCTGCTGCTGATCGCCCTCAGCCCCGTCACAGCCCGGGCTGCGGACATCCGGTTCGAAGCGGGAGCAGGCGGAGCGGAGTTCCTGGCCGCTGTGCAGGACCATCCGGTGCCGGGTGGCAGGGCCGGGCTGGGCGTGTTCTGGCACGGCGGTCCCGGGGCGGCAGTGCACCTGCGTTACTCGACCACCTGGGGTCCTCTCGGCAACGTGGTGGCCGACTTCGACGCAGCGGTGACCCCTTCGGCGTGGTCCGTGCTGCTGGCAGGACGCGCCGTCGTCGGGCCCGTGTCGCTCAGGCTGCGAGGCGGCACCTGGAACACCGGGTCGCTGCCTCGGCTGAGGGCGCAGGACGCCGCCTTCCCGCCGCGGTTCGCCGCGTTCGGCGAGCCGCTCCATGCGTTCGAGGCCGGCGTGACCTACCGCGTGTCCCGCGACATGCTCGTCCTGGCCGACGCGGCGTTCAAGCTCACCGGTGACTCGACGGAGCTGCGACACATGCTCGAGGTGCGCATGCCGCGCATGGTGCACGGGCACGAGCTGCGCCTGCTGAGCGAGGCGCTGCACCGCACCGGACCGCGCGGCTCCGCCGAGGCGGGAGTTTGGAGCGCCTTCGGCATCGGACTGCACCTGGACCGGCAGCGGGCGTCACCCTGGACGGTCATCCTCCTGCTTGGTGGCGCCGAGCGTTTCGCTCCTGGCTTCAGGATCACCGTGGCTGAAGGCTTCGGGCCAGCAGACCTGCGGATCGAGCTGCGCGCGGAGCCGTGGAGGACCGACCTGAGCGGCCTGTCGCTCGACCTGGCAGCGTCGGGGCCGCTTTCAGGGGGAACGGTGCGGGCGGGCGTGACCCTGAACGGCTGGCCCGCAGAAGTCAGGGCCGCGGTCTCCTACTCGCTACCGTTCGAATGAACCGCTGAACGGCGTGAGCGTGCCGCTCTCGAGGTCCAGCTCGAATACACCCAGAAGCGGCAGTACGTGCGAGTACTCGCGCCGGCCCGCTGCGTCCGTTATCACGATCTCGACCCGGCCCGGGCGAAGGTCCCCTGCGGCCAGTCCCGGGTAGGCGACGCCGCTGATCCGGACCTGCGTGCCGTCCGCCGCGCCCCAGTACACCATGGGCTCGCGCAGCGGTGCGAGCGCCTGCCGAACGCGGGACACCCTGTTGTTGCGCACTGCCACGGGCACCTCGACGCTGGCGAAGCCGTCCCTCACAAGCTCCACTGTCGGGTTGCCCGCGGGCCACGACAGCGTCACCGGCGTGAAGCCGAAGCTTGTTCCGGCGACGAACACCTCGGCCTCCGGTACGGACTCGACGCTGATCCCGCCACCCGCGATCGGCGTGAGTACCACGTGGGGGAAGCGCGTGCCGCCCGCCCGGAGTTCCAGGCTCAGGATCGAAGGGAGGAAGCCGTCGTGCCTGACCTCGAGGGTGTAGCGTCCCGGCGCAAGCTCCAGCAGGGCGAGATCGCCAGTGACACCGATCAGACGGTTGTTGAGGTAAACCTCTGCACCACCCGGTTCGCTGCTCACGAAAAGGCCCGCATCGCCACCCGGCAAGGCGGTGGACTGGTCCGTGAAGGCGAGGATCTCCAGGGCAAGTTCCTGCGTGACGGCCGGAAGCGTGGCCAGGCTCAGCGTCCTGGTTATCAGGTCGGAATGCCGGTCCTGTTCCACATCAACCAGCAGGAGGTTGACCACGAAAGGCGCGCCGCCCGGGCCGGCGGCCGCGATCTCTCCCGACAGCGCGTAGCGCGTTCCGAGCAGCCCGGCGATCAGCCTCGTAATCTCGGGATCCAGGCTGCCGGCGATCCCCTGGGTGACGAGGTCGGCGTCGGTCACGTCGATGCCGGTCAGTGTGACGGCGCGGCGCAGCTCCGCAGAAAACGTCGACGTCAGCCCCGATGGCAGCTCGCCGCGGGGACCAAGCACCGGGATGGAGATGTCCGCGAACGCCACACCGAGAAACAGTGAGATCAGTATTGGCAGGGCAGCCCGCCGCAGAAGCCAGGACATCGGCTCAAGTATAGCCCTGCGACGCCCGCAGGGAGACGCGAAGGTCACCGGCTGGTGGTATGGTTCAGTCGATGCGATATCTGGTGCTGAGCGACATCCACGCCAATATCGTCGCTTTCGAGAGCGTCGTGGAGGCCGCCGGCAAGCAGTCGTGGGACGCAGTCGTTTTCCTGGGTGACCTGGCGGGTTACGGCAACGCGGTCAACGAATGCGTCGAGCTGCTCAGCAGCCTCAGGCCGGTCGTACGCCTGCTCGGCAATCACGATGCGCTGCTGCTCGATACCTCACCCGACAGTGAACCCGAGCACCGGCGCGTCGACAGCATCGTCGAAAAGGTGATCCGGCGCCACCGCGATCAGCTCACCCCCGCATCCCTCAAGTACATTGCCTCGTTCAGTGATGACTTCATCGGCCAGGAGTGGCAGGCGGTGCACGGCGGACTCCGGAGGCAGTGGGAGTACATCGACTCGCTCGCGCAGGCACGGCTGAACGCGCCCGAGATGACACGCAGCATCTGCCTGTTCGGCCACACGCACGTGCCCGGGGCGTACGCTGCCCTGATGACGAGCGAAGGCGAGATGTGGCGGATCGTTCCGCTGCGCGAGGGACGCCTCAACTACCGCCTCGCGCCTAGCGTCCGGGCATTCTTCAATCCCGGCAGCGTCGGCCAGCCGCGTGATGGCGTGCCCCTTGCGAGCTACGGGATCTTCGACACCGACCAGCGCCGCATCGAGGTCCACCGGGTCGCCTACGACATCGCTTCAGTGCAGCAGTCGATGCGGGCCGACGGCTATCCCCCGGCGCTGATCGAGAGGCTCGCGAGCGGTGTCTGAGCCACTCGCCATGCCGTGGGACCTGCGGGGTCACACTGAGCCACGCGCCGTGCTGCGCGCGAGTTCCGCCCACGCGATCCTGCTGGCCGGGCCCGAAGGCGTGGGTCGCAGGCCCCTGGCCCGCTGGTTCTGCGCCTGGCTCAACTGTGAGGCCCCCGGGGAAGAACCGTGCGGCGACTGCGCGGCGTGCCGCGCCTGGTCGGGGGGCACTCACCCTGACTACGTGGAGGTCGCTTCGGCCCAGGTCACGGCCCAGGGGCGCGTCAACAGGCGGCCCGAGATCCGGATCGGCCAGCTGGTCGCCCGGGAGGGCGAGTCCGCCGAACCGCTCTCGACCTGGCTCTCCCGCCGCCCCGTGACCAGGCGGCGGGTAGCGGTGCTGGACGGGGCGGACCGCCTGACGCTGGCGGCTGCCAACAGCTTCCTGAAGATGCTCGAGGAGCCCCCCGGCTGGGCGCGCATCGTACTCATCGCCCCGGCCCGACACTCGCTGCTCCCGACGATCGCATCAAGGGTCACGACCCTGCAGCTCGCCACGGTCACGGGCGACCCGGACGGCCCGTCCGGCCATCCGGCGCTGGAGCTGGGCACTCCGGGCCCCCTGCTGCGCGCGCAGGCCGATCCGGCGCAGTGGCACGGCACGACTGAAGCCGTAGACGGCTACCTGGCCGCCTGCGGGCAGGGACTGGGCCCGGCACTCGCCTCGGTTTCCGCTTTCGAGAAGGCATGGCTTGATCCGGACATGCATGACGTGCCGGGGCTGCTGGTCGCCCGCCTGCGCGAACGCCTGGACCCGCCGGCCTTCGCGGCTGCCGATGACGCCGTACTGCGCTGCGAGGAACTGCTGGCGGCTTATGTCACCGGCAGCGTCGCGCTGACAGGACTCACCCTGGAACTTACCGGCCTGCTCAGCTCCTGAGGCGTTCGATCTCGCTGGCGGGATGCTCGCTTGTGGCACCCTCGATCGTGCGCAGTTCAACCGTGCCCTTGAGCGGGTTGAGCTTGACGATGCGACCGCACGTGCCCGTGCCCGTGTGGCACGCCTTCGAGCCCTTGCGCGGCATGTCCTTCAGAAGCTCCCGGTACATGTCGTGCTCGTACTGCAGGCAGCAGAGCAGCCTGCCGCACGGACCGCTGATCTTCTCGGGGTTCAGGGGCAGCTGCTGGTCGCGAGCCATCCGGATGCTGACGGCCGTGAAGCTCTGCAGCCACGTCGAGGAACAGGAGCCTGCTCCGCACGATCCGAGCGTGCCCAGGATGCGCGCCTGGTCGCGCGGACCGACGTTGCTGAACTCGATTCTCGCCCGCGTGTGCGCGCTGAGTTCCTGTGCGAGTGCGCGCAGGGGCGGCTGCTCCTCGCTGGTGTAGCTGACGACGAGCAGTGCTTCATCGACGGTGAACTCCAGCGCGACGATCTTCACGCCCAGGCCGCGCTGACGAGCGCGCGCCTTCAGGTACCACTTGAGGTCCTCGGCCCGCGCCTTGAGCGCCTCGGCTGCCTCGAGGTCGTCGGTCCGTGCGATCCGCACCAGCCTGCCGCCGGGCTTGGCCTGCTCGGTGACACCGGTACGCACCAGGCCGATCTCGAGTCCCCTGCGTGTCGAGACGACGCAGCGGTCGCCCTTCTCAGGGGCTTCTTCACCGACTTCGACGTAGTGAATCTTCGGTCCGTTCTCAAACTTAACGCCTACTGTTGCTTGCATGGCGGCAACTCCTGTTTCTGAATCGGCTCCCTCACGGGCGTGGGGAGCGTTGTGTCGTTCTGATGCGTGCATTGTACCCGCTCGCGGCCGCTCCGCAGAGCCGGCCTGCAACAGGCGCGTACGTCAGGCGGTGGTGCGCGCCCGGGCCGTGCCGGTCCAGGGCGTCCAGATGAGCACGCGAGCCGTAGCCCCGGTTGGTGTCGAACCCGTAAGCTCCCTCGGCCCAGGACAGCCGGGTCATGTATGCGTCCCGGGCGGTCTTGGCGAGGATGCTCGCGGCTGCGGCCTGAAGGCTGCTTGCGTCCGCCCGCGGCACGGCGAGCACGGGGCCGGGATGGTCCAGGAACAGGTAGTCGGTCACCAGCCCGCACTCCTCCAGCCGCAGGTCGAGCGCGAGCAGCGCCCGGCGGCAGGCCGCGTGCGTGGCGGCAAGCACGCCGAAGGCGTCCACCTCGCGTGCGCTGGCCCAGCCGGTGGCGGCTGCTACCGCAGTCTCGCGCAGCTCCAGCGCCAGCCGCTCCCGCTCCTGTGGCCGGAGCGTCTTGGAGTCGCGGTAAGGAAGGTCCTCCCGGAAGCCGAGGACGACGGCCGCCGCGGTGACGGGCCCCGCCAGCGCACCCCGCCCTGCCTCGTCCACCCCGATTACGGTCCGGACCCCCCTGTCCCACAGTTGGCGTTCGAGCTGCCAGCCGGGTACGTTGCCTTCAGGCAGGGGTGGCATCGAACGTCGCAAGGCTGTCACCGAACGAATCCCGCACGCTGACGGGCAGGGTCAGAAAGAAGGTCGAGCCGCGCCCCACCCGGCTTTCGACCCAGATGCGGCCGCCGTGCTTCTCGACCGCCAGCTTGCAGAAGGTCAGTCCCATCCCGCTGTCATAGCGGTCATGCACCGTATGCCGGCTCTGTTCGAACGCGTTGAAGATGCGCTTCTGGTCCGCCTCGGGAATGCCCTCGCCGTCGTCGCGCACCGAGAGCACGAACGCGTCGTCCTGTCGCCACGCCCGCAGGTCTATGTAACCGTTCTTGCGGGTGTGTTTGACGGCGTTGGCGAAGAGGTTGGCCAGGATGCGCCGCAGCAGGGCGGGATCGGCGAAGACACGTTCGGCCTCCGGCCGCACCAGGAAGCTGAAGTTGCGTTGCCTGGTGCGGCCGCTGGCGTCGCGCAGCGACTGCTGGGCGAGCGCCGTCAGGTTGTCGACCCAGACCGGGTCGAACGGCATGGCGCCGTCCTTCAGGCGCCTGACATCGAGGATGTTCGCGGCCAGTCCGAGCAGGTGCTGGGACTCCGTACGGGCGAGCGCGAGCAGCTCCCCCACGCCCTCGGTCTCGCCCTTCACGACCATCTCGAGACTGTGGTCGAGCAGTCCCATGACGCTCGAGATCGGGCTCTTCAGGTCATGCACGAGCATGTGGATGAGGTCGTCCTTGACCCGCTCCGACTCCTTGTAGGCCTGTTCGAAGTCGCGCAGGCGCTCGAGCGCCTGCCGCACGGCGTACTCGGCGCGACTGCGCTCCAGCAGGCGCTTGAGCGACGCCGTCATCACGCTTGGCCGTGTGGGCAGCACTAGATAGGCGTCCACCCCTGATGACCAGGCGTGCGCCTCGATGTCGGGATCCGCCGGGCCGAGGTAGACGATCGGCACGTCCGCCAGGTGCTTGCGCCTCCGCAGCAGCTGCAGCAGGTCCAGCTGTGACACGTGGGAGGCGAGCTGGTGCTCGACGATCATGGCCTCGGGTCGGCTGTCGCTGCTGCGCGTCATGAAGAGCAGCGCCTCAACGTCCGTCGATACCTCGGGCCTGAGGCGCAGGTCAGTGCCGACCGCCTTGAGCGCGGTGCCGCGCGACTCGGTCGACATGGCTATGAGCAGCCAGGGTTGCGCCACGTCTGTCATTGGATTCAAATCATACCAGCAAGGACCGGTGCTAGCATGTCCGTGATGAGCGCGATCACCTTCGGCCTTCCCTGGCTCCTGCTTCTGGTGCCCGCCGTCCTGCTGCTCCCGGCAGGCCGGTATCGCTGGCTGCGCATGCTGACGCTGGCGCTGCTGGTCGTCGCCGTGGCGGGCCCGTCCGTACGGGTCGGCCAGGATCGGCTGGTGGTGCTGGTGGACGTGTCGGGAAGCGTCGGCGGCGGGGCGCGTGAAGCGGTCGCGGAGCTGGATCCGGCGGTGGCTGGCGAGGATTCCACCGTCTGGCTCGCACTCGCCGGCGACACGGCACGCATCGGCGGTCCGCAGGGGACGCTCCCCCCGGGCATGAACCTTCAGGCTACCGACCTTGCCCGCGGACTGCAGGTCGCGACCGGCTTCGAAGCGACCAGGATACTGCTGGTGAGCGACGGGATCGAATCAGCCGGTTCGGCGCTTCAGGTACTGCCTGATGTTCCCGTCGACACGCTCCGGGTCGAGCGGGTGAGCAACGCGCGCCTGGAGGCTCTGCTGCTGCCGGACCTGGCGGCACCGGGACAGGTCGTTGAGGGACTCGCAGTCGTATCCACTGACGAACCGACGCTGGCGACGCTGCGCCTGAGCACGGGAGGCACGCCCCTGCCGCCGCTGGTGCAGGAGCTCCCGGCCGGTCGCAGCAGCGTGCCTTTCACGTTCGAGGCGACCGAAGGCGGCAGCGTCCAGCTGGACGCGCTCATCGAGGTCGACTACGCCCAGCCGCTCGAGGACGACCGCCTGAGCAGCGAGCTTCCTGTCAGCGAGCAGGCGCCGGTACTGGTGATCGACGACCCGATGACCGCCTCGCTGCTCAGGGCAGCGGGCCTGGCTGTCGTCGAGGGAACGGCAGCCGACGTGCAGGCGCCGCTCACCTGGAGCGCGGTGGTGCTGCGCGGAGCTGCAAACGCGTACACCTCGGGACAGCACGAGCTCATGCGTGCCTACGTCGCCAACGGCGGCGGCCTGCTGATGACGGGCGGACCCGAGAGCTTCGGCTTCGGCGGCTGGTTCAGGACGCCGCTGGAGGAAGTCCTGCCGGTCACCACCGACCTCCGCACGGAGGTCGAGATCCCTCTCGTGGGCCTCGTGATGATCCTGGACACGTCCCAGTCGATGTCTGCCGGCAACCCGAGCCGGCTGGAGCTCGCGAAGGAAGGGGCGATCGCCGTCGTCGAGATGGCGTATCACGAGGACCTGCTCGGCCTGATCTCGTTCAGCGACACCAGCGAATGGGTGTTCGACCTGCGTCCGGCCACGGAGCGCGGCAAACGCGAGATGCTCGCCGGGATCCTCGCGCTGCAGACCCGGGGCGGAACCATCCTGGGGCCCGCCTACAACGAGGCGCTCGGCACGCTCGAGGCGTCGGATGCTGCGGTGAAGCACATAATCGTGCTCTCCGACGGCCGACTGTATGACGGGCAGGGCCCGTTCTCGACCACGGCCGCCAACTTCTCGGAGCTCGCTTCCCGCGGCCGCCGCGCGGGCATCACCACCTCGGCCATCGCGATCGGGGCGAACGCGGACTTCGAGCAGCTCTCGCGGATCGCAGCCGCGGGGGGAGGCCGGTACTACGAGGCGCTGGACGTCGCCACCCTGCCTCGCATCTTCACGAGCGAGGCCCTGGTCGCGACGCGATCCCTGCTGCGCGAGGACCCGTTCAGCCCCGAGGCGCGCCAGCACATGCTGTCGACGATGAGCGGGACGCAGCCGATCCTGAACGCCTACATCGCGACCACCGCCCGCCAGGCGGCAGAACCGATACTGGTCGGCATGGAGGACGAACCCGTCCTCGCGGTGATCCGGCAGGGACTCGGCCGCAGCGCCGCCCTGACCACCGACCTCAACGCCTGGGCGCCCCAGCTCGTGGCCGATTCGGAATTCGTCTCCACCCTGGTCAGGACGGTCCGCTGGCTGCAGATGAGACCCGGCAGCTACCAGGCAACCGTCACCCCTGCCGGTGGCACGCTGGAGGTGGTGGTGGATGCGGTCGAGGCGGGAGAGTACATCAACAACCGGAACCTGAGCATCCGCTTCCTGGGCGGTGAGGAGCAGCTGGTTCAGGTGGCGCCCGGCCGTTACGAGGGCAGCGTGTCCGCGGGCTCGGGCCAGGGCACCCTCCTCGTGATCGACGGCAGCGAGGTGGTGGCCCGGCAGGCGGTCGGAGGCGTCTCCTCGGAGTTCGCGCCCGCTGACGGCGCTGGCCTGCTCCGGCAGATCAGCTCAGGCACGGGAGGCGAGTCACTCGCTTCGCTTGACTCCTACCACCCGCCCCCTGGCAGCACCCTGGCCGCGGTCTGGCAGGTTCCCCTGCTGGCCGCGCTCCTGTTGTTCCTGGCTGAGCTGGTGCTGCGGCGGTTCGGCCGCACCCGCGTGGTGCCGGCCCGCTCAGGCGGGCGGGGGTCCCGCGGAACGCGGGTTCCGCAGCGCGTCCGGGCCTGACAGCTTCCGGGCCATCCGGGCCAGCAGCCGCAGGCGGGCACTCAGCGACCCCGCGTCAAGCACCTCCTGCGTTTGATCTGCCTCCAGCGCAAGGTTCGCACCGATGAACGACGCCAGGTAAAACGGATCATCGGGCACGTGCTCCTCGATCTCCGCTGCCTGCACTTCCCGGAAGTGGTTCCGGGCGTACCTCCGGAACTCCTCGAGCGCGTCCCACGCCTCGACCAGCTCGATGCCGGGACTGTCCCGACGGATCGGGGCTGGCTCATCGTGAACGAACTTCAGGGTGCTGTCCTCCCCCGTTGCCTCCGGGATCTCCTCTGTCCGGCTGATCCGGTTCAGGTACCTCTCGCGGCCATGGGCGGTCACGTGCCAGATCCCGTCCGGCTCCGCAGCCACATCCACCAGTGCCATGCCGGTGCCGTGCCTGGGCAGCGTCGGCGAGTCTGCCAGACTGCCCGCGGCTCCGTCCCAGGAGATGACGAACCGCTGGCGTTCCATCTCCAGCGTGCGCTTGACAAGCTGCACGTGATTCTTGCGTGAGATGTGCAGGGTGACGGTCATGCCGGGCAGCACAACCGTATCGGGGAGCTCGAGCAGGGGCATCTCGTGCATGCGTTCCAAGGTAGCAGAAGCGGAACCACAAGACGTTGGTGGTCCTGACAATGAAAAAGTCCCCGACGACCGTGAACCGGCGCCGGGGACCTGACTTCTGGCGGAGCGGACGGGATTTGAACCCGCGACCTTCTGCGTGACAGGCAGATATGCTAACCGCTACACTACCGCTCCGTGCAGCACTGAAATCTTACCCGTCCGACCGCTCCAAAGTCAAATTGCGCGTGCTGAACGCAGACCGCGTGCCGCTCAGGCGTCCGTACCGTCCGGCGTGACACCCGCATCGGCCAGCTCTCGCCGTTCGTCGTCGAAGCCCTCGCGTCCCATCAGCGCATACGTGTACACCTTGCCGAGCTCGACTCCGGGCTGGTTGTAGGTGTCGATGTTCAGGAGCTCGCCCATGATCGCCGTCTGCCACATCAGGGTCTGGAGCAGGGCGCCCAGGCTCTCCGGGCTCACGTCCGGGATGCTGAGCGTGTAGTTCGGCTTTCCGTGGGCGGCCAGCGCGTGTGCCGTGGCCGCCTGTTCAGCCAGCAGCAGCTGGCGGAAGCTGGCGCCCTCGAGGTACTCAAGGCCGGCCACGGGCGAGTCCGTGGCCGGGATGCGCAGGTCGCTGTCGAAGCCCTCGACCCTGACGAAGGCGACCAGCTTGTTGTCCGGTCCCTCGTTGAACAGCTGTACCTGGGAGTGCTGGTCCGTCGCGCCCAGTGCCGCGAGCGGCGTCGAGCCTTCCAGCACGCGGCTGCCGTCGCGGTCGGTTGCCTTGCCCAGCGACTCGGCCCACAGCTGAACGAACCAGGCGGAAACCTGGCTGAGCCTGCTCGAGTACGGCATGAAGACACTGATCACACGGCCGCGCCTGTACGAGAGGTACTGCAGCAGCGCGGACTGCAGCATGGCGTTGGATCCGTACGGCAGCCTGGCGGCGTCGTTCGCCTGTGCCGCGCCGGTCAGGAGCCGGCTGATGTCGATCCCGGCGAGCGCGATCGGCAGCAGGCCGACCGGG
>ERZ869909.1127-NODE-1127-length-23165-cov-9.605423_pt1 | contig 23165 bp, 19 predicted proteins | sample MGYA00520892_ERZ869909 | MGnify/ENA primary metagenome ERZ869909 (study PRJEB32215, sample SAMEA104723947) | bioreactor metagenome | biome: bioreactor; feature: anaerobic bioreactor; material: water | place: China | collected 2015-03-12 ... | reverse complement strand
CGGCGCCGTCGACCTCGCCGCTCGCGGCGAGGCTTGGGCCTGGTGGACACCCGGCGGCGGCTGGCGCGCGGGCGGTTCGTTCCTGCTCGCGGACGGCGTGCGCTTCGCCGCGGCGTGGCGCGGCCTGGACGATCGCGTCACCGCCGAGCTGCGCGCGGCGCTGCCGCTGCTGCCCGACGAGGGCCGGCCCGTCGCGCTCGCGGTGGGGGTCGACCGTGCGCTGTACGCTCGGGTGACCGGCCGCATCGGCCACCACGAGGTGGGCGTCGCCCTCGACGCCCACGGCCGCGCCTCGGCGTCGCTGCGGCTGCGCTGGTGACCGTCGCCGCCCACGGAAGGAACCGCATGCCCTGCCGCCGACCCGCCCCACCCAGCCCGCCGCCGCGCCCGTCGCCCTTCCGCGGGATCGCGCTCGTCCTCGCGCTGGCGCTCACCGTCCCCGCGGCGCCGGCCGTCGCCGCCGGCGTCGAGGCGTCGGAGGGCCCCCCGGGACCGCTCGCGACGGGCCGCGTCGCGTTGGTCCTCGGTGGCGGCGCGGCGCGCGGCACGGCCCACGTCGGCGTCATCCGTGCGCTGACCGATGCGGGCGTGCCGATCGACATGATCCTGGGGACCTCCATGGGGTCCCTGATCGGCGGCCTGTACGCCGCGGGCTTCGCGGCCAACGTGCTCGCCGACGTCGTCGCCGAGGTCGACCCCACCTCCGCCGCCGAGCTCCTGATCCCCCCGCGCGGCGGCATCCTCGACCTGCAACCGCTGTCGATCCTGCTCGACGGCCTTCTCGAGGGGCGCGCCCTCGCCGACACGGTCGTGCCCTTCTACCCGGTCGTGATCGACCTGCTCACGGGCGAGCCGCAGGCGGCGCCGCCCGCGCCGCTCGCCGACGCCATCCGCGCCTCGACGGCCATCCCGGTGCTGTTCGACCCTGTCGCCATCGGCGACCGCTTCTACTACGACGGCGGCCTCAAGCAGACGATCCCCACCTCGTTGGCGCGGGCGTTGGGCGCCACGTACGTGATCGCCGTCGACGTCACCCGCGAGATCCCGTACCAGCCGACCAACGTGCAGGCGAACCTGTCGCGCATCTTCATCAGCATCGTCGAGGAGTACAACCGCGAGGAACTCGCGGCCACGGACGTGGTGCTCGACCCCGGCCTGCGCGAGGACACCTACATGGACTTCGAGCGCTCGGCGGACTTCGTGCGCGCCGGCGAGGCCGTGGCCCGAGCCGAGTTGCCGCGCATCCTGGCCGACCTGGCGGCCCTGGGGATCCCGTTGCGGACCCCCGGCGACCCCCACGCGGGCCACGCGATCAACGACGGCTGGCGCGCGCGCCTCGTCGAGGCCCGGCGCGAGGTGGCCGTGCGACCCCGACCGTGGAACCTGGGGTTCGACCTGGCCTTCGACCCCGCCGCCAGGGGCGAGCGCGTCACCCCCGCGCCGGCCCCCGTCGCGAGCCGGTTACGCTTCGGCATCGACCTGCGCGACGGACCGCTGGGACGCGCCAGCGTCGGCGCCAGCTACGCCCGCAGCGTGACGGGGGGCTCCGACGCCTTGCAGGTGCGCGGGTCGGTACGGATCGATCCCGACTGGGACCTGTTCGCGCGCGGTGACCTGGAGTTCGCGGGCGGGGCGGTCGTGCGCGCGGGCGTTCGCTGGCGGCCCGGCCCCGGTTGGGAGATCGAGGCCGCGGCGCGCGGGCCGCTGGCCGCCGTCGATGGTGCCGTGCGCTGGGGCGACGCGGGGGTCGCGCTCGAGGCCGCCGCCACCGTCGGGCTCGACGGCTGGCTCCGCGCCCACGCCGAGGGCCGGGGCGCGTGGACGTCGAGCGACCCGGCGTGGGCCGGATGGGAGCTGCGGGCACGGGCGTTCGGCGGTGCCGCCAGCGACGCCACCCCGCTCGCGGAGCGCTTCTCGGTGGGGCCGGCGACCGGCCTGCGCGGCGCCCGCGCCGACGCCTGGGTCGCGACCAGGGTCGGGGTGGCCACGCTCGAGGTGGCGCGCCGTCTGGGCGACGGCGGGGCCGTCCTGGAGGCGGCGCTGGTCGCACCGTGGGTGTGGGCGTTCGTGGACGCGGCCGCCTTCGACGCCGGTCCCGGCTCGCCGGGCGCGGCCTGGGCCGCGGGCTTCGGCGGCGGTCTCGAGGGGAGCCTGTTCGGCTTCGTACCGTTCTTCCTGGGCGTCGACCTGGCCCACGGGTGGCCGGCCGGGGGCTGGTCCGTGGGCGTGCGGTGGGGGCCGGGCTACCCGGCGCCCGCGCGGCGCTGACGCACGCGGCTGGAGGCTCGCCGCGACGCTGACGCACGAAGCGGGGGCGCGCCGCGACGGCGCGCCCCCAGGGAAGCTCGGTTCGGCGGCCCGAAGACCGCTCCGAGGGTCAGCGGTTCTTGACGACCTTGTGCAGGTCCTGATGGGTGGCGGAGGCGTACGGGTGGACGCTCCAGCCCGTGACCCACTCCTGGATCATGCCGATCTCCTCGCTGTTGTTGATGAACGCGAAGGGCACGTCGGCCATGAGCAGGTTCTGGATCTCCTGGTAGGTGGCGATCGACTCGGGCGAGCCGGGCGGCAGGGTGCGGCCGAGCTCGAGCAACTCGTCGACGCGCGGGTTGCTGTAGCCGGTGTAGTTGTTGTCGCCGCCGGTGCGGAACAGGCCGTAGGTGGCGTAGTTCGGGTCGATGTTGCCCGACCACCCGAGGATGAACAGGTCGAAGTCGCGGTCGGGGCCGAGGATGCGGTCGATGAACGCGCCGAACTCCTCGATCGTCACCTCGATGGTGATGCCGACGCGCGCCGCCTCGAACTGCATGATCTCGGCGATCTGCATGCGCACGGGGTTGTTGTTCGTGTGCAGGCGGACGCTGAAGCCGTCACCGAGGCCGGCGTCGGCCAGCAGCGCGCGGGCGCGCTCCGGGTCGTAGTCGTACGTCGGGATGTCGGGGCTGAAGTAGATCGAGTCGGGCGAGATGGGGCCCACGCCGACCGTCGCGACGTTGTTGTACACGCGCTGGACGATCGCCTCCTTGGGCATCAGGTGGTAGAGGGCCTGCCGGACGCGCACGTCGGCCAGCGCGGCGTTGCGGAAGTTGAAGCCGAGGTACGCGTGGCCGGTGCCGGTCGCGCGGGTGACCCAGTTCGTCTCGGCCTCGAGGCGCGGCACCTCGAGCGGCACGACCTGGCCATGGAAGAGGTCGATCTCGCCGGCCTCGAAACCGAGCAGGCGGGTGGCGTCCTCGGTGATCGGACGGAACACGACCTCGTCGACGTTGCCGCGCTCGGGATCCCAGTAGTCGGCGAAACGGCGCACCACGAGGCGATCGTCGCGCACCCACTCCACGAACTCGAACGGTCCGGTGCCCTTGGGCGCCGACACGAAGTCGGGATCGTCACCGATGTCGGCCGGGGTGATCGGCATGCGGGCGAGCGAGTTCATCGTCCACACGTTGACGGGATCGACGGTGATCACCACGGTGTACGGGTCGGGGGTCTCGACGTTGGACATGCTCTCCCACAGGTTGCGGTTGAGCACCGGGTTGTCGGGGTTCTGCAGCCACTCGATCGTGTACTTCACGTCGGCCGAGGTGAACTCGGTGCCGTGGTGGAACTTCACGCCGCGGCGCAGGTTGAAGGTGATGACGCTGCCGTCCTCGGAGAACGACCAGTCGGTCGCGAGGCGCGGGCGGAACGAGAGATCCTTCTCGATCGTGACCAGCGGCTCGAACATCGTGTAGATCCGCTGGAACGAGGGCACGTCGTTGACGCGCCGCGGGTCGAGACCGGAGGCCTCGGCGGTGGCGCCGACCACCAGTCGGACCTGGGCCGCCGCGACGCCCGCCGCGAGCAGGGCGAGGGTGGCCAGAACGAGGACGAGGGAACGGATGCGCATGCTTGGGACCTCCTGGCGTGCTGCGTCCGCGGCGTCGTCCGCGGACTCCGGCCCAGTGTAGAACGCCGGCGCCCCCCTGGATGAGCGGGGGCGCCGGAGAAGGTCACGCGTCGTTCACGCGCCGCGTGGTTCGGTCGAGACGGATCAGGCCTCGGGGCTCTCGATGGCGGCCTGCGCCGCGGCCAGCCGCGCGACGGGCACGCGGAAGGGGCTGCAGCTCACGTAGTCGAGCCCGATCTCGTGGCACAGGGCGATCGACTTGGGGTCGCCGCCGTGCTCGCCGCAGATGCCCACGTGCAGCTCGGGTCGCGCCTTGCGGCCGTTCTCGACCGCGAAGCGGACCAGCTGGCCCACGCCGTCGGGATCGAGGTGCTGGAACGGGTTGAAGCCCACGACGCCCTCTTCGACGTACTGCATGAGGAACTTGCCCTCGGCGTCGTCGCGGCTGATGCCGTAGGTCGTCTGGGTGAGGTCGTTCGTGCCGAAGCTGAAGAACTCGGCGGTCCCGGCGAGGGTGCCCGCGGTGAGGGCGGCGCGCGGGATCTCGATCATGGTGCCGAACTTGAAGTCGACCTTGACGTGGGTCTCCTCCTCGACCTTGGCGGCGACCTCGTCCACGATCTTGCGCATGACCTCGAGTTCGCCGACGTCGCTGGTGAGGGGGATCATGATCTCGGGGTGCACCGGGTTGCCGTGGCGCTGCACGGTGGCGGCGGCCTCGAGGATCGCCCGCACCTGCATCGCGCTGATCTCGGGGTAGATGACGCCCAGGCGCACGCCGCGGAGGCCGAGCATGGGGTTGGACTCGCGCAGGTCGGACACCCGCTTCAGCAGGTCTTCCTTGCGCCGCACCTCGGCCAGCGCCTCGTCGATCTCGGTGAGGCTCGTGGCGTGCTGCAGCCGCACCTTCAGGTCGGTGAGGTCCTGCTGCAGGTCGTCGTACGCGGGGAGGAACTCGTGCAGCGGCGGGTCGAGCAGGCGGATGATGACCGGGCGGCCCTCCATCGCTTCGAAGAGCCCCTGGAAGTCGCTGCGCTGCAGCGGCAGCAGGAAGTCGAGCGCGGCCGCGCGGCGCTCCTCCGTCTCGGCCATGATCATCGACTGGACCAGCGGCAGCCGGGCCTCCTCGAAGAACATGTGCTCGGTGCGGCACAGGCCGATGCCTTCGGCCCCGAAGGTGCGGGCGCGGCGGGCGTCGGCAGGGTAGTCGGCGTTGGCCCACACGCCCAGCCTGCGGTGGCCGTCGGCCCACTGCAGCAGGGTGGCCAGCGCCTCCTCCTTGGCGACGTCGGGCTCGTGCGTCGGCAGCTGGCCGAGGAAGACCTCGCCGGTGGCGCCGTCGAGCGAGATCCAGTCGCCCTCGCGGACGTAGACCGGGCCGCCGTCGGTCGCGGCCGTCATGGCCTTGCGCTCGACGTCGATCTTCAGCGTCTCGGCGCCGCAGACGGCCGGCGTGCCGAACTGGCGGGCGACGACGGCGGCGTGGCTGGTGGCGCCGCCGCGCGAGGTGAGGATGCCCTTGGCGGCGATCATGCCGTGGACGTCGTCGGGCTTGGTCTCGGGCCGGACCATGATCACGGCCTCGCCACGCCCGGCCCACTGCTCGGCGGTGTTGGCGTCGAAGACGGCGCGGCCGACGGCGGCGCCGGGGCTGGCGTTGACGGCCTTCTCCACGATCCGCTTGCCCGCGACGACGGCATCCTTGCGGGTCTTCTCGGTGAACTGCGGGTGGAGCAGCTGGTCGACCTGGTCGGGCGTGACGCGCATGATCGCCTCGCGCTGATCGATCAGGCCCTCGCCCGTCATGTCGACGGCGATCTGGATCGCGGCCCGCGCGGTGCGCTTGCCGTTGCGCGTCTGGAGCATCCACAGCTTGCCGCGCTCGATGGTGAACTCCACGTCCTGCATGTCGCGGAAGCGGTCCTCGAGACGGTCGCAGATGGCGACGAACTCCTGGTAGACGGCCGGCATCTCGCTCTTGAGCTGCGAGATCGGCTCGGTGTTGCGGATCCCCGCGACGACGTCCTCGCCCTGGGCGTTCATGAGGTAGTCGCCGTACAGCACCTTCTCGCCCGTGTTCGGGTTGCGCGTGAAGGCGACGCCCGTGCCGGAGCCGACGCCCATGTTGCCGAACACCACGGTCTGGATGTTCACGGCGGTGCCGAGGTCGTGGCGGATGCCGGTGGCGTTGCGGTAGTCCACGGCGCGCTTGCCGAACCAGCTGTTGAAGACGGCGCGGGTGGCGAGCTCGAGCTGCTTGAGCGGGTCCTGCGGGAAGTCGGTGCCGGTGAAGGCGCGGTAGAGGCCCTTGAAGCGCTCGGTGACGCGGCGCCAGGCGGCGGCGTCGAGCTCGACGTCGAGCTTGAGCCCGCGCGCCTCCTTCTCCTCGGAGATGACTTCCTCGAACGGCTCGTCGTCGATGCCCATGACGACGCAACCGAACATCTGGACCAGACGGCGGTAGGCGTCGAACACGAAGCGCTCGTCGCCAGTGTCCTTGACCATCGCCTCGGCGGTCACGTCGTTGAGGCCGATGTTGAGGACCGTATCCATCATGCCGGGCATGGAGAACTTCGAGCCGGAGCGGCAGGAGACCAGGAGCGGCTTGTGCGGGTCGCCGAAGACCTTGCCGGTCGCCTGCTCGACGCGCTTCAGGGCGGCGAGTTCCTGCGCCCACATGCCGTCGGGGAAGCTGCGGTCGTGCTCGAGGTAGGCGTTGCAGGCGGCGGTGGTGACGGTGAAGCCCGGGGGCACCGGCACGCCCAGGCGGGTCATCTCGAAGAGGTTCGCGCCCTTCCCGCCGAGCAGCGAACGCACGCCCTCCCAGTCGCCGGGCGGCAGGGTCGCTTCGACCGCGTCGAGCTGGTCGAAGCCGTACACCCACACCGTGTCGGCGGCTTCGGGCGCGGCGGGGGTCGGGGTGGCGGACTCGCTCATGTTCTCCTCCTGGAGCGCTTGGCTGGCGTGCCGCGCGGCGGGCCCCGATCGGGGCAGCGCGGGCGGACCGCACACGGCGACGGGTGGGACCCCGCCGCCGGCTCACGACGTCCCTACGTTGACCCGTCGCCACGGTCCATGGCAACCGAGCAACGTCCCGGGCACCGCGGGCGCGCCCGGTCGAAGGTTCGTATCATCGATCCATGCCCAGTCTATCGGACCCGCGCATCGTGAGCATCGGGGAAGCCATCGTCGACCTCATCGGCGACGCCCGGTCGAGCTACCGCCCCTTCGCGGGCGGCTCGCCGCTGAACGCGGCGGTGGCGGCGGCGCGCCTCGGCGTCCCCACGGCCATGCTCACGCGCTTCTCCCACGACGCCTTCGGCGAACTGCTGCGCGCCCACCTGGAGGGATCGGGGGTCGACCTGCGCTGGGCCGAACGGGGTCCCGAACCGACCAGCCTGGCCGTCGTCACGCTGGACCACGAGGGCCGGGCCACGTATGGCTTCTACCGCGCCGAGACCGCGGACGTCAGCTACGATCCGCGCCCTCGCCCGGCGCTGCCCCCCTCGGTGCAGGTCGGCAACGTGAGCATGTCGCTCCTGCGCCCCCCCGCGCGCGACGCCATGCGCGAGATCGTCGCGGCCCACGGACGCGGGCGCGGCACGACCGACGTCGCCGGCGACACGTCGGGCCGGATCACCTGGGTGCTCGACCCGAACGCCCGCCCGGCCCTCTGGCCGGGACCGGCGGCGTTCGCCCGCGAGTTCGCGACGTGGGTGCCCCTCGCGGACGTGGTCAAGGTCAGCGACGAGGACCTCGCGTACCTCGGCGGGGACGAGTCCGCGCTGGTGGCGGCCTGGCTCGAGGCCGGCGTGCAGGCCGTGGTCGTGACGGCGGGGCCGGAGGGCGCGCGGCTGCACCGGGGCGACCGGCCCGTGATGCACGTGCCGGGTCGGCGCGTGGCGGTGGTCGACACGGTCGGCGCCGGCGACACCTTCACCGCGGGCCTCACCACGGGACTGGCCGGCGGACCGCCGCTCCGCGAGCTCGACGACGACCGCTGGCACGCGTTGCTGCGCCGCGCCGTGGTCGCCTCTTCCATCACGTGCACGCGCAAGGGGGCCGATCCGCCCTCGGCCGCGGAGTTGACCGCGGCGCTGGCCGCCGGGGGGTAGACTCGCCGGCCGTGATGCCGCCCGATCTCCCCGCGCAGGTCGCCCGACGCCGGACGTTCGCGATCATCTCGCACCCCGACGCCGGCAAGACGACCCTCACCGAGAAGCTGTTGCTGTACTCGGGCGCGATCCGAGAGGCGGGCATGGTGGGCGGCAAGGCGGGGTCGAAGGGCGCTACCTCCGACTGGATGGCGCTCGAGCGGGAGCGCGGCATCTCGGTGACCTCCGCCGCCCTCCAGGTCGAGTACGACGGCCACGTCCTGAACCTGCTGGACACGCCCGGTCACCAGGACTTCAGCGAGGACACCTACCGCACGCTGACCGCGGCGGATGCCGCCGTCATGCTGCTGGACGCGGCCCGTGGCGTCCAGGCGCAGACGCTGAAGCTGTTCGACGTCTGCCGCCGGCGCGGCCTGCCGACCTTCACGTTCATCAACAAGCTCGATCGGCCGGCGCTCGACCCGTTCGACCTCCTCGACGAGGTCGAACGCGTGCTGGGCCTGGCCACGGCCCCGGTGACCTGGCCGATCGGCAGCGGCCCGTCGTTCCGCGGCGTGTACGACCGGCCGGCACGGGCCGTGCACCTGTACGAGCGGGCCGAGCGCGGTGGCAGGGCCGAGATCGTCACCGTCGCCGGCGTGGACGACCCCCGCCTCGCGGCGCTGCTGGGACCCGAGGCCCACGACCGGCTGGTCGAAGAGGTCGAAGCCGTCGAGGCGCTGCTGCCGCGGGTCGACCCGGCGGAGGTCCTCGCGGCGCGGGTCAGCCCCGTGTTCTTCGGCAGCGTCCTGAACAACTTCGGGATCGACACCTTCCTGGAGCACTTCGTGCGGCTCGCTCCGCCGCCTGGAGACCTGCGCACCGCGGATGGCGGCACGATGCCGGTGGCGGGCGACGAGTTCACCGCGGTGGTCTTCAAGCTGCAGGCCAACCTGGACCGGCGCCATCGCGACCGCACCGCCTTCGCCCGCGTCGCCACCGGCGCCTTCGAGCGCGGCATGACGGCGGTCCACGTGCGCAGCGGCCGGCGGATCAAGCTCGCGCGCGCGCACACGCTCTTCGCCGACGAGCGCGAGACGGTGGATCGCGCGTTCCCCGGCGACGTCGTCGGACTCGTCAACCCCGGCGTGTTGCGCATCGGCGACGTGCTCGCCAGCCGCGACGGCATCGCGGTGCCGCCGCTGCCGCGCTTCGCGCCCGAGACCTTCGCCAGCGTGCGGCCGCGGGACGCGCAGCGCGACAAGGCCTACCGCAAGGGTCTCGACGAGCTCGCCGAGGAGGGGGTCGTGCAGCGCTTCTACCCGGCGCAGGGGGCGCGCGACGCCGTCCTCGGCGCGGTCGGCCGGCTGCAGTTCGACGTCTTCGAGCACCGCATGGCCGACGAGTACGCCGCACCGGTGCTGTTGACGCCCGAGCCGTACACGTTGGTGCGCTGGCTCGGCGCGACGCCCGTGAACCCCGGCCGCTTCGGCAAGCTGGTGCACGACCTGGACGGGACGCCGGCCGCGCTGTTCCGTCACGCTCGCGAGGTCGACTACTTCCGCGAGGAGCACCCCGGCCTGGAGGTGCGCGCCCTCCCCGCGTGGTGACGGCCATCCCGCCGGCGCGCGGACGCGCGCGGGGACCCGGCCGCGACGGGTGGTAGGCTGCGACCGACGCGGGTGCGCTGGCGCATGGATGCACGCAGGCGGGGGTGGAGCGCGGCGCGCCCCGGCGAGGAGGTCACGCATGCGGGTGGGTATCGTCGGCGCCGGCTCGATGGGCCGGGTCCACGCGGTCGGCTGGCGCGCCACGGGCGCGGAGCTCGTGGGGGTCATGTCCGATCCGTTCTCGTCGGCGGAGGCCCTGGCCGCGGCCCACGGGGTGCGCGCGTTCGACGACCTCGACGCGCTGATCGCCGAGGTCGACGTCGTCGACCTGTGCGTGCCGACCGACCTCCACCACCCCATGACCTTGCGGGCCGCGGCGGCCGGCCGCCACGTGGTGTGCGAGAAGCCCATCGCGCTGCGGCTCGACCACGCGCGCGAGATGATCGACGCCTGCGAACGCGTAGGCGTCCGCCTGTTCGTCGCCCAGGTGCTGCGGTTCTTCCCGCAGTACCGCGCCGCGGCCGAGGCGGTGCGCGCCGGGCACCTCGGGGAACTCGGGGTGCTGCGCTTCCGGCGGGTGGCGTACCCCCCGCATCAGGGTCAGGCGAGCTGGTTCCTCGACGAGTCGCGCTCCGGCGGGATGCTGTGCGATCTCATGGTGCACGACTTCGACTACGCCCGCTCCATCGCCGGCGAGGTGACGCGGGTGTACGCCCGGTCGCTGCGCGGGAACGACCCCGACGCGGCGCGCGACTACGCGCTGGTGACGCTGCGCTTCGCGAGCGGCGCCATGGCGCTGGTCGAGGGCGGCTGGGCCTACCCGCCGGGCGTGTTCCGCACCGGCTTCGACCTGGCCGGGCGAGACGGACTCATCGAGTGGGACAGCGACGGCAGCGAGACGATCCGCCGCTACCTGCTGCCGACCGGCTCCTCGGGCGCCGCCGCGGTGGGGCTGCCCCTCACGGTGTTCGCCGAGGACCCGTACACGACGGAGATCAAGCACGTGCATGCCGCCCTGCGCGACGGCACGCCCTTCGACGTCACGCCGCAGGACGCCACCGAGGCCCTGCGGATCGCCCTGGCGGCGCGCGCCTCGCTGCGCGAGGGTCGCGCCGTCGACCCGGCGGAGGTGGCCTGACATGCGGGTCGGCATCCTGAGCTTCGCCCACGTCCACGCCGAGGGTTACGTCGGCAACCTGCGTGCCGCGCGCGGCGTCGAGCTCGTCGGCTTCGGCGACGACGACGCCGCCCGCGGCGCCCGTTTCGCCGAGGCGTACGGCCTGCGCCACCTGGGCGACCGCGACGCCCTGCTGGCCGAGGGTCTCGACGCGGTCCTGGTGTGCTCGGAGAACGCTCGGCACCGCGAGGACGTCGAAGCCTGCGCGCAGATGGGCGTCCACGTCCTGTGCGAGAAACCGATCGCCACCTCGCTGGCCGATGCCGAAGCGATGCGGTCGGCCTGCGAGGCCGCCGGCGTGACCTTCATGACCGCGTTCCCGATGCGGTTCGACGCCAGCGTCCGGGCGATCAAGGACGCGCTCGACGCGGGCGAGCTCGGCGCGCTGTACGCCGTGAACGGCGTCAACCACAGCGAGATCCCCAAGGGCCACCGCGCGTGGTTCGCCGATCGCTCGCTGGCGGGCGGCGGCGCCGTGATGGACCACACGGTGCACCTGACGGACCTGCTGCGCTGGATGACCGGCGCCGAGGTCGAGGAGGTGTACGCCGAGGTCGGCAACCCGTTCTACCCGGACGACGTCGACGTCGACACCGCCGGGCTCGTCACCGTCGGCCTGTCGAACGGCGTCTTCGCGGCGATCGACTGCTCGTGGAGCCGTCCGACGACCTACCCGCGGTGGGGCCACCTCAAGATGGACCTGGTCGGCGAGCGCGGCGCGCTCGCGCTCGACGCCTTCGCCCAGGTGCTGACGGCTCGCTCGCCGCGGCTGCCGCGCACGCCCACCTGGATCGGCTGGGGCGCCGACCCCAACCAGGCGATGGTCGAGGCGTTCCTGGACGCCGTGCGCGACGGCCGGTCGCCTCCCGTCAGCTGGCGCGACGGTTACGAGGCGCTGCGCGTGGCGCTGGCCTGCTACGCCTCGGCCGACTCGGGGCAGCCGGTCCGTTGGACGCACGGTTGAGCGGCGCCGCCACGTTCCTGTTCGACATGGACGGGGTGCTGCTCGACAGCGAGCGCCCGTCGCTGGCGCTGCTGGAGCGCATGCTGCAGCGCGCGGGCGCGGGCCACGACCCGGACACCGTGCGGAGCGTGTGCGGGCGCCCGGCGGCGTTCCTGCGGGCGTACGTCGCCGACCACCTGGGCGACGGGCCCCGCGTCGACGCGTTCGTGGAGGCGTTCGACGCGGGCAAGCGACGGCTTGCCGCGGCCGGGCGCCTGCGGGCCTTCCCCGCCGCTGCCGGCGTGCTGGCGCTGCTCCGCGAACGCGGCGCGAAGCTGGCCGTCGCGACCTCGACGCACGCCGCGGAGGCCCGGGCGCGCCTCGCGCGCGACGACCTGGAGCGCTGGTTCGATCGCATCGTCACCGGCGACGAGGTCGCGCGCGGCAAGCCCGCGCCCGACATCTTCCTGCTCGCGGCCGAGCGGTTGGGCGTGGCGCCCGCGGCGTGCACGGTGGTCGAGGACTCGCGCGCGGGCGTCGCGGGCGGCCGGGCGGCCGGCATGACCGTGTTCGCGCTGGCGACGACCTTCCCGGCGGGCGAACTCGGTTCCGCCCACCGCGTCTTCGACGGCATGGAGGACCTGCGCACGTTCCTCGAGTCGACGCTGCCGGCCACCGCCTGACCGGCCCCCGCCGCGCGCCGCCCTACTTCACCGCCCCCTGCGTCAGCCCGCGGATCAGCTGACGAGAGAAGATCACGTACAGGACGATGATCGGCACCATCGCCAGGGTGAGCGACGCGAGCACGGCGTTCCAGTCGTTCACGTACTGGCCGAGGAACACCTGGGCGCCCAGGATGATCGTCTTCGTGCGCTCGCCCGACGCGAGCACGAGCGGGAACCAGAGGTCGTTCCAGATCGGGATCATGGTGAACACGGCCACGGTGCCGAGCGCCGGCCGCACCAACGGCATGATCAGCGCGTAGATGCGGTACTCGCTGGCGCCGTCGATGCGGGCGGCGTCCTTGAGTTCGCCGGGGACCTGCCGCATGAACACCGACAGGATGAACACCGCCAGCGGGATCCCCTGCGCCGTGTACACCAGGATCAGCGACCACAGGGTGTCCGTCAGGCCCAGCGCCACCATCATCCGGAGGATGCTGACGGTACCGAGGCGGATCGGGATCATGATGCCGATCGCCAGGTACAGGCCGAGGAGCGTGTTGCCGCGGAAGCGGTACTCGGCGAGCGCGTGGGCCGCCATCGACGCGAACAGCAGCACCAGCGCGAGCGAACCGAGGGTCACGATGAGGCTGTTGACGAAGTACAGGTCGAAGCGGGCGCCGGTGAAGACCGTCCGGTAGCCGACCAGGCTGAACGTGTCGGCGTCGGGCAGCGCGTACGGCGTGCGGAAGATGGCGCGGCGCTCCTTGAACGAGTTCACCACCACCAGCAGGATCGGGAACAGCGCGAACGCGGTGTAGCCGAGCAGCACGGCGTGGGCGCCCAGGACCTGGGCCCAGTGGCCCCACCCCTTGCCGGGACGCGGCGCCCGTTCCGAGGGCGTGCCGCGCGTCGTCACAGCTCGATCCTCTGCAGGCGCCGCTGGTACCCGAAGAGGTACAGCACGACGCCGGTCAGGATGATCAGGAACATGACGCCCGCGATCGTCGCGCCCATCGTCGGGTTGCCGGGCTGCAGCTGGACGCCGAAGAAGGTGCGGAAGAAGAAGGTGCCGAGGATGTCGGTGGCGTAGTTCGGGCCCGCCAACGCGCGCTGCGTCGTGTAGATCAGGTCGAAGGCGTTGAAGTTGCCGACGAACGTGAGCACGCCGACGATGCCGACCGTGGGGAGGATCAGCGGGAACTTGATGCCCCAGAACACCTGCCAGGCGTTCGCGCCGTCGACCCGCGCGGCCTCGATCAGCTCGTCGGGGATGCTCACCAGCGCCGCGAGGAACAGGAGCATGGGGATGCCCACCCACTGCCACACCGACACCAGCGAGAGCGTGATCAACGCGCTGCCCTCGAGGCCGAGCCAAGGGCGGTTCAGATGTTCCAGGCCGAAGAGGCCGAGGAAGTCCTTCGAGATGCCCCAGATGGGGCTGAGGATGAGCCGCCAGATGAAGCCGACCAGCACGATCGACAGCACGGTCGGCAGGAAGAGCAGCGTGCGGAACAGCGCGCGGAAGCGCACCACCTGCGAGCTCAGCAGCGCGGCGAGCAGCAGCCCGATCGGGTTCTGCACCAGCATGTGGACGGCGAAGAACACGAAGTTGTTGCGGATCGCGTTCCACAGGAACGGCGCCCAGTTCGGGTCCGTGAACAGCCGACGGTAGTTGTCGAACCCAACGAACGCCTCGACCCGACCGGGCCCCGGCGCGACCAGGCCCAGCCGCAGCGAGTCGAGCAGCGGGTAGATCATGAACGCCGTGTACACCAGCGTCGCCGGCGCCAGGAACACGATCACGTGCCAGGGGAAGGGCCTGCGCGATTTCACCGCGACCCCAGTCTACCGCCGCGACCGTCGGGGGGCGACGGTGGCGGCGTCGGGCACGGCGAGACCGGGTCGGCGGGGCGCGGCGCCGGCCGCGCTGGCCTCGGCGGGCGCCGCTTCAGCCGGCGTCGGCCGCCGGCCCGTGCGGGTTGGCGATGAACGTCCGCCACCGCTGCGCCGCCTCGAGATCCGGGCGCGGATCGCGCAACTCGGCGTCGACCAACGCGGTGAAGGGCGCGTTGAACGGCGTCGGGCGCGCGTGCCACCACGCCACGACGCCCGGCAGCGAGAGCCACCACGCCAGGGTGGCCCGCCAGCGTTGCCACACCGATCTCGGCAGCGCGCCACCACGGCTCTGGTCGTGCATGAACTCGAAGGCGCCGAAGATCTCGTAGAAGGTCCAGGTGAACTGGATGCGCTCCTCGACGCTGAGGGCCGTCGGATCGCGCGTTCCGCGGGCGAAGAGGTTCGCCAGCGCCGCGTCGCCGCTCAAGCGCGCCTGGACCGCCGCGAGCCGGCCCAGCGCGTGGGCGTAGTTCTGCGAGCGCAGCGTGCGCGTCTGCTGCCGGACCTGGAACGCGAGGTTCAGCAGCGACAGCGTCACGGCCACGACGCTGACCGCCACTCCGAGCGCCTGCAACGTCGCGGCGCTCACGCCGGACCTCGGCTGCGGTTCCTGTGGACGTTCACGGGCTCCACCCCCTCCCGACGGGCCGGGGCCGCGTCGTCGGGGTCGCGACCGGCACCCCCGACCTCCCTCGCCCCGGCATCGCCGACGTGGCCCATGGTAGACGGACACGGAGCGGGGGGCGGGCTCGGATGCCCGCCCCCCTCGGCGATTCGGGTCGCGTGGGTGGCCGCGCGCGTCAGCGCTGCGGCGCGTACCAGGCCGCGAGGCCCCGCTGCACGGCGGCAGCGGCGTCCTCGGGCGTCATCGTGCCGTTGAGGACCTGCGCCGAGTAGTTCCACAGGTCGGTCTCGTTGTTGGGCTCGCCGCGCGAGAGGATCTGGTAGGCGCTGCGGATCGTGGACTCGCACTCGTTGCGCCAGTCGAGGAAGGTCTGGGCGACCGGGTCCTCGAGCGTGACGGCGTGGTCGGCCAGCGGGAAGAAGCCGGGCAGCGCGTTGGCGTACAGGGACGCGAACTCCTGCGTGGTCATCCACTGCAGGAACGTCCGCGCGGCCTCCTGGTTGGGGCTGGCGGCGTTCATGCCCATCGCGATGTCGGTGTGGTCGCTGATGTAGCAGGTGTCCTGGCCGGCCGGGGCCGGGGGCCGGAAGGCGCCCATCGGGAAGTCGACCAACGGGTTGAAGACGCCGATGTCCCAGGAGCCGGCCGGGTAGATCGCCCCGAGGCCGAGCGTGAAGAAGTTCTGCGCGTCGGGGTACGACATCGCCTGGTAGCCGTCGGGCAGGAAGGGCCGCCACGCCGCGAGCGCGCGGAAGGCCTCCAGGAAGCCGCCCTCGTCGTAACCGATGGTGCCCTCGATCAGGCCGATGCGGCCCGCTTCGCCGGCCCAGTAGTTGGGGCCGATGTTCTGGTACCCCATGGTGGCCGACTCCCACTGGTCGATCGTGCCCATGACCAGCGGCGCGTAGCCCGCGTCCTTGATCGCCTGGAGCGTCGCGAGGAACTCCTCGTAGGTGGCCGGCTCGCCGACGCCGACCTCTTCGAAGATCTCCTGGTTGTAGAGGAAGCCGTGGATCACCGAGGCCATGGGCACGCAGAACACGTCGCTGCCGTCGTCGGTGATCCAGGCGCTGCGCGCGACGTCGGAGAAGTACTCCATGCCGGGCAGGTCGTTGAGCGACGCCAGGTAGCCGCGGTCGAAGAGGTCGAGCGACTGGTCGAAGGGCCGGCAGGTGATCAGGTCACCGGCGCTGCCCGCCTCGAGCTTCGACGCCAGGATCGCGTTGTACTCGGTCGGCGCGGCGGGCGAGAAGACCACCTGGATGTCCGGGTAGTGGGCGTTGAACGCGGGGATGATCAGGTTCTGCCAGATGCCGAGGTCGTCGTTGCGCCAGCTCTCGATCGTGAGCGTGGTGCGTTGCGCCAAGCCCACGCCCACGAGCGCGAGCAGCGCGACGGAGATGAGAAGGGACCGGAGGGAACGAGTCATGGAGGGCCTCCTTCGTGCCTTGCGATGGGCTGCTCCACTGTACGCCGAGGGCGTATCGGCGGCAAGCGTGGCGCGCCGCCCGTGATTTCGGGACCGCATGTTCTACCGTGCCGGGTAGGCCACGGTGCGCCCGCGCGCGCGGGGTGATGTATCATCCGACCCTTGTGCGTATATCCATGCGGAGGTCGCCGTGAACCGAACCCAGCCCGCCCGCCGTCGCTCGCTCCCGCTCCTGCTGCTGCTGGCCCTCGTGGCCATGGCATGGGGCACGGCCAACGCGGCCGGCAACCTGCGCATCGCCGTCGCGTCCGAGGCGCCGTCGCTCGACATCCACGCCACCCCGTCGACGACGACGTACCACGACCTGGTGTACGCGACGCTCGTCACCCGCGACCTCGAGACCGGCGCCTTCATCCCCTACCTCGCCACCTCCTGGGCCCTGGAAGACGGGGGCCGCGCGATCCGCTTCGACCTCCGCGACGACGTCGTGTTCCACGACGGCACCCCCTTCGACGCCGAGGCGGTGCGGTTCTCGTTCGAGCGCCTGCTCGACCCGGCGATGGCCGCCCCCGGCGCGAGCTTCGCGGGCACCCTCGAGCGCGTCGAGGTGATCGACGCCACGACCGTCGTGCTGCACTACCGCGACGTGTACGCCCCGGCGCTGCTGAACCTCTCCGCCACGTTCCTGGGCATCGTCTCGCCGACGGCGGTGCAGACGCTCGGCGACGCCTTCGCGCAGCGGCCCGTCAGCGCGGGCCCGTACCGCTTCGCCGAGGTCGTCCCCGGCGACCGCATCGTCCTGGAACGCTTCGGCGAGTACGCGTGGGCCCCCGCGGTCTTCGACAACCAGGGCGCCGCCTACATCGAGCGGATCACCTTCCAGGTCATCCCGGACGACGCCACCCAGCTCCTGCTGCTGCAGACGAACGGCATCGACGTCGCCGGGGCGCCGCCCCGCGACGTGCAGAGGCTCATCGCCCGCAACGACGTCGCTCCGGGCCGCGAACTGGCCCTCTACACCTACGTCACGCCGGGCATCCGCTACCTCGGCCAGACCTCGTGCTGCGGGCGTCCGACGGAGGACCCCGCCGTGCGCCGGGCCGTGGCGCACGCGATCGAGCGCGAGGAGATCATGCTCGCGGCGCTGGAGGGCTTCGGCGCCACCGTCACCGGCCTGTTCTCGCCCACCACCTGGGGCTTCGACCCCGACATGGTCGGGTACCCCTACGACCCCGAGACCGCGCGCGCGATCCTGCGCGGGGCCGGCTACGCCGAGGACGCCTCGGGCTTCATGGCCAAGGACGGCCGCCGCCTCACGCTCGTGCTGTGGACCTACAGCCTGCCCGAGTACCAGCGCGCCGCCCAGGTCGTGCAGGCGCAGCTCGCCGACGCGGGCATCGACGTCGACCTCCAGCTGCTGGAGTCCGCGACGCTGCTGGCCGGCACGCGGCGCGCCGAGCACGACCTGCTGCTCATCGCCTACGGCTGGTCCGACGCCGGCATCCTGTCGTTCTTCTTCGGCTCCGACCGCCTCGAGACGTCGAACCGCGTGCACTTCGCGCGACCGGAAGTCGACGCCCTGCTGGCCGCCGGCAACGCCACGGTCGACGTGGCCGCGCGCTTCGCCATCTACCAGGACCTCCAGCGCCTGATCCTGGACGAGGCCCCGTGGGTGCCGCTGTACACGGTCGAGGTGCTGACCCTGGTGCGCCAGGAGGTCCAAGGCGTCAAGGTCCACCCGTTCATGGGGCGCCTGCTGTTCCACGACGCGTTCATCGGGAGCCGCGACTGAGCCACCCTGGCGCGGCCGCCACGTGACCAGCTACCTGCTCCGCCGGCTCGGCTCGCTGTTCGTCGTGATGCTGGGCGTCACCTTGTTCGTCTTCGCGATCAGCAAGGTGACGCCCGGCGACTACGTCGCCGTGCGCTACGGCGACTACGGCACCGCGGAGCAGCGGGACGCGCTGCGCCGGCAGCTCGGCCTGGACCAGAGCGTCGCGGTCCAGTACCTCCGCTTCGTGTCCAGCGCCGCCCGCGGCGACCTGGGCGTGTCGCACCGCAGCGGGCGGCCGGTGGTGACCGAGCTGGCGACACGCCTGCCGGTCACGCTCCGCCTCGCCGCCGCCACGATCGCCGTGGCCGCCGTCCTGGGGATCGCCGCCGGCATCGTCGCCGCGGTCCGCCAGAACACGCCGCTCGACTACGGCACGATCGCCGTCGCGCTGCTCGGGGTGTCGATCCCGAGCTTCTGGCTCGGCCTGATGCTGCAGATCGTCTTCGGGTACCAGCTCGGTTGGCTCCCCGTGGCCGGATCGGGCGACTGGCGCTTCTACGTGCTGCCGGCCGTGAGCCTGGGGAGCTCCGCGGCGGGTTCGCTGGCCCGGTACACGCGCTCCGCCATGCTGGAGGTGATCCGGCTGGACTACGTCCGCACCGCCCACGCCAAGGGCCTCGCGCACGTCCGGGTGGTGACCAAGCACGCCCTGCGCAACGGCCTCATCCCGGTCATGTCCGTGCTCGGCCTGCAGTTCGCCGGGCTCATGGGCGGCGCGATCATCACCGAGTCGATCTTCGCGCTCCCCGGCATCGGCCGGCTCTCCATCGAAGCGCTCTCGGCACGAGACGTGCCGGTCGTCCAGGGCGTGGTCCTGCTGGCCGCCGCGATCATCGTGCTCACGAACCTCGTCGTCGATCTCGCCTACACGCTCGTCGACCCCAGGATCCGCTATGGCTGACGGTCCGGCGGCACGACCCGGCGCGCGCCCCGCATGGCGCAGGCTGCTCGCCCGGCCCAACGCCCGCCTCGGCCTGGCCGTATTGGCGGCGGTGGTCTTCCTGGCCGTGTCGGCCCCGCATCTGACACCGTACGACCCGGTGCGCCAGAACATGCGCGCGCGCTTCCTGCCGCCGTCGGCCGAGCACCCGTTCGGCACCGACGAGTTCGGGCGCGACCTGTTCACGCGGGTCGCGTACGGGGCCCGCATCAGCCTCCAGGTGGGATCCGTCGTGGTCGCGATCAGCGTCTTCGGCGGCGCCCTGCTCGGCCTGCTCGCGGGCTTCCTGCGCGGCTGGGTCGACACGGTCCTGCAGCAGTTGATGGAGATCTGGATCGCGTTCCCGAGCCTGTTGCTGGCGCTGGCGATCTTCTCGGCGTTCGACCGGAGCCTGCTGCTCCTGATGGTCATCGTCGGGGTCGCGGGGATCCCCGGCGACTTCCGCATCGTCCGCGGCGTCACGCTCAGCCTCCGCGAACGCGAGTTCGTCGAGGCCGCGCGCGCCCTCGGCGCGCGCTCGCACCGCGTCATGTGGCGCCACGTCCTGCCCGGCATCGTCCCGCCGCTCATCGTCAGCGCCTCGCTGAGCTTCCCCGCCGCGGTCCTGGCCACGGCGGGCCTGTCGTTCATCGGCTTCGGCGCGCAGCCGCCCACCCCCGAGTGGGGGGCGATCATCGCCGGGGGCCGCGCGTACCTGCGCACCGAGTGGTGGATCGCCACGCTGCCCGGCCTCGTCCTGGCCACCACGGTCCTCGGCCTCAACCTCCTGGGAGACGGCGTCCGGGACGTCCTCGACCCCCGCATGAGGAAGTGATCGCATGCCCCCACGCGCGCTCCCCGCCCCCTTGGCCGCGATCCTCGCGGAAGCCGCCGGCACGACCGCCGTGGTCGCGCACCGCCTCGACGGGACGGGCCCCCGCATCGCCCACCTCGCCGACCGCCCCTTCGCCCTCGCCAGCGTGATGAAGCTGCCGCTGCTGGTGCACGTGCTTCGGCGCGTCGACGACGGCGCACTCGACCTCGCGGCGCGCACGCCGCTGACCGAAGACGACCGCGTCGCCGGCTCGGGCGTGCTGCATCTGCTCGACCCCGGCCTGGCGCCGACCCTGCGCGACCTCCTGGTCCTCGCCATGGTGGTGAGCGACAACATGGCGACCGACGCGCTCCTCGCGCGCGCGCCGCTCGCCGCGGTGGAGGCCGACATGGCGGAGCTCGGGTACGACAGCGTGCGGCTGCCGCACACGATCCGCCGCATGCTCGCGAGCCAGGCGGGCGTCGCCGACGACGCGCCCTACGCCACCGTGCGCACCATCTTCCGTGACCCGGATCGCCCCGTGCCCGACGACCCCGACGGTGCCTCGCCCGAACGCGGGGACCGCGCCACGCCGGCCGATCTGGCTCGCCTGCTGGCCGACGTGCACGCCGGCCGCCTGCTGTCGCCGGCCTCGACGGCGCTGGCGCTGGAGATCCTGGAGGCCTGCCAGACGAACGCCCGCATCCCCGCCGACCTGCCCCAGGGCACCCGCGTCGCGCACAAGACCGGAACGCTGCGTGGGCGCGCCAACGACGTGGGCATCGTGCACGCACCCGGCGGCCCCTTCGTCCTGGTGCTCATGAACGAGGGCGAGGTCGAGGAGCGCCACGCCAGCCGCGTGCTGGCGCGCGCGGCGCGCTGGGTCTTCGACGCCTTCGAAGGCGGCACCGCCTGACCGGTGCGGCGCCGTCGCGGCGCCGCACCGCAGCGACCCGCGTGTCGGCACTCAGTGGCGACGGCGCACCAGGAACCCGTCCCAACCCGAGCGGGCGCCGGGCATGGCAGCGGCGGCCCAGCCACCCAGCCACACCTCGCGGTCGCCCGCGAGCGCTATGGCGTTCGCGCCGCCGTGTGTCCCCACCGGGACCACCTCGCTCAGGAGCAGCGCGTCGTCCTGGCCGAACACCCACAACGTCGCCTCGCTGGTGTCCTCCACCGGATCGAAGGTGAACACGGTGCCGCCGACCCAGGCGCGGCCCGCGGCATCGACGGCGAGGGAACTGCCGAAGTGGGCGTTCGCGCCGCCGACCTGGCGTACGAAGGAGAGCGTTCCGTCGGTGGCGGCGATGCGCGCGAGCACGAGGTCGTAGTCGCCCTGCTTCGGATCCGGTCCAACCTGACCGGTCGTGAAGCCCGCTGCGATGAGGTCGCCGCCCGGGTCGACGGCGAGCGCGACCAGATCGAGGTTGATGCCATCGGTGCCTCCGCCCTGCACGACCCACACCGGCGACGCCGCCAGGTCCGCAGCGAAGCGCACGGCGAACGCCGGGCCCAGGAACGCGGGGCCCGCGCCAGGCACGACGTCCCCCGTCTCGCCGACGAGCACGACGTCACCGCCGGGCAGGAGCGCCAGGTCGTACGCCCTGTCGAAGCCCGTGCCGCCGAACTGCACGAAGGCGTCCAGGACGCCCGCCGGGGTGAACCGCGCCACGTACACGTCGTCGAACCCGGCGCTCACGAACGGCGCGATGGAACCGCGGGTGGTGCCGGCGACGTAGGCGCGGCCCTCCCCGTCGACCACGACTGCCACCGCGACGTCGCGCTCGGGCGTGGCCACGACGTGCGTCCACAGCGTCGCGCCAGTGGTCCCGTCGAACGCGACGACGATGGCGTCGGGGAGCGCAGGCCACGCCTCGGTGGTGAGACCCACCGCCACGACCACACCGTCGTCGCGCACGACCAGGTCGGTGACGGCGTCCTCGCCGGCGCCACCGAACTGCGCGCGCCAACGCTCGCCGCCGTCGGCCTCGAGCAGCACCACGAAGGCGTCGAGGTCGCCGTTGGGCGCGTCGACCGTGAGCTGTCCGGCCGTTGCCCCTCCGAACGCCACCACGGACCCGGGGCCGACCGCGACTGCGCGCACCTCGTCCTCGACGCCCACGCTCACGATGGGTGCGCTGACGATCGTGGTCCCGGGGCCGACATCGGTCGCCCGGGGCGCACTGCAACCCACCGCCGCCAGCAGCACGAGGGCCAGCGCGCCCGACCCACTCCACCCTGCATCGGTACCCATGCCCGACCTCCCCGGCGACCGTTTCCCAGGAGTGTTCGTCGCCGATGCGACCGGTCCTACCACGCGTGCCCCAGCACGCCGGCTGCGGGCGCACACATGCGTCAGGCACGCACGTCCGACGCGGCCCGACACGTGCGCAGCGGCACGTGCGGGGTGCCACGCTTGACGTGCGCGCCGCGGCCGTGTACCGTGCGGCGTCCCGGGATGGCAGCCTAGTGCTCTCGTTCAGAGACGACCCGATGCGCAGAAGCGTGTCGGCATACGCATGAACGCCGTGATCCACACGGCGGTTCGAGGAAGATAGGTACGAGCATGGCTACCGGCACTGTCAAGTGGTTCAACAACGAAAAGGGCTTCGGTTTCATCGCGGTCGAGGGCGGCGGCAAGGACGTCTTCTGCCACTTCTCGGCGATCCAGGGCGACGGCTACCGCTCGCTCAACGAGGGCGACGAGGTCGAGTTCGAGGTCGAGCAGGGCGCCAAGGGCCCGCAGGCCAAGATGGTCAAGGTCACGCGCAGCGTCGGCCCCTCCATGGGTGGCGGCGGCTCGCGCGGCCGTTACTGAACCACCAAGAACCGCACGATCGCGCGGCGCCCGGCTTCCGAGCCGGGCGCCGCGTCGTCGTGATCGGCGCGGGGTTCATCGGTGCCGAGGTCGCGGCGACCTGCGTCGGCAGGGGCCTGGCGGTCACCATGGTCGAAGCGGGACCGGTGCCGCTCGGACGTGTGCTGCCCGGGGCGGTCGGCTTCGGCTACGAGATGTGGCTGGCCATGCACGAGGATCTGCGCGGCACGCGGCGCGTGCGGCTTGTCTACGATCACCTCGCGGAGGGGCTTTCGGCCTACCTGCGGCAAGGCTGATTGCGCGCACCCCTTTCGCAATTGCGAAAAAACCTGTATGAGGCCCCTCCCGAAAGTGCCGGCGCCCCGTTGCGCGGCCGAACCCCAGAGACCCCCTCGAGAGGCCTATGAAGCTCCGAAACATCGCGATCATCGCGCATGTCGACCATGGAAAGACCA
>ERZ869909.1126-NODE-1126-length-23174-cov-249.312811_pt1 | contig 23174 bp, 23 predicted proteins | sample MGYA00520892_ERZ869909 | MGnify/ENA primary metagenome ERZ869909 (study PRJEB32215, sample SAMEA104723947) | bioreactor metagenome | biome: bioreactor; feature: anaerobic bioreactor; material: water | place: China | collected 2015-03-12 ... | reverse complement strand
CCAAGAGTGTCCTGATAGGCATCGCTGGTGCGCTCGCCGCTGCGCTGCGCCAGCTTGGACGAAAGGTGCCCCGTGAGCATGGAGAAGCGCAGGAATTCATGCTGTGCCTCGTCCAGGTAATGCCGGGCCCGGGTGGCATCCACGGTGGCGATGTCGCCGGCCATGATGATGAAGCGCCGATAGCCCTCGAAGGCCTCGCGCAAATGTTGGGCACTGCCATGGTTCAAATCGATCATCAGCGGCGTTTCGGTCAACGTCTGTATCTGCCCGCCCAGGGTGGCAAGTTCGTTGACGAAGCTCGAATGCAGCCGATAGCTGGCAAGCGCCGACAGCTCGCCCCGGTCGGCCTGCTGCAGCATGTCCACTACGCCCTGATGTAGCTCGCCCAGGCTCTGGGTGTAGTTGGCGGCCTGCAGCAGAGCGGCCATGTCCGCCGACTGAATGGCGTGGTTCTGAGTCATCCTTTCCTTGAGCACCTGCACCGCGGCAAGACCGAACAGCAGGGCAGGGATCAGCACCACCAGAGTGGGCAGAAGAAAGATCCAGATGAGCGGTCGGTTCGGCTTCATGGGCAACCTTACGGTGCTTGGGAGGCCAGCGATGGCCACAGCTCCGGTGGAATGCTGGCACGGTAGAGATAACCCGCCTCACCGAGCGGCGAGAAGATCACCAGGGTGCCTTCGGTTGGGAAGTAATCCATCAAGTCGGCCAGGTTGGGGCCATGGGCCACGATCATGCGATTGGCGCTGCCCTCGACCGGCAGTGAGAGAGCCTTGCCGGTATGTTCCATGACCGGGCGCTTCTCGTCGTCCGTCATCGCGGCGGTATAGCGCAGCAGCTCGTCGATCTGCTGGGGCTTGTTCGGGAACAGGATCCGAGCGGTCTCCTGCGTTCGGCAGAAGGGCGTGACGAGAACGGGATCCTCGATGGGCCAGGCGTGCCGCGCCATGTGCTCGGCGATAGTGGCCATGAGTTCACGGCCCTCGTCGCTCAGGGGCCGCTGGGTAGCGCAGTCGTCGAAGTCGACCGGTACCCGGTCGGGAAGGCTCGTGTCCGTCGGCCCGTGGCGCATGTAGAACACGTAGCCGCCTTGGTGAAGGGCAGCCAACAGCTCGGCGCTGGGCTCGACCGCTATGTGTTCATCCGCCCAAGTGAACAGGCTGGCGAGACACAGCAGGCACGCCAACGGCAGGCGGGAATAGAGCAACAGCTGTCGAAGCAAAGTGGGCAGAGGGAGCACGGACGACCCTGGTTATCGTTTGTAATGATGCAATATGCATGAGAAATCTAATACTCACTAGCCACCTTAGGTATAGGCAACGAGGTTTCTTGATCTGGATCAAGTTGATGGCCGGATGCACTTGCGCCAATAGTGCTGCCTTGGTGTCGTGCTTTGGTTGGCGTTGCCCTCAACGTTTCTCTCGGTTACGTTGAGAAAAAAGCCGCAGAAGATGGCTTACGTAACCAAGACGTACTCAGGGATGCCGCATTATGGATGATGGGAAACGTCATCCATTCTGCCAGCAGGGCGGTAGCGTTCCTGGAATTCACGGCTCAGCATAGCGGGCTCCGTACTCCGCACCCCGGCAAAGCCTATGCTCAGCACATACGTTTCATCGCGGCTCTTCTCGGTCCGGTTGCTGTGGCGCCTTATGCAACGCGTTTTCACATCCCTGAGCTTGGGTTCAGATGTGTGCATTTTACGTGATTTATTAAATAACAAGATACGCATACAGTATATTGGTTCCGACAAATCGAACATGCGCGCGAATTCTGCATAGGTGGCCGAGCTATGCTTAAGTGCATGAAAAATCAATGAGTTGGAAGAAATGAAGCGCGTCAGATAATTTTATTGAACGCGCAGGGGTGTTCATCCAATATCAGGACGCGCAGTCCAATCACTGTTAGGCCCCAAGAGCGCATGCATGAAGCAGTTTGACGTCATCAGAGTTGTCTCGATCCGTGACGATCGGTTCACGGAGACGGAAAGAGACTGGCAAAGAGCGCCGGCTGTAGGAGACCTAGGGACAATCCTGGAGGTCTATGCAGATGCCTTTGAAGTCGAGTGTTCCGACTCCAGTAACGGCAGTACAATCTGGCTTGCCGCGATGTACCCCGACGAGATCTCTCGTGTTCACAAGTAGGCTAGGCCACGGCATGCCTAACCAGTCGTCCAAGCGGACGCGCGTACCACGCGCCGCTTAACTCCAGCGTTAGGCAGTGAATAAAACATCAGGGGACATGATGACTAATGAGGAATTCGTAGAATTGGCATGCCCACACAGCTGGTTCTTGGTTGCTGACGATCTGCACGGGCAGGCTGTCGAATTGAGGCAAAGCTTTGGTCAAGGCCACCTTACACATCATGATTATAGGTCTGGAAAAAAGGCGAGCTGGGACAATACGAACAGGTCAACCTTCCTCCTAGCATCCTTTGCCCTGGAGAATGCGATCAAGGCATTCCTGGTTTACGAGAACCCCGGTTGGATTTCTAACGGCAAGCTTTCAAAATTTTTGAAGTCCCACAAACTTACTGAGCTTGCAGAAAAATCTACTAACATCCCATACAAGACAAAGGGTCGGGGCACTCTGAAAGCATTTGAGGATGGCAATGAATCTTGGGCTCGGTATCCGTGTGCGCTAAACAAAGAGACCAGTGCTCAGCCATCCACCCTCGATGAGGGGCTTTGGGAGAAGTATGAATGGTTGATGGCCGCCTATGGTCGTCGTTTAACCAAGCTTTTATCGGTTTATTGGAAAGGCCCACACGGATTTGGAGGGAACTACGAGATCAAGGGCAGCTTCCTTGGAACCCCTCCGCAGGTCTAACAAGTTGTTGTAGTTTGTTCCAGCTTGCGGCCTCTGTCGGGGCGCCGCTAAACAAGAGCGTTAGGGATCCAAGAAAGGTAATTTCGTGGCGATATCAAGAATTCTTTCTAAGACTGAGATCGAAGGTGTTTATTCCGCTGCCAATTCAGCTATTTGGCATTCCCATCACTCAGCTGGCTCCGCTTCTAAAAAGGTCACTAGAGAGGAAGATTATGTTGCCGAACTAGTACGACTTGGTATTCCGTTTCTCGCAGACAGGCTGGAAAGCATTCTCCAGAACCGAGGTCTTAGTATCCGAGTTTCCGGGGTGTTTTGTCATGGTCATCCACGGGTGAGATTTTCCTCTGCAAGGACACCAATAGAGCTTGCTGATCTTCTTGTTGTCCATCAGCACGCTGGGATCAATCGCACAACTGCACGCGCAATGCTCGTACAGGCTAAGATGTCGACTGATGCGACCCATCGTCTCAGCTCAAGCGACGATCAACTTAAGCTGTTTTCTAGTTGGCTGAAATTTGAATTCGTTTCTGGTGGGCTTAAGCCTGGTCTTCGCGAGCTAAACGAGGTGGGAAAAGGGTCACGCTATGCGCTTGTCTTGAAGCAACATGCTTTTCCAGAGGATATTTCGTGGCCGGAGCAGTGTCCTTGGGCAGCAAGCCCTGCCGTCCAGCTGCTTTCCGCCGAAGCCTCATTCGCAAGACTAATCGGCAATATGGTCCTTGGGAAAGATGGCAGATCAGTCAACTTGTACCGACCTAAGGATGATTGGTCGAAAACAATAAAGGAGTTGCTGGAGATTACCGGTCAACGAACCTTTAAGCGAGCAAATATCGGCTTGGATAATACCTCAAGACTGACTACGGGCGGCGCAGTGACTGATGCGCTGCTATTTTCTCAGTCTAAAAATTTCTTAGAGTCATCATCCCGAAGTCGTCGGAAGGCAGTTGTTGATAGTTTTTTTCGAAATGGTGTGAACTCAGAAGGCGGAGGAACTAAAGTTATGTCGCCACAAGAAAGAGAGGTCGAGGATCCGGAAGGCGGAATCTCGGCTCTCATTATCGAGACTCAGGAAACTGACCAACGGTTGGAGCCAGAGTAAGTGCCAAGTTGTAGCCTAGGGTGGAGATTAGTCTGCCAGTGTGTGTTGTCTACCTTTGGGCTTAACAAACAGGCACGGCGACCGATTTTGCGCCGCTTCGCGGCTCCAAACCGGCGCATGAGCCGGACGTTAGACAGCGAACATAAAAGGATGCTTTATCTATGTCTCCCCCCGATCAACTTACACTGTCTGGAGTCGTTCACCCTAGGAGGGAAGTGTTTGCTGGAGTAGGTGATGTAGCAATTCACCCAGGTTCTGCTAGAACGCCGTATATAGACGCCACCATATTTGATGGTGGGGCGTGGCGCGCTTTGGACCTAAAGGGGTTCGGCTTTGGGCTAGGAAATAGAGCCTTTGGTAATGCGAGTGGAATTGGACCTCTTATGCGACAAATAGCGAGCAAGATCAGTAAATGTAAAGGCTCTCCAGTCTATTATGATTATCCCACGGGGAGTAAAAGGAGAAAATATATCTATCGTGGCATTCCACTCTCCTCATTTATGCAACGCACCCCTTGGGGCTCATATTAATTGCAGAGATGGTCTAACAATCGCAGGCACAGCGACGGCTTTTTCGCTGCGGCTTCGCCTTCACTACAAAGCCGAGCGTGCTGCGGGCGTTAGATGCCACAACACACATCAAGGGGCCGGGAAATGTCAGAGCTAATCAACGGCGATGTGCAGCACCAAGGCACGAATGTAGGCAGATTTCTAGCCAACCGCGGCGTCATCGTTGTGAAAGAAACGAGGCCTGCCGGACGATGCAAGGGCGAGCATGGAGATTCAGTCTCTGCCGAGACAGTCGTACTGAGCGTGGTCAAAGGCGCAAAGAAGGACACGAGTTACGGAGTACGCATGGAGAGAACTGACGCCGACGGTGACATGGACTCTGCCGTGTTCTTGGACTACGACGAACTTCCAGAGCTTATAAGCGCACTCGACTTCATCTCCAATACGGCAGCTCAGCTTGCCAATCAAGCCCGCGATTACACCGAAGTTACCTACTCCACTAAAGACAGTGCGAAGGTCGGCTTCTATCACAGCAGCCAAGGACAGCTTGCATTCCTAACGCTGTCTGACCACCGGGGCACAACCTTCTTGCCGGTTCATCGCCTGGGCGTGTTGAAGCAAATATTCCAAGACTCAATGAGTCATCTGCGTACGTGCGGCGCCGCAGACGTGTAGGTGGCTGGCATCTAACGATTCGTTCAAGCCGACGCCGCTTTGCGGCGCGGCTTAACTCAAGCGTTAGGCAATCGATACTATGAGCCGAATTTCACATCATATTGTGGTCACATGGCGCGAGAGTGAAGCCACAATACAGTCATTGGAAAAGCCTGAATTCGACGCTATGAGTCGCGCCATGATCGATGATGGATTCTGTAATCTTCTAGTTGAGTGGTACGAGTCGCGAGGCGCCGAGCTTCCGGATAAAATTTCAGTATTCGTCTACTGGGAGGCCCCAGATACTGCACCAGATTATGCCCAGGTGCGCAGATGGGGAAGTGAACGGGAGGGGCACGCATAGTGCTTCAAGTGGACATGAATTATTTATTGCCTAACAAGTGCAGGCTGTCGGACAAATTACTCGCTTCGCTCGCAATTTGCCGCAGCTGCAGGCGTTGCGTGTGAAAGGAAGTATCTGAATGCAGGAAGTAAGGTCTAATTTGTACCCATGTCGGCACTGCGAGGAAACGGGTGTCTGTAGGTCTGGCCTGAATGGCTCGAGCTGCCTTGCCTGTGCGAAATATCATGAATTGAAGGGAAAAGAATTCGTTGGATTGGCATGCGGTACGTGTGGCGGGCTGGGGCAGTCTGAACCTATGACTGAGCGATTAAATAAACGAACCAAGCCATTGCTGGCCATGGGAATCGTATTTCTGGTTCTGATCTTCGTGTTCGTTCTGGCTCTCAGTAAAAATCCGCATTTTCCTGAGTTTCTAGCTTTCGCAGGTACATTGATTGGCGGTATTACTGCCTTCTATTTCAACAGCCGGAACAACACGTAACAATGTGGTCAACGGGACGCCAACTACGCTGCGCTCCGTTGTCGCCCATTACCACCGGCGTTATGTGTAATCGAGGCCAATCGTATGGCAGTTGAAGAAACGGTTGTTCAGCGGATTGAAGAACTGCTGGGCGCAGCAGGCCAGCTCCGGAGAGGGAATGAGTACGGGCAGGCATCTTCCATCCAACACGCCGAGCAGTGTAAGGGCTGGATCGCCGCCGCATCGAACATCGTGGAGCTGCTTGTTCCCGACCCAAATTCGGGATACCGAAGAGTAGCCGACAGGATCCGCGAACACGACTACGGGTATGTAATACCGCAGGGTGTTGGTGAACTGTCCGAGGTTCTTGCCAACCTATTGAGGGACGCGCAGGCGGGGCTAGTAGCCTCTGTAGCTGATGTTGCGCGAGCCGAGGTCTTCGACGACTTCCTTGATCATGCGAAGCTGTACCTAAAAGAGGGCCGAAAGAACGAAGCCGGCGTGATTGCTGGCGTGGTATTTGAGGATTCCCTCCGCCGCGTCTGCCGCAAAAGAGGCGTCGAGGAAAAAGGGCAGAAACTGGACGCCCTGATTAGCGAGCTCGCCAAGTCCGGAACCTTGTCGGCCACAAAAGCAAAACGCGCTCGCGCGTCGGCAGACGTGAGGACGAAGGCAACGCATGCCCAGTGGGACGAGTTTGATGATTCAGATGTTCGAACCACAATCGAGTTTACTGCCGAGTTTATTGCTAGCCACCTTGAGGGCTAAGCCAGTTGCGGCGCAAGGGCTACACATAACTTAAAGTTGCAGCCGACGGCTTCGCCGCGGCTGAACTTCGCGTTAAGCCAACGAGAGTTGCAAGTTATTCATTGACGCAAACGCCTACCTTGAGTTCTTCAGCAGCAGTCAGTCCGCTGTGAAAAAACTGCTGCCTTCTCTGGCCGCCCTGGAAAACGAAGTCTTCGTGACTGAGCAGGTCGCCGATGAAGTGCAGCGGAACAAGATGAAGGTGGCTGCTGCCAGCTTGGCCGAGTACCTGAGCGTCTACAAGATGCCGGCCGTCCGCTTACCTGAGCACCTAGAAGGAGGCGACGAGAAGGCCGTAGCAGAATGGAACAAGGCATCCTCTGAGCTTGTGCAGCTTTCAAAGCAGAATCAGGAGAAACTGTCAGAGATTGCGCAAGCTCTGCTTACTCAGGTTATGCGCAGCGAAGATGCTGCTTCGGCGGTTCTTTCGGCACTGTTTGCGCGGCAGCATACCCCGACGCCGGAAGAAGTCGAGCGAGCGAGGCTTCGTAGGGAGCGCGGGAACCCTCCCGGAAAACCGGACGACCCACTCGGTGATCAAATCTCCTGGGAGCAACTTCTCGCGCGTTACGATGGTGCCGCGCCCCTATGGATCATCAGTAAGGACAACGATTTCTCATCAAAGGTTTTAAAACACAGGTACTTCAATGCGTTTCTCTGGAACGAGTTGGCGGACCGATTGGGCCGGCCGCCCGAGGTGTTCGTGTACGACTCTCTGGCTGAGGGCTTGTCCCATTACAGTGCGCATAGGCAGGCTCCCGTTGCGCACTTGCCGCCAGAGGAAGAGCTGAAAGAGATTGCGCAAGTTGAGGCGCGCATGCAGCCCCCGCGGGATCCTGTTGGCGAAGAGGTTGGGCCGGGCGGGTGCTACAAGTGTGGGCACAGGGGGAGCCTACACGGTCCAGTTCCGCGCCCGTCTGTCTACGGTGGGTGGAGCTACCAGTGGATGTGCCCAGGTTGCCGGCAATGGGTTGACTTTGGCGAGCCGTATGATGAATAGGGCAGCCCGTCGGTCACGGCGCCACAGCATGTGCTCTGACAGCCATGCGCACTTAAAGAAGAGCCTAACTTCAAGTTGCAGCCGACGGCTTCGCCGCGGCTGAACTTCGCGTTAGCCAAGCGCGTGTAGCGTCGCGGCGGTCCGAGCGTCTACCGTGACGCAGCCTGCTTAACCACCTCCGGCAAACAGGGGCATCTCTTGCTCTCTTTCGCCGCGGACGCTGAAATGCAATCCTTGCCCTGAGGCGTAAGCATGAACGACCGACCCTTCCCGCACCTGAGCAGGATATTTGCTCAGCATCCGGAACGCTTTGAGGAGCTGATCAAGCAGGACGAGAACGGCTTCATTCGGGCGCGAGCAGAGGCGATTCTGGCGCGACCAGCCGCTCAGGGTGTTGATGGTCTTGAGAAGCTCGCCTCAGATTTCGCAAGCGCCTGGAAATTCTATAATCTTTGCCAGGAGGTGCTTGTCGGGGCGCTGTTCCGACAGACTGGTGCACGAGTTACCCTCCTTGACGACGCTGGATTTGGGTCGAGTGTCTACACGCCCGACCTCCTGGTGACGTTCGACGACGGACGTGAGATCCTTGTAGAGGCCACCACACGGTCCGACGGCGCCGTCGCCATAGACCGGTACATCGTGAATGCACTACGTAGCGATCAGTTGCCCGTTCACGTTGAACCAATTCTCGGCCCGGAGCTCAGTTCGACCGCCATCGGATATCACCAACGCAGCGTCCAAGAAGCACTCGCTCAGAATGCCGTCAGTGCTGTTGTGGCTGCGTTTCGTCAAGACCCACCGCTCACAACCAAGGAAGGAATCATCATCTTCAAGGACGTTGAAGCCGACCCTGATGTCTATGTTGGCGCTGCGGCGGATCAAGCTTGGGAGAGCGCTTGGACGAACCAGGACTTCATTGCGTGCTTCCGCTTTTCACCCTCAAGTGACACCCGAGGCTCGCTCGGAGGTGGTCTGACGACCGCGCATTGGATTGATGAGCCGGGCCTCAGCGAGGCTTTCCTTGACTCGTTGGAACGGAAAGCCGCGCGAAGGGGAGCTTTGCCCCAAGAACACGCCCATACACCCTTCCTGGTTGCCTACGTTAGCGAGGAGCCCGAACTACTCCCGGTCAACACCGGATCCGCCCTCACCGGATCGCGGGGCTGGCTCTCCGGTTCTACATCGGCAGAGCGGCGGAAGTGGGTCGAGGAGAAACGTGCATTGAGACCTGCGTCGCTCACGCAAGCTATCGAAAACGCCTACCAAAACGGCTGGGCCCCGTTGCTGGACGAGTGGGACCACGGACCAGATGCAGAAATGTCTTTCATGCATCCCGGGGCCTTTCTGGCGGCATGCGATGATGAAGCGTTTGCCTGGGCCAAGGCAATAAGTGGCGTCCTGATCGTGAGCGGCCAAGGATACTACATGCAATGGCTCCCTAACCCGTTTGCGCAACCAGAACTCAATGCACCGTGGCTTCAGCACATCGGGTTTCCAGGAACAAAGAACGCTGAGCAGTTCCTATGGAGGGATTCTGAGTGACGCCATTCAAAGCGTTGGCTAACTATACGCTGCTATTGACGAGAGCCGCCGTTGCCTACCAGCAGGCCAAGTGGGCAGAACTTGGGCTGATCCCTCGGCCGGTTGGCAAGAACGGCTCTCGCAACAGAGCTTTGACGTTAGTCACTAAGGAGGATTTGTGGCAATAGAGTCACCTTTATTTCAAAGCGCAATGGAGCTGCTTGGGCACTCATTGTCACATTACAACGGTAAGAAGGAGCTTGACCGGAAGCTGGTGATCCTCCATCTCGCTAACTCTATCGAACTGATATTAAAAGACTTGGTTCTTGACTCAGGCGAGTCCATTTACAAGACCCCTAAAGAAACGATCACAATACAGGGCTGCCTGTCTGCGCTTGAAAAACATGAGATTGAGGTGCCTTTCCTTAATAAGGTGGAGCTACTCATCGATGAGCGTAACGCACTCCAACATCGATTTGGGTCACCAAATGAGCTCACCAGCATCTTTTATATGAATATTGCTCAAGAGTTTTTTAAGCAAGTTCTCAAAAAACACTATGGCCAAGAATATGACGAGATCATTTCTCAGTTTGCTGAGGAGCAAGACCTCGCTGCCTATAACCTAAGCAACCCATCAAATGATCAGGAGCTCGAAAAGCTACAGGAGCTTGCTAAAATTCACCCCTTAGGAGCACTTCTCTCTGCTTGGTCATATTTTGAAAAAACGGCAGAAGCATTCATGTCTGAAGCTGGGTTGGATTTTGGTAGGCGGCGACCATTCATGATGGAGCTGACACGGGGGCGTCTAGCGCATTATGGAATAGCACTGCCAGAGCAGCTCCTACTGAAAATTCAAACCATGCGGCATATCAGAAATATGTCAGCACATGGCCGTTCTGAACCGACTAAGGAAGAGGTCGTTGAAACAATCGAGACCATCGAAGAGTTAGAGCGGTATTTACAAAGCCTCGACAAAGACGAGATTTCAGAGCGCGTTCGACCTGACAAAGAAGAATATGAAGAAAGGCAAAGAGAGTATCTGAAAGAGCGAGAAGCCTTGAAGGACCGCCGTCAACGCATGATGGAGTTCGATCAAATTGACGACTAACCAGTGCAGGCATGGCGACGCGCTTTCCATTGCGCCTTCGGCTCCATTCCAACCACGCGCATGCTGCAAGCGTTAAATTTCAGAGGCACTTCAGAATATGGCATCGTATTTCTTTGCATGCTCGTACCCCCTCGAACCGGGAAGTATCGTGAAGCCCGGAAACTGGGGAAGAATGATTAAAAGCTATACTCCTCAAGCAGGCAATCCTTGGATATTAGTCCGAGAGATGGCTTACGAAGAGATTCGGGCAAATGAGTTTTGCGAAAAGCCTTCACGATTTGAGTAGATCTTTCTGTGTTCAAGTCTTGAGAGTATCTCTGATTTCGTGAGATCCAATAGTCGACAGTTCGACATTGTCTACGAGGTTGAGATAGTTGACCCCAATGCGCCTTCCCATGAGGGGTGTCTGAATAATCCAACAATTTCTGGTGAAGATAATTACTCAAGCCTATTAGATAAGGCGCGTGAGTATTGGTCTGCATCTCAGGTTCAAAATCCCGAATTGGTGACGTTGAGCAGCGTTCGCATCATTCGAGAACTAAAAATTTAACCAATGCGTCAACGGGACCGGTTTTCCGCTGCCGCTCCAAACCGGCCCGTTACGCTGGCGTTATGTATTAAGGCAATAAGCACCATGGAGGTTGTTTGGTGGCTAAAAAGGATTACTCTGATATTGATATAGAAATAGAAAAGGAGTTTGATGAAAGGGAAGAATTCGATCCTAGGGCTACTCCCTATGCTATTGAACAACTTATACAGCGATCTGTAGATAGCATTATAAAAGAGTGTCCCGATGTAGATTGGAATGAAAACCTTATTACATACAAGATTATAGAGAGTGTTAGAAGTGTTCTGTCACACTATAAGATTCCTGGTATAATAGATGAATTTTCTGAAAGTAAATTTAATCTTGAGGTATACAAACTAACTGGCAATGCAGAAAACTTTCATGGTGATATAGCTTTTATTATTACTAGAAGATTCTCAGAGCATGCTGATCCAATATCAGGTGTTGCATTTTATGAGGCTAAGGCGTCAACTAATAATCGACATGATAGAAAAGAGTATCCGTCGTTTTGTACAAATCAACTCAGAAGGTTAGTGACGCATACGCCAAGATTGAACTATCTAATTTATAACAAGCCGGGCTGCCACATTGGAAACGATGATTGGCCAGTTATTGATGAATGGAACCGAGAATTGCGAGGGGCACACTATAACCATGTTCATGCTGCTGTGATCGATGCTAATTTCTTGAAGAATAATAAATGTATCGGCTTTGCATTGAGAACTATAGGGTTATCATTTGGTAGTCACTTTGTACAGCGTATTCTCTCAGGAAGAGACTTGGACTATTCGCGAACAGTCGAAAAGACTATACGTCGTTGGCTTAAATACACTAGGAAATCTTCTCCAATAATCATTTCAGTGTCCATTCTTGATAAACCAGGTGGGTATTTTGGCACACAATTAGAGCTTCCAGGTTTTGAAAGAGTCTCTCTTGAGAGACATATTCAGGCCTTGGAGAATAAAAATACATAACAAAAAAGTCAGCGGATTCGTGCCTCACCGCTACTTTATGCGTTAGCCGCTGCGAGGTACCCGTCGACAAGCGACAGTCCAGCCGGGCAGCCCAACTGGAGTAGACTCACATGGGACTTCTGACCTTCAGCCTCAGCGTTACCCTGGACGGTTGCGTCGACCACCAGGAGGGAATCGCCGACGACGAGACACACGCCTTTTTCACCCACCTCATGGACGAGAGTGGGGCGATGCTCTGGGGCCGCGTCACCTATGAGATGATGGAGGGCTACTGGCCGGCGTGGCTCGCGGCGACGAGGAGGCGCCGCCGGCGATGCGCGAGTGGGCGGTCAAACTGGAGGCCAAGCCGAAGTACGTGGTGTCTTCGACGCGAAGGGAATTCCCGTGGACCAACAGCCACCACATCGCCGGCGACTTGCGCACGAACGTGCAGAAGCTCAAGGACGCAACCCCTGACGGCGTGCTCCTCGGTAGCGGCAAACTTGCGACCGAGCTGGACCGGCTGGATCTGATCGACGAGTACAAGTTTCTCGTCCACCCTAGGATCACCGGCCACGGTCCGACCTTGTACCAGAGCGGGCTGCCCAGCACGCGACGACTCGAGCTGGTCTCGGCGCGGCCGCTCAGCAACGGCGCGGTGGCTATGCACTATCGGCGCGTACGCGGCTAACAACGGGTTGCAGCGGACGGTCCGCTGCGCGGCCCGCCACTGAACCCGAGCGTTAGCGGTACGAAGGCATGCGATGACCAACGAAGCAATCCCCTCATTTAAGTATCACCTAGATCCCATCGGCACCGGTGCTATCGCGGCTAGTGATCAAGTGTGCGAGTGCTGTGGCAAGGCCAGGGGCTACATCTATAAGGCTTCCTTCTACGCTGCAGATGAGATCGACTCTATCTGTCCATGGTGCATCGCTGATGGGTCAGCGGCCAAGAAGTACGATGGGATGTTCTGCGATGACTATCCTCTCACGGAGGCCAGCATCGATTCAGCCATAGTAGATGAGGTAACGCAGAGAACCCCAGGCTTCGAAACATGGCAGCAAGAGGTATGGCTTACGCACTGCAATGATGCATGCGCTTATCTTGGGGATGCCACAAAGGCCGATCTCATGGGTGTTACCCAGGGCAAGGGGCAGATCGTTGGTGGCCCAGATTGGGCGGCCGACGATATCCTCAAGATGACCGAGCACTATGAGCCAAAGGGCAGTCCTGCATTCTACAAGTTTCAATGCATTCACTGCGGTCAGATTCTCTATGGCATGGATGCTTGCTGAACCTGCCGCTGACCAGGCGCTCGAGCGGACGCGGCTTAGCTGCGCCACCCAGCTTTGTAGCTAGGCAGCAACCCGGCGAGGAAGCAACCTTGGACATCCGTGTTGATGACCTGCGAAGTCAAGAAGTTATCGAACTAATACGAGAGCACCTTGAGTCTATGGCGCCGACGGCTCCTCCGGAGAGCCGTCACGCGCTCGATCTCGATGGGCTACGTGGCCCGGACATTACCCTTTGGGCGATGTGGGACGGGGCGGAGCTCGCCGGTATTGGAGCACTCAAGCGTCTTTCACAGACTCACGCCGAGATAAAGTCCATGAGGACCGCAAAGCCCTACTTGCGTCGGGGTGTTGCGTCACGCCTTCTTTCGCACATGATGCGTGAGGCAAAATCAAGCGGTTATAGTCGACTGAGCCTAGAGACCGGGTCGATGGAGTACTTTCGGCCTGCAAGGGCGCTATACGCTTCATTTGGCTTTATCCCATGTGCGCCATTCGGGGATTACCTGGAAGATCCGAACAGTGTGTTTATGACCATCTACATAGATGAGGGCAGCGCTTAGCAAGCGGCTGAAAACGGCGCAAAGGTTTACAGGTGTTCTCTGGCACCTACACTGCAGCGCATGAAGCATTCAATTCAGCATCGGGAGGCTTCATGGCACTACGCAGGCTACCGCGCGTTCTGGCAATCGGAACCGCTGCTCTCGTGCTCAGTGGCTGTCCGTCGCCGGGGAATGGCGAGCCGCCGACGACCGAAACAGCCGATACTTCTCAACCCGAAGCGGCGCTTGCTCCGCTTGAGGTAGGCGACGAGGAGATCCGTGCGGCGGATGGGTCCGTGCTGCTCAGTATTGACGATGTGCCGGGCACCATTCGCGCGGATCAACAGGCTGAGTTTGGTGCTGCGCAGCGCTTCCAGGAAGCTTCGGTTTCGCCGGATGGTGCCTGGCTAGCCGTGGTCACTTCGGGAGCGGCACATAGCGCTGGCTGGCTTGTCCTAATGGATGCGCGGCAGCCAAGGCCGGCTGCGTTCCAGTACGGCGGTAACATCACCATCGGGCCGTGGAGCGATGATTCGCGGCGGGTGGTCTTCGTGCAGGAGGGCCCTGCGGGCGGTCGCACGCTGACGGTGGTCGATGCAGAGCGGCTGGGTGAAACGGTGGAGGAGAGCGCCATGCCGGTGCGCAGCCCCGAGCATGACGAGCTGGCACCCGAGGAGCGCATCTACGAGGCGCTGGCGTGGAGCAACGGAGAGCTGCTTTTCCGGGTGGGCGAAGAACGCTGGGTATTCGATCCGGATAGTGAGGAGGTACGGTCCTCGCAGTAGGTTTCACAACTGGGTTTCACACTGAATTTCAAATCGTGGCGAGTGGTCCTCATGAATTCTGAGAGCCACTCGCCATTTTCGTTTCAGGCTTGGCCTAGGCTTAGCCGCGCCGATGCTGGCAGCGTCCGCTGGCCCAGGTTTCCAGTATGCTGCGGTCGTCGCCCAGCATCATCAGGGCGAACAGTCGCTCGCCGAGAGTTTTGCAACGGGCGTGACGACGCCCAAGCAGCGGTGAGCCGTCGGGGTCGATGACGACGAAGTCGGCCTCCATACCGGGGGCGAGGCGGCCGATCTTGTCGTCCAGCGAGAGCGCCTTGGCGTTGCCCAGGGTGAGGCCGTAGAGGCCCTGCCAGGCGGTCAGCGGCTGGTCGCGCAGTTGGCCTACCTGGTAGCCGGCCTTGAGCGTGGCGAGGCCGGAGAGGTCGGTGCCGCCGCCGATGTCGCTGGCGTAGGTGATGTTGAGGCCGACCTCGCGTGCCGCCAGGCGGTCGAACAGGCCGCTGCCGAGGAACATGTTGGAGCTGGGGCAGAAGGCGATGTTGGCGCCGCGCTCGGCCAGCCTGCAACGCATCTCCTGGTCGAGGTGAATACCGTGGGCGAAGGTGCTGCGCGGGCCGACCAGCCCGGACTGCTCGTAGACTTCGAGATAGTCGCGGCTCTCGGGGAACAGTTCGGCCACCCAGTCGAGTTCGCCCGGGTTCTCGGAGAGGTGGGTCTGCAGCCACAGGCTCGGGTCGTTGCGCAGCAGGCCGCCGGTGGCGTCGAGCTGCTTGCGGGTGGAGGTCGGCGCGAAGCGCGGGGTCAGGCTGTAGCCCAGGCGCCCTCTGCCGTGCCACTCGCCGATCAGCCGTTCGGTGTCGCGAATGCCGCCGTAGGTGTCGTCGCACAGCGCCTCGGGGGCGTTGCGATCCATCAGCACCTTGCCGGCCAGCATGCGCAGGTCGCGCTCGTGGCAGGCCGAGAAGAAGGCTTCCACCGAGGTGGGGTGGCTGGAGCAGAACACCTGGGCGGTGGTGGTGCCGACCCGCAGCATCTCGTCGAGGAAGGCGTTGGAGATCACCTCGGCCCGCTCGCGCTGGGCGAAGCCGCACTCTTCTGGGAAGGTGTACTCGTTCAGCCAGTCCAGCAGCTGACGCCCGTAGGAGGCCATGATCTCCAACTGCACGTAGTGCACGTGGCTGTCGATGAAGCCGGGCATCACCAGCTTGCCGCGATGATCCACCGTCTCGATGCCTTGGGGCAGGCGTGGCGCCAGCGCTGCGTAGTCGTCGATGGCCTTGATGCGGCCGTTCTCCAGCCACAGCGCGCCGTCGGCGTAGTGACGCACGCTGCCTTCGGCGGGGCTGTCGCCTTCGCCGGGATCGGCATCGAAGCTCAGCAGTTCGGCGCGTAGTACGCGGGATTCGTTGCTCGTCATATCTGGGGCTCGTTGGTTGCTGCCCCCGGCGTCCGCTGCCGAGGGTCAGTGATTCGTCCGGTTCGTAGGGTTAGAACAGAGCACGCAGCTCTGCCGGCGCCAGGCCGCGCTGATCGGCGCGCTCGGCATCGCCCACCATAGGCAGCAGTTCGGCCAGGGCGGCGATGGCGATGGCGTAGGGCGTCTTGTCGCCGCCTCGGATCGGTTCGCCATCCGGGCCTCTGGCCAGGCCGATGGGGCAGCGCACCCGGGCCAGGGCCGCGTCGTCGTGGCCGGCATCGGTGAGCCGCGAACGGAAGCTGGCCCACTTGCTCTTGGAGCCGATCAGGCCGATGGAGGCGATGTCGTCCCGCTGGAGCAGGGCGTCGACCAGGGCGCGGTCCTCGGCGTGATCGTGGGTCAGCACCAGCGCGTGGCTGCCCGCCGGCAGTGCCGCCACGGCGGCCTGCGGGTCCGGCGCGTGACGGCAGGCCAGGCGCGGTTGTTCCGTGGTCCAGGCCGGGAATACGCCCTCACGGCTGTCGTGCCACAGCACACGCCAGGGCAGCGGGGCGGCCAGGCGTACCAGTTCGTTGCCGACGTGGCCGGCACCGAAGATGGCAAGCGTAGCCGCGCTGCCGGGGAACACCTCCAGCAGCACGTTGACGAAGCCGCCACAGCACTGGCCGCTGCGCCCGCCTAAAGCGAAGGCCTCGAGGCTCATGCCGGCGTTGCCCTGTGCCAGCTTCTCGCGGGCGGCGTCGATCACCTGGAACTCGAAGGTGCCGCCACCCAGGGTGTCGAACACGTCGCTCTCGCTGATCACCATGCGCGCGCCGGGCTCGCGGGGCGTGGAGCCGGCGCTGGTCACCACCGTGGCCAGCGCGTGGGGCAGCCCCTCGCGCTGCAGCCGGTGCAGCGCCTCGTGCCAGGGAGTGGGCCGTGGCGCGTTCATTACGGCGCGCCTCGTTCCAGCCGCGCGCTGTCGTAGCGGCTACGCAGCTCCTCGGCGGCCAGCAGCACCCGCTCCGGCGTGGCCGGGGTGTCGAGTCGCGGCGCTTCGGCGTAGTCGGCCAGGCTGGCCAGGGCGTCGCGCAGCGCCGACCACACCGCCATGCCGAGCATGAAGGGCGGTTCGCCCACCGCCTTGGAGCGGTAGATGCTGGCCATGGAGTTGGGGTGGCCCTCCATCAGCTTGACGTTGAACACCGGCGGCAGATCACCGTAGGTCGGGATCTTGTAGGTGGCGGGGCCGTCGGAGATCAGCCGGCCGGCCTCGTTCCACTTCAGCTCCTCGCTGGTCAGCCAGCCCATGCCCTGAATGAAGCCGCCCTCCACCTGGCCGATGTCGATGGCCGGGTTCAGTGAGTCGCCCACGTCGTGCAGGATGTCGACCCGCTCGACCTGGTACTCGCCGCTCAGGGTGTCGACGCTCACTTCTGCCACGGCAGCGCCGAAGGCGTAGTAGTAGAAGGGGCGGCCCTGGCCGACGTTGCGGTCGTAGTGGATCAGCGGGGTGGCGTAGAAGCCCTTCTCGGAGAGCGAGATGCGGTTGAGGTAAGCGGACTGGACCAGCTCGCCCCAGGGAATGCGGCGCTCGCTCTCGCCGTGGCCCGCCACCAGGTGGCCGGCTTCCATGCGCATCTCTTCGCGGTCGAGACCCTGATCCTTGTAGAGATGCTCGTGGGCGAAGTCGAACAGGCGCTGCTTGAGCTTCACGCAGGCGTCGCGGGCGGCCTGGCCGTTCAAGTCCGCGCCGCTGGAGGCCGCGGTGGGCGAGGTGTTGGGTACCTTGTCGGTACGGGTGGCGGTGATGCGCACCTCGTCGACGTCGAGCCCCAGCTCGCGGGCCACCACCTGGCAGATCTTGGTGTGCAGGCCCTGGCCCATCTCGGTGCCGCCGTGATTGATCATCACGCTGCCGTCGGTATAGACGTGCAGCAGGGCGCCGGCCTGGTTGAGGTGCTTGGCGGTGAAGGAGATGCCGAACTTCACCGGGGTGAGCGCCAGGCCGCGCTTGATGATCGGGCTCTCGGCGTTGAACTCGGTGATGGCACGGCGCCGTGCCCAGTACTCGCTGCTGGTTTCCAACTGCTCGACCAGCTCGCGCAGCAGCTTGATCTGATCCACCTGCTGGCCGTAGTGGGTGGTCTGCCGGCCGGGGCGGTAGAAGTTGCGCTTGCGCACCGTGAGCGGGTCTTCGCCGATACGCCGGGCGATGTCGTCCATCGCCGCTTCGATCACCATCATGCCCTGGGGGCCGCCGAAGCCGCGGAAGGCGGTGTTGGAGGCGGTGTGGGTGCGGGCGCGGTGGCCGGTCACCCGGGCTTCGCCCAGGGAGTAAGCGTTGTCGCTGTGGAACATGGCGCGGTCGACGATGGCGTCCGAGAGATCGGGGGAGTAGCCGCAGTCGCCGATCACGGTGATCTCGCCGCCCTGGATCACGCCCTGCTCATCCACGCCGAGGCGGTAGCGGTTGTGGAACGGGTGGCGCTTGCCGGTAACGCGCATGTCGTCGGCGCGGGGCAGGCGCACGCGGGTGGTGCGGCCGGTGCGCCGGGCGATCAGCGCGGCGATGCAGGCCCAGGGCGAGGCCTGGGTCTCCTTGCCGCCGAAGCCGCCGCCCATGCGGCGTACTTCCACGGTCACGGCGTGGAACGGAATGCCGAGCACCTCGGCCACCAGCTTCTGGGTCTCGCTGGGGTGCTGGTTGGAGGTGTGGACGATCACGCCTTCGTCTTCGGTGGGCTGCACCAGGCAGGCCTGACCTTCCAGATAGAAGTGCTCCTGACCGCCGACGAACTGCTCCGCCTCGACCACGTGGGCGGCGCTGGCCAGGGCCTGTTCCCAATCGCCGCTCTGCTGCACGTGGGTGGGGCGCACGAATTCGCCGCGCTCGGCGGCGGCCACCGGATCGAGGCAGGCCGGCTGCTCGTCGATCTCGGCGATGCCCTGGGCCAGCGCCGTGTTCACCGCCTCGCGGGCGGTGCGATGGCTCTCGGCGGCCACGGCGAACAGCACCTGACCGACGTAGCTGATCTCATCCTCGACGAAGATCGGGTCGCCCGGGAACACGGGGCCGATATCGGTGTGTCCCGGCACGTCGTGGAAGCCGACCACGTCGACCACGCCGGGCATGCTGCGCACCTTGTCCAGATCGAGCCGGGTCAGCCGGCCATGGGCGACGGGCGAGAGCGCCAGCGCCACGTGCAGCGCATCGGCCGGGGCCTTGAGGTCGTCGATGTAGGAAGCGCGGCCGGTCACGTGCTTGATCGCGCTCTCATGGGCGCGAGAGTGCGGATGCGTGCCCGGCGTGACGGTATCGCGGGCCAGCGGGCTGGAGCCCTTGATCTCGCCTCTGAGTTCCTCGCGGGCAGCGGCGGAATCAGCGCTCACGTCGTCGACAGCGTCTATGTCCTTTGGTGCGGCTTCGGGTGCCTTGGAAATTGGCGCGGCACCGGGCGCCTTGGAAAGCTTAGTGAGCGTACGCATGGAGCATCACCTCCCGGGGGCTGTCGGTGTCGGCCTGGGCGATCGAAAGGCGCAGGCGCTCGAGCAGGTTGGCGGCGGAGAGCCGGCGGTAGTGAGCGCTGCCACGCACGTCGCTCATGGGCTGGAAGTCGTTCGACAGGGCCTCGCGAGCCGCCTGGAAGGCCGCCAGGTCCGGCGCCTTGCCTTCCAGGGCCGCTTCCGCATTGGCAGCCCGCTTGGGAATGGCCGCCATGCCGCCGAAAGCGAGTCGCACGTCGCGCATCACGCCGTTCTCCAGGCGGTAGGCGAAAGCGCCCAGCACCGCCGAGATGTCGTCCTCACGACGTTTGGACAGCTTCCACACCTTGAGAGTTTGGCCCGCCTCGGGGCGTGGCAGGAAGATCGCGCGAATGGCTTCGCCCTCACGCAGCGCGGTGCGCTTGTAGTCGAGGAAGAAGTCGTCCAGCGGCAATTCACGCTCACCCTCGGGGCCGACCAGGCGCAGACGCGAGCCCAGCGCCAGCAGCACCGGCGGGGTGTCGCCGATGGGCGAGGCGTTGGCGACGTTGCCGCCCAGCGTGCCGCGGTTGCGCACCTGCTGGGAGCCGAGGCGGTGCAGCAGGTGGGCGAAGGCGTCGTAGTGCGCTTCCAGCAGCGGTTCGAGACGCGAGTAGGTGACGGCGGCGCCGATCCACCAGCCGCTGCGGCCGTCTTCCAGCGTGGCATCGTCGATGTCGTTGAGTTCGGCGACCCGGGTCACGTCGATGACGTGCTCGAAGCGCGCCAGGCGCTGGGTAGATTCGAGCCACAGGTCGGTGGCGCCGGCGACGAGCCGTGCCTTGGGGTGCCGTTTCAGGCAATCGGTGAGTGCTGCAAGCGTAGTGGGCTGCAGGAAGGCGGCGTCGTTATCGGCCGCCTTCGCCTCATTCTTGGGCTCTGCTGGCTGGGTCACTGCGGCGGCATCGAGCCACAGCGGGCGATTCTCGGGATGCTGGTTCATGCTCAGGGCGGCATCGCGGATCGGGCGATAACCGGTGCAGCGGCACAGGTTGCCGCCCAGCGCGGCTTCCAGGCGCTGCGGCGTGAGGGGTGCCGGAGTATGGCGCTGCTGTTCGTGCAGGGTGAACAGCGACATCACGATGCCCGGCGTGCAGAAGCCGCACTGGCTGCCATGACACGCGACCATGGCGGCCTGGGCGGGATGCAGCTTTTCGCCCTGGGCAAGACCCTCGACGGTGACCAGGTAACGGCCGTTGAGCTGATGCGCGGGCGTGATGCAGGCGTTGGCACTGTGATAGCGCAGCTCGCCATTGGGGCCGGGTTCGCCGATGGCCACCGTGCAGGCGCCGCAGTCGCCCGAGGCGCAGCCCTCCTTGGTGCCGGTAGCGCCGAGCGTATCGCGCAGCAGCTCCAGTACGCTGGTTTCCGGGGTGGCTTCGCTTCTGCACGGCCTCCCGTTGAGCATGAAGTCGATCATCGCCTTGTCTCTTGTTGGCTATGTCTCTTTGACATTGTGGTTGTTGGTAAAAGCTGTGACACGGTCGTTGTGGCGTGACGCACGGTGCCAGTATTGGTTCGTCTGTTTCGACGATTGTTGACCAAATGGTCAGGATGTATCCAGCATGGGCCAGAATGTCGCACTTTGCAAGCGCAAAGACGCCCATGGTCTCATTTGCAGGAACCGCCGCGGTGGGGCACTCTCTTGGCATCCCACCATCATTCACAGGGCAGGGCCTGTCGATGACCGACGTGACCGAAACCGAGACCTTGCAGCCTGTACGGCCGGGTGGCGAAAGCAATGGCGCCACACGCGAGCGCAACGAGCGCGAGATACTCGAAGCCGCCGAGCGGGTGTTCGCCCGCTTCGGCTATCGCGGCGCCAGCGTTCAGGCCATCGCCGAGGAGGCGGGGCTGCCCAAGTCCAACGTGCTCTATTACATGGGCAACAAGCGTGGGCTGTATGTACGTCTGCTCGAGCGCATGATGGCGCGCTGGAACGCCTTGCTCGACGACATCAGCGTGGAGGACGATCCGGCCGAAGTGCTGGAGGCCTTCATCCGCAGCAAGATGCAGCTCTCCCGCCAGCACCCGGAAGGGTCGCGTCTGTTCGCCGCGGAGATCCTTGGCGGTGCGCCTTTCCTGCAGGGCTATCTTCGCGGCGAGTTGCGCGAGTGGGTGCGTACCCGGGCGAGAATCTTCGAACAGTGGGCCGAGCGCGGTCTGATGGATCCGGTCGACCCGGTGTGGCTGATTTTCCTGATCTGGTCGGCCACCCAGCACTACGCCGACTTCGAGGCCCAGGTGCTGGGCATCATGGGCCAGGACGAGATCTCGGATGCCGATGTGGAGCGGATCACCCGCTTCCTGACCCAGGTGATCCTCAAGGGGTGTGGGGTCAAGCCTCCTTCGGCAACGCCAGGCTGATCGCCACCGTCGCCATGAGCATGGCGCTCGACACCCACAGCGTGGCGCTGAGGCCGCCGGTCATGTAGAGCCAGCCGGAGAGCAGGGTGCCGATCAGCCGGCCCATGGCGTTGGCCATGTAGTAGAAGCCCACGTCCAGCGAGACTCCGTCCGAGCGCGCCATGCGCACGATCAGGAAGCTGTGCAGGCTGGAGTTCACCGCGAACACCGCGCCGAACAGCAACAGCCCGCCCAGCAGTACCACGTGCGGCTGCCATTCCCACTGAAGGCCGAGCGCGATCAATGCCGGTAGCGCCGCCAGCGCCGCGGCCCAGGCGATGGCGGCGCTGCGGCCCGCCGTGCGCCCAGTGATGCGTGGCGCTACCGCCTGCACCGCCCCGTAGCCGATCACCCACAGCGCCAGAAAGCCGCCGACCCGCCAATGGTCCCAGCCGAACTGAGTGGCGAGGAACACCGGCAGCGCCACCACGAACCACACGTCGCGGGCGCCGAACAGGAACATGCGTGCCGCCGAGAGAATGTTGATCGCCCGGCTCTTGGAGAGAATCTCACGGAACTTCGGCTTGGCCTTGGCGCGGCCCAGGTCGGCGTCTAGGCGGGCAAGCGAGAGGCCGAGCACGCCGGCGAGCATCAGCGCCATGGCCAGTATCGCCCCCTGGAAGCCAATCAGCGTGAGCAGCAGCCCGCCGAGAAAGAAGCCCACCCCCTTGAGCGCATTCTTCGAGCCGGTGAGCAGCGCCACCCAGCGGTAGAGCGAGGTGTGCCCCTCGTCGCCCGCCGGCACCAGGCCCTTGATCGCGCTCTTGGCGCTCATCTTGTTGAGGTCCTTGGCGATGCCGGAGAGCGCCTGAGCCGCCATCACCCAGGGCACCGCGAGCCAGGCCGTGGGCACCAGCAGCATGGCCAGGGCGACGATCTGCAAGCCCAGCCCCAGGTTCATGGTGCGGTTGAGCCCCAGGCGTGCGCCCAGCCAGCCGCCCACCAGGTTGGTCACCACGCCGAAGAACTCGTAGAACAGGAACAGCAGCGCCACTTCCAGCGCCGAATAGCCGAGCTGGTGGAAGTAGAGCACCACCAGCATGCGCAGGGCGCCATCGGTGAGCGTGAAGCCCCAGTAGTTGCCGGTTACCAGCAGGTACTGGCGAACCTCGCGGGGCAGGGCGGCAACGCGCGCGATCATTCCTTGTTGCTCTCCACCCCGGTGGCTTTCCCCACCTTGGCGGCCAGTTCCGCGGTGCGGCAGGCGTAGCCGTACTCGTTGTCGTACCAGGCGTAGAGCTTCACCTGGGTGCCGGCCACCACCATGGTGGAAAGGGCGTCGACGATGGAGCTGCGCGGGTCGCTGCGATAGTCGATGGAGACCAGCGGGCGCTCCTCGTAGCCGAGGAT
>ERZ869909.1125-NODE-1125-length-23188-cov-4.494699_pt1 | contig 23188 bp, 15 predicted proteins | sample MGYA00520892_ERZ869909 | MGnify/ENA primary metagenome ERZ869909 (study PRJEB32215, sample SAMEA104723947) | bioreactor metagenome | biome: bioreactor; feature: anaerobic bioreactor; material: water | place: China | collected 2015-03-12 ... | reverse complement strand
CTGGTCGCGCGGCTGCGCGACCATCGTGCGCTCGTCTGCAGAGCATCAGCGTGATGAATGGATGTCCGTCCCCTACCACTGACGGCCGTGGGGGACAACCCGCGCCTCCGCGCCACCCGCGCCGGCACGGGGCGACGACGGGCGAACCTGAGCCCATCCAGCTGGCACCATGACGCAAAACGAAACAGGGACCGCGCGTGGCGATCCCTGTCGTTCCGGGCAGTCCCCCTGGTCACGCGGACCAGCACACCGCGGAAGTGTCGTGGCTGGGGGCAGGATGGACGGTGCGGCCGGGAGGCCACGCCCGCCATTGCCTGCCGGCGAGCAGGCTCAGAAGACCATGTCGAGCGCTGCGCGGGAGCCGCGGGTCATGGTGCGGGCCTTGGCCTTGGCGAAGGCGAGGACCTCCTGGGCGAAGAAGCGGGCGGTCTCGATCTTGCCTGCGTAGAAGCGGACCTCTGCGTCCTGCTCCCGCTGCTCGACGGAGGGCTCGGCGGTGCCGATGCGCTTGACGAGGGCCGCGGAGGCGATGGCGGCCTGCTCGGTGAGCAGCTGGCCGACCATGACGTCGCCGAAGAGCTCGAGGAACGGGGTCGCCTGGAGGACGGCGAGGTTGATGTCCTGGGGTGCGGTGGACTGCAGCCAGAAGGCAACCTCACCGAGGGCTGCCTGGCCGGCTTCGAGGCCGGCGATGGCCTCGGCGAGCTCGGGGCGGTCCTTGTTCTCGGCGATGAAGGCGCCGACGCGCTGGATGTAGTTCAGGAAGAGCGCGCCGCCCTTCTGGCGCATCTTGCGGCCCATCAGGTCGAGGGCCTGGATGCCGTTGGTGCCCTCGTAGAGCGAGGTGATCTTGGTGTCGCGCAGGTACTGCTCGATGGGGTAGTCCTTGAGGAAGCCGTAGCCGCCGTAGATCTGGACGGCGAGCTCGCACACCTTGAAGGCCTTGTCGGTGGAGTAGGCCTTGGCGATGGGGGTGACGAGGTCGAGGCAGTCCTGTGCGAAGGCGCGTTCGGCTTCGTCGGGGGCGTGCAGGGCGGTGTCCGCCCAGTAGGAGGCCTGGGCAAGGAGGGCGCGGGTGCCCTCGGAGTAGGCCTTCATGAACAGGAGGTTCCGGCGGACGTCCGGGTGGTTGATGATGGCGGTGGAGCCGGCGCCGGGGTTGGTGAGCAGCGGGCCCTGGACGCGGTCGCGGGCGTAGGTGAGCGCCTGCTGGTAGGCCGCGTTGGCCTGGGCGGCGCCCTGCTGACCGCAGGCGATGCGGGCCTCGTTCATCATCTGGAACATGTACATGATGCCGGAGCGCTGCTGGCCGACGAGGTAGCCGCGGCAGGGGCCGTCCTCGCCGAAGGACAGCTGGCAGGTGGCCGAGCCGTTGATGCCCATCTTGTGCTCGATGCCGACGACGTTGACGTTGTTGCGGTCGCCGATCGAGCCGTCCTCGTTGACCCAGTACTTGGGCACGATGAAGAGCGAGATGCCCTTGGTGCCGTGCGGGTCGCCCTCGACGCGGGCGAGGACGAGGTGGATGATGTTGTCGACCATGTCGTGGTCGCCACCGGAGATGAAGATCTTCTGGCCTTCGATGAGGAAGGTGCCGTCGTCCTGGGGGGTGGCCTTCGTGCGGAGGTCACCGACCTCGGAGCCGGCGCTCGGCTCGGTGAGGCACATGGTGCCGCCCCAGGTACCGGAGTACATCTTCTCGACGAAGCGCTGCTTGAGCTCGTCAGCGGCGAAGGCCTCGATGAGGTGGCCGGCGGAGTGGGTCAGGCCGCCGTACATCGCGAAGGCCATGGCGGCGCCGGAGGTGGCCTCGCCGATGGGGGCGGCGATGGTCAGGGGCACGCCCTGGCCGCCGAACTCGGGCGAGTGGATCAGCCCCAGCCAGCCGGCCTCGACGTGGGCCTTGTAGACGGGCTTGAACGCTTCGGGGACCTTCACCTGGCCGTCGACGACGCGGCAGCCTTCGCGGTCGCCGATCTCGTTGATCGGAGCCATGACCTCGACGGCGAAGCGGATGCCTTCCTCGACGACCTGATCGAAGGTCTCGAGGTCGTAGTCCGAGAACTTGTCCCAGGCGAGCAGCCTGGAGACGTGGAGCTGTTCGTGGAGGATGAACGCCCAGTCGCGCTTGTCGAAGATGAAGTGGCTCATGGTGTACCCCTGGTGGTGCTGGCGCCCCGTGGAAGCTGGTGGGCTTCGAGGCCCGGGTCGGGTGCGCCGTCTCGTTCTCGAACCTGCTCGCCTGTTTCTGAATGAATCTTCATTCAGCGAGGAGGTGCATAGAGATCCGGCGCGATCTTTTCAAGGGTTGAGATGCGCGCTGGCGACGATGGGCACGTTGCGCGCGACGAATGTGCGGTCCGTGCGTGGCGGTCCGGCGTCAGGGCGGTGGCGTCGGCGAGCGCCCTGCCCCGGCCGGGGCGCGGCGCCCACGTTGCGGGCGCGTTACGGGCGCGCCGCTGGCCGGGCGACGGGCTCCCGGGTGCGGTTCGAGCATTGCCCCCCCTCGACGGATCCTCTAGGGGACGGCGGGCGCCGGAGCGGCGCGCGGCGGGATCCCGAGTGCTGGACGAAGGAGAGGGTTGATGCGTTGGGCGGAGGTCGAGCTTGCCGGATGGGGCCGGGCTCCGGTCGTGCGCTCGGAGGCGATCCGGCCGGAGCGGCGCCGGGACGCGGTCGACGGGGTGCGCGCCTGCGCGGCGGACGGCGTCCCGGTCGCGGCGCATGGTCTGGGGCGCAGCTACGGGGACTCGGCGTTGATTCGCGGGGGCCGCGCGTTGATCACGACGCGGCTCGACCGGGTGCTGGCGTTCGACGGCGCGACGGGGATCGTGCAGGTGGAGGCGGGGGTCTCGCTGGGCGAGCTGCTGTCGCTGTTCGTGCCGCGCGGCTGGTTCCTGCCGGTTGTCCCGGGGACGCGTCACGTGACGGTGGGTGGGGCCATCGCGTCGGACATCCACGGGAAGAACCATCACGTGGACGGGTCGTTCGGTGCGCACGTGCTGGAGATCGAGCTGCTGACGGGCACGGGCGAGATCCTGCGGCTGAGCCGTCGGGAGCAGCCGGCGCTGTTCGAGGCGACGATCGGCGGCATGGGGCTGACGGGGATCGTGCTGACGGCGCGGCTCCGGCTGCGCGCGGTGGCGAACGAGTGGATGGACGTCGAGACGATCCGCGTGGCGAACCTCGACGAGTTCTTCGAGGTGTCGTCGGAGAGCGCGGGGTACACGCACACGGTGAGCTGGGTGGACTGCCTTGCGCGCGGCGCGGCGCTGGGCCGCGGCCTGTTCATGCGTGGGCGGCACACGGCGGTGGGCGACGGCCGCCAGCCCTCGCGCGTCGCGCAGGCGGTGCGAGCCGCGGTGCAGCGCGTGGATCTGTCGCCGCTGGAGTCGAACGTGTGGCTGAACGGCGCGACGATGCGGGCGTTCAACGAGGTCTACTACCATCGCCAGCTGCGGCGGCGGGTGGCGAACCGGCAGCACTACGAGCCGTTCTTCTTCCCGCTGGACGTCGCGCAGGGGTGGAACCGGCTGTACGGCTCACGCGGGATGCTGCAGTACCAGGTGGTGGTGCCGGAGCGAGAGGCCGTGCGCGAGCTGCTGGAGGCGGTCTCCGCCTCCGGGATGGCGTCGTTCCTGGCGGTGATCAAGGAGTTCGGCCCGGCGACGGGTCGCCACCTGTCGTTCCCGCGGCCGGGGGTGACGCTGGCGCTGGACTTCCCCCACGCCGGGGCGCCGCTGCTGTCGTTGCTGGAGCGGCTCGACGCGATGACGGTGGCGGCCGGCGGGCGGGCGTACCTGGCGAAGGACGCGCGGATGAGCCGCGCGACGTTCCGGGCGATGTACCCGGAGTGGGAGGCGTGGCGGGCGCTGCGTGACGCGAGCGACCCTCGCGGTGTGTTCGCGACGGCGCAGGGGCTGCGGCTGGGGCTGTGCGGTGAGCGCGAGGTGTCGGTCGGGTGATCGGCATGCGGTGATCGCCGTCCGGTGATCGCGGCCAGCAGGTGACGGAGGAGCGATGGCGATGGCAGCGGGGGTGCAGTCATGACGACGGAGCGGGTGGCGATCCTTGGCGCGACGGCGTCGATCGGGCGGGCGCTGGCTCGGCAGTGGGCGGCGCGGGGCGCGGCGCTGGCGTTGTCTGCGCGGGACGCTGACGAGCTGCGGCTGCTGGCGGACGACCTGCACGCCCGCTACGGGGCGCGGCCGCTCGAGGTGCCGCTGGACGTGACGGACCTGAGCGCCCACGCCGGGGCGGTGCAGACGATCAGGCAGCAGCTCGGGCCGCTGACCTGCGCGGTGCTGATGTTCGGGGACATGGGCGATCCGGGCGCGGATCCGGCGGACCCGGAGCACATCGCGCGGGTTGTGGACGTGAACTTCACGGCGCTCGCGAGCCTGTCCGAACAGCTGGTTGGCGCGCTTCAGGGCGGCGGCCGCGGTGTGCTGGTGGGCGTGACGTCGGTCGCGGGAGACCGGGGGCGGGCGTCGAACTACCTGTACGGGGCGTCGAAGGCGGCGGCGACGGCGTACCTGTCCGGTCTGCGCGGGCGGCTGCAGCCGCAGGGGATCCACGTGCTGACGATGAAGTACGGCTGGATCGACACGCCGATGACGTTCGGCCTGTCGACTCGTCTGCCGGTGCCGTCCCCGGAGAGCGCGGCTGCTGCGCTGCTCGCGGCGGTGGCCGCGCGGCGCGACGTCGTGTACCATCCGTGGTTCTGGCGAGCCATCATGTCGGGAATCAAGGCAATTCCCGAGCCCATCTTCAAGAGGATGCGCCTGTGACGCGTGAGGTAGGCAGATGACGGGGACCGACGCGCCTGCGGTTGCGGCGCTGCTCCAGCGGCTGGACGCGCTGATGCGCACCCTGAAGGGCGACGTGCCGGAACGCGACGTGTTCGAGCTCGATCACGAGGCGGGGGGACGGCGGTACCGTGCGCGGGTGCAGCGTGAGGGCTGCGGGACGCCTCGCGTCGTCGCGGGTGACGTACCGGGCGCGTGGTTCGGCCTCGGGTACATGATGGGCTGGGACCGCTTCGTGCAGATGGATCTGGCGCGGAGCCTGGCGTACGGGACGCTGAGCATGCTGGTCGCGGACGTGCCGCTGCCGCCGGATCTGCAGGTGCTTGGGGCGAAGCGGGTCAGCGACATCGATCTGTTCCTGCGCGCGTTCCGGTTCCGGGAGCAGGGTGAGGTCCAGGCGGCGGCGATGGCCGGCGCGGAGCGCGACCGGCTGGAGGCGTTCGTCGAGGGGATCAACGAGGGGTACCGGGCGATCCCGGGAGCGGCCCCGGAGTACGCGATCCTGAACCCGCCGGCGCCGTGGACGATGGCGGACACGGTCGCGCTGTCGTTCGTGGGCGGGATGCTGCTGGACCTCGCGTCGCTCGACCACGAGTTCCTGATGAACGGGATGCTGGGCACGCTGGGCGCGGAGCTGCTGTCGGCGATCTACCCGCAGATCACGGTCCCGCTGCCGGACGCGGACGCGCTCGCGCGGGTGGGCCGCTCGTTCGTGCCGCTGGTCCCGGTGACGGGCGGCGGCAGCAACGCGTGGGCGGTGAGCGGCGAGCGTTCGCGGAGCGGGCTCCCGCTGCTGGCCAGCGACCCGCACCTGCCGATCTCGCCGATCCCGTCGTTCTGGTACCACGCGATGGTCGAGTGCCCGGAGCTGCAGGTGAGCGGGCTGCTGTGGCCGGGCAGCACGGCGTTCGCGATCGGGCACAACGGGCACTGCGCCTGGGGCGCGACGGCGGCGCAGCGCGACGCCTTCGACACGTTCCGCGTCAGGCTGAGCGAGGACCGGAGCTCGTGGCTGAGCCCGGACGGCTGGCAGCCCGTCGAGCAGGTGCCGGTCACGATCGAGCGCCGGTTCCGGCCACGGTCGCCGCGCGAGGAGGTGCTGCTGACGTGCCCGTTCGGTACGATCTTCCCGAACTGGAAGGCCTGGGATGGCAGCGTGATCGCGGTGCGGATGGCGGGCGCCGCGCAGCACCCGTCGATGGAGGCCCTCGACGCCGCGGCGTGGGAGCGCGGCTCCTTCCGGGTGCTCACCTCGACGACGTGGGAGGAGCACCGCGAGGGCCTGCGCGGCATGAGCCGGGGCGGCGTGGCGATCCACCACATCTATGCGGACGTGCACGGCAACATCGCCCACCAGCTCTACGGCATGTACCCACGCCGGCCGGACAGCCAGGGCGTGGTGCCGCGACCCACCTGGGAGCCCGGCGCGAACTGGGAGGGCTACGTCGCGTTCGACGACCTGCCCTCGGAGCTCAACCCGGAGCGCGGCTACGTCTCGTCGGCCAACTGCGAGCCGGAGCGGGAGCTGGGTGATCGCACGCCGGGCGTTCGCTGGCCGTACCTCGCGACGGTCTACGAGCCCCCCTACCGGCTGGAGCGCATCAACGCGCTCCTCGACGGTGAGCAGCAGCACGACGTCGAGGCTGCGCGGGCCCTGCAGTGCGACAGCTACGCGGCGCCGCAGCACCGGCTCGCCAAGCGGCTCGCCGCGCGGGTGCGCAGCACCGTGGACCCACGCGACGGCCGCCGCGAGCGCGACCGCTGCTCCGCGCTCGCCCGCTCACTCGAGGCCTGGGACGGTTGCTTCGAGCCGGACCGCCCGATCGCGGCGGTTGTCGAGCTGACGCTGCGGCGCGCCGCGCAGACCTGCTGGAAGCAGCTGCTCGGGGAGGCGTTGGGCCAGCGGTTCGGGATGACACGCTACCACCTGCGCCGGTTCGTCGACGTCCTCGAGGATCCGAACGACCCGCTCCGCCCCCTGCTCCAGCGCGCCGGGATCGTCCCGGATGACGTGGTGTGCGCTGCGTTCCGTGAGGCCCTCAAGGAGCTGCGACGCGCCCACCGCTACCCGCCCCACCTGCTGCGCTACGACAAGGTCCACCGGGTGCACCTGACCCACCCGCTGGGCGCCGCGCCGGGGTTGGGCGCGCTGTTCAACATCGGCGCGTTCGGCACCGGGGGCAACGAGTTCGCGCCGAACGCGATGAGCGCGACCCCGGGCCCCGGGCGGCTGAGCAGCTTCATCGGACCGGTCAGCCGCTTCGTCTGTGACCTCCAGGATCCGCGCGGCGGGCACTGGGCCCACGCGTCCGGCGCGAGCGGACGCACCGGCTCTCCGTACTACGCGTCGACGACGCCGGGATGGCTCGCTGGCGAGCTGGTGCCGGCGCGGCTGTCCACACGCCGCGAGGGCTGACCGGCGCTCGCCGGTTCGCGCGTACGTGCTCCGTGGCCGCGGGTCCGGACCGGGCGCCGCTCAGCGCGGCAGGCGCAGCAGCAGGAACGGCGGCGTCGCGGCGTCCTGCCCGTTGCGCTGCACGTGGGGTGCGAGGTGCAGCTGCGAGGCGGTCACCCACGCGTGGTGCTCCGTCAGGGCGACCGCCGTCGGGAAGCTGAGCAGCGGCGAACGGAACCAGGTGGCGCCGCGGCCATCAACGTAGACGTGCAGCGCGCCGGTGCTCACGTCCGTGAGCCACAGCTGCTGGCCGTCGACGGCGAGCCCGTCGCTGGGCGGCTTGTCCGCCCAGGCCTCGAGCCGTGTCGCCCGAGTGGTGTCGTCGAGCGAGGTGTCGCGGAGCGCAGCGCTGGGGATGCGGTAGAGCGTGCCGTTCCCGGTCGCGCCAACGAACACATGGTCATCGAGCACGGCGACGCTGTTCGCGCCCACCTGCCACGGCCCCCCGCCGTGTTCGTCGTTCCGGATGACCGGCACGCCGTCGACGGTGAGCACCAGCTGCGGATCCGCGCTGATGGCGGGGTGTCCGACCAGCGCGCTGTGGTCGCGGTTGCGGACGAAGTCCCAGACGATCAGACGTGACGGGGCGCCGAGCCCGGTGACGGTGAGGTAGGCGTGCCCGTGGCGCTCGTCGACCGCGACGTCGTTGAGCAGCGCCGGGCCGTCCGGGAGGTCGAAGGCGCGCCGGAACAGCTCGTCCCCGGAGGCGATATCGAAGACGACGACGCGGGCGACGTTCGAGAAGCTGCTCGTCGCGGCGGTCGCGTTGACGCGGGCGGCCGCGTCCACGACCCAGAGGCGCCCGGCGCCATCGGCGCGCACGCCGAGCACGCTGCGCAGGTCGCGCGGGTCGTCTCCGTCCTGGGTCGCGTCGTCGGGCCAGGGCACGACCTGCCCGTCGACCACCTCGGCGAGGGTGGGGCCGTCGTACCCGAACCAGCGGGGGAACGAGACGAAGACACGCTCGCCCACCACGGCGACCCCGGAGGGGCGCTGGTCGAAGGAGGCCCAGATGTGGGGGTCTGCGCCGACGGGCTCCAGGGGCTGCGGGGTGGGGACGCGGGCGCCGCAGGCGCTGACCAGCGCCCCGGCGATCAGGGTCAGGGCGACGAGGATCGCGGCGAGGCCGCGGCCACGCCACACGTATCGAAGAAAAATCAACGTAACCTTGGTGTGTTGGGCAACGCCAGCGCGTTCCCCCATTGTCGACATGCGCATGCGTGCTCAGGGGATGGACAGGAACTTCCTGCCAGGAAGGTGCAGGCTCGACCGGGCGGACCATACGTGGTACGATACTGTGGTCGACGAGCAGGAATCAACGGGGCCTGACCGGGAAGGCCGATGAGTCAGAGGACGCCACCAGCGCGTGCGCGTGAAGCACGTCAGTTGTCATGCCCGTCATGTCTCGGAGCCCTCACGCCCTCTCCACGGGCCACGGGCGCCGGAGATGACGAGCTGTACTGCGCCGTGTGCGGGGTCGCCGTTCGCCCGCTCGCGGCTGCCCCCGGCCCGTCCCCGCGAGACCTCCGCATGCCCCAGCGCTCCCGTCCGGCCGCCCCGCCTTCGCCGGCGAGCAGCACCCTCCTGGGCCGCGCGCTCGTGCGCGACACGACCGGTCTCGCCCAGCTGGACGCCGAGGCCTTCGCCCCGCCGGCTGCGCGCGGGACACCGGTGCTCGACGGCGGGCTCAGCGACCATGAGCTCCGCGAGATGCAGGACATCGCGGACTCTCTCGCCGAATTCGACGAGCGACCGGATGACACCCTCGTCTCCGGCTCCAACGCAGCGATCGAGGACGCCGGCGACGACGACGGGCGCGAGCACACGCAGATGTTCCGCGCCCTCGACGACGACGACGGCAACACCCAGCTGCTGCAGCTCGACGACGAGATCGACGACGACATCCTCGCCGAGTTCGCCGCCTTCGACGACATCATCCCGGCGAGCAGCGGCGTCGTCTCCGCGTCGGTCGCCGCCGTGCGGCTCGAGACCGGCAACCGGTCCGCCGCCGCGCGCGCGATCCGAAACTCCGGGAACGTCTCCGCCGTCCGCCACATCGCCAACGAGTCCCCGTCTGCGGCGGAGCAGCGCATCCGGACGGGCGAGGCCTCCGGCCCGGTTGTTCCGCTCGGCGAGACCGGCAGCCACGCGGCGACGCCGGGGCGCGCGCGCTCGGCGCCTGCGCCTGCGCTCGACGGAGACGACCTGCCGCTCGAGACCCCACCTGCGGCAGCGACGGCCACCGCTCCAGCCGTCGCGAGCGCCCCTCCGGCTGCCGCCCCCCGCCAGCGCAGCGCGCCGGTCTCCGGCGCAACAGGCGGCCGCACGAAGGACGACCCCGGGGCCGCCTACCGCACCCACCAGGGGCTGCTCAGCACCTCGCTCAACCCTCGCCCGGCCGCCATCCAGGACGTCCCCGCGACCTGGACCGTGCCGGCGAGCCTGCTCGACGCCGGCGCAGTGCTCGGCGCAGACACCTGCCGGCTGCTCGTGCAGGGCACGGAGCTTGGCCCGATCAGCGCACGCGACTTCGTCGACATGGTCCGACGCGGCGAGCTCGCCGGCGGGGAACACATCGCGCTCGACCGTGAGGGCGTCTGGATGTCCATCATGGAGCATCCAGGCTACATCCGGTTGATGACCGAGATGGAGATGGAGCGGCTCGCCAGCTCCGGACGCACGGCAGAGTACACGCCCGTCTACCCGCTCCCTGTCGTCCGCCAGCAGGAGGCGTGGGGCCCGACCGCCGGCCCTCCCGGCTCAGGCGACGCGTCGGACACAGCGCCCGCAGTCGGCCCACCCAACACGGGCGGCCCATCCAACAGCGCCGCCCCGCCCAACCCGAATGTGGCTGCGACCGCAACCTCCGTGCCTCCTTCGCCGCCCGGCGCGCCCAGCCCCCAGGGCGCCGCACCCCAGCCCGCCGCACCCCAGCCCGCCGCACCTCAGCCCGCCGCACCTCAGCCCGCTGACCGGCGCGCAGACGATCGACACGCCGACGAGACCGTCATGGACCTGCCCACGATGGTCCCGAACGCACGCACCATCGGCTCCCTGATCGCCGCCAGTGAGCAGGCCGCCAGCGAGCGAAGCGGCCGCACCGCCAGCTCCTTTACCCCGACCCAGTTCACCCCGACGCAGATCACGATCAGCGAGGAGACCCTGCGCGAGCTGCAGGCTCAGGGAAGCATGGGCTTCTGGGACGCGACCTGGCGCATCCTGCTGCTCGTCGGCGCGATCTGGTTCTTCGGCGTCATGACCGGCTGGCTGATTCGCGGCCTCTAGGCCCGGAACCAGCGCTCGGTCGCCCCTCATCAGACGCTCGCAGGCTCAGCGCCGACCGCTGGCGGGCGTGGCTCCCTCGCCTTCGAGAGAGCTCAGGCCTTCTTCTGGGCGCGCTCGAGATCCCGGCCCTGGAACATGGGCATGATGGCGTCGACGTAGCGCAGGAAGCCGGAGAGGTCCTGGAAGCGCTGCGCGGGCTCCTTCGCGAGCATGCGCTGGAGGAGCTCCTCGATGAACTGGCGCTCGGTCCCGTAGGGCTCGAGGGCCTTGAGGCGCGGGACAGGCTCGGAGAAGTGCCGGGTGAGCACCTCGTAGACGTTGTTGCCTTCGAACGGGGGGTGCCCCTCGATCATGTGGAAGAGCACGGCGCCCAGGGCGTAGATGTCGGTGCGGTGGTCGATGGCGTCGGGGTCGCGGAACTGCTCCGGCGCGCTGTAGTGCGGGGTGCCGTGGTAGGTCTGGTTGCGCGGCTGGAAGTCGAGGATCTCGGCGATGCCAAAGTCCAGGATGTGCACGAAGTGCCCGCGGATGGGCAGCTTCTCGATCATGATGTTGTCGGGCTTGATGTCGCAGTGCACGATACCGCGCTGGTGCGCTTCGTAGAGGCCCTGAGCGACCTGGCGTGCGATATCGAGGGCCTTGACGACGCTCAGCCTGGGTGCTCGCTCGAGGAGCCTGGAGAGGCTGAAGCCGCGGACGTAGTCGAGGATGAGGGCGAAGACGTTGTCGTTGATGGTGACGACGTCGTAGATCTTCACGATGTGGGGATTCGTGAGTTTGGACAGGACGTTGACTTCCCGTGCGGTGCGCTCGCGCAGCTCGTCGCGGTTGACCTGGACGTCAGGGTCCTCGAGGCTGATGATCTTCGCGGCGTACTCGCGGTTCAGCTCGAGGTCGCGGGCGTGGTAGACGGCGCCTACGGCTCCGCCTCCGATGCAGCGGTCAAGGAAGTAGCGTGAGCCGACGGTGCGTCCGAGGTAGGTGAAGGTCGAGTCGACGACGCGCGGCCAGCCGTCGGTGGGCCGGGGCTGGTTGCAGAAGGAGCAGCTGCCGGCGTCTTCCTGCACGCTGCTGCGGCAACGGTCGCAGTAGCGCCGAGCGGCGAGCGTCTCGGGATCCTCCTGCGCGCGGACGTCAGCCGCGGAGGTGCCCCGGCTGGCCTCGCGGACGAGGAGGTGCGAGCGCACGCGGGCGAGGACGACGCCGAACTCCAGCGGCTTGGTGACGTAGTCGTTGGCGCCGAGCTGCAGGGCCTCGACGACGGTCTCGTTGTCGGTCTTGGCGGTCGCCATGATGACCGGCAGGTCGGTGACCGAGTGGGTCCTGCGGACGTGCTCGAGGACCTCGAGCCCGTTCATGCCGGGCATCATGATGTCGAGCAGGACGAGGTCGAAGGTCTGCGCGGCGATCTGTTCGAGGGCGTCGAAGCCATCGACAGCGCAGGACACCTGGTAGCCTGCCTTCCTGAGTCGTCGCGACAGCAGGTCCCGGTTGAGCTCCTGGTCGTCGACGACGAGGATGTGGCTCTGGTCTTCTGCCATGGGCGGCGTCTCCGGGGGCATTGCTTCAGGAGGCCGGCAGGAGGGCCTTGATCTTGTCGAGGAGACGAGGGAGCTCGACGGGCTTGGTGTCGAAGTCGTTGCAGCCGCACTCGAGGGCGCGCTCGCGGTCCGTGGAGATCGCGTGCGCGGTGAGCGCGATGATCGGGATATGAGCGGTGGTGTCGTCCGCCTTGATGCGCCGGGTGGCTTCCCAGCCATCGAGCACGGGCAGGCTCAGGTCCATGAGGATGAGGGCTGGCTGTTCAGCCCGCGCGAGGTCGATGGCCTGCTGGCCATCGACGGCGACGACGACGTCGAAGCCCTTGCGGACCAGGCGCCGCACGAGCATGTCGCGGTTCATCTCGTTGTCTTCGACAAGAAGCAGCTTGCTCACCGTGTACTCCCTCCGCGCACGAGCTCCGGCGCGTCTCGACGGGGTGGGTCATTCGGACCCACGACCTGGCAGAGATGTTCGCGCTGAAGCCTTGATTCGCAAGAGCAACCTGCGCACTTCGTCGATAAGACGGTCGCCGGCGGTCCCTCCGCCCTTGGCGAGGATCTCCGTGACGCTCTCGTTGAGTCGTTGCTCGTCGTCTGCGGTTAGCTCTTTTGCGGTCACGACGACAACAGGAATAGCCTGATATCGTTCTTTTGCCCGGAAGTGGGTCAGGAACTCGAAGCCGTCCATCCGGGGCATCATGAGGTCGAGGAGCACGAGATCCGGTGTCATCTTCTCGAGTTGCACGAGCGCCTCGACGCCGTTGTTCGCCGCCGTGACCGCCCAGCCGTCAGCGGCGAGGACCCGCGTGAGCAGCTCCCGGGTGGGCTCGTCGTCCTCGACGAGCAGCACCTGTCCACTGCCACCGGCGGCGGCGCCGCCGCTGCGGTAGGTGTTGAGGATCGCGACGAGGGCGTTCCGGTCGATCGGCTTGACGAGGTAGTGGTCGGCCCCAAGGGCGATGCCGCGGGCGGCCTCCGCGACCATGGTGACCATGGCGACGGGGATGTCAGCGAGGTCCGGCGTCTCCTTGAGTCGCGACAGCAGGCTCCAGCCGTCCATGGACGGCATCATCACGTCGAGCGTGATCGCGCAGGGCCGCAGCTGGGTCGCGAGCTCCAGCGCCTCGGACCCGCTGGCCGCGGTGGCGACCTGGAAGCCCTCCCGCTCGATCACCCGCCGCAGCAGGTCGCGCATCACGGGGTCGTCGTCGACGACGAGCACCGTGTCGGGCGTGGGCCCGAGCGACGCGCGAGGGCGCAGCCCCGTCGCGGCCCCGTCCGCATCGACCGAGCCCAGCAGATCGCGCCCCGCCTGCTGCGTGGCCTGAAGGTCGGAGGCCAGGCGGATCGTGAACGTGGTCCCTCGGCCCTCCACCGAGTCGACCTCGATGTCGCCCCCCAGCAGATGGCACAGGTGCCGAGTGATCGTCAGGCCAAGGCCGGTGCCCCCGTACTCGCGCGACGTGCTCGAGTCCGCCTGCGTGAACGCGTCGAAGACCTTCTCCAGCTGCTCGTCGCTCATCCCGATGCCGGTGTCCTGTACGGTCACGATGACCTGGCCGGCGTCCTGGTCCAGCTGAGCGATGAGCCTGACCGTGCCCTGCTGCGTGAACTTGCACGCGTTGCTCAGCAAATTGAACAGAATCTGTCGTACTTTGGTCGTATCCGAGCGCATGAAGCGCACGTCGTCGTCGAGCAGCACGGTGACGTCGTTGCCGTTGCGATCCGCCAGCGGCTGCACCGTCGCGCGGATGTCGTCGAGCAGCTCGGCGACGTCGAACAGCTCGATGTGAGCCGTCATCTTGCCGGCCTCGATCTTCGAGAGGTCAAGGATGTCGTTGATCACCGACAGCAGGTGCTTGCCAGCTCCGCGGATGCGGGCGAGGTCAGGCAGGAAGTCCGCGACGAGATCGGCCGACTCCGGCTGGTCCTCGCAGATCGCCTCGACCTCCTCCATGATCATCTCGGAGTACCCGATGACGGCGTTGAGCGGCGTGCGCAGCTCGTGGCTCATGTTCGCGAGGAACGCGCTCTTGGCGCGGCTGGCGTCGAGCGCCTTGTCGCGCGCCTGCTCCATGTGCACCAGCTGGGCCGCCAGCTCGGCCTGCAGGCGCATGTTCTCGATGCCTGACTCGACGTGGGCGCGGAACAGCGTGATCAGCAGCTCGTCGTCCTCAGGCGTGACCGAGTGGTGCAGCCCGAACGACAGCCGCATGTTGACGACCCAGATGAGGCCGAGCGGGGTGTTCCGCGCCCGGAACGGCATCAGCAGACCGGTCTTCCAGCCGTCGTAGCTGCCGTCGCGGGGGTGGATCAACCGCAGGAGGTCCGGGAGCCAGGCTCGCTGGTCGTCCGTCAGGGCGTCGCGCTGGAACAGGCCAGGCTCGGAGGGCAGGCGCCGCAGGATCGCCGCGAGGCGATCAGGGTCGATGGCGGAGATGTTCTCGACCCCGTTGCGCGGCTGGAGGTCGACGATGATGCCCTCACCCTCGTGGCCGTCGGCGAGGATGGCGACGCCCATGTGGAACGGGAACGTCTCGAGCACGACGCGCACGGTCTCCGCGCCCACCTGCCAGGTGTCGGTGATCTGGGCCAGCAGCAGCGAGAACTGCGTCAGCGCGTTGAGCTTGCTGAACTGCGAGGCGACCGCCGCCTGGGTGACCTGCAGGCGCCGCTCTGCCTGCTGGAGGCTGGCGACCTGGGCGCGGAGGGCCTCGTTGGCCTGCTCCAGCTCAGCGGTGCGCGCCCGCAGGGTCGAAAGTTCGTCGGTGGACATCGGTCGGGCCTCCCCGTCCGGGCGGGTTGCAGCCCCCCGGACCCGTCGCGGATCCTCTGTGGTCGCGTCCGGTGTACCAAAGCGGCGTGCCGGGCCCAAGTTTCACGCGCATTCGCGCACGCCTGACAGGCGACCGTCGCGGCTCAGTCGGAGGTGGCGCCGTCGCGCGACACCGGCACGTCGTTCCCTGAGGCGTCGTTCCCTGAGGCGTCGTTCCCTGAGGCGTCGTTCCCTGAGGCGTCGTTCCCTGAGGCGTCGTTCCCTGAGGTGTCATTCCCTGCGGCGTCGTTCCCTGCGGCGTCGTTCCCTGAGGCGTCGTTCCCTGAGGCGTCGTTCCCCAGCGCGCCGTCCACCGCCAGGCCGCCGACCAGGCCGCCGACCAGGGCGCCGTCGATCGGGGCGCCGTCGTCCGGCGCGCTTGTCCCGCGAACAGCGTCCGGCAGCACGTCACCGCGGGGCTCCGATGGCGGCGGCAGCGTCGGAAGGCACAGCCAGTGGTGCGGCGCCGCCGCGGGCTCCGCCTCGAGCTCCGGCGTCGCGGCGAGCGGCCCTCCCGGCGCCCGCAGCATCAACACCAGCACACCGGTCGTCACCATCGCCAGCGCCAACGCCACGCGTGGCCCCTGCCCAAGACCACCGATGCGCTCGAGCGCCTCACGGATCAACGCGAACGACGGCAGCGTCCCCACCGCGAACGCGAACATCACCACCGCGCCCCCCAGCGGGTGCCCCGCGAGCAGCGCCACGCTCATCGCTCCGTACACCAGACCGCACGGCATGAAGCCCGCGGCCCCGCCCAGCACGTAGCGCCGCGCCCAGCGCCGCCGCGACGTCGCGGCGCGGGCCCCCGCCTGCGCCAACGCCGCGCCCCACGGCGGCTCCGGCAACCACCCCAGCAGCTGGCCGGCGGCGACAACAACGAACACGAGTGACACCACCACGCCCACCCACGACAGCGCCAGCAGCCACGCGCCAAGCGCGCCAGCCAGCACGCCCAGCGCCGTGTACGTCGTCGCGCGACCCGCGAAGAACCACAGCGCGTCCGACCGCGCCCCCCGTCCGCCAGCGGCGATCAGCGGGCCGCACATCCCGACGCAGTGCGGGCTGCCGGCGAGCGCGAGCAGGACAACCTGCCCCATGAGCGGGAGGAGGATCATCATGCCCACCACCCTACGCGCGCCCTCGACACCCGCAAGCCCGGACCGGTCTCGGCTCGAAACAGATTCCCGCAAGTCGACCAAGCTGGTCGATGACATCGTGATCCGCTATCCTGTCGAGCGATGGTATCCGCCTGACGGCACCTGGGTCGCTGCTCTGGCAGCCCTGGAGCCGCGCTGCGTGATGCCTGCATCCACGAGGCATGATAAATGGACCAATTAAGTCCACAATCAACGCGACAAATTGCCACCGCCCGGGACAAACGAAAAACCGTTGCCAACCGGGCGGTAAAGCTGAGATGGATTCCGCGTGCCCCCGGTGACTGCCCTGCCCCAACGTCACCGGGGGCGCATCTCGCACGACGTCGAGGGACCCGGAGGAGTGGACCATGACGAGCCTGGCAGGCGAAGCAGCGGCGGCCGAGCAGCCGCGATACGACGACCGGACCGTCCGACTGTTCATCATCGCGACGGTGGTCTGGGGTCTGGTCGGCATGCTGGTGGGGGTCATCCTCGCGATCCAGCTGGCGTGGTGGCCGGCGAACCTCAACCTCCCGTGGACGACCTTCGGGCGCCTGCGACCGCTGCACACCAACGCGGTCGTGTTCGCGTTCGCCGGTAACGCGATCTTCGCGGCGGTCTACTACTCGACGCAGCGCCTGTGCCGGGTGCGGATGTGGAAGGACGGGCTCAGCTCGTTCCACTTCTGGAGCTGGCAGCTGGTGATCGTGCTGGCGGCCATCACGCTGCCGCTGGGGCTGACCCAGACCCACGAGTACGCCGAGCTGATCTGGCCGATCGACCTGCTGATCGCTGCGTCCTGGCTGGCCTTTGGCGCCAACTTCTTCGGAACGCTGGCGGTGCGACGCAGCCGCCACCTGTACGTGGCGCTGTGGTTCTACATGGCGACCGTGATCACCATCACGGTGCTGCACGTGGTGAACAACCTGCAGCTGCCGGCGACGCTCACGCGCAGCTACCCGGTCTTCGCCGGGATGACCGACGCGCTGGTGCAGTGGTGGTACGGCCACAACGCCGTGGCCTTCTTCCTGACGACGCCGTTCCTCGGGATGATGTACTACTTCCTGCCCAAGATCGCCGAGCGCCCGGTCTACAGCTACCGGCTGTCGATCATCCACTTCTGGTCGCTGATCTTCATCTACATCTGGGCCGGCCCGCACCACCTGCTGTACAGCGCGCTGCCGGACTGGGCGCAGACCCTGGGCGTCGTGTTCAGCCTGATGCTGCTGGCTCCTTCATGGGGCGGGATGCTCAACGGCCTGCTGACCCTGCGCGGCGCCTGGGACCGGGTGCGCACGGACCCGATGCTCAAGATGTTCGTCGTGGGCATCACCTTCTACGGGATGTCGACGTTCGAGGGCCCGATGATGTCGCTGCGGCCGGTGAACGCGCTGTCGCACTTCACCGACTGGACGATCGCGCACGTGCACTCGGGCGCGCTGGGCTGGGTGGGCATGACGGTGTTCGCGACGCTGTACTACATGGTGCCGCGCGTCTGGAACCGGGAGCTCTACTCGTGGAAGGCCGCAGACGCCCACTTCTGGCTCGCGACCGTCGGGCTGCTGCTCTACGTCATCGCGATGTGGGTCGCCGGCGTGACGCAGGGCCTGATGTGGCGGGCCATCGACGAGGAGACCGGCCGTCTGGTCTACACGAACTTCATGGACACCGTCGTTGGGCTCATCCCGTTCTACTGGTTCCGGGTGCTCGGCGGGACGATGTACCTCGTGGGCGTCGGCCTGATGGCGTGGAACTTCTACCGGACGGTGCAGCAGCCGGAGCGGCCGGCCGCGCCGCCGGCCCAGGCCACCGCCGCACCCACCGCCTGACCACCACGCACTGGAGGAGTTCACCATGTCGACCCCGAACACGCCCCCCCAGGAAGGCTTCCACAGCCGCGTGCTGGAGCGAAAGTCCCTGCCGTTCGCCATCCTGACGACCATCGCCATCCTGATCGGCGGCCTGGTCGAGATCATCCCGATGTACAGCCTGCGCGCAGACAGCCAGCTGGTCGAGACCGCCCCGCTGACCCCACTCGAGCAGGCCGGCCGCGACCTCTACATCCGCGAAGGCTGCGTCAACTGCCACTCGCAGATGATCCGCCCCCTGCGCGCCGAGACCATGCGGTACGGCGAATGGTCCCGCGCCGCCGAGGTCCAGCACGACCGCCCGTTCCTGCTGGGCAGCCGGCGCATCGGCCCCGACCTCGCGCGCGTCGGCGGACGCTACCCCGACGCCTGGCACTACGAGCACATGCTCGACCCGCGCGAGACCTCGCCCGGCTCGATCATGCCGCCCTACCCCTGGCTCTACCGCCGCTCGATCGACACCCGCGACGTCCAGCGCACCATGCGCACGCTCCAGCGGCTCGGGACCCCCTACAGCGACGCCACCGTCGCCAACACCGCCGAGCTCCTCCAGCGCGACGGCGAGCTCATCGCTCAGGGCCTGCGCGACGCCGGCTACGACGACGCCCGCTGGGACCAGGAGATCATCGCCCTGATCGCCTACCTCCAGCGACTCGGCAACGACATCGACCTCATCATCGCTGCCGAGCAGCAGTGACCTCCCACCACACGGAGCGAGCACCATGAACCCCATCTTCCGGGCGGCCGCAGAGCTCTCCGAGGGCGGCACGCTGCTCAGCATCACCACCATCTTCTTCGTCGCCTTCTTCGTCTCGATGTTCGCCTGGGTCATGAGCCGCAGCCGCGAAGACATCGAGGAGGCAGCCCGGCTGCCCCTGAGCGATGACCTGCCCGCCACCACCGCCACGGCGAGCACCTCCACCTCCACCCCGCAGCGCCTCGACCGCTGACCGACCACGCGGGAGCACCCCATGGCAACCCACGAAGAGAGCAACATCCTGGGCGGTCACCCCGAAGACGCCGACGGCATCCAGGAGTACGACAACGCGCTGCCCACCTGGTGGGTCGGCCTGTTCATCTTCACCATCATCTGGGGCATCTGGATCTTCCTCGACTGGCACGTGCTCAACGACCGCACGCTCGCCGAGCAGTACGACCAGGTCATGGCCAACGCACCCGCCGCGGCCACCTTCGACGTCGCCTCCGTGACCCTCAGCGACGACCCCGAGCGCATCGCCAACGGGCAGGCACAGTTCGGCCTCTACTGCGCCAGCTGCCACGGCGCTGACGGCGGCGGCGGCATCGGCCCCTCCTTCCTCGACAGCGAGTGGCTCTACGGCAGCGACACCGCCTCCATCATCGCCGTCGCCGCCAACGGCACCAACCGCGGCATGCCGGGCTGGGGACCCGCCCTGGGCCCGGAGACCATCGGCGATATCGTCGCCTGGATCCGGGACGTGAACCCCGACCTCGACGTCCTCGAACCCGACGCCCAGGCCCACAACGACGACGATGACGACACCGCCCTCCAGGCCTTGCCCGACGACGACAGCGACACCACCGCCGGTGAAGGCACCTCGGCACCAGACGGCGTGAACGACCACGCCAACGAACCCATCGAACACCAAGCCGGGCACGACGACGCCCCCAACCAGGCGGACGACGACACCCCCGACGGGACACCGGAGCCCTGACCATGTTCGGAGCCAGGCGCATCGCCCTCTACCCAGCCTCCATCCAGGGAACCTTCCAGACCATCCACCGAGCCAGCGGCGCCGCGCTCCTCGCCGTGCTCCTGCTCACCCCCTGGATCCGCATCAGCGGCGTCCCCCTGCTCCAGGCAGACCTCTCCGCCCGGCAGTTCTTCCTCGCCGGCATGGTCTTCACCCCCCGCGACTCCATCCTCCTCTTCCTGATGCTCGCCAGCGCGGCGCTCGCGCTCGGCCTGTTCACCGCCCTCTGGGGACGGCTCTGGTGCGGCTTCACCTGCCCCCAGACCGTCATGCTCGAAGAGCTCGTCCGACGCATCGAGACCGCCATCGAGGGCGAAGCCGGCACCCGCCGCAAGCGGGACCGCGGCCCCTGGACCCTCGACCGCAGCTGGCGAAAGGCCGCCAAGTGGGGCGCCTTCGCCGCCATCGCCGTCTTCATCGCCGTCCACTTCATGGGCTTCTTCGCCGACATCCACGCCATCGTCGGCGGCACCGCGCGCCAGAGCACCTACGTCGCCACCGCCGCCTTCAGCGTCATCATGTTCCTCGACTTCGCGTGGTTCCGCGAACAGTTCTGCAACTACCTCTGCCCCTACGCCCGCCTCCAGGGTGTGCTCACTGACCGCGACTCCGTCGTCATCAGCTACATCAGCACCCGCGGCGAACCTCGGCTCGACAAGAAGGCCATCCGCGCCGGCACCCCACGCGACTCCTTCGGCGACTGCGTCGACTGCAACCGCTGCGTCCACGTCTGCCCGACCGGCATCGACATCCGCGACGGCTTCCAGCTCGAATGCATCAGCTGCGCCCGCTGCATCGACGCCTGCGAGGACGTCATGGGACGCCAGGGCCTGCCCAACCTCATCACCTTCGCCTCGGAGGCGGAGCTCGAAGGCAAGCCGCGGCGCCACGTCCGCCCACGCACCCTCGTCTACGGCGCCCTGCTCACCGTCATCGGCGTCGCTGCCACCGTCTTCCTCGTCACCCGCGCCGACTTCGACGCCACCGTCATGCCGTCCCGCGAGGTCACCAGCGCCACCGTCATGCCCGACGGCCGCATCCAGAACCTCTACCAGGTCGCCCTGTTCAACAACACGATGAACGCCCGCTCGTTCACCGTGTCCCTCGAAGGAGTCGACGGGGCAGAGGTCATCGTGCCCGGCGGCCGCATCACCGTCGAGCCGGCCGGCCGCATCGCGACCCCGGTCTTCGTGCTCGCGCCGCCCGAGTCCCTCGCCGGCCGCATCACCCCCGTCACGTTCCTCTTCCAGGACGGCGACGCGACCATCCGCCGACCCACCACCTTCCGTGTCCTCCCGGAGAACCGCCATGCCTCGCTGGGTCCTGTTCGTTCTGGCGCTCCTGTTGCTGTCCGTGACGGTGAACGCCATCATGATCACCCTCGCGGTGAAGCACCGCGACACGGTCGTGGAGAGCTATGACCGGGTCAACCGCTGAGCCCACCGTCTCCCTGCGCGCCGCGGCACCCCCAGCCGCCACCGCGGGAGCCGCCCCGGCCCGCCACACCGCACCCGCTCCTGCAGCAGCGGACACCGCCGCCACCGCGACCGATTGCGCCTGGTGCGCCGGCCCCCTGCCCTGGATCGGCGCCGTCCGCCACGACGACGGCCGCGCCTGGTGCTGCCGAGGCTGCGCTGAAGCCACCCGCTTCACCGAAGCCGAGGGGCTGGGCGACTACTTCGCCCGCCGCGACCACTCCGCACCGCGCCCCGGCGGCACCACCCCCGCTGCCTTCCTCCAGCGCGTCCAGCCGGACGTGACCCCCGAACGCGACGGCACCTGCTCGCTCGACTTCCGGCTTGGCGGCCTGCGCTGCTCCGCCTGCGTCTGGCTCAACGAGAAGGTCCTCGAGCGCACCCCCGGCGTGCTCGACGCCCGCGTCTCCTACGCCACCGGGCGCGCCCACGTGCGCTGGCGCCCCGACGCCGTCTCGCTCGAGACCATCACCCGCCAGATCCTGAGCCTGGGCTACGAACCCCACGCCCTCGAGGACGCCGGCCACGAGGACCGCGACCTGCTGAGCCGCGCCGGTGTCGCCTGGTTCTGCGCCGGCAACGTCATGCTGCTGCAGGGCTCCGTCTACCTGGGCCTGTTCAGCGGCGACATGGCGCCCCACTACGCGCGGCTCTTCGAGTGGGCCAGCCTCGTGCTCGCCACCCCAGCCACCTTCTGGGCCGCCGAGCCGTTCTTCGACCGCGCCTGGCGCGGCCTGCGCGCGCAGGTCCTGTCCATGGACCTGCCCATCGCGCTGGCCATCGCCGTGATGTACGCGCACGGCGCCTGGGCGCTGTTCGCCGGTCAGCTTGGCTACCTCGACTCGCTCACGATGCTCATCGCCCTGCTGCTCACCGGCCGCTACGCCGAACAACGCGGCCGCATGACCGCCGGCGCCGCCGCAGAGGGTGTCCTGTCCGAGGCGCCCGCGACAGCCTGGCGCCGCGCCAGCAGCGGAGACGTCGAGGAGGTCCCGCTCGCAGACGTCGTCGTCGGCGACACGCTGGTGCTGGGCGCGGGCAGCCGCGCAGGTGTCGACGGGCTCATTCTGGCGGGCGAGGCGTCCGTGGACCTGAGCCACGTCACCGGAGAGTCGCGGCCCGAGGGCGTCAGCGCGGGCGACTCGCTGCCTGCGGGCGCGACCGTGGTCGACGGGCGCATCGACCTGCAGGTCACCGCCACCGGTCGCGACGCGACGCTGGGCCAGATCGCCCAGCTCGTCGAGCGCGCGCTGAGCGCGCGAGGTCGCGCGCAGCAGCTGTCCGATCGCCTCGCCCCCGGCTTCACCGCCGCCGTGCTCGTCGCCGGGTTCGCCACCGCGCTGGGCTGGGGGCTCACCGCCGGCTGGGCGCGCGCGATCCCGGTGACCGTCGCCGTGCTCGTCGTCGCCTGCCCGTGCGCGCTGTCCCTCGCCGGGCCGTCGGTGATCGCTGCCTCCGTGGGCGCCGCGGCGCGACGCGGCGCGTTCGTGCGCGGCGGCGACGTCGTCGAACGCCTGGCCGAGGTCGACGAGCTGCTGCTCGACAAGACCGGAACGCTGACCCGCGGCCGACCCCAGGTCACCGACGCCGCAAACGAACCGCTCGCCATCGCCGCAGCCCTCGAGGCCGGCAGCCGCCACCCGATCGCGCGCGGCATCCTCGAGGAAGCCCACCGGCGCGCGCTGCCACTGCCCCAGGCATCCGCGGTGCGCGAGCTGGCCGGCGTCGGGATGAGCGGCCGCGTCGGAGCTGACGAGGCCCGTGTCGTCTCCGACGGGCCGGGGCGCGTGCGCGTCGAGCTGGGCGATCGGATCGTGGGCGCCATCTCGCTCGAGGACGCGCTTCGCCCCGAGGCCGCCGCGACCCTGCGAACAACCGGGCTCCCGTTCTCGATCCTGAGCGGCGACGACCCCGACATCGTCGACCGCACCGGCGCGCTGCTCGCCGGCGCCGGCGCCACCCCTGCGCAGCTGATGGGCGGCCTGCGCCCGGACGAGAAGCTGCAGGTCGTCGAAGCGCACCGCGCCGCTGGCCGGCGCCCGGTCTTCGTGGGCGACGGGCTCAACGAC
>ERZ869909.1124-NODE-1124-length-23201-cov-7.547094_pt1 | contig 23201 bp, 9 predicted proteins | sample MGYA00520892_ERZ869909 | MGnify/ENA primary metagenome ERZ869909 (study PRJEB32215, sample SAMEA104723947) | bioreactor metagenome | biome: bioreactor; feature: anaerobic bioreactor; material: water | place: China | collected 2015-03-12 ... | reverse complement strand
TCAGATGAGGTGAGTGCCATGTCAGTTTCCTTCGAGGTCCTTTCCCAGCGGGCTGAAGAGCACGAGGAAAAGATGAGCCGCGAGCTCGACGAGATCGTCGTGAAATCGGTGCTCTACATGTCGGGCGATATCGATCCGGTCGAGCCCCGCGCGCGGCCCACCAAGGAGCAGACCGCTGGCAAGCGCTATCTGATGCGCGAGGATCCGCGCCTGCGCAAAATGCCGGACAACCCCACCCTCATCGACTTCTTCAAATACCGGTTTGGCCCGTCCCAGCACCTCCTGCAGAGCGCAAAGCTCGCCATGAAGAACGGGCTGGACGAGAAGACGGTGCTGGCGTGCCTTCTCCATGATGTGGCGGTGTTCGGCCTCATCCGCTCCGACCATGGCTATTGGGGCGCACAGCTGATCGAGCCTTATGTCGACGAGGAAGTAAGCTGGGCGGTGCGCGCGCACCAGGCGCTGCGCTTCTATCCGGACGAGTCCGTCGGCTACGAGTACCCGGAAGTCTATTTGCGCATGTTTGGCGCGGACTATGTGCCCGACCCTTACATCGACCGCGAGTATCAGGCCGCCCGGAACCATAAATGGTACATGACCGCGCGCATGATCACGGTGAATGACCTCTACTCCTTCGATCCCAATTCCTATGTCGAGATCGAGGAGTTCGAGGACATTATCGGCCGCCACTTCAAGACGCCGAAAGAGGGGCTTGGCTGGGATAATTCTCCCTCCAGCCACATGTGGCGCACCATCATCGCGCCGACGCGTTTCCTGTAAGCGGAAAGCCCATAACTCCATGCCCGCGGACCTGACGCTTCTTCTCATGCTCGCGGGCGTGCTGGCGGTTGCCGGCGTTGCTGCGGGACTTCTGGCCGGCCTTCTGGGCGTCGGCGGGGGCATCGTCATGGTGCCGATCCTCTACTTCGTGTTCGGCTATATCGAGGGCGTAGACGAGGCCGTGCGCATGCACATGGCGGTCGGCACCTCGCTCGCCGCCATGATCCCCACCTCGATCAGTTCTGCGCGTGCGCACCACGCCAAGGGGGCGGTAGATCGCGAACTTTTCATCCGCTGGCTGCCGGGCATTGTGCTGGGCGTGCTGGCAGGAGTGCTCATGGCTGCCTTCGTGGACGGGCCGGTACTGATGACGGTGTTTGCCGTTTTCGCGGCGGTCATCTGCCTGCACATGCTGTTTGGCCGCGAAAGCTGGCGGCTGGCAGATCAGCTGCCAGGGCCCATGGCGCAGCGCGGCATGGCGGCCAGCATTGCGGGCGTATCGGTGATGATGGGGATTGGCGGGGGCACGTTCACCGTGCCCGTGCTGACCCTTTTCGGTTATCCTATTCACCGCGCGGTGGGCACGGCGGCTGCCATCGGCGTCATCATCGCCATTCCCGGCGCTATCGGCTTTATCGCAGGCGGCTGGGGCGCTGAAGGCCGGCCCGTAGGTTCGCTCGGCTATGCCAGCCTTGTCGGTGTCGCTGCCCTGATCCCCACTACCATTCTGGCGGCGCCCTGGGGTGTGGCGCTTGCCCACCGGTTGTCGCGCGTCTGGCTTCGCCGGGCGTTTGCGATCTTTCTGGGGCTGACCTCGCTGCGCATGGTGGCAAGCCTGCTGGGCTGGTAGCAGAGGCTAACCCTTTGCCGTTTTCCGGTAAGCAAGGGGGGTGACGCCCATCACCTTGCGGAAGGCCTGGTTGAGATGGCTGGCGCTGGAAAAGCCGGACTTGCGCGCCACGCTTTCCAGCGGCAGGGACGAGGACGCCAGCCAGCGCCGCGCCGCCTCGAGCCTGGCTTTCTCGATATAACGGGCCGGCGGCATGCCGGTTTCATCGCGGAAACGGCGTGAAAAATTGCGTTCGCTCATGGCAAAGCGGCGCGCCAGGCCGGCTACAGTCGGCCTTGTGTGAATATTCTGGACTATCCACTCTGCTGCTTCGGCCACGCGCGGCGTCGCTGATGACTGGGCGGCGAGCTCCACACTGATCTGGGGCTGCTCGCCCGGCCGTCTGCGCGGCACGACCAGCATGCGGGCCACATGGCTGGCCAGGACGTGGCCGAAATCCTCCTCCACCATGCCGATGGACAGGTCGAGGCTGGCGCTGGCGCCAGCTGCGGTCGATATGCGCCCGTCTCGTACATAAAGAGCGCCGCGCTGGACGCGCACATCGGGAAACTCGCGCTCAAGATCGTCTTCGAAGCGCCAATGCGTCACGCAGCGATGACCTGAGAGCAGCCCCGCGCTTGCGAGGATGAATGTGCCTGCGCCAAAGGCCACCAGCCGGCGGGCCGTAACGGCGATCTGGCGCAGCCAGGCCAGGCAGGCAGGGTCCGCCATGACCGAGCGTATGCCCGACCCGCCGGGCACAATAATGGTGTCGGGTGCCATGGCCTGCCCGTCATCAAAGGGGCAGGTATTGACCTCCACACCAGCGGCAGTCGGCACCACACCGCCGTGACGCGAGGCGATACGAACCGTGTAGGCGGCCGTCCTGCCGTCTGCCTCCAGTGCCTTGTTCGCCGCAGAGAAGGCTTCGCTGGGTCCAGCCAGGCTCAGGAGCTGGGCGCCCTCATAGGCCATGATCACGATCTGGCGTGGCGTGGCGGCAAGCAGCCTGGCCTGCGGATCGTGAAAGGGAGGGGCCACCATCGCCGCTGCAGGTCATTCTTCGGGGGCGATGGTCACCGATAGCCCGTTGATCGCCTCACTGATGCGGATCTGGCAGGAAAGCCGGGAATTGGGCTGGAAGTTGTCGGATGTCTCCAGCAGGTCGGCTTCATCCGGGCCCCGCTCCGGCAATCGGCCTGTGTCATCCTCGGCCACGTAGACATGGCAGGTGGCACAGGCGCAGCACCCACCGCACATGGCCAGTATGTCATCAATGCCGCTGTCGCGGATGACTTCCATCAGGGACAGGCCGGGGCGGGCGGCGAGGGTGCGGGTTTCCCCGTCGCGCAGGGTGACATTGACCTCGATCATGGTTTGATCACCCCTACATCACTTGCTGACGCTTTTGCTTCGCGCCCTACCGGGATCCAGAATTTCGGCTTCATGAACCAGATGAGTACCGCCGACACCAGCGGCAGGATGGTGAACAGGATGAAGGACGAGGTGTAGGATCCGCTCATGTCATGCATCCGCCCCATCAGCCACGGCCCCACTGCAAAGCCCAGCACGGCAATCGCCGTATAGACGCCGATCAGCGTGCCGTAATTGTCCAGCCCGAACGCATGCTTGGTCATCACCGTGGTATCAAGCAGCACCGCAGCGTGGCCAACGGCGCGCAGCACGATGAAGCCGATGAAGATGATCGGATTGACCAGCAGGAAGGCAAAGACAGCTGTCGCCGTGAGGGTGAGATAGAGGAAGGACAGGCCCTTGTGGGAGAACCGGTCGAGCAGATTTCCGATCAGCACCCGGCAGGCAATCCCGACGAGGCCAATGGCGCTGATGCCCAGAGCCGTCATCTCACGTGACAGGCCGAGATCGTCAAAGATCAGCACCTGGTGCTGGATGAACGCCTGGTCGACAAGAGCCGCGATGAACACTGCGCCCGCTACCAGCCAGAAATTCACGTTGCGCGTCAGCACCAGCAAGGCGGCTGTGGCCGCTTTCGCCTTGGCCTTGCTTTCTGCCCGTTCTTCCTGGGTCTGCTTGCGTCCAAGGCGGGGCTTGTCGATGGCGGCGATGGCGCGGCTGAAAAAGCCGAGATACAGCATCGGTATCGCCACGAGCCAGATGCCCAGCGACATGCCGGCAATACCCCAGCGCCATCCAAAGGCGGAAATGGCGGCAGCCACGATGAGCGGCGTGATGACCGAACCAAGGCTCGTGCCCAGAAGCGCAACGCCCATAGCGGTGCCCTGCGAGGCGTGGAATGTCCGTGAGACGAGCACCTTGACCGCCACCATTGCGCCCGGACCGGCGAGTCCCAGCATGACCCCGGCGATATAGTAGACTGTCAGATCGCCAACCCAGAGGAAGCTGAGAAGGCCCAGGCCGCCAATCCCTATTGTGGTCGCCAGAGCCGTGCGCACGCCCATGACATCGACGAACCGTCCGACCACCAGCGCTGCACCGGCGCCGGTAAGGTATTTGGCAGACGCCAGCAGGGTGGCCTGCTCTCGCGTCCAGCCAAACTCCGCAATCACCTCGGTGAAGATGAAAGGCATGGCAAAGGCCGGCGCACTGAATCCCAGTAGCAGGCAGCTGAAGGCGACCACCAGTGCGGGCCAGTGACCCTTCATCTCGGTGCGGAACGTCTCGTCGAATCTGAACATGTCTTCCCCGGAACTGGGCCGCTTTCCGGCAGCGGCTCCCTTGGTTGTTGTCAGCGCCGGCCATGTTGCCGACGCTGAATGGGCGTGTTCAACGCCGGGTCAAATATGAAGACGTCTGTGCATATTGGCAAGCCTGCGGCGGTTGTGGACACACTGCCGAGCCGGTGGTGAGGTGGATCCGGATTGGGCCGGGCCCTGAAGCGTAGCCCGGAAAATGTCTTCAGTTTCCGGCCTCTTCCTGCTGACAGAAGCCTTTTCCATTCGCCGCAACCGCCCTCTGCTAGACACGCCAGCGACAGGCCGGGCTGGAAGCGCGGGAGAAATAACGCATCGTGAGGAATAAGCGCAGACGTCTGATCGTCTATTGACAACCTACCTGATTTACGGTGAACCTGATGATCTCGAGCAGGACGCTGGGCTCCGCAGTGTGCGGAAGATCCAATACCGGCGCCATCAACGCTGAGGGGGAGGAACACACATTGACCCGTCGATTCAGAGTACTTCATTCCGTAGCCGCTACCGCCCTCATGATGGGGCTGGCAGGTTATGCCGCGTCGCAGGAGGCAGGCGAGGAGGCATCAGCACAAACCAGTGACGTGATTCAGGTCACCGGCACCCGGGTGGCGCGTGATGGCTTTGATGCGCCGACGCCAACCCGCGTCGTGACAGCCGAGGATCTTGCCAGCCGCGGCACATCGCAGGTTGGCGAATATCTGGTCGAGGTTCCTGCCTTCCGCGGCACACAGACACCCCAGACCAACCCGCAGAGCGCCCGCGGCGCCGGCCAGTACTTCGCCGACCTGCGAGCGCTTGGCAGCATCCGCACGCTGACCCTGGTGGACGGCCGCCGCCATGTGCCGAGCTCGCCCGACGGCCAGGTCGACCTCAACCTCATTCCCTCCCTCCTGATCAGCCGCGTGGACGTTGTCACCGGCGGTGCGTCTGCCCAGTGGGGCTCCGACGCGGTCGCCGGCGTGGTCAATATCATCATGAACCGCGACCTTCAGGGCGCGCGCTCGGACTTCTCCTATGGCGTCTCCGACTACGGGGACATGGAGGAATGGCGTGCCTCGCTGGCCTATGGAACCCGTTTCGCCGAGGGGCGTGGCCGGTTCGTGGTTGGCGCGGAGTTTGTGGACAATAGCGGTATTGCAAGCCATTGGGACCGCCCGTTCGGCCGCGACCAGCAGGAACTCGCCTCCTATACCGGCGCACGTCCGGCCGGCGCGCCTTCGCGCTTCTATGCGAGCGGCGTGACGCCGCTGACGATGACATGGGGCGGTGTGATCATCGGCGCCAACACGGGCCCCGGCCAGCCCTTGCGCGGCATCCAGTTCGGACCTGGCGGCACGGTTCTGCCCTTCAACTACGGTACCCAGATCGGCTCCGCCGCCATCAACTTTACCGGGGGAGAGCCAGGCTTCTCCATCCGCTCCGGCCATACGCTGGTGCTGCCGGTGGAACGCCGCGTTGCGACGGCATATGCCGACTTCGAGATCAGCCCGTCCCTGACGGTGTTCGGTGAAGCCAGCTATGCGCGTGCAGGATCGGACTTCACCACGGCGTTCACGCGTGATGCCGCACCGACCGCGATCGTGATCCAGCGCGACAACCCGTTCATTCCGGCCGCCGTGACGACCATCATGGATGCCAACAATATCACCCAGTTCGCGCTGGGCCGGGAACACCGCGACTTCGGACCGGTGCTTGCCAGCAATTTCAACACCACGCACCGCTTCGCGGCCGGCCTTCTGGGTCAGTTTGAGAATGGCTGGACGTGGGATGCCTATGTCCAGTACGGGCAGAACGAATTCGACTCGGTGATCGACAATCTGAAGATCATGCAGAACCTGCGTTTCGCCTTTGATGCTGTTTCTGATGGTGCGGGCGGTGTGCAGTGCCGCAACGCCGCGGCCCGTGCTGCGGGCTGTGTGCCGATCAACCTGTTTGGTTTCGGCTCGCCCTCCCAGGCTGCGATCAATTACGTGAACGGCACAGCGCTCTACAATGTGCAGACCACGCAAGAGGTATTCGCGGCCAACCTGCAGGGTGAACCCTTCTCGACCTGGGCCGGGCCGGTATCCATGGCGGCCGGTATCGAACGGCGTACCGAGGAATCGATCTCGCGCGTTGACCCGATCTCGCAGGCCGACGGCTTTGCCTATGGCAACCCGAAATCCTTTGTCGGCGATTACACCGTCAACGAAGCGTATCTCGAGTTCGTTGCGCCGCTCTGGCAGAACAGCCCCCTGGTCCAGAATCTCGACCTGAACGCGGCGGCTCGTTACGCCAACTACAGCTCGAGCGGCGGCGTATGGACCTGGAAGGTCGGCCTCACCTGGGATGTCAATGACCAGCTGCGCCTGCGCACCACCCGCTCGCGCGACATCCGGGCGCCCAACAACAGCGAACTGTTCGCTGAAACGAGCAGCCAGACCACGCTGCGTAACCCGTTCTCGGGCGCAACGACGCAGATGTCAGTGGTCACCGGGTCGAGCCCGACCCTCCAGCCCGAGACGGCCGACACCTTCACCATCGGGGCGGTCTTCAGCCCGGCGTTCCTGCCTGGCCTGCGCATGTCGGTCGATTACTTCGACATCGACATCAGCGGAGCGATTTCGGGGTATAGCCCACAGGTCATTCTCGATAACTGTGCCTCTGAAATCAGCGGCAGTGGCGCAGGCTTCTTCTGCAGCTTCGTGCAGCGCACGGGCACCGGTGCGGCCACTGTCATCAACCGCATTGACGCGCAGCTTCTCAACATTGCCGGCTTCCAGAGCCGCGGTGTGGACTTCGAGGTGTCCTACGGGTTCGGCCTGCTGGGGGGTGATGCAACCGCCCGCTTCGTCGGTACCTACATGATGGATCTCATCTCCGATGACGGTCTGGGAACGCCGCGCACCTATAACGCACAAGGCGTGCTGACCAATGTGGGCAGCGTCGTGAACCGGGCCGGTCAGGTCGGCGGGTTCACCTCCAGCAGCATCATCAATGCCTCCAGCGCGCCGGAGTGGACCTGGAGTGCCAGCCTGAACTATCGCCGTGACCGCTGGGGCGCGATGATCCAGGGCCGGTATGTCGGCGGTGGCCATTTCGACCGCACGCTGATCGGTCCGGATGATCCCGAATACGATCCGGCCTCGCCCATCTCCATTGGTGACAACACGATCGACAGCCGGTTCTATGTGAACACGTCTGCGACGTTCAACCTGAACGACTCCGTGCAGCTCTATGGTGTCGTCAACAACGTTGCCAATACCCTCCCGCCCTTCCCCTATACCGGTGCGGCCGGTTTCTATGACCGCGTCGGACGGGCCTACAAGGTCGGGGTTCGCGTCGCCTTCTAGGGTTCCGATCCTCCTACTGAATGCCCGGTGCAGCGGGCCGCTTCCTGCGGTTCCTTGCGCCGGGCGCATTTTTCTCCCGTTAGCAACCGGTGCGAGGAAAGCCGTGGCCGATATCAGCAAGCCCCCGGTTCTCAAGCACTTCATCCGCTCCAGCATCGAACTGGGCGAGCCGATTGATGTCGGCCTGACGCCCGATGGATTCCGCCGGGTCGTACCCATCCTGGGCGGAAGCTTCAGCGGGCCGGACATTGGCGGGACGATCCTGGCCTTCGGCGGGGACAGCCAGCTCATCAAGCCGGGCGGGCTGATCGATCTGGATGCCCGCTACATCCTGAAGACCCATCAGGGCGAGCTGATCTATGTCAGCAATATCGGAAACCGCTTCTTTGCCCCGGAGGCATTCGGAGCGCTTGTCGCGCGCCAGCCGGTAGACCTGTCGCTGGCCCGATCCACTGGCGCAGCGAGACTGGATACCGGGGCCGAGCACCTGCAATGGATAAACAGGACGCGATTTTTCCCCCGAGGCCAGCGCGGCCCCGACGGGCTGCTGCTCGATTTCTACTACTTCCAGAACTGACGGTGCAGAAGGAGCGATAGCCTGCCGGTCTGGCGTTTCGCGCGGATGCGCAGGATTTCCGTTCCGCCGAACCTGAATCCTGGCGCGTCTGCCCGCACCACCGCTTCCATGCGCGCTTCGGCAGCGTCGTTATCGCCCTTGTTCCGCGTCACGCCCTTGACGCGCTGCGCGCGACGCCCGACAGCAACAGGCATGACGAAGAACACGCTTTCGCACCCCCAACTCGACGCTGTTGTCATTGGCGCCGGCGCTGCGGGACTATTCTACGGGGCGCGGGCAGGCGAGGCGGGCCTGCGGGTGCTGGTCATCGACCATGCGGCCAAACCGGCTGAAAAGGTGCGCATATCGGGCGGCGGCCGGTGTAACTTCACCAATATCCACACCGCGCCTGCGAATTTCATTTCCGCCAATCCGCACTTTGCCAAGTCGGCCCTGGCACGCTTTCGCCCGCAGGATTTTCTGGACCGTCTGGCCCGCCACAACATCACCTGGCACGAAAAGACGCTTGGCCAGCTCTTCTGCGATGGCCGGTCGGGCGCCATTATCGACATGCTGGTGGGCGAGCTGCATGAGACGGGCGGCCAGCTGCGTCTTGGCACATCGGTCGGCGAGGTCACGCGAACCGGTGCCGGGTTTCAGGTCAGCACGTCTGGCGGCGTCTACGAGGCGGCGCGGCTGGTGATCGCCAGCGGCGGGCTGTCCATCCCCAAGATGGGAGCAACCGGCTTCGCTTATGATCTCGCGCGCCAGTTTGGCCACACGATCATCGAGACCCGGCCCGCACTGGTGCCGTTCGTGTTCGAGGGGCGGGACAAGGACGATTTTGCGTCGATCTCGGGTGTGGCTTGCCCGGTTACGGCGCGCAATGACCGCGCGGCCTTTGATGAGGCGATGCTCTTTACCCATCGCGGCCTGTCCGGCCCCGCCATATTGCAGATTTCGTCCTACTGGCGGGAGGGTGAGCCGGTCACCCTCAACCTTCTCGCCGGCATTGACGCCGCTGCGGCGCTGATAGCGCTGAAGACCCAGCACCCCAGACGATCGCTTTCAACCGCCATGGAAACCCTGCTGCCGGCCCGCCTTGTCGCGATGCTTTCTGCCCGCGGTGACATACCGCCGGTATCGCGCCTTGCCGACATGTCGCACGCGGCCATCGACGCGCTGGTGGCGCATCTCGCCAGCTGGACCCTCAAGCCGGCGGGCACGGAAGGCTGGCGCACGGCGGAAGTTACCGCCGGCGGCGTCAACACGGACGAGCTGTCCTCAAAGACGATGGAAAGCCGGATAGTGCCGGGGCTCTATTTTATCGGCGAATGCGTGGACGTCACCGGCTGGCTCGGTGGTTATAACTTTCAGTGGGCATGGGCGAGCGCCTACGCCGCCGCACAGGCGTGACGGTCGCGTCCTGCGAGCTGGTCACGCGCCTGGCTAGAAGCGCGTGACCAGCTCAAATCCTGCCCGGTGGCTTTCCGTGCGTTGCCCGTATTCGCCCGCATAACGCAGCCGTAGCGAAAGCCGGTCGCCGCCCGCGATCGTCAGGTCTGACCCGACCCGCCAGAACTGGCGGTCCATCGCCGTGCCGACAATTGCCGGATCGGCGCTGGGGTTGGCTCCGACAAGCTGATAGGGCGAGGTTATGCGGCCAGTGGAGTTCATGACCGACTGCACCGTGAAGCTCAGCGTGCCGGTCGAGCCGGCATCGGGCTGGAAGTTCGCGCCGAGCGTCAGGCCGGGCGAAAACTCCGCAATCGTGCGCGTGTCGGCCAGTCCGCGAATGCCCAGGCCGGCAAGGCCGGTTTCCTCGAAGCTGGTATTGTGCAGCACGGTGGCCGCGATGCCCATCGAGGGGACGGCAAACAGGCTGCCGGCATCAAACCGGCGGCTTGCCCCGAAATCGGTACGCAGATAGCCGCTGGTCTGGCTGGCTTCGCCCATCCCGATGTCGAACACCGTGACGGCGCGCATGGTGTCCACCCACTGCCAGCCGCCCGACAGTGTGCCCGTAAACATCATCCCGTCGGGGCTATGGCGTTGCAGGCCAAGACCGAACTGCACGGCCTGCCCCTGACTGCGGGCACGGTTGGCATCGATGCGTATGCCGTCGAGCGTCTCGTGTCCCACACCTGCAGCAAGTGACCAGCGCTCGTTGAGCGGGCGCTGGAAGCCGCCCCGGAAGCCCATGGTGTCAGCCTCGGTGGCGAACTGCTCGTTGTCACCGCCAGAGTTCCGGCTGGCCATTTCCAGCCGGGCATAGGCACAGGGTTCGGTGGCCGCTGTGCCCGGAGCCGAACAGCTGAAAATGTCCCCTGCAAAATTGCGTGCCAGAGCGAACTGGGTCTGCAGCGGTGCAATATGGGGTTCGGGGTTCAGCTCGGTGAAGACCGCCCGGTAGGCATCTTCCTGACCGGTCTGCATGTTGCCGAGCAGGGCCAGAAGCCGGCCGATGCCGCCTGAATTGCCGGCCAGGACGGCGGAGTCCATGTGTCCGCCCAATGCCCGCTCGTTGCGGTTGAGGAAGGGCAGGCCAAAGTCTGTGCCGATGGTCAGGTGAACCCCGGCACTGTCAGCCTCGATACCGTAGGTGACAGCCAGCGTGCTGGCGATGGCGAGGCCGTGATCGACCCCGATGCCGTCGGTGGCGAACAGTGTGACCCGGTTGTTGTTCTCCAGCCATGTGAGGATGACTTCGCCATTGCCGTTTACGGTGGCGTTGCCCGTGACGTTCACCCGGTCGGAGGCATAAGGTCCGAATGCGACATCGAAGCGCATCATGCCATTGGCGGTCTGAACGAAATCGCCATCGAGCGCCACCGTATTGATAACCCGGGCGCCGAAAAGCAGATTGCCTGAAGGATCGCCGCTGGCGTCAAGATTGCCATGGCTCGCGCCCGCTGCCAGATCAATGGGCACGCGCGGTGCGGACAGTCCCATCAGGAACGTGCCATCATTGGTGAAAGTGCCGCTGCCGGCCGTATCCGAGCGTGTGGAGCCTTCCAGTATGGTCCCGGACAGATCCGCGGCAGAGCGCAGATTGATGCGGTTGAAGGCAATGAACGTCGCGCCGGCATTGTTGTTGAAGGCGTTGTCACCGGTGCCGAGATCGATGTTGCCCGCCACGATGCCATTGTTGTTGATCGTGTCGTCGCCGTCGGTGGCAAGGATGGCCCGGCCCGAAATCGACGAGATCGATCCGGCGCTGGTGATGATATTCGCATCACCGCCGTCCATAACCAGCCCGGCACCCTGACTGGTGCCGCCGCGCAAAGCGCCGCTGAAACTGGCGGTGATGTTGCCTCCGCTATTGTTACCGCCAAGACTTTGCAGGAAGACCGCAACCGCGTCCTCGCCCAGGGCCAGAACGGTCCCGTTGATGCTCAGCGTGATCTCGCCGCCCGTGCCTGCACCGCCCGCCGAGCCCGCGAAAATGCCGTCGACCCAGCCGCCGCCGCCGCCAAGGGACTGAATGATGACCCCGTAAGCGCCAGCGCCCCCGGTCTGGACGTTGCCGTCCTGGGTGAAGCTGATGTCGCCACCATCACCGGAATTGGCGTCCGACAGGGTGAGCCCGATCTGATCGATCGAGCCGAGAACGCTGCCGCCGCCGCCGCCGATGGACTGCAGCAGGACGCCGTGCGAGCGCAGGCCGGCCGTCGCGATCATTCCGTCATTATTGATGCTGATGCGGCTGCCTGAGCCCTGGACACCGCCAGACCCGCCCACAAGCAGCTCGGCCTGTGCAAGGCCGAACAGGCGCAGTTCGCCGCCGCCGCCGCCAATGGACTGGGCAAACAGGCCCGGTGCGTGACTCCCCAGGGTGAAGATGCCACCCTCGAGGCTGGCCAGTACCATGCCGGCATTCTGTCCGGTACCGCCGTCGCCGCCCATGATGATGCCGGCCGCGGCACCTGCTGCACCAGCGCCGTCGACCAGGAAGGCGCCCGAGCCGCCGCCGCCGCCGATCGATTGCAGGATGAGGCCGGGCGACAGCTCACCGCCTGCCATGATGGCACCCTGATGGGTGTGGCTGATATCGCCGCCGGTCTCGTCTGTCCCGTTGGCCGCACCGAAAATGGCGCGCAGCGGCCCGAGGCTGCTGCCTTCCGGGGCCGTTATGGCGACAATCGCCCGTCCGCCGCCGCCGCCAATGCTCTGGATGAGGGAGCCGGGAGCGTTATCGCCTGTCGTGGTGATGCTGCCCGCGTGCGCGTTGTCGATATCGGCGCCGGCATTGCCAGAGCCGTCGAGCCCGCCAAGATGGACCAGCGTGTCAAAGCCCTCATCGCCTGCGAGAGCCTCGGCTGTCAAAGTCGCGATGAGGGTCAGCGTGCCGCCGCCACCACCAATCGCCTGGATCGCGCTGCCCGCACCGTGGGCGCCGCCTGCTCCGATGGTGCCGGTGGAGTTGACCGTTACCCTGCCGGCATTCATGCCGCTGGCTTGCTCCGCCCCCAGACGCGCCGTTGCCAGCGGGTCTCCGGGCTGTCCGCCGGAGGGAAGGTTCGGCAATATCAGGGTCAGCGGGGCCGGACGGCCCGGCAGCGAGGTGATGCCGGTGAAGTCCATCACCAGGGAACCGCCGCCGCCATTGATGCTTTCAGCGCGGATCGCCTGGGACCCGGTGCCAAGGACCGTGATGTCGCCGCTATGATTGACGGTGACGTGGCCACCCTGTCCGCCGCTGCCGGTCCCTATGGTGGCGCCGAGCAGCGCACTCAGGCCATTGCTGGCCACCAGTGATCCGGGTTCGGGGGTAACCGTGATGGCGATGTTCGCATTGCCGCCCCCGCCGCCGATGGACTGGGCCTGAATGCCGTGCGCGTGATCGCCGAAGGTGATGATGCGGCCAGAATTGTTGACCACCACATCACCGCCATCACCGCCATCGCCCCCGAAACCGCCGAGGGAGAAGGTGGGCGATGCAGGCAGTTTCGAGACCAGGATATTGCCGGCCAGCACCATGCCGCCATTGCCGCCACCGCCACCGACGGACTGGGCGAGGATCCCGTGTGCGCCGGAGCCGAGGGTCTGGATGAGGCCGTCATTGAAGACGGTGACATCGCCACCGGTATTTCCCGAGCCGCCAAAGCCGCCGATATTGAGGCCGGCCGTGAAGGAGTTGGCGCCGTTGGAGACGATCCCGGTCAAGGTGAGGACCGTGCCGCCATTGCCGCCGCCACCACCGATTGACTGGGCAAGGATGCCGTAGGCCTCGTCGCCCTCGGTGAGGATTGTTCCGGAGAAATCGGCACCCGTCGTCCGGTTTGTGACCGTTACATCGCCGCCCGTGCCACCGTCCGCGCCAAAGCCGCCGACATTGATGACGCTGCGCTGGGAGCGGTCGCCAGGCGCGGCACCCACCACGGCGTCGATGACAAGGGCACCGTTTCCGCCGCCGCCGCCGATGGAGTTTGCACTGATGCCCGCCGCGCCGCGGCCCTCGGTAACAATCAGGCCTTCATTGAGGACGCTGACATCGCCGGCCGTTCCGCCAACACCGCCCGAACCGCCCACATTGACGTCAGCGGTGTGATTGTCGCCAGGACCTTGCACGCGCGCATTGATGACCATACCGCCATCGCCGCCACCGCCGCCGATCGACTGTGCGCGTACGCCGTAGGAGTACTCGCCCTGGGTATGGATCGTGCCGGTATGGGTGACATCCACGTCTCCGGCAGCGTTGCCCAGCCCCCCGCTGCCCCCGACATTGATGCCGACGACCATGGAGGGATTTGACTGAAGATTTGCTGCGCCACCGACCTGGAAGCCGATAGCCGCGGCATAGCCGCCCGTACCGCCACCACCGCCGATGGACTGGGCGAGAATGCCGTCGGAGCGCAACCCGGTCGTGGTAATCAGGGCAGACGATGACACGGTTACGTCGCCGCCCAGGCCACCTGTGCCGCCATCACCGCCTACGCCGATGGCGGTCGAGCTGGTCGCACGGACCGCCGTGTTCATGACTGTGCCGCCGGCCCCGCCACCGCCACCGACTGACTGGGCGTGAATACCGTGGGCGCTGATGCCCCGCGTGTGCACCTCGCCGCTGGTGCTGACGGTGACATTGCCGGCACGTGCGCCGACGCCGCCTTCCAGGCCGACAGCGACGGCCAGGGAATCGCTACGCGCATTATCGCCCGAGCCAGATGTGGCCGACACGCCCACCGATGTCGAACCGCTGACGCCGCCGCCGCCTCCGACTGACTGGGCAAAGATAGCCGTCGACATGTCCCCGGACGTGTCAAACAGGCCGTTGGCCGTCACCGTGACATCGCCGCCTTCGCCGCCGGTGCCGCCGAGCCTGCCGATGCTGATGCCGAGAGCGTTGCGGGCCAACAGGCCGACTGCCATCGACACGGCAGCATTGCCGCCACCGCCGCCAATGGACTGGGCCATCAGCGCCATGGCGTGATCGCCCTGCGTGATGATGGCGCCGTCGTGGGTGACCGAGACATTGCCGCCGCTTCCAGCGGCGCCCGTAGCACCGCCTACGGCGAGGTTGAGGGCATTGGCCTGGTGGAGGATGCCGAACCCGACATTGAAATTGGCACTGCCGCCGCCGCCGCCGATCGACTGGGCGACAAGGCCTGCGCTCTGGTCGCCATCGGTGATGATGTTCCCGGCATGACGCACGGTCACCTCACCGCCCGAACCGGCGCCCGCGCCGCCACCGCCCACTGAAATCAGCGCGGCTACCGGGCGATTGGAGTCGGTGCCGCGAACGCCGGCTGCCGTGAAATTCATGCCGGCATCCCCGCCACCACCACCGATGGACTGGACGAGGATTGCCGTGGAGAAGTCGCCGAATGTGCGTACCAGGCCGGGGATTTGTGTCTCGGAGCCATCTGGCGCTGTAACCAGGCCGCGCACCAGAGTTGCCGCGCCGCCATGTCCGCCGGAGCTACCTGACCCACCGACGCCTACAGCAATGGGATTGCCGGACGGGGTGCCGGACAGAGCCACGTTCATCCCGCCCTGTCCACCGCCACCACCGACTGACTGGACGAGCACACCACGCGCATGGCCGGTGTATTCCACCGCGCGCAGCGGATCGTCTTGCGGCCCTGCATCGGGGTTGGCCTCACCATTGACGATGATGGTCCCGATGCTGGTGAAGCTGGCCGCACCGGCATCCGCACCTTCTCCGCCCGTGCCACCGACGCCGACAGAGACGGCGTAGCCGCGCGCCGGATTGGAGTCGGCCTCGTTGCTGCCGATATTGATGTTGGCCGCCACGTTCCAGCCGCCCGTACCGCCGCCGCCGGCGATCGACTGGACCACAGCGCCCGTGGACAGCTGGCCATCGACGAAGATCAGGCCGTTATGCAGCGCCGTAACATCACCGGATGCATTCCCCGCGCCGCCGAAGCCGCCCAGTCCGATCACGAGCGAGGAGTCTGTGCTGCTGGGGTCGAAGCTGACACCGCCGGCAATGTTGAAGCCGCCCGCGCCGCCGCCACCACCGACGGACTGCACCAGAAGTCCGCGCGCGTTGACGCCGCTTGCAAACAGGTCCGCATCAACATTGGCAAAGACGTCGCGGCCGAGGCCGCCATCGCCGCCGAAGCCGCCCAGGCCGGCCGTGACCTGGCCGTTTGCTGCGATGCCGCCAGATATGTTGAAGCCGCCCGCGCCGCCGCCGCCGCCAATGGACTGCGCTGCAGCTGCAAAACGGTCATCGCCGGTTGCGCGGATGACGCTGCGCTCGCCCGGCTGGCCGGTAATGGTCAGCGACACGTCGCCTGCATCCCCGCCATCGCCGCCGAAACCGCCAAGGCCGAACGCGAAGGCACGCGCGGCCATGCCGTTGGCTCCCGGACGGGTAACCGAGACCTGGCCGGTGACGTTGAACGCCCCGGTGCCGCCACCGCCGCCAACCGACTGGGCAAGGACCCCGTGAGAGCCGTTCTCCTGGCGCCAGAAATCGATGGTCTCTTTTTCCAGTTCGCCGTCGCTGTTGATGTACTCGATTTCTTCCTGGACGAGCCTTCCGGCGCCGGCTCCGGTTGCAAATACCGAACCGGTGACGGCAAGGGTCACAGTGCCGGAATTGCCGCCGCCGCCGCCAAAACCACCGAGTCCGAAGCCAAAGCTGCCGGCATTGTCGTTGGTGGTCGCTGATATGCCACCGCTGACGTTGAAGCCGCCATTGCCGCCGCCACCGCCAATGGACTGGGCCATGACGCCGCTGGCATTCAGCCCGCGGGTAACGGTCTGGCCGTCACGCTGGAGGGTGACATCGCCCGCATCGCCGCCGCTGCCGCCGAAGCCGCCAATGCCGACAACTCCGGTTCCTGCCGTGCCGGTCCCCAGCGCGATGCCGCCGGTAATGTTGAAGCCGCCATTACCGCCGCCGCCGCCGAGTGACTGGGCGAGGATCCCGTGAGCTTCATCGCCGAGCGTTTCGTAGTCGCCAGTCACCGTTCCGGTGACATCACCGCCATTGCCGCCTCCGCCGCCGAAGCCGCCAATGCCAACGCCCGCAACGATGGAAGGGTTGTCACTGACGCTGAGCGACACGCCGCCCGTGATGTTGAAGCCGCCATTGCCGCCACCGCCGCCCAGCGATTGAAGGGTTGCGCCGAACGCGCCGGTACCCTGGGTAAGCACATTGCCCGTCAGCGTGCCGGTAACCTCGGACGCATTGCCGCCGCCGCCGCCAAAGCCCCCCACGCCAACGCCGAGCACGCCGGAACCGCCCTTCGAGGCGCTGATGCCGGCGGTGACGTTGAAGGCGCCATTGCCGCCGCCGCCGCCCAGGGACTGTAGAAGCACGCCGTAGGAGTCGGTGCCGGTGGTGAAGATATCACCCGTAACGGTGGCGCTGACCGTAGAGGCATCTCCGCCTGCGCCGCCAAACCCGCCAACACCCACGCCGATATTGCCCGTGCCGCCGCCGCTGGCAGCCAGCGAGATGCTGCCCGTGACATTGACGCCGCCATTGCCGCCGCCGCCGCCAAGCGACTGGTAGGTCACGCCGGACGCATTATGGCCACTGGTCTGGACCGTGCCCGTTACGGAGCCGGATACCGCCCCGCCATGGCCCCCATCTCCGCCAAAGCCGCCAATGCCGACCATCAGATTGCCGGACGCCGTCTGCGCGCCGCTTATGCCGCCGGAGACATTGAAGCCGCCATTGCCGCCACCGCCACCGGCCGACTGGACGAATACCGCCGAGGCATCGTCGCCCTCTGTCAGTACAGAGCCGAAAATGTCGGCCGTAACGGTGCCGGCATTGCCACCACCGCCGCCACCGCCGCCTATGCCAACCCCTATATTGCCGGCCGCCGTCTTCGCGGCAGAGATTCCGCCTGTGATCGAGAACGCGCCATTGCCGCCACCACCGCCCAGGGACTGGACGAGGATCGCGGTGGCTCCAGTGCCCGAGGTAGCGACGGCCAGCGTGCTGTTTGGATCTGCGTGGCCGGAATCCACCGTGAGGGTGACATCGCCGCCATGCCCGCCATCTGCGCCCGAGCCGCCGATCGCGACGCCAACCGTGCCGGCGCCGCCCTTGGCAATGGCAATACCCCCGCTGACGGAAAAGGCGCCATTACCCCCGCCGCCGCCCAGGGACTGGGCAGCGATGCCGGTGCTTTGCTCGCCGAAGGTGGCGGTCTGACCGGTCACCGAAAGGTTCACGGTGCTGCCATCGCCCCCGCCGCCACCAGAGCCGCCAATCCCGACATTGACGGCAAGCGCGCCGCCGCCGGAGCCAGCAATCCCGCCGCTGACATTGAAGCCGCCATTGCCGCCGCCGCCGCCGATGGACTGGGCGGTGATCGCCGTGGACTGATTGCCGACGGTGATGACATCGCCGAGGACTGTACCCGTTACATTACCGGCATTGCCGCCGCTGCCGCCGGCGCCGCCTATGCCGACGGAGATTGCACCGCCCGCGGTCCCGCCGATGCCGATCCCGCCGCTGACATTGAAGCCGCCATTGCCGCCGCCGCCGCCCACGGACTGCGCGAGAAAGCCGCCGGACTGGTCGCCCAGGGTCAGTATGCTGGCAGATGACAGCGTGACCTGTCCGCCATGGCCGCCGCCGCCACCGGCGCCGCCGACACCGATCATCAGTGCGCCGCCATAGGTGCCCGAACCGCCAATGCCGCCGGCGACATTGAAGCCGCCATTGCCGCCGCCGCCGCCGAGTGACTGGGCGATAACGGCGCCGGACCGGTCGCCGAGCGTCGTGACGTCTCCGGTGACGGCCGCTGTTACGGTACTGCCATTGCCGCCATTGCCGCCTGCGCCGCCAAGGCCGAAGGCACCGGCGCCGCCGAACGTGCCGCCTCCGGCTATCGCGCCGGAGACGTTGAAGCCGCCATTGCCGCCGCCGCCGCCAACAGACTGCGCGAGGAAGGCGGTCGCATCATGTCCCGCCGTGAATACCGTGTTGGCGCCGGCTGTTACCGTGCCGCCATGGCCGCCACCACCGCCGGAGCCGCCAATACCCACTGACAGCGCGCCGCCGTAGGAGCCGCCTCCGCCGATGGCTCCCGAGACGTTGAAGCCGCCATTGCCACCACCGCCACCGATGGACTGGACGATGATCCCGTCAGACCCGTCGCCTGTGGTCATAACCAGTCCGGTTACGGTGCCCGTTACGTTCCCGCCTGCATTGCCATTGCCGCCGGATCCGCCAACGCCGACACCGACGCCAACTCCGCCCGTGCCGGAGATCGACATGGCGCCGGAGACATTGAAGCCGCCATTGCCGCCGCCGCCGCCGACGGACTGGATGAGGGCACCCGTCGAGCCCTCACCGAGCGTGAAGATGTCGCCGTCAAACAGGGCGTTGACCGTTCCGCCTGCCCCGCCTGACCCGCCAGAGCCGCCCACACCGGCCGCTACCGCGCCCGAGCCGACGCCCGCGCCGGAACCGGCGACCGAGATCGAGAAGCCGCCATTGCCGCCGCCGCCGCCGACAGATTGCGCAATCAGTCCGGCCGAAAGGTCGCCGGTCGTGATGATCTCGCCACCGGAAGCCATGTTGACGGTGCCGCCAGCGCCGCCTGACCCGCCTGAGCCGCCCAGCGCCAGCGAGAATGCGCCGGCTGCCGTCTCGCCGCCGGCGAAGGCAAAGGCCCCGGCAAATCCGCCATTGCCGCCGCCGCCGCCCACCGACTGAGCCAGAATGCCATCGGCTGACAGGCCTTGTGTCAGGATGTCGGCATGGCCGTTGAGATTGACCGTGCCGCCTGCCCCGCCGGAGCCGCCCGATCCGCCGATCGCAAATCCGGCTGCTGCCGCGTAGCCGCCGGTAACCTGCACGGCAAAGCCGCCATTGCCGCCGCCACCGCCTACGGAACTGGCGTTGATCGCATTGGAACGGTCACCAAGTGTGGTGATTGCCGCGTTCTGTCCGCCACTCTGGTTCAGGTTGACGGTAACCGTACCGCCAGCGCCGCCTGATCCTCCGGCGCCACCGATGGCGACGCCGGCAAAGGCGCTGATCGACACGGTAGAGCCGCCATTGCCACCGCCACCGCCGATCGCCTGGACGAAGATGCCGTTGGAGTCGTTGCCGTGGGTGAGAATGCTGCCCGTGTGATTGACGGTGACCGGGCCGGATGCGCCGCCAGCGCCGGCCCGCCCGCCTATTGTCAGCACTACGCCGCCGGACGTACCGCCATCACCGCCACCGCCGCCAATGGATTGCGCCTGTATCGCGCTGGAGGAATTGCCGCGTGTCTCGACTTCGCCGGTATTGGTGATGGTGACGGTGCCACCGGTGCTGGCCGTGCCACCGGAGCCGCCGAGCGAGGCGAGGCCGCCGCTATGGCCACCGGTGCCGCCTCCGCCGCCGACCGACTGGGCGAACAGGCCGCGGGCAAGATCGCCTTGTGTGAGGACGCTGCCACCATGCGTGATCTGTACCGTTCCGCCATTACCGCCGCCGCCGCCCGTGCCGCCCAGCGACGCAAGGCCGCCGGAGGACGAGCCAGAGCCGCCACCGCCGCCGACCGACTGAGCCAGTATGCCATCGCCGCCGAGGCCCATCGTGTGGATGGATGCATTGGCGCCGGTGGTGACCGTTACATTGCCACCATTGCCGCCGCCAGATCCGCGGCCGCCGAGCGAGAAGGCCCCGCCCGTGCCGCGGGCCGAACCGCCGCCGCCGCCGACTGACTGGGCGAATATCCCGCGGGAGCCGGATCCTTCCGCAAGCAGCGTACCGTCGACCGACACGGTAACGGTGCCGCCACTGCCACCCCCGCTGCCGTTTGACCCAAGCGACACGGCGCCACCCGTGGCACCCGCCGCGCCGCCGCCGGCGCCAACAGACTGGGCCGAGAGCGCGTCAGCGTCTGCGCCTTCCGTGCGGATATAGCCGCCGGTGTGGACCGTCGCGGTTACCGCGCCGCCATTGCCGCCTGATCCGCCCGAGGAACCCATCGCCAGAGCGCCGCCCGTGGCGCCGCCCTCACCGCCGCCGCCACCGACCGATTGCGCAAATAGCCCCGTGGAGCCGGTTCCCCGGGTGATGATGGCGCCACTGCTTCCCAGAATGGCCGTGGCATGCCCGCCTGTGCCGCCGCCCGCGCCGGAGTCGCCAAACGCCGCAAGACCATAGGATGCGCCTGCACTGCCGCCATTGCCGCCGACCGACTGGGCGAACACGCCATAGGCATAGTTTCCTGTCGTCAGGATGGTGCCGTGATTGATCGCGGTGACCGCCCCGCCATTTCCGCCTTCCTCGCCGCCCCCGGAGGAGGAAAACAGGCCGATGGAAATCCCGCCGCTGCCGGCCCCGCCACCCAGCGATTGGGCGAAGATGCCGTGACTGCCGCTTCCCGACGTGAAGATGTTCCCGTGATTGGTTACGTGAACGGTGCCGCCGCTATTGCCTGCGCCGCCTGAGCCCCCAGAGGAGAAAATGAAGCCGCCGCCGCCCTGGCCGCCGCGTCCGCTGCGACTCTGGGCGAAGATGCCGTGGCTGTTATTGCCGGAGGTGGTGATCTGCGGTGCGTGGTTTACAAGCGTGACCGGACCGCCAGCTCCGCCCGAACCCCCGGACTTGCCGCTGGCGCCAGCATAGCCGTCGCCGCCTCTGCCGCCATTGCCCCCGATCGAGACCACCGAGATTCCGGGCAGGTTGTGGCTGGTTGTCGAGATGTTGCCGTGACTGGCTGGCACCGTGATGTTCCAGGTCGGTCCGGTGACCCCGGTCTTGCCGCTCGTGGCCGGGACGAACAGAGCGCCCGTGCGGCCGTTATCGCCGTTCCGGCTGCGCTGAATGTGTGAGACGAAAGCGCTATCGCCCGCTGCGGGCGTGAGATCTATCGACTGGGCCGGATCGCCGGGCGCCCCCAGAAGCGAGGAAATGTCTGTCACGACATTGAGGACGCGTCCGTCCGTGAACTGGACCGCGATGACATTGCCGCTGTCCGGATCGGTTATCACCGCCGCTATCGTGACAAGCGCCTCCGGATCGTCGGGATCCTCGAGTTCGTCGCCGACGGCGATACGCAACAGGATGAAATTGCCCGCATCCGTGATCACGCCGTCGGGCAGGATCTCGACGATGATCTCATTGGTATTGGTGACCGGGTTTATGATGGGGTCGCCGACATCATTGGCGCGGGCCGGTGCCATCGACGCGGTAGCAAGGACTGTCAAACCGGCGCCCAGAAGGAGGAGCGACCGCAGGCTCCGCCGTGAGGCACACGCTCCCGAGCGCTCGCGCACGTTGCTGACATAGACCATTTTGATTTCCCCCACCCAGTGCCGGACCCCACTCCGGACTGACGTCGATATTGCCCGATATCGTACCGGCGCTCAATATAAAACGCCATATTTCACTTATGCTTAATTTAATTGGTTAAGGGAGGTGGCGACACCGGTTGCGTGGTGGACGGGCCGATTGGATGCACCTCCAGGTTTCGGGCGACTGGTGGAACGACCCGGCAGCAGCAGGCCGGCCGGCTGCGAACGGCACTGGCCCTCGTGCCCTTGAAGGCGCCTGGCGGATGGAGTGGACAAAAAGGGAAGGGTGGCGGTGAGGGTGGGATTCGAACCCACGAGACGGTTTCCCGCCTACACGCTTTCCAAGCGTGCGCCATCGACCACTCGGCCACCTCACCGCAAGGCGGCGCAAACTATCTGAGAACGCCTGCCAGTCAAGCGCGATGGCACGCAATACTGCCGACCACCCGCAGCCCTTCCCTGATTGGCTGCATTGTGTGGTGATTTCGGCCCCGGCGGGAACGGTTTCCCCCGTCTGAAGCAAGGCTGGCCTATCCCGTCCACCCTTGCGACAGGGCGGCGATATAGGCTGCGTAGAGGACAAGGAAGATCGCGCCGTGAAGCCGCGACAGGCGCTGTTTCCAGATCGCGATAGTCAGCAATAGCGCACTGGCGGCGAGCATGACCCCGAGATCGCTTCCCGCCAGCCCGCCTGTCACCTGCAAGGGCGAGACAAGGGCGGTAATGCCCAGAATCCCCAGAATGTTGAAGATGTTGGAGCCGACGATATTGCCAAGGGCGATATCGCCCTCTCCGCGCCGGGCAGCGCTCAGGGAGGCTGCCAGCTCCGGCAGGGACGTGCCGACCGCCACGATGGTAAGCCCGATCACGGCCTGCGAGACGCCAAGTGCCGTCGCCGCCGAGACAGCGCCGTCAACAAGCAGCCCTGCGCCCAGGATCACGCCCACAAAGCCGGCGGCGAGGAAGCCCAGCTCGACCCAGAGCCGCCCGGCAGGTCCTGTGGCGGGTGCGGCCTCGGCCTGCGCGGCGGAGCGGTCCTTGTCGCTAAACCACGACACCAGAAGATAGACGGCGAGCCCTGCCAGCAGCGCCGCGCCGACCCAGCGCTCCAGCCCCACGAAAGCGAGCGCCCCGGCGCCAGCCAGCGCGGAGATGGCCAGCGTGCTGCCATCGCGGCGGAAGGGGCGTGGATCGATCCGGATCGGGCGCAGCAGGGCAGCAAGGCCGAGGATCAGCAGGATATTGGCAATGTTCGAGCCGATGACATTGCCGACAGCAATCTC
>ERZ869909.1123-NODE-1123-length-23222-cov-29.706459_pt1 | contig 23222 bp, 22 predicted proteins | sample MGYA00520892_ERZ869909 | MGnify/ENA primary metagenome ERZ869909 (study PRJEB32215, sample SAMEA104723947) | bioreactor metagenome | biome: bioreactor; feature: anaerobic bioreactor; material: water | place: China | collected 2015-03-12 ... | reverse complement strand
ACCATACTGGATACCCTGATATGCGGGAAAAGCCCCCTGGCATTGCATCCAAGGGGTTCAAGATCAAGCTTTTCGTGAGGCCATCCCCCGCATGTCGGGGTTGCGCGAAGTGGAGGCGCCGGCGGGAAAAAGTCCGAGCCGCCATGCAAGGCGGGCGCCCGCATGGCTCGGAGCGCCGAGGGGCAAGCCCGCGGCGCTCCTGGAAGAAAGATGGAAGGGTGCTCTCGATCAGTCGGCGGACGCGACCCGGCCGCGCTCGGGAAGCTGGATGCTGATCCGCTCGAGGTCGATGCGCGCCGTGCCGGCGCCCGTCGGCACCGAGACCGATTGCGGCACCATCAGCTTGGCGGCCGGCACCATCCGGAAGGTGATCTCGATGTCCTTCGTCTGGGCCAGTTGGCGCGTCTCCGCGTTGGCACGGTAACCGGAGAGCGGCGTGTACTTCACGCGGCAGACGGTTGCGGTCTCGCCCTGCGCGAGCGTCACCTTGCGCGCCTCGTGCAGGCTGATGTTGAAGCGCTGCTTGCCGTCGAAGATGGCAACGGTGCGCCCGCAGGGGGTCGCCGCCTCGCTGTGGGTGAGAACCAGGATGGCGCTCAGCGGGTCGAGCACGTCGGAGAGGTGCTTGCGCTCGAGCGGCACCGTATCCGCGGGCTCCCGCACCACGGGCAGCACCGTCACGTGGTCGACGTTGTTCTTGTCGAAGCCCATGATGACGGAGCCGTTGCGCACGCTGCTCTCGTAGTCGAAGCGGAAATCGGAGGGCGAGGGACGCTTGGCGCCGACCGAGCCCGAAACCTGCGTGACGCCCTTCCAGCGGAACACCCCGAGCAGGGCCGAGAGCTCCACGTGGGTATGAAGCGTGTATTGGCTGTCGCTGACGTTGGATTTGAAGCTGAAGGTGCCGAGATCGAACCCGTTGAGGGTGACCCGGTAGCCTGCATCGACGGATGCCGAGGAAAGGGTAGCCGGAATGGCCTGCGCGGCTGCGGGAAGCGAAAAGAGGGCGGCGAGAGCGGCCGAGCCCAGGGCAGCAACGCATGAAGCGACGCGACGAGACGACTGGTACATGATCACACACTCACTACCCCGCCGCGCCGGAAACGCGGCCTTTGCGGGTCACTACAGGTTACAACGCTTTGTCGAGACCCAGTCTGACCCCGAAGGCTTAACAATTCGCTCACAAGCGAGCTGAACCGAAACACATGACTTGGCCGTTAATCCCCAAATCTTCTATTCCGTTCCCGCGGGCATTTTTTGACCGTCGTGTGGCGCGGAGATCATGGGCAGGCCGCGCGCGATGCTTGACGCCTGGAACGAGGCTCGCGTATAGAAGGGCCCAACGGTCCTGCCGGTTTCCATCGGCGGGCCATTTTCATTGATTTTCCCCGTGATTTCAGATCCGCTTCGAGGGTGGTTGGCTGGTCGTGGGGCGCCGAGAAGGATTTCGCGACCATGACCAGGCGCTGTGAATTGACGGGCAAGCTGCCCCTTTCGGGCCAGCTCCGGAGCCACGCCGAGAACAAGACGAAGCGGAAGTTCCGTCCCAATCTCGTGAATGTCACGCTGATCAGCGACACGCTGGCGCGTTCGGTGAAGCTGCGCATCAGCGCCCACGCGCTGAAGACGGTGGAGCACCGCGGCGGCCTCGACGCGTTCCTGGCCAAGGCCAAGGCCGAGGATCTCTCGCCGGACTGCCAGAAGCTGAAGCGCGAGATCGCCAAGGCCAGCGCCGAAAAGACGGCCGCAGCCTAAGGTAATCCCTTAGAAAGATTGGAATTTCCATGCGCCCCCGGGGTTCCCGGCGGGCGCATGTTGCGTTGTATGGCTCGCGTCACGAGGCGGCAAGACCATGATCGCTTCGGATCTTATCAGTCCGAACGCTCAAGAGCGTCGAGGTCGAGGCGCTGGGTCGTCATCGCGAGCGACCCGTCCGCCGCACGCGGCCACTCGGCCTCCGGACGATCCCGATAGAGCTCGACCCCGTTTCCGTCCGGATCGCGGAGGTAGACGGCCTCGCTGACGCCGTGGTCGCTCGCCCCGTCGATGGCGATCCCGGCGGCCCGGACGCGCTGCACCGCATCCGCAAGCGCCGCCCGCGTCGGATAGAGGATCGCGACGTGAAAAAGCCCGGTGCTGCCCGGCGGCGGCGGGCTGCCGCCTCTGCTCTCCCACGTGTTGAGGCCGATGTGGTGGTGATAGCCGCCGGCCGAGAGAAATGCGGCCTCGCGCCCGTAAAGCTGCGTGACCTCGAAGCCCAGCACGTCGCGATAGAACGCGAGGGCGCGGTCGAGATCCGCGACCTTGAGGTGCACGTGCCCGATGCGGGTTCCGGGATCGATAGGGGCGCGGGCGTGCGTCATGCGGCCCGCCCCGCACCCGTGCCGGCCTTGAGGGCGTCCTTGTTGGCCCGGATGAAATCGCCCAGCGTCTCCGGCGCGTTGCCGGTGAGCCTGCGGAAAGCATCCGTCACGACGTGGAACTTGCCGAGGCGCGTGTTGGTGTCGAAGGAGGCCCAGATCCTGGCCAGACCTTCGGGGAAGCCGGCTCCGATCAGGCCCTGGACGAGCTCCTCGTCGGACACCTGCACCACTGTGATCGGCGTGCCGAGGGCGTCGCTCAGCGCAGCCGCGGTTTCCTCGACGGTGAGCGCGGCTGGCCCCGTGATGTCGTGGATCGCATTGGTGGAGGCGCCGGAGGCCAGCACGCGGGCGGCGACGCGCGCGCAGTCCTCGCGCGAGACGTTGCCGGCGCGGCCTTTGCCGGCTGCCGTGTACCAGGTTCCGGAGGCCAGCACTGCGGGCAGCGTGAACAACAGGTTGTCGAAATACCAGGCGTTGCGGAGCACGGTCCAGCCGAGGCCGCTTTCGGCGAGCGCCTGCTCGGTGCCGAGATGGTCGCCGGCGAAGGGAATGACCGAGTCGTCCGGGTTCGGCATCGAGGTATAGACGACATGCTTGATGCCGGCGGTCTTGGCCGCGGCGACGGCCGACAGGTGCTGAGCGAGGCGCGCTCCCGGCGGCTCGAGCGCATTGGTCGAGATCAGGAGCAGGCGGTCCACCCCCGCGAACGCCGGTCCGAGCGAAGCCGGGTCGTCGAAGTCTCCCTGGCGCAGGGTCACGCCCCGTGCGGCAATATCGGCGAGATGGGAGGGATCGCGGGAGATCGCGACGAGCCGCGACGGCGCAACCCGCTCCGTATCGAGCAGATGGGCGATGACGCGCCGCCCGAGCTGCCCCGCCGCCCCGCTGACGGCGAGCATCTCGGAACTGGAGCTTTCGTCTGACATATGTCGGTTTCCCCTAACCGGTTGGTTGGGCAAGGCATATGGGGACGGGCGCGTGCAAAAAAAACCCGCCGGCAAGCCGGCGGGGAGGGGGACTGGCACGATGGCCAGCCTGCTGGGGCATGGCATATCGCCCTGCCCGAGCCGGTCGCTTGTTAACGGGCGACCAATCTCAGCAGGAAGATGATCAGAAGCGCACCGATGGTGGCGTTGATGATGTCGCCGAGAAGACCGCCGCCGATGTAGAGGCCGAGCCGCGGCAACAGCCAGCCGGCCACCACGGCACCGACGATTCCGAGCACGATGTTACCGACGAGGCCGAAGCCGCCGCCCTTGATGATCTGGCCAGCCAGCCAGCCTGCAATGGCACCGATGATGAGCCAAATAATGAGGGCTTCCAAAGCCATAATGCCTTCCTCCGTTTGGACGTGACGCGAGACCGACGGTTCAGTCGTAGATCGTCTCCGCCGCCTGCGGCTGACTGGCCCCAGTGCGAGGTGCCTGCGACGTTACTTGAGTTCGCCGGATGCCGAAATACGGTCGGTGTGCATGTGCTCACAGAAAACCGCTACGGTTTAGGAATTCTATCCGGATGCGTCGCAAGCGAGACCCAGGCTTGCGGTGGCACGGAGCTTGCCTCACGGAGCTTGCATCATGGAGCTGGCCTGCAGGGACGACCCAGGCGCAGGCTCTCACGAAAGGAAACGAAAAATGCGGTTTTGCAGGACAGCCATCGGCCGTGTGTTCGCAGCACTCGTGGGTTTGGCCGCTGTCATGCCGGTTTCCGCGGGCGCCGGCCCCATGCCCGAGGCCTACCACGGGGTCTGGATGAACATGGAAGGCCGCTCGGCAACCTGCAGGAGCTCGGATTGGGACGGTCCGAACCACGGGGACACGCACATTCGCGTCTCACCCGCCAAGCTGGAGTTCGCCGAGGGCGCATGCGAGCTCACGTCGGTGAAGACGAGCGATTTCGGCGATGCGCACGTCACGATGTCCTGCGGAGCAGAGGGTGAGACTTATAAAACGTCGGAAATCTGGCTGCTCACGACCATCCGCGACCACCGGATGCTCGTGATGACGAGCCGCGACCGCGAGATCGGTGCCACGATCGTCTATCAGCATTGCCCGTGACCGGCGGAATTCTCCGGTCCCTCGCCACCACGGAAGGCTCGCACCGCGAGCTTCACCGAACGATTGTCGCTTTCGTTCATTGTCCTTTCCGACGGAGTGGATGGGAGGCGGACGATGAAGCGGCTTGCGGTTCTCGCATGTGTGATGGCGTGCACGCCCGCGTGGGCGGAGACGGTTGCGATCACAGGCGTGCGCCTTATTGACGGAAGCGGCGCGGCGCCCGTCGAGAATGCAACGATCGTCATGACCGGCGGTCGCATCGTGAGCGCCGGTCCCGACGTCGAGATTCCCGCAGACGCGCGCCGTATCGACCATGGCGGGCGCACCGTCATTCCAGGCCTGATCAGCACGCATAGCCATGTCGGGCAGGTCGGCGGCACGTCGATGGGTGCGAAGAACTACACCCGCGAGATCATCACGGCGGAGCTGGCACAGTTCGGCCGCTATGGCGTCACGACGGTCGTTGCGCTCGGCAACAATGGACCGCTCTTCGCGACGCTGCGCGACGAGGCGCATGCCGGATCGCTCGAGGGCGCGGATCTGTTCGGTGTCATGCAGGGCATCGGCGTTCCGGACGGCGCCCCGCCGCAGGATTCGCTCAAGGTGGCGCCCAATCAGCTCTTCCGTCCCCATACGCCCGACGAGGCGCGCGACGCGATCGACAGGATGGCGGCCGCCGACACCGATCTCGTGAAGCTGTGGCTCGACAACTTCGGCGGGCTGCTGCCCGTCAAGATGAAGCCGGAGATCTATCGCGCTGTCATCGAACAATCGCAAAAGCACGGCCTTCGGGTGGCCGCGCACGTGCACGATCTCGACGACGCCATCGCCATCGTGGACGCGGGCGCCGACATCATCGCGCACGGGATCCGCGACAAGCCGGTGACGCCCGAGCTGGTCGAGAAAATGAGGGCGAAGGGCGTTTGGTACGTCCCGACGCTCGCGCTCGACGACGCGACGTTCATCTGGGCGGAGGCGCCGGAATGGACCGAAACGGGCTTCGTGCGCGAAGCCTTCTCGCCGGAGCTGGCGGCGCAGGTCGACGATCCGGCGTGGCGCGAGAGGGTTCTGAAAGAGCCGCGCACGGCCACGGCGCGCCGCTCGCTCGCGATGAACCTGCAAAACTTGAAGACGCTTCACGAAGCCGGCGTAAAGATCGGGTTCGGCACCGACAGCGGCGCGACGCCGCTTCGCGTTCCGGGCGTTGCCGAGCATCGCGAGCTGGCACTCATGATCGAGGCCGGGCTGTCGCCGGCGGCAGCTTTGACGATCGCCACCAGGAACGCCGCCGACCTGATGCGCCTCGACGATCGCGGCATCCTCGAAGCAGGCAAGCGCGCCGATCTCATCGTCCTCGACGGCGACCCCACGGCGGATATTGCCTCGAGCAAGCGCATCGTCGAGGTTTGGACGCGGGGGCGCCGGATGGCCCCGCCGATAAAACCGGATGAGTGAGCGCGCAGCCTTGCCACGCTCCGTCAGAAAACTGCTGATGACCGGCGAAACAGCGCGTCCGAAAATTGACTCCGCTCTGGGGAACGGGCATCCGGGTATCGCCCTCTGGATTTGGCCGGAACCTCATTTTGCAATCGCGGTCTCGAAAGCCTCAGGCCACGAGTTTGACGTCGGTCGCATCCGTTGCCGGCGCACTGCTCGTCGTCTGCGCCCCCCAGGTGGCCCACGGGCAGATCGCCGCCGAGACGGAGCTGCCGGAGATCGAGGTGACGGCGCCGGCCGAGCAGGCCCCGGCCGCCCGGAGTGCGCCGTCGCAAAAGTCACGCGGACCAGCGGCTGCCGCGTCCGGCGCTGCGCCGGCGGAACCTGATGCTCTGCCGGCGGGCGCAGGCATCATCCAGACGACGGCAGGCCCGGTCGACGGCTACCGCGCGCTGACCGCCACGTCGGCCACCAAGACGGAGCGGCCGATCGACAAAATCCCGCAGTCGATCCAGGTCGTCCCGAGGTCGGTGATCGACGACCAGTCCCCGATCAGCATCGACGAGATATCCCGCAACGTCAGCGGCGTGTCGGGCACGTTGCGCCTTCAAACCCCCGCTTACGACAGCGGCAAGGTCCGCGGCTTCTTCTCCGAGCAGCGCCTCGACGGCTTGCCCATCACCTACAATCCGGGCTTCCGCGACAGCACGGTCAACATCGAGCGGATCGAAGTGCTGAAGGGCCCCACCGCCGTGCTCTACGGCGGCGGCTTGGGCGCGCCCGTCGGCGGAGCGCTCAACGTCGTATCGAAGATGCCGCTCGATGAGCGGCGGACCGAGATCGGCGCCACCATCGGGACGGACAGCTACTACCGGCCCTATTTCGACATCAACCAGCCGCTCGCGGCCGACGGCACCGCGCTGTTCCGGCTGACGGGCGAATATCTCGATGCCGGAAGCTTCATCGATCACATCGAGACGAAGGCGTTTGCGCTCAACCCCACGCTGATGCTCCGCCCGGGCGACGCGACGAGGCTGACGCTTCAGGGCCGGTTCTCGCGCTGGGAGCAGCCGGAGTATCAGGGCCTGCCTGCGGTCGGGACGGTCGCCGGAGATTTCCGGGTCGACAGGAGCTTGTTCACGGGTGCGCGGGGCGCGCCCGATGCGCACAGCGCGCTCGAGAGCGTGACGGTCACGCTCGACCACGCGTTTTCCAAAGAGGTCGACACCACCGTGAAAGCCCGGTGGAGCCGGTCGGATCTGGCCGAGGTCGGCCAGATCCTGGTCGGCAGCGACGGCCTGATGGCCAACATGCCGATGATCCCGCCCTCGCGGTGGCTCGCGACCAACGGCTTCCTGGACCAGGACCAGGACGAGTTTCTGATCGCGGGCGACATGCGCTTCCGCTCGTCCGCCGCCTGGCACAAGAGCACGCTCCTCGTCGGTGCGGACTACAGCCGTCTCGCCGCGAATGGCGCCATCGTGCTCGATGTCTTCCGCGGCGGAGCGGGGTTCGTCGACGTGACGAACCCGACGCCGTTGCCCTTCGTGCGTCCGCCGAAGGCTCCCGACACGGCCGTGATGGACGAGCGCGAGGTCGTCGTCTCGCAAGGCGCCTACGTCCAGCTCGAAAGCACGCTGGCCGACCGCCTGCATGTCGTGGCGGGTGTGCGGCTCGCGGATATCGAGGTCGACTCCACCGATTACATCGACGGCACGCGCGCGAATGAGCGTGAGACGCGCGTTCTCCCTCGCATCGGCGCCCTGCTGGACGTGACCGAGCGGGTTTCGGTCTTCGCCGGCTACAGCGAGGGCCTCACGAGCTACGCCGTCGTCGGTCTCCGTGGCACCCCGCCACCGGAGGCGTCGTCTCAAGTGGAAGCGGGCCTCAAGTTCGATCTGGGCGGCGGGCTGGCGGGAACGGCCGCGCTGTTCCAGCTCGACCGGCGCGACACGCCGGTGGGCCTCGACGCCGTGATGATCGGCACCAGCCATCAGCGCGCCCGCGGTGCCGAGGTCGACGTGATCTGGCAGCCGACGCCCAACTGGAAGATCCTCGGCTCCTATGCGTTCATCGACACCGAAGTCGTGAGCGCGACGGCCTTGATCCAGCCCGGAGCACGCCGCATTGGCGTGCCGGAGCACTCCGGTCGGCTCTGGATTGACTATGCGTTCGACGGGCCACTGCTCGAGGGGTGGAGCGTCGGCGCCGGGCTCTACGCCGCGTCGGACCAGGCCGTCGATCCGCTGAACCTGTTCTTCACCGACAGCTATCTGACCGTCGATGCCAAAATCGCCTACGCGACCGACGACTGGAAGATCACCGCGTCTGCCAAGAACCTCTTTGATGAGGACTATTTCGTCTCTCATTTCTATCTGGGGGGGCGTGTCGCGCCGGGGGACGCGCGCGCGTTCTATCTGACCGTTGCCCGCACCTATTGAGACGTTCGCATAGTCGAGAGGCCGCCAGCGAAGCGTCGCGGGAAGGGCTGCCGACCTCTCCGGGAACCTCCGACCGCTGAACGGCATTATGCCCTCGACGTTCGGGGCGGTGTCGGCCATGTCGCAAAATCCTATCGAGCAACCGGCCTTGGCTGGGCGTCCCGAAGCGGCCGATCCCAAGCCGCACGATGCGGTGCGGGTGGCGGCAACGCTCGTCTCGGCCGGAGTCATCATCTGCGCGCTCTACTTCGGGCGCGACGTTCTCATTCCGCTGGCGTGCGCCTTCCTCATCAGTTTTGCGCTCCATCCCCTGGTGTCCTGGCTCGTTCGGGTCGGGCTGCCGCGCATCGGCGCCGTCATCGTCGTCATGACGATGGTTCTGGTGTTGATCGGCGGGCTGGTCGTCGTGCTGGGCGCGCAGTTGCGCTCGCTGAGCGAGGAGCTGCCGACATACCAGTCGACCATTCGCGCCAAGATCGACGACATGCGCGGTCAGTTCAAAGTGCCCGCCGTGCTGGACGATCCGATGGGTGTGGCGGAGGAGGAGAAAAAGAGCGAGCCGGCCGCAACGCCGGACGCGCCCCAACGCGTGGAGGTCGTGCCGCGTCCGAGAGAGCCGATCGAGATGGCGTCCGAATGGCTCGCGCCGTCGCTCCAGCCGTTGGCCACCGCCGGTATCGTGTTCGTCTTCGTTTTTCTCGCGCTGCTTGATCGCAGCGACCTGCGGGATCGTCTCCTGCGATTGCTCGGCGGCAATCTCCATCGCTCGACCGACGCTTTGGAGGAAGCCGGCACGCGCATCAGCAAATACCTTCTGATGCAGGTGATCGTGAACGTGAGCTACGCCGTGCCGATGGCGATCGGCCTGTGGGTGATCGGCGTTCCCGGCGCGATGCTGTGGGGGGCCGTCGCCGCGATCATGCGTTTCGTGCCGTACGTCGGCCCGCTCATTTCCGCGGTGTTCCCGATCGGCCTGGCGTTCGCCGTCGATCCCGGCTGGAGTATGGTTCTCTGGACGGTGGCGCTCATTCTGGTGCTGGAGCTGATCAGCAACAACATCGTGGAGCCCGTGCTGTACGGCACCAGCACCGGCCTTTCCGCCATGTCGCTGATCGCCGCCGCCACGTTCTGGACGGCGCTCTGGGGCCCCGTCGGTCTCATTCTCTCGACACCCCTCACGGTCTGCCTGCTGGTGCTGGGAAAGAACGTTCCGCAGCTTCGTTTCCTCGACACAATCCTGGGCTCGATGCCCGCGCTCGATACGCCGACGCGAATCTATCAACGCTTGATTGCCGACGACGCGGACGAGGCCATCGACATCGCCACGACCGAAATCGAGACGTCGTCGGTGAAGGAGTTCTACAACGAGGTCGGCATCCCGGTGTTGCGCCTCGCGAGCGAAGACTATCTCCGCCACGCGACGCCAGAGCATCGCCTGCGCGTATCGAACGGCCTTGAGGAGCTGCTCGACGACCTGCGTGAGGAATTCCCGCCGAAGGACGAGCCTGTCGGGCACGCGCCCGTTCTATGCGTCGGCGGAAAATGGGAGATGGATACCTTCGCGGCCGACATGCTGGCCCACGCGCTCGAGCTCGAAGGGCTTCCGGCAAGCGCGCGGGCGGCGTCCACCCTCGGCACGCGATCGCTCGCCGATCTGGAGCTGCGCGAGGGCCAGATCGTGTGTATCAGCTATTTCAGCGCCGATCCGATCATCCCGGCGCGACAGCTCTGCCGCCGGCTTCGCCGCAAGGCGCCGGACGTGCGGATCGTGCTCGCGCTGTGGGATGCGCCGGCCGGGTTGCTCGAAGGCGATGCGCTTCGGGATCTCGGCGTGGACGAGATCGTGACCTCGATCGACGAGGCCGTCGGGCGGCTGCAGCGCATGGCCGCGCCCGAAGAGGCGGAGGCGGCCCAAGCGCCCGAGCCGCCCGAGAACGAGGCCGAACGCGTGGCCGCGCTGCACGCCACGGGCGTGCTGTCGGGCGACGCGAGGGAAGAGCTCGACGCCATCGCGATCCGTGCGGCGGATGTGTTCAACGTCGATCTGGCCGTCATCACGGCCATCGATGCCAACGAGGAATTCGTCATCGGTCAAAGCAGGAAGCTGCCGGGCGACGTGCGGCCCGAGGCCGACGGCATGCTGGTGATCCCGCGCGAGGACGCGGTGTGCGATCACGTGGTGTCGAGCGGCGATACGCTCGTCGTTGCGGATACGGACCGCGATCCGCGGTTCGCGGACAATCCGACCCTCAAAATGTGGAATGCGCGTTTCTATGCCGGCGCACCGCTCCGCACGGCCGACGGCATCGTCTTCGGCGCGATGTGCATCCTCGACAAGGAGCCGCGCGCGCTGGACGAGCAGGAGCTGAAGGTGCTGGCGACGATGGCCGCCGATGTCGTCGCCGAGATCACGGGTGACGAGGTCGCCGAACAGGAGGCGGAGGGCACAGACGCCAAGGACACGTCTGCAACGGTCGGCCAGCCGGTGCCGGAATAACGCAATAGCCTCCGCCGTGACCCGATGTCCCTTAGAGCGTGTTCATTTCAAATGAACTCGACGCTGTCCCTCCCCCTCATGGCGCACGTTCACGGCTGCGCTCGATGCGCCGCAGCTCTCCGGCGCGGAGGAGCAGCGTGTCATCGACGGCGCCGTCGCCGCCTTCGCGCGCGTGCATGGCCTGGTCGACACGTTGATGCCGCTCGACGCAGCGTGATCGGCGCGCCGGCGGTCTGAGGCCCGGCATCCCCCGCACGGAAGCGCTGCCGCCGCGCAACGGCAGGTCTCGGATCATCTCGCGCCACGTATGCGACAGGCCAGAAATGTCTTGCCTTGTGCCGAAACCCGCTCGGCAGCTTCGAAACGTGCCGTACGCTCGGCCTCTCGCGTCGTCGTTTCATTCTGCCCGAGAAGCGCGTTGAGGGCGTTGCAGTCGTCTTGCGGGTTCATCACCCAGACGACCTCGCGTTTGGCCACCTGCTCCGGGGTTGCGACGAATGTCAGCGTTCGCCGGCCGATCACCCGGGTATCTGCGTGGCCAAAGAATCCGATCCGCTCCAACGGTGTGTTCTCTAAACGCTGCCTCAGGCGCAACATGCCGTCGCGGACGGGAGGTTGAATCTCGAGCGCACTCACCCGAGCGCCTTCGCTCAGATAGCGCTGCAGCGCCCAAAGATCGACCGGATGATCGAGGACCACGAGCGCATCTGGATCGGAAGACTGCTCCCACGCATTCACCGCTGCGCGATATCCGTCTTTCTCGAAGTGCCACGTGGAGTTTGCTCCGCTTGCTGCCATAACGCCGAGTATGGCGTAAAAGGCGAGGCGGCGGGGCAAGGTCCCGCGGGCAAGGATTTCATCCGCAGCCAATCCCAAGGCTATTGCGAGATAAGGCAGAAACAGGCCCATCGTGCGATAGATGAAAACCGGCTTTGCCATCACGCTCAAAACCAGCAGCAGGGCAAAGGGAAGCAGCACGAGCCAGACGAACTGAGCAAATGCCCTCGAAACGCCGAGGCAGATAAAGGCGATCAGCGTGAACACGACAAAGCCTGCCAGGACAGGCTCCGGGAACTCCATCCCGACCGTTGTCAACGTGAGGTGGATTCCGACCTCTCTGAGATCGAAGTTCGCAATGCCCTCCGTCTTGCGGAAGCTCCCGATCACGAGCGGCCAGGCCGAGCTGAGGACGGCAGGCACACAGCTCAGCGCGAGGGGGATCAGCCGCGGGGCGCCGTGTCGTGTGATCTCTCGCACACCGGCCTGAAGAAAGCAGAAGAAGACGATCAGAAAGCCGAGCCCATGCGAGAGGGTGATTGCGACGGCAACGAGCGCCAGCAGCACATAGCGCCTCGCATCCGCACGTTGAGACCGGATCTGCGCTTCGAGGAGGCCCCATAGAATGATCTGCTGCACGGCGAGGAAGGCGTACATCCTCACGTTCTCGGCGAAGAACACTTCCAGGGGAAGCACAGCGAAGATCGCCGTCGACCAAAGGCCTGCGGTTTCGCCGTAGAGCCTGTTGACAGTGGTGTACATGACCCAGAGCGCGAGAAGGCTCCAGCCCAGGGAGTTCAAGAGGTACCAGAAGTCGCTTTGACCGAAGAGCGACCACACATGAAGCTGCAAGTAATAAAGCGGCGGGTGTGTATCAAAGCGCAGCGTTGTCAGAATGACGTCCCATGTCGGGCTCTCCGCAACGGCGACCGAGAACAACTCGTCCAGCCATAGCCGCGGCTCTCCGAACTGGTTCGAGAGGCGAAGTGCAATTCCAAAAAGTATGAGGAAAAGTGCAAGCAGTCGTATCGGGCTAGTCATTAACGTCTCCGGCGGGTGCAGCCTTGGCCGGACGGTATCTGCCATTGAAGGTGCCCCCTTACCGGATCATGCAATTCTGGTTAAAGCCTGAGGGCGTGCGTTGCGCAGCGTGCGCTCGGCGCGAATGCCGCGAGGCCCACGGGGCAGCATTTGCGATGGTGGCAAAGCGCGCGCGAAGGAGCTGAAGCGGCTTGCTTCACCATAGGTCTCCGGCGCGCTATGCTGCAGATAGAAAGGTATGCTACCGGAAAATAAATGATGTTTTCGTGGGCATGACATGACAGCAACCGAGCTTTCTCCGATCAATCCTCAGCGAGGTGAGAGATCGGCGCCCGATTTGTTGTCCATCGTCGTTCCCTGCTACAATGAAGAAGAGAATATTTCTCACCTGCGGGAGCGCATCGAGACCGTGATGCGCAATCTCGGCCAGCCCTACGAGCTTGTCTTTGTCAACGACGGAAGCACGGACAGGACCCTTGTGGGTCTCTTGCGTCTGAGGGATCGGCAAGAGCAGATCACGGTCGTCAATCTGACCCGTAATTTTGGCAAGGAGATCGCCCTGACGGCCGGGCTCGCTCATGCCGTGGGCGATGCCGTCGTGATTATCGATTGTGACCTGCAAGATCCGCCGGAGCTGATCGCGGATTTCATCACCCAGTACCGGAAGGGCTATGACGTCGTCTGCGGGCGCCGTGTCGAGAGGTATAGCGACACGGTGTTCAAGCGCGTTACGGCTGCAGCATTCTATCGCCTGATGCGCAATCTCGGGCCGGTGCGGCTGCCGGAAAATGTCGGCGATTTCCGACTTATGAGCCGCCGTGCGCTCGATGACCTGCTGCGTCTTCCTGAAAACCACAGGTTCATGAAGGGGCTTTTCGCCTGGATCGGCTATCCGACGGTCATGGTCGACTATGCGCGTGAAGCGCGTTACGCAGGCGCAACGAAGTGGAATGTTAGGCAGCTGACGAACCTGTCGATCGAAGGCATCACCTCGTTCACGACCTTGCCGTTGCGTCTCACGACGTACTTGGGCTTTCTGCTCGCATTCTCGGCATTCGTTGGCGGCGCCGTATACTTGTTTCGCCGAGTCCTTTATGGAGATGAGGTCCAGGGTTTTGCGACGCTCCTTCTCACGATCCTGTTGCTCGGTGGATCGCAGCTCATCGCGCTCGGCGTGATCGGCGAGTATCTCGGTCGCGTGTTCAACGAAACGAAGCGGCGGCCGTTGTTCCTGGTCGAGGGTGTCGCTTGGTCGGAGCCCGCGACCCAGCGGCGGACCGAGAGCGCCATGTCGATCGGGTCCTCGAACGAGACATCAGATGCAAGGTCGGTCGGCGGGGCTGGGCAATGACGCTCTTGCTCAAGGGTAAGGGGTTGGCCGGCGAGCACAGGCACCTGCTGCGCTTCGGCGCGGTCGGCGCCTTCAACACCGCAGTCGATTTCGCCGTTTTTGGCCTGCTCGTCGGCTTGGCTGGCCTGTCCCCTTACTATGCGAACCTGCTGGCGTTCGCAGCCGCTGTGCTGTGCAGCTTCGTCCTGAACCGGAACTGGTCCTTCAGGGATAGACTTGATCCGTCCTCCGTCCCGTCAAACGGGGTGATGCAGCTCGCGAGCTTCGTGCTGTTCATGAGTGCCACGGCGTTGTTTTGCAGTTGGCTGCTGACGCAGCTGATCGCAGCAGGCGTGGGCTTGGTGCCTGCCAAGATTGGCGTGACGGCGGTGTCGATGCTCATCAACTATGCCGTCATGAGCCGGTTGATCTTCAACAATCGGAATCCGATCTCGGTGTTGAGCAAAGGAGCGGTTCTTTGCGCGGCAACGCTCTGCATGCAGGTTTTTCTGCCGGCCCGCTCCGCTCCGCTGCGCCTTGATCCCGAGCTTGCCGCTCTCTACGACACGCCGGTGTCGCCGCCGGCGTCCGGGCAACGCGTATTCCACCTCGGCCATAGTCTCGTCGGAAGAGACATGCCTTCAATGCTCGCGCAACTCGCAGATGGTGGGCATCGATACGAATTGCAGTTGGGGTGGGGCACGCCCTTGCGGGATCATTGGGACCCGGAAAGGGAGATCAACGGATTTGCGCACGAGAACGCGACTCCCCGCTATCGCGATGCGCGCACTGCCCTGGCCAGCGGCGAATACGATGCCTTCGTGATGACGGAGATGATCGGCCTGGAGGCGGCGATCCGCTATTTTGAAAGTCGCCGCTATGCGGTGAAATGGGCCGAAGCGGCCTTTGCAGGACGTTCCGATATCAAAGTCTATCTTTACGAGACGTGGCATCCCCTCGATGACCCGGGCGACTGGTTGAACCGATTTTCAGACGATTTGCAGCGGCTTTGGGAGGCGGAGCTTCTGTGGCCCGCGGTCGACGGCACCAAGCGGCCCATCTACCTGATCCCGGCGGGCCAAGTGATGGCTCGCCTTGTTCGTGAGGCGGAGAGCACGCCCGGCGGCATAGGTGGCCTTCGCGACCGAAAGGACCTTTTTGCGCGGAGTGCAGATGGAAAGCAGGACACCATTCATCTCAACGATCTCGGGCTCTACCTCGTCGCGCTCACTCATTATGCGACGATCTATGGAAAGAGCCCGGTCGGGCTTCCGCACGAGCTTCTGCGAGCCGACAACACGCCGGCCGACGCCCCCTCACCCGAGCTGGCCAGACGCATGCAGGAGATCGTCTGGGAGGTGGTGACCGGTTTGCAGCGGACCGGCGTTCAGGGTGCGCAGCCCTGAGCGGAGCCGCAGCCTGAAAGCTCCGATGGGCGACGGATCGAGGTGCGTGCCCGCTCGTCTGTTTGACGGCGTGTTCACTGCCCGGCTTCCGAGGACCCCCGACCCCCGGACCACCCGTCTGTTCACGGCATTACAGGAGTTCTCGAACGACGATTCAAGTATGGCGCACCCGACAGGAGCGGATTCGGCATCTGAGCTAAAGCAATGAAGATGCGGAAAAATAATAGCATACATGGGTTTGCATAAGAGGGATTGGGGTAGCGATTGGGCTAGCAGGACGGGTTGCTGTCCCAGGCCAGTTGTGAAGATGAAAGAATCGCGGTTTGTTCTGAGCGGCTGATGCAGCCTCCAACTTGTCAACGGAAGTCAGGCAACGAGACGTGCCCGTTCAATTTGAAGACCTCCTCTATGAATGGCGGCCGGCGAAGACTTTCGCTCGGGTGCTGTCGGGCATGCGATCTACGTATTCAGCGAAGGACCTGTTCACGGTCCCTGCCCTTAACCGCTCGCATCGAGAGCTGTGGGCAGCGCGTGAGTTTTGCCAGAAGGCTTCGGCTCGCAAGGCACAAATGACGCGCGAAGACGGTAAGAGTTCGGACTTCGACGTGATGCTGCGCGATGGCACACGGCTTCGGCTTCAGTTCGTTGAAGCCGACGTACCTGGCAGGCGGCGGGGCGACGAGTACCGCATGCTCGCGGGCATGCCCAATGGTGTCGAGGCCGATCCCTATAGTGAGTGGGTTGCTCGGAGAAGCATGATCCCCGAGGCACTAGAGAGCTGCATCAGGAGCAAAGTATCGAAAGGCTATCCTGCTGACGTGAGCCTGCTCATATATTTGAACATCGGCACGTATGGCGAATGGAGCACAGAGATCGAGCGCGAGATGGTTGCGGCTGCTCGCAAATTCGGCTCCGGCTTTCGGTCTGTGTGGGTGATTTGGAGTGGCAAGCTCTACCGGGTGTGGCCGAATCCTTCGGTGGGTGAGAGTGGCCCGATGTTTGGAGGCGAGCATGTGCCTCTCGGGCGCTGGCGCGATCGGCTCGCGGCACGCCGCACTTTCCGCGAATTGTTTGAATAAGGCCGATGAAACGACGAGGGGCATCGCAAAGGCCGACCATAGCCAGAAGTGCGGGACAGCGCTTCTGTAGACTGCAAGCGAGCAGCATGTGGAGCCTTGAGAGATGTTCGATGACCTGATCATCGCGCGGTCGCCGCCGCCCAATCGCATCAGGGCGTGCCCGGATGAAGAAGAGCATCACTTGCCAGAAGGCGCAGTCATGTTGGCATTCGCGATGCACCTTCTCAACACGGTCCCCGAGCTATTTGAAGCCAGCATTCATCCGGATGGCGAGCACGGAAAGCGGTTTGACTTCCGGGCTTGGCTTGAAAGGCGCGGTTTCGAGAAGACGCGGCAGATTGGCTCGACCAGCTATGGCGGGCGGTACTCCGACAGTTCGGGACGAACGATCGTTGTCAATCCGGCTTCAGGGCGTGGGGATGTGGTGGCCAAGGCCGAAGGCGTCAGCTTCGTAGCCGAATGCAAGGGCGGAATCATTAACACTCGGCACGCTGGGCAGCTCTCGCGCCTTCGGCAGGGCCTGTGTGAAACAATCGGTTTGTCGCTCAAGTATCCGCTTGTTCCAGGGCAGCGGCAGTTTGCAGTGGTCCCGCGCACAAGGGAGACTGAGATCCTGGCTCAGAAACTTGCGCCGCGGGCACGGATGGCCGGCATTGAGATTGCGCTTGTTGAGGGCACAGGACGGGTCTTCTATGTGACCCCGGAAGCCTACCGCGCCACGCCCCTGCTGAAAGAAGGAGCATCGGTGCTCAACACATAGTAAGCTGCCGAACACAGAACGCTGAGCATCTCAATGCCGATCTCTTCATTAGATGTCGTATGGACGTTGCTCGTGGCAGCAGGCTTCATTGGCAACAGCTATGAGAGCTATGCGCGCCCACGTGGGTGGCCGGTCGGCACGTCGTTTGTCTCGCCGGGCTTTCCCACCCTCGCTGTGTTTTTGATTCCCATTATCTTGATTGAGACATTGTACTATCGCGGGCTCACAACGGCATTCTTCATCCTAGTTGTGGGCTGCGCTTTGGCGTGGGCACTGACTGTTACATTGCGCAGCATGGTTCAGGTCGCGTGGTTCGTTCTATTTGCCGCAGCCGCCCTCATCGCGATCGGCCATAGATTTGTGAGTTGGTGAGGTGGTGCTCGGAGACCTCAACCCGCGAAATACGCCAGCGTCGCGCGATACAAGATGGTGATGGCAGCGGCGAAGACTGTGAGATGATAGAGCGCCCTGAAGAAAAGGCCGGCGTCCTCTATGCGGCTTGCCCATGGACCGCTATCTTTCCACATCCGCCAAAGCGACTGGCTGCGCTCTTCCAGAGCTTTGTGCTCCAGATAGCGTTCGCGGAGGGCGGTCAGTTCTTGATCTGTTGGCGGCGAAGGCGGTGGCGCATCTAGATCGGCCTCGCGTTCCACTTCGAATTGAGCATTGAGCTTTCGGGCTACGACATCAACAGCTTCGTTGTAGCGGCCCAACGCTACATAGCTGCCGCCTCCCACAACCCACGCTCGATCCCAGTCCTGCTTTCGAATCCGGTTTTCCATCGTTCATCTCATCGCCAAGGATGTGGTGGTACCCAATCTCTTTCCATTGAACCACTTGGAGCTCAACGTCCATAGGTGTCAGCTCCTTCGTTTCCGCGCGCCGCCCGCGGCTGTCGCAGGTCTTTGGCCGGCTGTCGCGTTCTCGTCGTGCTTTGACGTGCGGCGGAGCGAATGGCTTAGCTCCGATGAATTATCGGCGGCGAGCCCCGCGAAGCATGGTCCTCATGCCAGCACTGCGAAGGATCGGTGCGGACTGATGGGGCAGCGCTGGGGGCGGACCAAATTTGGTCAGGGTTGCGGGAGACTGCCTCGGAGATGGCCGAGGCGCGTTTCCCCCCATATGCCCCGGCCACCTTTCGTTCGCGAGCACAAGGTCGGTCGACAAGATGAGAAGCGCGCGGCCAGCCGAAGCCTAGCGCCGCGTTGACACTAACACTCTAGCCGGGGTGGCGGCCCCGCAGGCTTCGCCGAGGATGTTCTTTCGTCCGCGGGCGCGTAGCCAGAGGCACAAGCTCTAGCGGAAGCGGAGGCCGGGACCTTGCGCGGTGTTCGGCAGGAAGGAAACGCCGCGCCTCCGATAGAAGTCCACTAGGCGCTCAACGGCTGCGTCATCCCCGCGCCGATCGACCTCCCGCAGGCTTTGCCGAAGATGCCCCCTCGTCCGTGTATCACTCAGGCGGATGACCTCGGCTTGCTCGATGGCGTGCAGCGTCAGCATCGACATAGAGGCGCCGGCTGCGATCTCTCGGGTTTTGAGCCCGAGGGCAGCGCGAGCAGCTCGGAACTGTGCGCCGTAGTAGGTGGTCATCGGTTCCCGCTCGTGGGCCGGCTTCTCCGGTATCTTCAATACACGATTCTTCACCATGATGATGGCTGTTCGTTGCGAGAGGTATCGCAGATACCTTATACATTGGCGTCAACGAACGTTGAGTCCGATGTTCTTGCTCTAAGGAATTCTCTAGTGACCGCCTTTGTTGCTTACTACCGCGTATCGACAGATCGGCAGGGACGCTCAGGGTTGGGCCTTGAAGCGCAGCGGGAAGCGGTGCAGCGCTATGCCAGTAGCGGGCGCCAGATCATCGGCAGTTTCACTGAGGTCGAGAGTGGCAAGGGTGAGGATCGGCCGCAGATCAAGGCGGCCATCGATGCGTGCCGAGAAACGGGAGCGACGCTGCTTATCGCGAAGCTGGACCGGCTCTCGCGTGACGTGCACTTCATCAGCGGCCTTATGAAGTCTGACGTGAAGTTCGTGGCGGTGGACATGCCCGATGCCGATCCCTTCAGGCTGCACCTCGAGGCGGTGATTGCAGAGGAAGAGCGGCGGCGGATCAGCGCGAGGACGAAGGCGGCGCTGCGGGCTGCCAGGGCTCGGGGCGCAAAGCTCGGCGGCTTCCGGGGGCACGTGCCGTCGAAGGAAGCGAGCGCGCGGGGCAAGGAGCGGCAGGCACAGATCGCTCGGCAACGTGCAGCTTCTGTCCTACCAGTTATCCGTGAGTTGCAGGAAGCCGGCGTGTCGGGGCCGAGTGCTTTGGCAAGGGCACTGACGGCGCGAGGTGTTCCGACGCCGCGGGGTGCGGGGCAGTGGCAGCCTGTTCAGGTGAACCGTGTACTTTCCCGCAGCCGAAACTAAGAGAGAGAGTATGAGTTGGTTAGTGCGAGGGCTGATCGGGCAAGCCCAAGCCTAGATCATGCGAAAACCTCTGTACGGGCTTCTGTGGGGCTCCTAGAGCCATCTGCGGAGTGTGGGCTGGGAGGCTGGCGGGTGTCGATGGGAATTAATTGTTGCCCAAGTGGCGCGGGGCCGATCAGTCCCTAGTGTTACCTAGGTCTAAGCCTCTTCTCTCCTCTTATCTCATCCCTCTTATCCCCCTAGCGTAGGCCCTGTCTCAGGACCTTCAATATATAGGGGAATAGAGGAGAGTAGGATTCGCCTCAGGCTCACTGTGTAGAACGGAGCCCTGCGCTCTATCATCAGTCTTGGCCTTCCTGGTCACTTCGCGCCAAGGTGCCTGAGCCAACTCACGCGGCTTTTCCAACCGCCGGTCCCGGAGCACGGAGAGCAACACCACTGGTCTCCTCCGCAGAACTAGGGACGGAAATGATCATCGCGCCTCGTGGCATATTTCGTCCTCATGTTGGCCATTCTGCTGGTTGATTGCCCCGACGATCTGCGTTGAGTGTCGCATAGAGCATATGATGCTCCTGCGTTGATTCGGAATTGATTCCGTCGCTGAACGAGGGAGCCGGCCGTGACTGACGACGTGCGGGGAATCGTGGTTTCGACGCCTGTTGTTGCCGAACGACGACGCGTGGTGATCGAAGGCAGCCCACTAGACGCGCAAGAGCTTCGCTATTGGCTTCTCTTCTGGGACAAGCTCAACTTCCCGCTGATCGACGCACTCTCGATACACCCCGGCGATGACGGTGAATTCCTGGAGTCGGCAGGTATTCTTGAGCGCCACCGCGTAAACGGCGCTAGAATTCTGATGACCAACGATCCCGAAGTGGATGCGCCTGATGATCAGTTTCAACACCACTTCCTCCGCGCTTTCCGTGAGCTTGATGCAGAGGCGCCCGGCACATGGAGTCTCGCCACGGGGGAGCGCTCGATCACGCTCGATGAAGATGAGCTTGAGGGTGGGCGCGGCGTGCTTGTCCGACTGCATCGTGCCCTGCCAGTTCCCAACCATGATATGCCCCTGGACGATATCCTGACGTTCAAGCACAAGCGGCGCGACGAATTGCTGAACCTGCGGGTGCACCTGGAGCGTCTCTATCAGCGGATAATGGAAGCTCCTGACGAGCCCATCGCAGTTAAAACGGAGCTGACGGCTCTGGACATCGCCCTGGCTGATTTTCTGAAGTCAACACGGGGTGGTGCGGTCAAAATATGGCGGCCGACAAACATCAGCGCTCAGCTCTCGATTCGGCAAGGGCTCAACGCCGCAGTCGCGGCATCCGTATCTGGGCTCCCGCTTCTCCAATCGCTCATTGTAGGCGCAGCGGCGTCGGTGGACGTTTCGCCTTCGTGGACACTCAAGGACTTCCAGCGGGAGAATGGGGTGCCGTGGCGATATGTGGCTCGGTACTTGGACGAGGTGTTCCCGCCTGAATGAGCAACAGGTGCGTTCCCGTGTATCGTGCTTCAAAGCGCGATCCTCGGCGAGATGCTCAAGGATGCGACGCTATGCTGCTCGATTGTCCACAAGCCCTGCGTTGCGGAGCCAGCGCCTATAGATGTCTGGTGGATCACCTGCGAGTTCAGCATCGGCATCGAAGGCAGTGAACGCCGATGCTTTGAATCGCCCGCGTGTATGGTCGGGGAAGGGCTTGATGGATAGGCATAGCGCCGCACATAGCGTCCAATCCGCAAGCCCTTCTCCCGCGGCCTCGGCGAGGGGGCAGAGACGTGCGATCGTCTCCGCGCCCAGGTAAGCTGCACGGTGCATGTGGCCCTCGGCCTGCTCGATCTCCCGGCGCCATTCGTGCCTTCTCTTGCCGCTCATATATTTGCTCTCGGAGTAGAGCGGACGCTGGGGCGGCGAAAGGCGAATCTGGCGTACGGCTTCGACCCAATGGCCGTGGGCGTGACTGAGCTGCACGAGCTGCTCGAAGAGGTGCCAAGCATCGTCACTTACTGAACCTTGCTTGAAGTGGCTCCAGTCGATCGTTGGAGACCAGTATTCGAGAACATCCATACAGCTCTCCCCCTTGCAACGGTCGAATCCGTACACGTGAGCATAGCATGACCTAAGGGAGCTACGTGCTCGGCCACGAGGCCGTCGCACCTCCGGTGGGGTCAGGGCATCTTCACTGCTCCACGCATACGATATAGTTGGACCCAACCTATAAACAGGAACCTATTTTACTATATTACCTACTTAAATACCCTCTACGACGCAGTCGTTGAATCACTGCCCAAGAAATAATATAGTTCGGGCACATGGCTATTCCGAATGGAAGAAACTCAATGAGCAAAGGCAGCAGCGGAGGACCGGCGCGAGGCCTCAAGGGCCGGCATCCGGGATGGTTGATGCCGAGCGCGGCAGGTTTCGTTGTGGTACCGGGCGGCCGAGAAATTGTTCGCAGGATCTATGAGCTGAGCTTGCAAGGGTTCGGTGCTCAGGCGATTGCCGATCGGCTTAACGCCGAGAACAAGAAGAGCTTCGCCAAAGATCCCGGGTCGTGGACCCGGGTCTACGTTGAGAAGATCCTCCGGAGCCGGACAGTTCTCGGCGAGCGCGTGGCGCCCAACGGGCGGATCATTGCTGGCTACTACCCGACCATCATCGAGAGCGAGCTTTTCAAAGCAGTTGAGAAGCGCCGCCGTAGGGGAGTGAAGGAGGGGGGGGCGCTGCCGCGCGGGAGGCACTCAGGGAAAGCCCCGCAAAACATTGTTGCTGGTGTGGCGCGGTGCAGTTCATGCGGTGGTGTGATGACACAGGTTCCATCCGCTGCTCCCGGGCTCGGATACCTCATGTGCTCAAAAGCGCGGCGAGGACAGCGGTGCGAGAACAAGAAGGCGGTCCGGATAGGTGACGTAGAAGCTGCGCTGTTTGCTGCACAGGACACTCTCAAGGCTGCTGCGGGCTTCGAGCGTGACGAGGACCAATCGGCGGAGCGTCAGGCTTTGCATGACGAGATGGGGCGAGCGCTTCAGGAACTAGACGATGTGCGCGAAGAGTTTGAGCGGCGCGAGAGGGAGCTTCACCAGAAACTCGCTGAGATCGGCGGTCGGCTTGCCGACACGGAGCGTGAGACACTCGGACCGGCTCGGACGATGCGCCTCTGCACATCTCTTGATCGTCTTCGGGCACACAGACACGGGAGCCGTCGCCCCATGAAATCTAAGTCGGCGCGGCCAGTCGGTGGCGTCGCCGTTAGGCGGCGGGGTGACCTAACGGAGGCGGAGTTCCCGCCGGGATACAAATTGCGGAAGCAAGATATGGCAATTCAGGGTGAGGGTGAGGACCCGGATGCTATCGCAAGAGTGAATGCGACGCTGCGGGAAACGGTGGAGAGCGTGATCGTTGATTCAGTTCGGGGGGAGCTTCGGGTGCATTGGCAGCATGATCCTGAGGCTAAACCGTTGGTGCTGCCGTTCCCCTCCCGAAAGGATAAGTAGATGAATCCGAACAGCATGGCGGAAGCCCAGGCCGAGTACTCAACACTGAGGAACGATGAGACCAAAAAGCGAGCGCAGCTTACACGAAAGCACCACTTCATCGTCACAGATGACGGGGCTCATCATT
>ERZ869909.1122-NODE-1122-length-23227-cov-10.676631_pt1 | contig 23227 bp, 17 predicted proteins | sample MGYA00520892_ERZ869909 | MGnify/ENA primary metagenome ERZ869909 (study PRJEB32215, sample SAMEA104723947) | bioreactor metagenome | biome: bioreactor; feature: anaerobic bioreactor; material: water | place: China | collected 2015-03-12 ... | reverse complement strand
TCAGCACCAGGCCACCGATGTCGTCCTCGCCCGGATGACCCGCGCACTCGAATCCGTCGATGCTGATGATGTCCACGCCGTTGCGCTCCGCAGACAAGGCATGGCGAATCGATGTGCACTTATGAACGACTTTGATCCCGTTGGCCTCGAAGCGCTCGATGAAATCACGCGGGCTGTTTCCCGCGGTTTCGACGACACGTACGCCTTTCTCGATGATCGCGCCGACATACTCCGCGTACGGAGGGGCCTTGACCGCCGGCAGAATGGTCAGGTTGACGCCGAAAGGTTGATCGGTAAGCGCGCGCGTCCTGTCTATCTCGCGCCGCAGAACATCCGGTGTCGGTTGCGTCAGGGCGGTGATCATGCCCATGCCCCCGGCATTGGAAACCGCCGCAACCAGCTCTGCGCGCCCCACCCACTGCATGCCGCCCTGGATGATGGGGTAACGACAACCCAGCAGTTCAGTGACCCGTGTCTTCATCTCGATATTCCTTTGTGGAAACCGGCTGCGGCGCGAACTTGCCGACGCACGCTGCGGTCGGTTATGCCACTGGCAATACGTCCGTCGCTCAGCTCGCCGCCTTGATCATGTTGCGTGCAATGACGAGCTGCTGGATTAGTGTCGTGCCTTCGCAGATACGGAACAGCCGCACGTCGCGATAAGAGCGGCCGATGCCGCACTCTGCCTACCTGCGCTCCTTCTGCAAACACCGGCCGCATCACACTCACAAGGGTACCCCTCCCGACTCAAGACATCGCATGCACACCGCTCTGCGTCCTGACGGAACTTTGCCGCGCGAGCAAGTGGGGCGTTCAGCGATAGACCAGCACCGGAATCTTGCTGTGCGTCAGGACCTTCTGGGTTTCACTCCCCAGGAGCAGGCCGGTGATGCCACGACGGCCGTGCGAGGCCATGAAAATGATGTCGCAGCCCTGCGCTTCAGCCGCGCCGATGATCGCGACGTAGGGGGTTTCACTCACCAGTGTGCGGCTTTCTGCAGCGACGCCCGCGGCCGTGGCGACTTCCACCGCCTTGCCCAGGGTTTCGTCTGCACGGGACTGCGCAAGCTTCGCAAAACGCTCGGGTGCGTGCGCATCCATGACCGGCCCGTCGCCGTAGATCTGCATCGGCGGCTCCGGCTGGGCGTAGAAAAAGGTGATGCGCGCACCGGTTTCCCGGGCAAAGTCGATCGCCCGCTCGACCGCGCTATCGGACAACTGCGAACCGTCCGTCGGGACGAGTAGATGTTTAAACATGCTGAGCATTCTCCGGGGAATGACGGGCACACCCACGGTGCGCCGGTCGGTATTCGATTAGCGTGGTATCGCGCCTCGCGGCGCAAGGCATCACATGCCCTGGTAGATCGGTCCTTCGCCGCCCTGTGGCACGACCCAGTTGATGTTCTGGGTCGGATCCTTGATGTCGCAGGTCTTGCAGTGCACGCAGTTTTGGGCGTTGATCTGCAGGCGCGGTTCGCCGCCTTGCCCATCGCGCACGATCTCGTACACCCCGGCCGGACAGTAACGCTGCTCGGGCGCGTCGTATTGCTCGAGGTTGATCCGGATCGCCACCGACGCATCCTTGAGCTGCAGGTGGCAGGGCTGCTCTTCCTCGTGGTTGGTGTTGGACAAGAACACCGAGAACAGCCGGTCGAAAGTCAGCACCCCGTCGGGCTTGGGGTAGTCGATCGGCGTGCACTCGCTCGCCTTCTTCAGCGCCGTGTGGTCCGCGCTGTTGTGCAGCGTCCAGGGCGCCTTGCCGCGCAACAGCATCTGGTCCATGCCGAACAGCAGCGACCCCAGCCACAGCCCCTTCTTCATCAGCGGCTTGAAGTTACGCGCCCGGTGCAGCTCCTCGCACAGCCAGCTCTGGCGGAAGGCCTCCGGGTAGGCGACGAGCTCGTCACGGCTGCGCTCGGCCACCAGTGCCTCGAAGGCGGCCTCCGCCGCGAGCATGCCCGACTTGATCGCGGCATGGATGCCCTTGATGCGCGAGGCGTTCAGGTACCCGGCATCGTCACCGATCAGCGCTCCGCCCGGGAACGTGGTCTTGGGTAACGACTGCAGCCCGCCCGCGGCCAGCGCTCGCGCGCCGTAGGCCAGGCGCTTGCCGCCCTCGAGAAACTTGCGGATCTGCGGATGCGTCTTGTAGCGCTGAAACTCCTCGAATGGCGACAGATACGGGTTCGCGTAGTTGAGCCCGACTACGAAGCCCACCGCCACCAGATTGCCTTCGAGGTGGTACATGAACGAGCCGCCGTAGGTGTCCGTCTCCAGCGGCCAGCCCGCGGTATGCATCACCAGCCCCGGCACATGCTGGGCCGCGGGGATCTCCCACAACTCCTTGATGCCGATACCGTAGGTCTGCGGATCGACGCCGTCGCGCAGGCTGAAGCGCGCCTCGAGTAGCTTGCCCAGATGGCCGCGGCAACCCTCGGCAAACAGCGTGTAGCGCGCATGCAGCTCCATGCCCGGCTGGTGCGCCGGACCTGGGCTGCCGTCGCGGTTGAGCCCCATGTCGCCGGTGGCTACGCCCTTGACCGCACCCGCCTCGTCGTACAGCACCTCGGCCGCGGCAAAGCCCGGATAGACCTCGATGCCCATCGCTTCGGCCTGCTCGCCCAGCCACTTGGCCAGATGCCCCAGGCGCACGATGTAGTTGCCGTGGTTCAGGAAGCAGCCCGGCAACAGCGCATTGGGCACCCGGCGCGCACCGCGCTCGCTCAGGAACACGAAGCGGTCCTCGCTGACCTCGGTGCTCACCGGCGCACCCTTGTCCTTCCAATCGGGAATCAGTTCGTCTAGCGCGCGCGGGTCCATCACCGCCCCGGACAGCGAGTGTGCGCCGATCTCGGCCCCTTTCTCGATCAGGCAGATCGACAATGCCTGCCCCTTCTCGTCGGCCAGTTGCTTCAGCCGGATCGCCGCTGCCAGACCCGCCGGGCCACCGCCGACGACGAGGACGTCGAATTCCATCGATTCACGCATGCTCGGTTTCTCGCGTTGTCGGGCCTCGGACGGCCCGGTTGATTCGGTTCAGTCCAACGCCGACGTCAGCTCCGGCACGACCTGGAACAGGTCGGCCACCAGGCCGTAGTCGGCCACCTGAAAGATCGGTGCCTCTGGATCCTTGTTGATCGCCACGATGATCTTGGAGTCCTTCATCCCCGCCAGGTGCTGGATCGCTCCCGAAATTCCGATCGCGACATACAACTCCGGCGCGACGATCTTGCCGGTTTGCCCCACCTGGTAGTCGTTGGGCACGTAGCCCGCATCGACCGCCGCACGCGAAGCGCCCAGCGCCGCGCCGAGCTTGTCCGCCAGCGGCTCGAGCTGCGCGTGATAGTTCTCGCCGCTGCCCAGTCCCCGACCGCCAGAGACGATGATCCGCGCCCCGGCAAGCTCCGGACGCTCCGACTTCGTCAGCTCCCGGCCGACCAGCGTCGACAGCCCCAGGTCCGCACCCGCTTCGATCGCCTCGACCGCGCCCGCACCGCCGTCGACCACAGGCTCGAACGCAGTCGTGCGCACCGTGATCACCCTGACCGCATCCACGCTGCGTACCGTGGCCAGTGCGTTACCCGCATAAATCGGCCGCACGAAGGTGTCAGCCGACTCCACCGCCACGATGTCGCTGATCTGCGCTACGTCCAGCAACGCCGCCACCCGCGGCATCAGGTTCTTACCGAAGGTCGTCGCCGGCGCCAGCAAATGCGTATACCCCCCCGCCTGCGCTACCACCAGCGCAGCCACGTTCTCCGCGCCTTGTTCGGCGTAGTGGTCCGCATCGGCCACCTTCACCCGCTTGACCCCCGCCAGCTGCGCGCAGGCCTCGGCCGCCGGGCCACAGCCCTGCCCCGCCACCAGCACGTCGATCTCCTCGCCAATGGCCGCCGCCGCCGCCACCGCGATCCGGGTCGCACCCTTCAGACTCTGGTTGTCGTGCTCCGCAATTACAAGAATGCTCATCTCAGATCACCTTTGCCACGTTCTTGAGCTTGTCCAAAAGCTGTGCCACATCGGCCACGCGCTCGCCGGCACTGCGCTTGGGCGGCTCGGACACCTTCACCGTCTTCAGCCGCGGCGCCACCTCCACCTCCAGCGTCTGCGGCGTTACTGTGTCCAACGGCTTCTTCTTCGCCTTCATGATGTTGGGCAGCGTCGCGTAGCGCGGCTCGTTCAGCCGCAAATCGGTCGTTACCACCGCCGGCAGCCGGATCGACAGTGTCTCTAGACCCCCGTCGATTTCGCGCGTCACATTGACCACCCCGTCGCCCAGCGCTACCTTCGATGCGAACGTCGCTTGCGCCCAGCCCATCAGCGCCGCCAACATCTGCCCCGTCTGGTTCGCGTCGTCGTCGATCGCCTGCTTGCCGCAGATCACCACCTGCGGCTGCTCGCGCTCGCACACCGCTTTAAGCAGCTTCGCCACCGCCAGCGGCTGCAACTCCTCCGCACTCTCGACCAGAATCCCGCGGTCGGCACCGATCGCCATCGCCGCACGAAGCGTCTCCTGGCACTGCGACACCCCGCACGACACCGCCACCACCTCGCTCGCCAGCCCCGCTTCTTTCAGTCGAACCGCCTCCTCGACCGCAATCTCGTCGAACGGGTTCATCGACATCTTCACGTTGGCAATATCGACCCCACTGCCGTCGCTCTTCACGCGCACCTTGACGTTGTAGTCGATGACGCGCTTGACAGGGACAAGTATCTTCATGCGTTGCACTCCAGTATGTGTTCGCCGGCGGCTCGGGCCGTCCGGCAGCAAGTGGCGGCCAGGATCACAGCCGGCCCAACCGCCCCATGATCATGTTGACCAACTCGATCAGCCTCGGACGGACCTCATCGAGCAGGAATTGCGGCGCCAGGTTGAAAGCCGGTCCGCCCACGTTGATCGACATCAGCGGCAGACCTTCGCCGGGCTGAAAGGCCATCGCGATCGCGTTGACATCCTTTTGCCATTCGCCGAAAGAACTGCAACACCCTGTCTCGTGGAATTCCTCCATTGATCGTTCTATGCCCGCCTGGATTCGCGGCCACGCCAGCTCGTCGAGCTCGCGTATGCGTTCCATCAATCCTTGGCGTTCGGTATCCGGACACACGGCAAGGTAGGCGCGACCCATTGCGGTGGTACCGATCGGAATGCGCGACCCCACATCCAGGCTGAGCGTCAGTGCCGATTGGCTGCGGCAGTTCTCCACGTAAATCATGCTCAGCTTGTCGCGGATTCCGAGCGAAACCATTCCCTTGGAAAAGTCCGCGAGTTCTTGCATCAGCGGTCGGGCGATTTGGCGCACATCGAGCTTGGACAGAATCGCGCTACCCAGCGCGAGCGTGGCGGTGCCCAACCGGTACTTTCCAGACCCGGGGACCAGGTGCAGGTATCCCAACTTGGTTAGCGTGTAGGTAAGCCGCGCTACGGTCGATCGCGGCAGTTTGCAGGCATCTGCGATTTCCTGGTTGCCCAGCAGTTGGTCACCGCTGCGGAAACTGGACAGCACCTCCAGCCCGCGAGCAAGGGCGGTCACGAAATGCCGATCTTCCTTGGCGTTGCTGCGCGGGTTGTCCAAATCGATATCTTGCGTCCTGTCCATTCGATGAGTCCTTTGTGCCTGTTTTGCCGTGTTCGGAAAATCCCATGCGTGGCGCTCCCGGTTATCGTGGGACCTCGGTGGGCTTGCTGTTCGCGCGGCGCTCTAAGAAACGCTCAAAGCCGGCCTGCACTTCGTAGTTTCGCAAACACTCCCCGAAGTGCAGCGCCTCGTAGGCGAACGCGTGCTGTATAGCCCCCTCGTCGGCATGCCGCAACATTTTCTTTGTGAGCCGGAGCGCGTCGCCCGGCAATCCTGTGAGCTCAAGCGCAAGCGCGTGCGCCTCTTCCCGTACCGCGCCCGCGCTGGCGAGCGAACTTGCGAGACCGCTTGCCAGCGCTTCCGCCGCGTCGAAGGGTCTTGCGCGCAACAGCCAGTCGTTCGCCGTGCGCACACCGACCCGCTTCGGCAGCAGATAGCTGGACGCCCCTTCCGGGCACAAGCCGAGAGCGACGAATGGCAGCCGGAACCGCGCCTGCGGGTCGACCACGACAAAGTCGCAGTGCAGCAGCAGGGTCACGCCCACGCCCTGCGCATTACCCTCCACCGCGGCGACAACCGGCTTGGTCATGGCAGCGAGCTGACGCAGGAAGCGCATGCCCGGGCTGTCCCCGGCGGGACGCGGACGCCGGAAATCGTTCAAATCGCTGCCGGCCGAAAAATGTCCGCCGGCGCCCTGCAACACGATCACGCCCACCGTGTCGTCTCCTTCGGCAGCGGCGAGGGCCTTGGTCAGCGCGTCGTAGGTCTCCCAGTCGAGCGCATTGCGCACCGCCGGGCGGTTGATCGTCAGCGTGGCGACACGATCGCGGTCTTCTACGAGGAGTTTGTCCATATCAGGCAGATTTCCTTCAGCGACCGCCATCGAGGATTGCGGCCATGCGCCGCAGTTCCGCCTTGAGGATCTTGCCACTCGGCGCCGCGGGCAGGTGCGCCACCACGATGCGCGCAGGGATCTTGTATGGCGAGAGGTTCTCGCGCAGATGCGCCTGCAAGGCCGCCATGTCGATCTCGCACTCCTCGACCGCCTCGACGAAGGCGATCACTTCCTCGTTGCTCTCGACATCCCTGCCGACGACCGCAGACTGCATCACCGCGGGGAAGGCGTTCAGCACCTGCTCGACCTCCGCCGGGTACACATTGAAGCCGGAGCGGATGATCAGCTCCTTGGCGCGCCCGACGATAAACACCGCTCCGTCCGGCTCGATCCGCGCCAGGTCGCCGGTGCGCAGCCATCCGCCAGGCAGGAAGGTCGCGGCGGTCTGTTCCGGCGCGCGGTAATAGCCCTTCATGACGTTGGGACCCCGCACGCACAGTTCGCCGACGCCCTCGGCGCCCCCGGCGGCGCCTTCCTCGTCGTAAAGCTTCACCTCAATGCCCGGGATTGGCTGCCCCACCGAACAATCGGTGCGCGGAGGATCCATGCGCGTCTGGCAGATCGACGGCGATGTCTCAGTCATTCCATAGCCGTTGTTGAGGGTGATGCCGAAGACGCGCTCGAAACCCTCCTTGACCGGCGCAGTCAAGGGCGACCCCCCGGCCTGGGCAACCCGCAGGCGTGGCGCCTCGAAACCCTCGGGATTGCGCCCCACCCAGTCGGTCAGCCGTGCATACATGGCCGGCACGCCATGCAGCACTGATACGCCTTGCGTCGCGATCGCGCGCGCCATGTGATCCGGCTGGAAGCGCGACACCAGCAACAGGCGGGCGCCGCTAATCAGGGTTGCCGACAACAACGAGGACAAGCCATAGACATGCGAGAGCGGCAACACGCCATACACCACATCCTCGGGCACCATGTTGCGCATGCGGCGGGTGTTCTCGCCCACGAACATCAGGTTCGCATGGGTCAGCATCACCGCCTTGGCGGCACCAGTGGTGCCGGAGGTGTAGACCAGCGCAGCAACCTGCTCATCGGCCGCTTCGAACAACGGTTCCGGCACCGCGTCTGCGAGCGGGCCCACACTGATCGGCCCGACCAACGGAAACGCCACTGGCTCCGCACCGAAGTGCTGGGCATGCTGACCCGCTTCGAGCGACACGCGATCGAAATAAAGCGCACGTCGCGCGCCGGAATGTTCGATGTAGTTGGCGATCTCGCGTGACGACAGGCGCGCATTCACGGTTGCGGACCAGGCATCCAGCGCGCTGATCGCGAGGATGGAAACACACAAGGCGACACAGTTCTCGGCCACCAGGAGTACGCGGTCGCCCGGTCGGACGCCTAGGCCGGCGAGCACTTGGGCCGCCTCGTTCACCGCACGATCGAGTTCCGTATAGCTCAGCGTGACACTGCCGTCGTCGAGCGCAACCGCATCCGGACGCGCCCGAACCCAAGGAGCGAACATCTGATGGATTCTGCGCGCAGGCGTCGAAGCCGCGGGGGAAAGAGTCATCGCCTAACCTCGTCGTTCAAGAAAATGAGTACCGTCGGGAGTTCGGAAGCCCCCCGATGAGCGCGAATCTTTGCACAGGTTCTCGGCAACATCAATACAAAAATGGACAACGTAGCTGCATAGCGGAATTGTTCGGTGCAGTAGCCGGATGCCCTAGGCCGCCGCGCGGAAGCCGGGCGGGCAACCCCTCGCCGGCGACGGCTGCCGATCGACGCACTCGCGAGAAACCACGGCGCTTCCGCCGGCAATTCCCGAATCGCCTGTGATCGGGCGGGATGAACGCCCGCCGCGTCCGCGACCCGATCACAAAAGGATTGACAAGCCGGTAGTGAGGCGTCTAGATTTCGTCCGGCCAGCAGATGTTATGTCTGCACTGCAGATCTCAGAATTCAAAACGGGCGCTATACTTCAGAGTGCGCCTCACGAGGGAACCGATTCGCCATGACGACAAAACAGTCCGAAACGAGCCGCAGCATCCGCAGCATCGGTATCGTGGGTTGCGGCCAGATGGGCGCAGGCATCGCCCAGATCGCGGCGCAGGCCGGTTATCGCGTGATGCTCCAGGACACCCGTGCCGACGCCGCGCGCAACGCCTGCTCGACGCTCGCGCGTACCTGGGCGCGCCTAGTCGAGAAGGGCAAGCTCACCGCCGACCAGGCCAAGGCGGCCGAGGCGCAGCTCAGCCCGGTAGAGCAACTGGAAGACCTCGCCACGTGCGATGTTGTCATCGAGGCCATCATCGAGAACCTGGAAGTCAAGCGTGCGCTGTTCGCGGATCTCGAGCGCATCATCGCGCCCGGCGCGATTCTCGCGACCAACACCTCGTCGCTTTCGGTGACCGCGATCGCAGCCGGGTTGTCCCGCCCGGAGCGCGTCGCAGGCTTCCACTTCTTCAACCCGGTGCCGCTGATGCGCATCGTCGAGGTCATCGACGGCCTGATGACCACGCCCGAGGTCGGTGACCAGTTGCTGGCCCTTGGCAAGGCATGGGGCCATGTCGCGGTTCGGACGAAGGACACGCCGGGTTTCATCGTCAATCATGCCGGACGAGGATTTGGTACCGAAGGCTTGCGGGTCCTCGCGGAGAATGTCGCTCCCATCGAGGTGATCGACCGCATCTTGCGCGACTGCGCAGGCTTCCGGCTGGGCCCTTTCGAACTGCTTGACCTCACCGGCCTCGATGTATCGACTCCGGTCATGGAGTCGATCTATCACCAGTATTTCGAAGAGCCGCGCTATCGCCCGCAGCCAATCCTCAAGACGATGCAGGCGGCCGGCCTGTTCGGTCGCAAAGTGGGACGCGGCTTTTATGTCTATGGCGACGCCGCACCCGCACCGATGGCCGAGCAGGCCTGGAACGCCTCGCCGGCAACGACCGTATGGATCGACCGCAGGCATCCCGAACTCGCCAGCCGCGCCGCCAGCCTGGCCGAAGCCTGCGGCGCGCAGGTATCCGCTGCGGACCGCCCGGAGACCGATGCACTGATCGTCGTGACACCGCTGGGCGAGGACGTCACCCATCTGATCGCGGCAGCGGGCCTGAACGCCGCGCGCACCGTGGCGATTGACACCTTGTTCGACACCGCCAAGCGTCGCGTCCTGATGGGCAGCCCCGTGCTCGCCCCGGAATGGGCCGCGCGGGCCGGCGCACTGTTCTCGTCCGACGGCGTTCCGGTGGATCTGGTCCGCGACAGCACCGGCATGATCACCCAGCGGGTGGTCGCGCACATCATCAATATCGCCTGCGAGATTGCCCAGCAGAACATCGCATCGCCCGAGGATATCGATCGTGCGGTCACGCTCGGCCTCGGCTATCCGGCCGGTCCGCTCGCATGGGGTGACCGGCTCGGCCCGGCGGTCGTGCTCGCGCTGCTCGACAACCTGGCCCGAATCAACGGCGACCCCCGCTACCGCCCCAGCCCCTGGCTGCGCCGCCGCGCCACGCTGGGACTGTCCCTGCTCACCCAAGAGGTTTGAACATGCTCGACGCCTTTATCTACGACGGTCTTCGGACCCCCTTCGGCCGCCACGCAGGCGCGCTGGCCCCTGTGCGTCCGGACGACCTGGTCGCCGCCGTGATGCGCGAACTAATCGCGCGCAACCCGTGGGACGCCGCCGACATCGAAGACGTCATCCTCGGCAACACCACCCAGGCGGGCGAGGATTCCCGCAACATCGGCCGCTTCGCGCCGCTGCTCGCAGGCTTCCCCGACACCGTGCCGGGCCAGACCGTCAACCGCCTGTGCGCGAGCGGGCTTGCGGCGGTGATCGATGCGGCGCGTGCGATCACCTGCGGCGAAGGCGAGCTCTATGTCGCAGGCGGTGTGGAGAGCATGAGCCGTGCGCCGTTCGTGCTCGGCAAGGCGGAAAGTGCCTACAGCCGCGATGCGCGCATCTACGACACCACGATCGGCGCACGCTTCCCTAACCCGCGCTTCGTCGAACAGTACGGCGGACACTCGATGCCCGAAACCGGCGACAACGTCGCGCACGAGTTCGGCATCACCCGCGATGCGGCGGATGCGTTCGCCCTGGCATCGCAGCAGCGCTACGAAACCAATCGGCAGCAAGGTTTCTACGCCGGCGAGATCTGCCCGGTGTCAGTACCGACCGGACTCAAGGCCCCGCCGACCGTCATCGATACGGACGAGCATCCGCGGGCTGAAACCACGGCCGAATCCCTTGCGCGCCTGAAGCCACTGTTCGAAGGCGGCGTAGTCACCGCCGGCAACGCCTCCGGCATCAACGATGGCGCGGTGGCGCTGATCGTCGGAAATCGTGCCACCGGAGAGCGCGTGGGCAAGGCGCCGATGGCGCGCATTCTTTCGGCTGCAGCCGCAGGCGTCCCGCCCCGCATCATGGGCGTCGGACCCGGCTACGCGATCCCCAAGGCGCTCGAGCGGGCCGGTCTGTCGCTTGCGGATGTCGACATCATCGAGATCAACGAAGCCTTCGCGTCGCAGGTGCTGGGATGCCTGAAGGTGCTCGGCATCGAAGCCACCGATCCGCGGGTCAATCCCAACGGCGGCGCGATCGCGCTCGGGCATCCGCTCGGTGCGTCGGGAGCGCGTCTCGCACTCACCGCGGCACGCGAGCTGCACCGGCGTCAGGCACGCTATGCGGTCGTGAGCCTGTGCGTGGGCGTGGGCCAGGGCCTCGCCATGGTCATCGAAAGCGTCTGATCCTCGCAGCCGGGCGTGCCCGGCCGTGCGGTTTATTGTTGTTCCATCAATAACATTGCTCTCGGAGCAGGAGGAGTCTGAAATGGGTATTCGTCTTAACCACATCCTTGCCGGTGCACTGGCGGCCGCACTGGTGCTTCCGGCCGTTTCCGCTGCCGACGTCACGCTGCCGCGTACGCTGGCCTGGTCGGCCTACGGCACGAACTCGAGCGGCTACGCCCAGGCAGTGGCCATCGGCAACATGCTGCAGAACAAATACGGCACCTCGCTGCGCGTGCTGCCGGGCGACAATGACGTGTCGCGCATGACCCCGCTGCGCACCAATCGCGTGGACATGTGCGCCTGCGGCATCGCCAGCTACTTCGGCTCCGAAGGGGTGATGATGTTCGCCGATCCCGAGTGGGGTCCGCAGCCGGTGCGCGTGATCACGACCTCGATCGCCTCGTTCGGCCTGGCCCTGGCCGTGGCCGGTGATCTGGACGTCAAGACGCCGGCCGATCTCCGGGGCAAGCGCATCGCCTATGTCCGCGGTGACGACGCCCTCAACAAGGGCACCGAGGCCTACCTCGCATTCGGCGGGCTGACCTGGAACGACGTCGAGCGGGTCGACTTCCCGGGCTATGGCCGTTCCTTCGACGGCATCATCGCCGGCCAGGCCGACGCTTCCTTCACGACCACGGTCACGCCTCCGGCCCAGCAGCTCGCGAGCAGCCCGCGCGGCATCGCCTGGCCCGAACTGGACCATAACGACACCGAAGGCTGGAAGCGGCTGACCGACACCGCACCCTACTTCCAGCCGCACAGGATCACCTCCGGCGCGGGCGGCATCAGCGCGGACAACCCCTACTACGGCGCCAGCTATCCCTACCCGATCCTGATCGCGAACGCCGATCTGAGCGAAGACACCGTGTATGGCCTGATCCGGGCGATGAACGACAACTTCGACGACTACAAGGACTCCGCACCCGGCGCGGCCGGCTATTCGCTCGAGAACCAGAACCTGAAGTGGGTCATGCCGTTCCACGAGGGCGTGGTCCGTTACTTCCGCGAAAAGGGCATCTGGACCGAGGACATGCAGGCACACCAGGACGAGCTGATCAAGCGTCAGGAACTGCTCGCCAGCACCTGGGCCACCTACATGGCCAGCAATCCGCCGCGGGACGCGGACGCTTTCCGTGACGGCTGGATGAAGGCGCGCGCCGATGCACTGACCGCCGCCGGCATGAACCCGGTCTTCGAATGATCCGACGCTGACCGGCCATCGACCGGCAACTCACCGGCGCGCCTGCCCGCAATGGCGACAGGCGTGCCGTTTTCTTTCTGAGCGCGTTGCTGCTCATCGCCCTGGAACGACACTGACATGAGTGCTGCCGCCAAGGAAAGGCAAGAGCAGGAGGGCACAGGCACCCGCGAACTGACGAGCGTATTGCGCTTCGTTCCGGGCACCCTCGCCAGCCTGCTGATCCTGCTGACCATCGAGTTCCTGTTCAACCTGCGGGTTTTCGGCGTACCGATGCTGGAAACCCAGTTCTATTACGCGGTCGTCGCGTTGATGCTGCCCCTGGTGTTCCTGCTCTGGCCGGCACACCGGCACGCTTCGCGCACCAGCGTCCCCTGGTACGACCTGTTGCTGGTGGTCGTCACTTTCGCCACCTGCGGGTACTTCGTCTATCGTGCCGAGTCGATTCTCGAGCGCGGCTGGGCTTTCGCAGCGCCGGCCGAAGCAGTGTGGATGAGCTATCTGTTGTGGGCACTCATCATAGAAGCCGCCCGGCGCGCGGGCGGGTGGCCGATCGCGCTGATCGCCGGCCTTTTTTCGCTCTACCCGCTCGTCGCCGACATCATGCCGGGTCCGATCCAGGCCTTCCCCTCCACGCTGGAGCAGGCCGCGATGTACCACACCATGAGCACCGAGAGCGTCATGGGGGTGCCACTACAGGCTTTCGCCGGCCTGGTGATCGGCTTCCTGGTGTTCGGGGTGGCGCTGCAGATGACTGGCGGCGGCCAGTTCTTCATCAACCTGGCCTTCGGAATCCTCGGACACGTCCGTGGAGGCCCGGCCAAGGTCGCGATCTTGTCCAGCGGCCTGATGGGGTCGATGAGCGGCAGCGTGATCACCAACGTGATGACCACCGGTGTGCTGTCGATCCCGGCGATGCGTCGCGTGGGCATGAGCCGTTCGTTCGCGGGCGGCGTCGAGGCCTGTGCCTCCACCGGCGGCGTGCTGATGCCGCCCGTCATGGGCGCCACCGCGTTCGTGATGGCGATGTTCCTGGAAGTGCCCTACGCTGCCGTCGCGCTGGCGGCCATCGTGCCGTCGGTGCTCTACTTCCTGGGGCTGTTCATCCAGATCGACGCCTATGCCGGGCGTTACGACCTCAAGGGCCTGCCCAAGGCCGAATTGCCGTCGATCCGCAAAACCCTGAAGGAAGGCTGGTACTTCATCTTCGTGTTCGCCCTGCTGATCTGGATGATGATCCACATGCAGCGCGAGGCGGTCGCCCCGTTCTACGCGACCGCGCTGCTGCTGGTGATCAACCAGATCCTTCCCTATCACCGCTGGGGCTGGAAGCACGTCGGCAAGATGCTGTCGTCCTCGGGCAAGCTGTTCGCCGAACTCATCGCGATTCTCGCTGGGATCGGCATGCTGGTGGGCGCGCTGTCGATGACCGGACTGTCGGGCACGATCTCCAACGACCTGATCAACCTTGCCGGCGGCAATGCCCTCGCGCTGCTGCTGATGGGTGCCTTCACCTGCTTCCTGCTGGGCATCGGCATGACGGTCACTGCTGCATACATCTTCCTCGCGGTGGCGCTCGCGCCGGCCTTGGTCCAGGGCGCAGGGATGAACGCGATGGCGGTGCACCTGTTCCTGCTGTACTGGGGCATGCTGAGCTTCATCACGCCGCCTGTGGCACTCGGCGCTTTCGCCGCGGCCACGCTCGCAGGATCCAAGCCGATGGAAACCGGGCTACAGGCGATGCGCCTGGGCAGCGTGATCTACTTCATTCCGTTCATGTTCGTGCTGAACCCGGCGCTGATCGGCCAGGGCGAATGGAACGAAGTGGCGGTCGCGGTCGGCCAAGCGCTGCTCGGCGTCACGCTGTTCGCCTCGGCGATGCAGGGCTATCTGGTGTTCGTGGGGAGTCTGTGCGCGCACCGCATCCTGCAGTGGCCGATCCGCACCCTGCTGCTGGTGGCAGGTCTGTGCGTGGCCTTGCCCGGCGGCGGCGCGGTGCCATTCACGCATGGCGAGCTGCTGGTCGCCGGCCTCGCAACCGGACTGCCGGCAATCGTCCTGGCGATAGTCCTCAACCGCCTCAAGGCCAGGCAAACGGCTCCCTGACCAGAGGGCGGTACCGATTCGCCGGGCGCTCGCGCCCGGCGAACTTCCTACGCATCGCTGCCTCGGTCGCCGAACACCAGCTTGAAGGTCCCCATGCCTTTCGCGACCAGCACGTCGTCACGGTCCTTCACCCAGGCTTCGCAGAACACGGTTCGCGCGGTGCGGCTAGTGACCTCGGCCCGGCACTGAACCCAGTCTCTTGCCGGGCGGATGAAGCTGGTGTGAAGGTCCACTGTCAGCACGCCCCTGGAAGCCGGCTCGGACAGGCGCGAGGCGCTGCCCATGGCGACGTCGAGCAGCGTCATGATCAGACCGCCGTGACCGGTGCCCATGCTGTTGGTCATGTGCGGACCGAGCACCACTTCGGAGACCGTCCAGCCCTCGCCACGCGCCACCCCCCGGATGCCGCAATATTCCAGGAACGGAATCCGCAACCCGAAGTAGTCGTGTTCGGATTCATCGTTTCCAGCCAACGGGACGCCCGCCTTGTTCATTCCCGCACCTCCTGTGTCTGCGCGGCGAGATCCGCCTGGTAGAGCGGGCCCCCGAGATAACGTGGATAGCCGAAGCCATGAACCGCGATGACGTCACCGTCGGCTGGCCGGTAGAGTCGCGACCCGGCACGCGCGTCCATCAAGGCTTGGCCGAGCGCGCGATCGGTATCGGCTTCACCTGCGCCCGCGAGCGATCCGCCCACGGTGGGCAGCAGCAAAGCATCGGCACCGGCCGGCGTGCACACGACCATCGCACCGAGGCGCTCGCCCAGGCCGAGTGCGAGCGAAATCAGCTCCGGCGTACCGGCACCAACCTCGAGGCAGGCGATTCGACCATCACGCAGCGCCAGCGCGACCGGCACCTCACCGCCCTGGTCATCGACGAGCGATGCGGAAAGCACCGTGATGGCACGCCCAAGCACAGGGACACTCGCAAGAGGCGTCAGCCTTGCCGCCGGCGTGCCTTCACCGCCGCTTCCGAGGCCGGCCTGCAGGCGCTCGACCAGTGCCTGCGTCCCGTCCGGCACCTCGCCCTCGAGTGCGACCGGGCGCCAGGCTGCCCGCGCCTTGACGCCGGGCACCCGCGCACATTCACGTTCGGCGAAGAAGACATGACGCAAAGCCCGCGATTCCGGCGACGACATCAACGCCACGAAGCGCTTGCGCTCTTCGGCCACCGCTTCGTCGAACGGCAGGCTGGCCGCGAGCGCGACGGCCTCGAGCCCTGCCAGTGGCGCCGGACAACCGGGAAAATCATGCGCCAACGCCTGCGCGAGGCTGGCCTGCCATGCCTGAAGGTCGCCATCTAAATGCACCAGCAGCGTTCGTGTATCCGGACGCCGCGCCGATGCCGCGATGCGGTCGAAGAAAGCGGCAGCGGCCACGGACAGCGGCTGGGACCGAACATCGGCGAGTGCATCGACCAGACCTACCCCGGCCGCCTCGCTTGCGGGCACGTTGTCGCCGCGGGTGACTCGCGCCGCGGCGAATTCCATTCCGGTCAGTCGGGGCAGCAACTGGGTTCCCCAAGCGCCGGGAATCAATCCAAGATTGACCTCCGGCAGGCCAAGGCGGGCCGATGGATCGGCGACGCGATAGTGACAAGCCATTGCGAGCTCCAGTCCACCACCCAGCGCGGCGCCATGGATCGCGGCGATCACTGGCTTGCGGCACGCGAACACCCGTGCCAGTACTTGTCGCAGATCGGGCGCTCGGGTCGAAGCCGGCGTGCTGAACTCGCGGACATCCGCACCGGCGCAGAACAACCGACCCGCACCGATCATCACCACGCCCGCGATGCCGTCGTCGCTTTCGGCCGCGTCCAAGGCCTGCACGATGCGCTCTCGCAGCGCATGACCAAGCCCATTGACCGGCGGGTTGTCGAGCGTGATCAGCATCAGCTTGGCCCCCTCGGGGCTGGTAAGGCGGGTAGCTTCCATGTATTTCTCCGTGATGGTTTGCCTGCGGCTGTGCGCAAAACCCTTCCCAGCACCGCCGTACGAGTCCGAAGCATACCGCAAACCGTCTGCTAAGCAGACACGTCGTCTGCAATCCAAACCGGATTGGGAACTGCGTCGCATGCCGGGGACTCCGTCAACCAGCGCACGCTGATTGGTAATAGCGCGACACAAGTGTTGCCATTACAGCGCGATTTCCGGTTGCAACAATGAGGATGATCAATTATTCTTCGTCTGCATTCCAATCCTTATGTCTGCACTGCAGTCCTTAGCAACGAACATTGTTGCTCTGCCATCCTGAGAGGCCCGCATGGATCTGAATTTCACCACCGAAGACCAAGCCTTCCGCGAGGAAGTACGGTCTTTTCTGCGCGATCACCTGCCGTCCGAAGTTCGCCACAAGGTCTTGAACGGCCTTCCCCTCGAGCGCGACGATTACCTGGCGTGGCAGCATGCGCTGCATGCGCGCGGCTGGGGGGGGCCATCGTGGCCGGCGGAATTCGGCGGCACCGGCTGGACGGCGGTCGAACAATACATTTTCGACGAAGCCTGCGCGGAAGCCGGCGCACCGCGCCTGGTTCCCTTCGGGCTCAAGATGGTCGCACCGGTGATCATGGCCTTCGGCAACAAGACGCAGCAGGAGCGCTTCCTGCCGCCCATCCTCGCCGGAACCGAGTGGTGGTGCCAGGGCTACTCGGAGCCCGGTGCCGGCTCCGATCTCGCTTCGGTCAAGACGCGGGCGGTGCGCGATGGCGATCACTACGTGGTCAACGGCCAGAAGACCTGGACCACGCTCGGCCAGTACGCCGACTGGATCTTCTGCCTGGTGCGCACCGATGCGGACGCCAAACCCCAGCGCGGCATCTCCTTCCTGCTGATCGACATGAAGTCGCCCGGCATCACGGTGCGCCCCATCATCACGATGGACGGCTCACACGAAGTAAACGAAGTCTGGCTAGAGGATGTGCGCGTCCCCGTCGAGAACCTCATCGGCGAAGAGAACCGGGGATGGACCTACGCCAAGTTCCTGCTCGGCCACGAACGAACGAATATCGCCGGCATTGGTACCGCCAAGCGCGAACTCGCCCGGCTCAAGCGGATCGCCGCGAGCGAAACCCGCCACGGCCTTCCCCTGCTGGAGGATCCGTTGTTCTCCGCGGAGGTCGCCCGGGTGGAGATCGAACTGATGGCGCTGGAAATCACCAACCTGCGCGTGCTGTCGGCCGAAGCCGAGAACAAGGCCCCGGGGCCGGAAGCGTCCATCCTCAAGATCAAGGGCAGCGAGATCCAGCAACGCCTGCTCGAACTGATGACCGAGGCGATCGGGCCGCACGCGCTGCCCTTCGACCGTGACGCGATGACCGCCGGCTACCAGGGCGACTATCCGCTCGACGCATACGCGCGCACGCCGACCTGGCAGTACCTCAACCTGCGCAAGCTCACGATCTACGGCGGGTCCAACGAGATCCAGCGCAACATCATTTCCCAGATGATTCTGGGTCTGTAAGGGGCAGATCGATGGATTTCTCTTTCACCGAAGAACAGAACATGCTCGTGGACACGGCCGAGCGCTTCGTATCCAAGGAGTACGGATTCGAGACCCGCAACCGCATCATCGCCAGCGAAACCGGCATGAGCGAGACCGTCTGGCAAGGACTCGCGGACCTCGGTCTGCTCGCGCTGCTCGTGCCCGAGGAAGATGGCGGCCTGAACGCCGGTCCGGTCGAGACCATGCTGGTGATGTCCGCCCTCGGCAAGGGCCTGCTGGTCGAGCCTTATCTTGCCAGCGCCGTGATGTCGACCCGGGCGATCGCGACGCTCGCCAGCCCCGACCAACGCGGAGAGTGGCTGGAGCGGATGCTCGGCGGCGAGTTGATCGTCGCCTTCGCGCACGACGAGCTTGGCACGCGTCATGAACCCCTGGCGATCGAGACCCGCGCCACACGCATCGGCGCGGGCTACCTGCTGGACGGGCGCAAGTCAGTGATCCGCCACGCCTCGCAGGCCGGAATGCTACTGGTCAGCGCCCTGGTCGAGGACGGCGTCGCGCTGTTCGCGCTCGACCGCGACACACCGGGCGTACGCCTGGCCGGCTATCCATCGGTCGACGGTGCCCGCGCCGCGGACGTGTTCCTGGAACAGGTCTATCTGCCGGAATCCCGCCGCCTTGGCCAGGGCGACGCCAGTGACGCACTGCTCGCGGTCCTGGACACGGGCCTCGCCGCGTTGTGCGGCGAAGCCTTGGGCGTGCTGCAGCGCAGCCTGGACACCACGATCGAGTATGCCCGCACCCGCAAGCAGTTCGGCGTGCCGATCGGCAAGTTCCAGGCGCTCCAGCATCGCATGGCCGACATGCTGATACATGTCGAGCAAGCCCGCTCGATGACTTATCTCGCGGCGGTCCGGGCACTGGATGGCGACGCGGCCCGGCGCGCCACCGCCTTGTCCGCGGCCAAGGTCATCGTCGGCGAGGCCTGCCGCTTCGTCGGACAGCAGGCGGTGCAGATTCACGGCGGCATGGGCGTCACCGACGAGCTCGATATCTCGCATTGCTTCAAGCGGTTGTTCGCGATCGAGAAGACCTTCGGTTCGACGCTCGATCACCTGGACCACTACCGCAGGACACTTGCCGCCTGACGCGCCGAAAAGTTACATTCCCTCCCTCTTGTCGCCCCGTTCGCGGGGCGTCTTTTTTAGTCGTTGCGAGATCCCAAATGCCGAAGATCCTGTTTGTCGCTGCCGACCCGCGGCCCGAACGCTGGACCAACGAGATCGAACGCGAGCACCCCGAGGCCGAAGTGATCGTCTGGAAGGACGACGGCCAGGTCCACGATGCCGAGTATGCCGTGGTGTGGCGCCCGCCCGCGAACCTGTTCGCGCGCGAACGCCGGCTCAAGGCCTTGTTCAACCTCGGTGCCGGCGTCGACGGCCTGCTCGGCCTGGAGGCATTGCCGGCCGGCGTGCCGATCATCCGCCTCGAAGATGCCGGAATGTCGGTACAGATGGCCGAGTTCGTCATCCACCAGGTCGTCGAGCGCACCCGCGACATGGCGGTTTATCGTGAGCAGCAGCGCGAGGGGCTGTGGCGGATCCATCGCCCCATCGAACGATCGAAATGGCCGGTCGGGGTGCTCGGGCTGGGTCATATCGGCGCACGCGTGGCACGATCGCTCGCCGCGCTGGATTACCCTGTCGCCGGTTGGGTGCGCAGCGAACGCGAGTTGGGCGGCATCGAGGTCTTCAGCGGCAAGGCGGGACTGCAGGCGATGCTCGCCCGCACCCGCATCGTCGTGAATACGCTCCCGCTAACCGACGAAACCCGCGACATCATGGATCATGCGTTCTTCTCGGCGCTGCTTCCCGGGGCGGTGCTCATCAACGTCGGCCGCGGTGAACATCTCGTGGAAGAAGACTTGCTGCGGGCGATCGTCGACGAGCATGTCGCCGCAGCCACGCTGGATGTATTTCGCGAGGAACCGCTGCCGGCCGAACACGCATTCTGGCGCACCCCGCAGATCACGATCACCCCTCACGTCTCGGCGCGCACCTTGCGCGAGGCGACCATCGCGCAGATCGTCGCGAAGATCCGGAACATGGAGGCCGGCGCTGCGGTGTCGGGAGCGGTCGACCCGGCCCGGGGCTACTGAACGCTGCCAGCCATGCCCCCTGCCTCCTGGCTGTTGCCGCTGGTCATGGTACTCACGCTGGGCTATCAGCTCAGCGGCACGCTCGCGCTCGCGCTCGCCAGCCATGTCGCCCTGATCGCCTATGTCGCGCTCGAATGGCCACGCCTGACCCGGCTACCGCGGGTACTGGTCACGATAGCGACCGTGATGATCCTGACCCTGCCCTGGTTCAGCGGCGATCCGCTGCAAGCCCTGCTCGAAGCCTTCAACCGTGCCGCGTGGTTCGGCACCTTCCTCGCCGCGCTGTCGTTTCTGCGCGAAGCCGCGGCCACTTCGCCGCTGGTCCGCCAGTGTGGCGAGGTGGTCATCGCACAGCCGCCCGCCAAGCGCTACGCCACGCTCAGCGGCGGGGCGTTCCTGATCGGCGTGTTGCTCAACATGGCGGTGCTGAATCTGCTCGGCACCATGGTCCAGCGCGCCAACACGCTGGCGGCTGCCGCTGGCCACCGGATCGTGCAGGAAGTCCGTGCCCGCAGGATGTTCAGCGCGATGATCCGCGGATTCGGCACCGCGCCGCTCGGCTCGCCGCTGTCGATCACGCTGGCGATGATCCTGTCGATGGTGCCGGCGGTGGATTGGCGCAGCGTGCTTCCGCTCGGCTTGCTGACCATGTTGCTGCTGCTCGCGTTCGGCTGGCTGTGGGATCAGCGCGAAGCGCCGCGCCATCTGGCCTCCCTGGTCGCGAAGCCAGTGTCTCCACCGCGGGGCTGGGTGCCGATCACGCGCTTCTTCGCATTGGCGTTAGCGGTATTCCTCGCTGCCGCGGCCCTCGACGAGTTCGCCGCGATTCCATTGCCGATCTCCATCCTGCTGACGGCCCCGGCCGCCGCGTTCGTCTGGATGATCAGCCAGCGCATGCGCCGGGGCTTGTTGCGCGCCGCGGGGCTTTCGGCGGCCCGTCTGCGGCGGCGCGCGCCCGACCAGTTCGGCAGCATGCGCACCGAAGTCTGCGTGCTCGCGGCCGCGGGGCTGATGGGGACGCTGATCGCGGCCGCCATCCCGAGCGAGACTTTCGCCGAACTGCTCCAGATGCTCGGCCTGGACGGCTTGCCGGTGGCGCTGCTGGTGCTGCTGTTGATGGCGGTCCTGCCGCAGTTCGGTCTGAACCCGGTGCTGGTGGGGACCATCATCCTGTCCTCGATGTCCCAGCCGGAGCTATTCGGCCTGTCGCCCACGCTGCTGGCGCTGGCCACCATGAGCGGCTGGACCATGGCGATCAGTTCGTCGCCGGTGACTACCTCCATCCTGATCGCCGGACGCATGGCGGGCGTGAGTCCGCAAGTGGCAGGTTGGTCGTGGAATGGACGCTACGTGATCGCCGCCACCGGCCTGCTGTGCGGGTGGCTGCTGGTGCTCGACCGCATCGTAGGCTGACACGCATGAGTGCCGGACAAGCCGTGCAACGCTGCAGTTTGTCGATCCGGCCGGCCCGCCATAGGATCCCGATTCCACGGCAACGCGGGCCGCTACTGCGACCTGCTCCAGACCGGAACCGCCTTGCGGCCGATGATTTCACGGATGTTTTTTTCCGAAGCACGCGACTCCGCTCCTCAAACTCATTCTATTGGTCAGGAGCAACCACTCACTGTGCTTCCAACGCCGGCGATCGGCTGACATGGCCTGTACTTCATCGCACTTCTGTCCGTCCTGGCGATGGCGCTCGTTGCGATCCCGTGGCGCCTTGCCTCTCGACGTCAGAGCCTGCCGTGCCTAGTCTGGGTGCCTTGGCTTGTGGAGCTGGATAACCCATTCACGAAATCCATCCGTGCCAAGTTCATCGTCGAGACGCTTGGGCTTTCACCTGGAGTGGTCGTCGTGGATGCGGGTTGATCCCGGGCGCCTGACCGTGCCATTTGCCCAAAAGCGTTGGCCGGGACCGTCTTGTTGTCGCACTCGATGTTCAGCCTGGCATGCTCGCCAGGGTAAGGAGCAAGACAGAGGCGGCCCATCTGACCAATGTCCATTTTCTCGAAGCAGGGCTCGACGACGGAAAGCTCCCAGCCAATCGCTTTGATCGCGCGGTCCTGGTAACCGTTCTGGGAGGTTCCCAACCGCGCCGATGCCCTGCTCCAATTGTTCAATGCCCTGAAACCTGGCGGCGTTCTAGCGATCGTCGACGTGACTTTGACCCGCATGTTCAGACTCGCCGCACCGTCACCAACCTGGCGACCTCTTCTGGTTTCTGGAAGCATGCGCTCTTCGGTCAAAGTCTTGCGTACGTCATGCACTTTGAGAAGCCGAATCAACCGGGTTTGGCGCATGAGCTCCTGGAGGTGACGCCTTGGTACGGGCGGCAACTACGTAGGATGTTGACGCCATGATCAATATCTGGCTTCAGAGCCCATGCCCACGAAGCAGTTGGTGTCTAAAATGCTCGAAAACCACTCGAATGGGACGGCGTCGGCATGGAGACAAACACCACTGAGGACCGCGAAGAATTGATCGCAAGGCTGAATTTGCAGCGCAAGGCGGCGATCACCATGGGGGGCGCGGTAGACCACGCGGGCCATGTGAAGGTGCAGCCCATGGCGGATTTCGATTTGAACCGCACCATCTTCAAGGGCTTGGAAGGCATTGCCCGCAAGGTAATGCACGAGAGGCTGGCCAGGGCGTTGGTCTGGGACCGCGCGGTCGCGGCCGACATCGAGGCGGCCTACGTTGCTCTGGAGACCACCCACCCCGCGCCGAAGATCGACGAGAGGCTTGTCCGGTTCATGAAGGAGGAGTGCGACTTCAGCATGGAGCACGCGGACGGCTCCTTCCTCGAACACTTGGTGTTCTGCCATGATTACGCTGCCCGCCACTATCCGGGGCATTCGCCGAACGTGGCCCTGCTGCATTCGATTCTCGGAACTGCGACCAACACCTTCGCAATGGAGGCGGACAAGCTGCCCAAGTTGAAGGCTTTGCTGACCGAGTTCGAGGCGATCCAGGTGGAGGCCTTTCCCTCGGTTCTCCGGCTGTTCTACACCGGACTGCTCGATGAGCTTGAACAGAACCTCCACCGCCTCGACAAGCTCAAGGCCCTGCAGTGCCATCGGGTGATTGACAACGAGCCGCTGCGAATCGACG
>ERZ869909.1121-NODE-1121-length-23252-cov-4.254930_pt1 | contig 23252 bp, 19 predicted proteins | sample MGYA00520892_ERZ869909 | MGnify/ENA primary metagenome ERZ869909 (study PRJEB32215, sample SAMEA104723947) | bioreactor metagenome | biome: bioreactor; feature: anaerobic bioreactor; material: water | place: China | collected 2015-03-12 ... | reverse complement strand
GGCGGATCAATTGATCCGCCTGTTTAATAGTGAGTTTCAGCAAAGCGAGCAAACCGTCCTTGTTGACGGTCAGCGCGCTGGCTTTGCTGAACCCATTTATCTGCCTGCAAGCCACTCACGACACGGTAACTATCCGTATCATCGGATCATCTTTGCACATGGATTTGCCCGCTCAGCATTGCACGAAATTGCCCATTGGTGCGTCGCCGGTAAGGTTCGCCGTCAACTGCTCGATTTTGGTTACTGGTATGCGCCTGACGGCCGTAGTTCGGAGCAACAGGCTGCCTTTGAAGCCGTCGAAATTACGCCGCAAGCAGTGGAATGGTTGCTTAGTCTTGCGGCTGGCATCAACTTTGAAATCAGCGTTGATAATCTTGCCGGCGATGAGCCACCCAATCGATTACAGTTTGCTGAGCAAGTTGTGGCAAGAGCTATATTGCGCAGCGAACAGGGTTGGCCGCCGCGAGCGTGGCGCTTTGCTCAGCGTTTAGCGGTATATTATCGCCAGCCATTGCCGGATACCGCATTGTTTAAATTAGCTGGCGCGGCTATGATCCGCCGCGAATTATCTCGGTTACAGGAGTTATCATGACCACCACTGTTTATACCTTAGCGCTCGTCATTAACCCGTATGCAGGGATTGGTGGTGCAGTTGCGTTAAAAGGCAGTGATGGAGCTGAAACCCGTCAACAAGCCTTAGCACGCGGCGCCGTTCCGAAAGCGAATCAACGCGTCGCTGAAGCCTTAACGCTGCTGCAGCCCTATCGAGAGCAAGTTCGCTTTGTGACTGCGAGCGGTGCGATGGGGGCCGACTTGCTGACCGCCTTAGGATTTGAACACGAGGTTCTGTATCGTGCGCCGCATAGCCAAACCGAAGCAGACGATACGGAGCGTGCGGTACAATCGTTACTGACTGCACAACCGGATTTATTGATCTTTGCGGGTGGTGACGGCACCGCTAGGGACGTATACCGCGCCTTGAATAGCCCAGCTGGGCAACCAGATTTGCCTGTTTTAGGAATTCCTGCCGGGGTTAAAATTCATTCTGGCGTGTATGCAATTACGCCGGTCGCTGCCGGTAAAGTCCTCGAACAATTAGTGACCGGTCAGCTGACGACGTTACGGGCAGCAGATGTCATGGACATTGACGAAACTGCTTTTCGGGCCGGTACGGTTCGAGCTCGGCGGTATGGTGAAATGCAAGTCCCTGGGGAGCTTGAGTATTTACAAGCGGTAAAAATTGGTGGCAAAGAGTCAGATGAACTAGTTCTTGCGGATATCGCCGCAGACGTGATTGAAAGCATGGAAGACGATGCTTGGTATATTATGGGCTCGGGTTCGACTGTAGAGTTTATTATGCAGGAGCTAGGGCTTCCGAACACGCTACTAGGTGTCGATTTAATTCGCAATCAGTCGGTGGTGGCGAGTGATGTCACTGGTGCAGAATTGGAGCAATGGGTTGCCCAAGCACAAGCGCAAGAACAACCTGTCTATCTGGTGTTGACTCTAATTGGCGGTCAAGGTCATGTGTTTGGTCGTGGTAACCAACAGCTGACACCTGCGGTTATTCGTGCGGTTGGCCGTGAGCGATTTGTCGTTGTGGCGAGTAAAAGTAAACTCCAACAACTGAACGGACGACCGTTACGAGTGGACACCGGTGATGCCAAACTTGATCAAGAGTTAAGTGGTTTTATTCCAGTCGTGACGGGTTATCACGACCGGACATTAATGGCGATAACGGCAATTTAATCGTTGCGGTTATTTGCCTGTGAGGGTTAAAACTGACTCACCGGTAAATGGACAACGATGCCGTCAAGCTCTTCGGTCATTTCAATCTGACAACTCAGGCGGCTGTTGTCCTGCGGATCGCGGGCGACGTCTAACATGCTCTCCTCAATGTCACCAACCGCTGGTAGCTTGTCGAACCATTCCGGGGCAACGTAAACGTGGCAGGTAGCACAGGACATGACGCCGCCACACTCACCAATAATGCCATCGATACCTTGGTCAGTCGCGGCTTCCATAAGGTTCTGACCGATTTCAACCTCTATCTCGTATTGACCACCTTTACTATCGATAATTATTGCGGTTGGCATATTATTTTTTTCCTATTTGTTTCCAATCAAAAATTAGCACTGGCTTAGTGTTATACTCAGTTGCAATCAAGAATTGAATGCTAGCATAAAAGGAGCACGCATGGGATTGCACGATCATCAGGAATACTTTGTTTCATGGGAAGAGTTGCACCGTGCGACTCGCGAATTAGCGCGTCGACAGTTACCGGCTGAGCAGTGGCGGGGCATCATCGCAGTCAGTCGCGGTGGTTTAGTTCCTGCAGCAATCATTGCCCGTGAACTCAACATTCGCCTCGTCGAAAGTGCTTGTGTGCGCAGTTACGCCCATCAAGAACAATCGGCAGAGCCTGAACTCTTGAATGAATTAACTGCGACCAAAGACGGCGAAGGCTTTTTGGTGATTGATGATCTGGTGGATACCGGCAACACCTTGCGCTTTTTACGCAAACGCTTACCGAAGGCTAAGTTCATTACTGTTTATGCTAAGCCAGAAGGTATGCCATTAGTTGACGAGTACGAAGGCGAAGTAGAGCAAGCAACGTGGATTCATTTTCCTTGGGACATGCATTTGCATTATGTCGACCCGCTCGCTGGTGAAGACCGCTAACTGGCAGAACTCTAGTTCTAGAAGCATGAAGTGAAACATAAAAAAGCGAGCCGAGAGGTGTTCTCTGGCTCGCTTTTTGTTTTCAGATAAGACTTACTCGATTTTCGATTCTATCTAAGCAAGATTCCGCACAAAAGAGACAACGTCGGCAATCGCCAATTTATCTTTTTCACCAGTGCGGCGGTTTTTATATTCAACCGCTTGCTCGTCAAGGTTCCGCTCGCCGATCACGATGGTATGCGGAATACCAATGAGTTCCATGTCAGCAAACATCACACCTGGACGTTCCTTGCGATCGTCAAAGAGGACTTCAATGCCTGCTGCTTTCAAGTCAGCGTACAGTTTTTCAGTGACTTCTTGTACGCGGGCAGACTTATGCATATTCATTGGCAGCAATACGACTTGATACGGTGCCATCGCAGCTGGCCAGATAATGCCGTTGTCGTCGTGGTTTTGTTCGATGGCTGCAGCGACAATGCGTGAAACACCAATACCATAACAACCCATGATAAGAGTCTGATGTTTGCCTTCTTCATTCAAAACGCCGACTTTCATGGCGTCACTATATTTGGTACCGAGTTGGAAGATATGACCGACTTCAATACCGCGAGCAATGCTCAGTGTTCCGTTACCGTCTGGGCTAGCGTCACCGGCTTTGACATTACGAATGTCAGCGATTTCGGTGTAATTCGCATCGCGGTTCCAGTTGATATTGAAGAAATGGAAACCGTCTTCGTTAGCGCCTGCGGCAAAGTCACTCATGACGGCAACGCTACGATCAACAATACATGGCATTGTCAAACCCACCGGACCGAGCGAACCTGGACCAGCGCCAATGGCAGCTCGGATTTCTTCGTCACTGGCAAACACTAACGGTGATGCAACTGCCGGGTGTTTTGCTGCCTTGATTTCGTTTAATTCATGGTCACCACGGACAAGTAAGGCCACCAATTTTGGTGCATTGGCTTCTTCGCTCGGTGCCGCGTGGACAATCAGTGTTTTGACTGTTTTCTCAATGACGACGTCAAATTGCTCGACCAATGCTTTAATTGTTTTCGCATCAGGGGTGGCAAGTTTGGTCATTTCTGCGGTCGCTGCGGCCGGCGCTTGAGCTGGCGCAACGGCTTCGGCTAACTCAACGTTCGCTGCGTAGTCTGAGCTATCAGAGAAGGCGATATCGTCTTCGCCAGAGCCTGCAAGCACGTGAAACTCGTGGGACATGCTGCCGCCAATTGAACCGGTGTCAGCTATGACTGGACGAAAATCCAGACCCAAACGGGTAAAAATATTGCAGTAGGCGGTGTACATCGCTTGATACGTTTCTTCCAAAGACTCTTGTGAGGTATGGAATGAGTACGCATCTTTCATAAGGAACTCGCGAGCTCGCATGACACCAAAGCGTGGACGAATTTCATCGCGGAATTTGGTTTGAATCTGGAACAAATTCATGGGCAGCTGTTTATAGCTACTAATTTCCTTGCGCACGAGTTCAGCGATAACTTCTTCGTGGGTCGGGCCGAGCACGAAGTCACGCATGTGACGGTCTTTAAGCCGCAATAACTCAGGACCGTAATCTTCCCAGCGACCTGATTCTTGCCAAAGATCGGCAGGCTGTACCATAGGCATTAAAATTTCGATGGCGCCGGCACGCTCCATTTCTTCGCGTACCACTTGCTCAACTTTCCGTAACACTTTTAAACCGGTCGGCGTCCAAGTGTAAAGGCCAGAAGCAACTTTACGAACCATGCCTGCACGCAGCATAAGCTGGTGGCTGATGACTTCCGCATCGGCTGGCGTTTCTTTTAATGTTCCTAGAAGGTACTGACTCGTCCGCATGTCATTTTTTCTCGCACAGATGGGGTGATAAATAAACGCGCATTCTAGCAGCCTGAGCGCAGGCAACAAAGTGTTTTACTTGCTTTAATCGACGCTAATACTAATTACCGTACTTGTCTGCTCTTGCACACGCCACTTAATATTAAACTCATACAAATGCATACCGTATTCTTTGTCCCAATTCTGTTCGCGTTGATAACCAGGACGCGGATCTTGCCCCAACACTTCGCAGATTAACTGGCGCAAATGCGGCACATGATGAGCACGCGTTAAACTTGCTTCCGCTGCCGCGCTGAATTCAATCCGCATATCGGTTGTTGGCCGATCGTCAGCAAAACCACCACGAGCGTCGGTAATGGCGTCGGCATAGGGTAAATACGGTTTAATGTCGACGATAGGTGTACCGTCGAGCAGATCAAGGCCTCTGACAATTAAGCGTGGAGTCGGTTGGAGTTGCACGTCGACTAATTCCACCACTGACAGACCAAGTGCATTCGGACGGAAGGTTGCTCGGGTCGCAAACACACCTTTGCGTGCATTGCCACCTAAACGTGGTGGGCGGACTAACGGTTTCCAGCCTTTATCGGCGGTCTCGTGAAAAACAAAGCTCAGCCACAGGTGGCTAAATTCCTCAATGCCACGCAGGCAGTCGGGATGATTGTAGGGGGCAACCAGTTCGAGTGTGCCAATCGCACTTTTAACTAAGCCAGGTTGGCGGGGAATGGCGAACTTTTGTCGATAAGGCGAGCGAATATAACCGACCGGCTCAATACGATAACTGTTTTCTGTGGGTGAATGGCTCACGACGAGTGCCTTCTGCAGAATGAACTGGCGAATTTGATGTATTTGACCATAATTTTGTCAGAATGACTACGCTACCCTTGCCGAGATAGCTTTATTATTTATTTAATATTCTTATAAAACAATACGTTAGTCGTTTTGGCCTGAACCTTGCTTTATTGATCTTAATTGCATGATGACAAAAGGGGAACAACAGCAATGAAAAAACTAGCAACGATAGTCACTTTAGGACTAACTTTGTTTCTATTTATGGCGCCATTGAGCTATGCGAATAACGGCAAAGTGACGCATACGTTTGATCTTGGTGGCATTGAAAATGTGGTGATCAATAATGCGGTCGGTGAAGTTACCTTGCGCACGAGTAGCTCGAATGAAGCAAAAGTTGAGGTGACCTTTGAAGTCAAAGGCCATGGCTTCTTTCGTCGTAAACCGGATGTTGATAATCTCGACATCGAAATTTGGCAACACAACAGCACACTGGCACTAAGTTTTAAAGAGAACAATGTGAATGCTGCTTGGGTAATTACCTTACCGGCTGTAACGAATATCGAAATTCAACAAGGTGTCGGTACGATTAACGCTGTAATTGGCGCGTCGCACTTGACGGTCGACTTAGGCGTTGGTGACATCAAAGTAACAGCACCTTTGGCTTCTATAGGAAAAGTCGATGTGAGTTCGGGCGTCGGCGCAGCGCGAATTTCAGGCAGTGATAAAGTTGAAACGCGGCGTCGCGTGGTGACCGAAAGTGCTGACTTACGCCTTGACGGTGAGTTTAATATTGATGCGACAGTCGGCGTTGGCGACGTGGAAGTACGTCTGCGTTAAACTTGGCCAAAACGAATAAATCGAATTACAGTATAAACAAATAAAAAAGAGCGAAGCAGATGAACTGTTTCGCTCTTTTTGATGTTTTCGACTCAGACGCTTTTAATTAAAGGGTCTAATTCAGGCGTATTAGATTTTAAAGCTGTCGAGGCTTTTACCTTGATCTAAAGCAGCTTGAATGACCTTTGGCGTGCGGCCTTGCCCGGTCCACGTTTTACGCTCTCCATTTGCGTCTGTGTAAGCATACTTCGGAGCGACAGGTGCACGCTTCTTGCGTGGTTTGCTAACAGTGCTTGTTGCTACGTCACCGCCAAAAAAGTCTTCAGGGCGTAAACCAGCTGCTTCGATTTGCTTGCGAATCCGTTCGACTTCTGCCAATTTTTCAGCTTGCTCAGCACGCTGTGCTTCTTCGTCGGCTTTACGTTGCTCAATGACACTGGCTAATTTTGTCGCCACATCTTCAAGTTCGACAGAAGTTAGGGTCTTAGTCGCTGCATTTAGGCGACGGGCATGGGTCAGAATATCGGTGAACTCTTTCATTGGGTATCCCGTTGTTTTAGTTGGATTGAATCTACTATTGATTTCTACAATTTCTGTAGAAGGAATCTGCCGAAATCCTTTATACTGCTCGATGTTTGTAAATCCATATTAACACTTCATTTAAATACGTTTAGCTGCATTTAATTGGATTGATCATAAACTAAAAAAATAAATGACGACAAGTTAATTTCAGTTATTTACATTGTTTTAATCCATGGCTTACAAGAATTATGAATCTCGCAACCATGGCTATTTGGTATTTGCATAATAATAAGGCACGTTTATGTTGCTAAAAGAAAAAGTGTACTTGTCTAATTGTGATTCAGTGCGAGCCTTGCCAGCAACCGAATTACAAAAGCGTTTCTTACTCGGCTTAACCATGGCTTCAGGTGTGGTACTTTCGCCGAATACAATTCTTGATAATCGAGAGATAGCGGCAATTCTGGCTAAACGGAATGTCCAAAAATACCTAAATGAAGAGGGTGCTGGTCGCCTCGTGATTCATGGATTCAATATTACCCAAGACATGAGCCTTGATGATTATTTTGATTCTTTGCCAGCTACTTATATTATTTCTAGCCTAGACGGTGCGCCGATGAAACGTGAACTTACGCAGATTCAAGTGCGTAGTTTTCGTCAACGCTTGCGCGATACTGAACTTGCACTGAGGGCGTTACAGCCGCAGTACAAAACAATTCAAGTTGCACCTGATAGTTTGCAGCATGCGATTTTTAACCGTTTAGCTGACCCGGAAGTATTTGCGCATTATTTTAAAGATGACGGCGAACGACAACTATTTATGCATCGGGCTTCTGGTACCTGCAGCCGCTCTGACTGGTATCATTTTGCCAATGATTATTTCGCGAATAACCAGCGTTTTGCGTCGACGACAGAAGAAGAGTTTCGGCTTGAAGTCATCGACCCAGCATACCACTCATTATTTGTTGAAGCAGGCGATGGTTTTTTACAAGACCGTATTAAACACTTAACCGAAATACCGCAGTCACTTCTCGATGCGGGTTTAACGATTAAAAGTTTACAACGCGAGCTAATGGTTTTAGCTATTCCATATAAATTATTTCAACTCGTCAGTGCGCTTGGGGCGGGGGAGTTAGCGCAGTTTATCTATTCGGAAACAATGAACTATGCCGAGACAAAACTTGTCGACAAAGGCTATGACGGATTCACGCGCAAAAATTGGTTTGGTTTGTATCCAAAATTGCGTCATTACATCGGATTGGAAATAAAGCAGTGACAACAAAAGTCGTCTATCAAAATAATTGGTTTCGCGTACTCAATAGCGGCCAGTGGTTTTTTGTCAAAGAAGAGAACTCAGACAACGGTGCTTTGGTTCTGTGCTACGTCGGTAACCGTTTAGTGTTAGTTAAGGTGCCAAGGCGTGCTCACGAGACAACGTTGCTAGAAGCTCCACGTGGCTACGGTGACCCAGGGGAAACTGCAGTGGCTGCAGCTGCACGCGAACTGTTTGAAGAAACCGGCTATCGCGTTAGCGAGAGCGACTTGCAAGCGCTGGGTCAAGTGAAACCCAACAGCGCAATTTTAATGACCAATGTGAATGTATTTCGATGTGTACTGCCAGCAGACAGCCGACCCGAGCGTCAGCATGCCGAGCAGGTCGCCAAGGGTCAGGAAGGGTTTCAAGAAGTGGATAGTGTCGAGCTAATTGAACCTGCACAACTGACTCGCTTAATTGCAACCGGTCAGATTAGCTGCGGATTAACCCTTGCAGCCTTGATGTTAGCGGCAAGTGTTCCGGCGAAGAGTGAATAGCAAAGCAAAATGGCAGCCGAATTTAAAATTAAAAAAGCTCATTGGCAAAACCAATGAGCTTTCTATTTGGTAAGTCGTCACACGTTACATTGAGGACGATTGTCACATGTTTGGATAATTTGGACCGCCAGTTCCTTCCGGAGTCACCCAGCGAATATTCTGGCTTGGGTCTTTAATGTCACAGGTTTTACAATGAATACAGTTCTGTGCATTAATTTGAAAGCGTTTTACACCATCATCACTGGTGACAACTTCATAGACGCCAGCCGGGCAATAGCGTTGTGCTGGTTCATCGAACTTCGCTAAATTAACGCTGATAGGAATTGAAGCGTCGGCTAGTTGCAAGTGACATGGTTGATCTTCTTCGTGGTTGGTATTCGATAAATAAACCGACGAATTGCGATCAAACGAAATCTTATTATCAGGTTTTGGATAATCAATTTTTGCCGCAGCTGACGCAAGCTGCATGCCTTCATGATCCGGCTGTGTGTCTTTAATCGTGAACGGCAGTTTTCCGCCAAAGAAGTTTTGGTCAATCGTGTTATAGGCGCCACCAAGCCACATACCAAACTTGTGCACGGCCGGGCCGAAGTTACGCGAACGGTAAAGTTCATCGTAGAGCCAGGAGTTTTTGAAGGCTTCTGTGTACTCGGTTAAATCGGCAGCATGCTTGTCGCTTTGCAGGGCGGCAAAAATCGTTTCAGCCGCTAATAAACCGCTTTTCATGGCGGTATGATTGCCTTTGATTTTGGCAAAGTTCAATGTACCGGCATCACAACCAACCAATACAGCGCCTGGCATGGTCATTTTGGGCAGTGAATAGAAACCGCCTTTGGCAATTGCCCGAGCGCCATAACTAACCCGTTTGCCATTCTCTAAAACCTTGCGAATCTGTGGGTGTTGCTTGAAACGCTGGAACTCTGCAAATGGGTTCAAATGTGGGTTGGTATAATTTAAGTCGACAATTAAGCCGACAAAGACCTGGCCACCTTCAGCGTGATACAAGTAACCACCACCAGTGGCGTGATCTTTTAATGGCCAGCCTGTGCTATGAACCACGACACCTTCTTCGTGTTGCTCGGCAGGTACATCCCAAATCTCTTTAAAGCCAATGGCGTAATGCTGTGGCGTGCTGTCTTGGTCAAGCTGATAATGAGCAATCAGCTCCTTGCCAAGATGCCCGCGACAACCTTCGGCGAACACGGTGTACTTCGCGCGCAGCTCCATTCCCGGCATGTAACCGTCTTTCGGTTCACCATTAAGGCCAACACCCATGTCACCGGTAATCACACCTGCGACGGCATTGTTGTCATCGTAAATGACTTCAGCGGCAGCAAAGCCAGGGAAAATTTCCACGCCAAGCTCTTCCGCTTGTGCGGCTAGCCAACGGCAGACATTGCCCATGCTAACAATATAGTTACCGTCATTATGGAAGGTTTTTGGCACCATGAAATTCGGCAGTTTGCTAGCATTTTCGGCGTTCTTAAACATGAAGATGTCATCACGTTTTACCGCAGTAGAAAGCGGAGCGCCGCGTTCTTGCCAATCAGGGAATAACTCTGCAAGGGCGCGCGGCTCAAACACGGCGCCAGAAAGAATGTGGGCACCGACTTCAGAGCCTTTCTCGATGACACAGATTTGTAAGTCGCCACCTTGCTCTTGGTTGAGTTGAGCTAATTTACATGCAGTACTGAGTCCAGCAGGGCCTGCGCCGACAATAAGGACATCAAACTCCATGCTTTCGCGTTCCACTTCATGGTTCGCCATCGCGGATACTCCTTGCAATAAAGAAAGAATGAATAATGTGTTTAAATTTCGTAGATTTTAACTGATTTTAGCAGGAATTACGCCATTTGATTGCGACAATAGCTGAGTAATTTCGTCCACTGGTAGCGGCTTACTGTAATAGAAGCCTTGTGCAATGGTACAGCCACGTTCGATGAGGAATTGCGCTTGCTCTTCGGTTTCAACCCCTTCGGCGACGATACCGATGTCAAGGTTGTGCGCCAAACTAATAATCGTTTGGGTAATGGTCGCGTCATCTTTGTCTTCAGGAATATCTTTAACAAATGAGCGATCGATTTTCAGGGCATTGATTGGGAAATGCTTTAAGTAGCTCAGCGAGCTGTAGCCAACACCAAAGTCATCAATAGCAAGAGTAATGCCATGTTCGCGCATGTCATGCATAAACTGGGTATGTGACTCTTGGTTCTCAATTAAAACCTGTTCGGTCAGTTCGAGTTCGACGTACGCAGCCGGAATGCCGGCATTGCGAATCGCAAACAGAATTTGTTTCGTGAGGTCTGGCGTTTGGAATTGACGGCCAGATAAATTCACCGAGATACGCAAGTCGGTGTGGCCTTGTTGACGCCAACGGCCAAGTTGTTTACAGGCATTCTGCAAGACAAAGTCAGAGATAGGTAAAATGAGGCCGGAATCTTCAGCGATTGGAATGAATTGATCGGGACCAATAATCGTGCCGTCATCTTCTATCCAACGCACGAGTACTTCTAAGCCAATAATCTTACGGGTTGTCATATCCACTTGCGGTTGATAATACAACGTCAGCTTCTCATGTTCGATTGCATGTCGTAAGCGTTTTGAAATCTCAAGTCGGCTGGCAAGCTCATCATGGAGTTCCTGACTATATACATGCCACGTATTACGACCTTTTTGCTTGGCACGATGCAACGCCGTGTCAGCATGACGCATCAGTGTTTCGCCGTCTTCGTCACCGGTTTGGGTGAGGGCGATACCAATACTAGCGGTTACAAACACTTCGTAGCCCTCGAGATTGAACTGTTGATCGAGGGAATGAATGATCTCTTCGGCAAACTTTTCAAGGTCGAGCTGGCTGTGCACAATAGGAACGAGGATGGCAAATTCGTCGCCACCCAAACGCGCTAGAATACTTGGGCTCGAAATCACTTCGGAAATACGTTTTGAAACCTGCTTCAGGAGCAGGTTGCCGATGTTATGACCTAGCGTGTCATTGACTTCTTTGAAGTGATCTAAGTCGATCATCATCAAACCAATATGTTTTGCATTTGCTTGCTTAATTTGGAGCTGTCGCTCGAGCTGGGCCAAGATGGCATTGCGATTGGCGAGGCCGGTTAACGGGTCATGTTCGGCAAGATAAGCGATGCGTTTTTCAACTTTTTCGCGTTCTTCAATTTCATCATATAGCTCGCGGTTGGCGTCTTTCAGGAGCTTTTCGCGCACGCGGCTGATGCCCAAAAGATACAACACGAAGGTCAGTAAGCAGGTAACGAGAATTCCGGCCACAAAAACGAGAATCGGTAAATTACTCCGCAGTGCGTCTAATCGTTGCGGTGACGGCCAAAGCTCAAACTCCCAGGTTTCACCGAATAATTGGAATGGCTGAGTATGCCCCCAATCTTCTCGCAGTTGATAGGAGCGGATATGACTGAAGAGCAACTGCTCGTCGTCGACCCGTTTTACTTGGAATTCGGTATTTTCGGCTAAATGGGTTAACGCAATAAAGCTGAATAATTGATGCATGTTAATCGTTGCCGCGTAATAACCAACGGTTGGGGTGTCATGCTGGGGAATGACGAGCAGCAAGTCAGCGGGGTGTTCACTTAGCTGTCCCGCCGGAACCAAATAGCGAATACCGTGATTAAATCGCTGCAACCAGGTTAGGGTTTCTGCGGATACATGGGTGGCGGTTTCGGATTCAGAGGGATAAATGGCGCTAATTTCGCCTTGCTGATTGAGCCAGAATAAATGCCGGAAGTGGCGGTAATAATTAAAAATTTCTGGACCGTTGTTTAACCAATTTTGCTGTTGCGCGTCGCTCTGACTGATCCAACTGAAGCCAAATAGGTGCAGCTGCAACTCCCGGCGAATTTCCAGTTGCAGGTTGGTGAGCTCTTGGCTAAGTTGTTTTTGCACCGATTGATCGTCCGCAATACGCAGCCCGAGGGTGGCAGCTAAAGTAATAATGACCCCAAAAATAGCCGCTCGTATCGCGTGACGATGTCGCTGTAATTTGCGCATGTGCACCCAAATTTATTGTTTTTATTCTTGTCTGTACAACATTGCCTGAATCGCCAACAATTGTCCACCGCTAACTGACTGAAAAATAGTTGTTTCTGTCTCAGCTGGTGAACAATTTGTCGTTAGTGATTTTCAGCGGCTCAAAGCGGATTATCAGCGACCTTATTGCAGTTCAGGACGATCACGGAAATACTCTAATGCTTCTGGGTTTGCCAGCGCGTCGGTGTTTTTTACCACTTCATTGTGAATAACTTGGCGCACGGCAATTTCGACAATTTTACCACTAATGGTGCGCGGAATATCCGGAACTTGAGCGATCACAGCCGGCACGTGGCGCGGTGTCGCATTCGCTCGAATGATTTGTTTAATGTCTGCGCGCAAGCCGTCGTCGAGTTCGATGCCATCGCGTAACTTCACAAATAGAACGATGCGTTCGTCGTCTTGCCAGCGCTGACCAACCGCAATACTTTCCAGCACTGCGTCGACTTTTTCCACTTGTCGGTAAATTTCGGCAGTACCAATGCGGACGCCACCTGGATTGAGAACCGCGTCGGAGCGACCGTAAATGATCACGCCGTTCTCGGCGGTCAATTCAGCGTAGTCTCCATGTGCCCAAATATTGGCAAAACGATCAAAATAGGCGGCCTGATAGCGGCTACCGTCGGCGTCATTCCAGAAACCGGTTGGCATGCATGGGAAGGTTTGTTCGCAGACTAATTCACCTTTCTCACCACGAACCGGCTCACCTTGGTCGTTAAATACATTCACCGCCAGCGCTAAGCCACGACACTGTAATTGGCCACGATACACTGGCAGAATCGGATTACCCAAGGCAAAGCAAGAAATAATATCGGTGCCACCAGAAATTGAGCTAAGGCAGACGTCGGTTTTGATGTCACGGTAGACATAGTCAAAACTTTCGGGTGCTAGGACTGAGCCTGTGGTTAAAATACTGCGCAAGGTGTCTAAGTTATGACTTGTTTTCGGTGTCTCGCCAGCCTTTTCTAGCGCTGCTAAATACTTGGCACTGGTGCCGAAAACGGTAATCCCTTCGCGATCGATAAGATCCGGCATAGCGGCAGGTGTCGGATAAAATGGCGACCCATCGAAAAGGGCTAGGCGGGCACCGATGGCGAGGCCTGACACCAGCCAGTTCCACATCATCCAGCCACATGTCGTGAAGTAAAAGAGCGTATCGCTGCGGCGCAAGTCAGTATGCAACGCATGTTCTTTGATGTGTTGTAGTAGGGTACCGCCAATGCCATGGACAATACATTTAGGGACGCCGGTGGTCCCTGAACTAAACATGATGTACAGCGGGTCATTGAATGCGCGGCGAACGAATGTCAGTTCAGTCGCACTCGGGTCGAGGAAGTCGTGCCAACGAACGCGATGCTCGAGGGCGACTTGCGGTGACGTAATGCCGGCAAAATCAATTTCAATATGAGTTTGCACGGACGGTAAGTCAGCCAGAATATCGTTAACTTTGCTGCTGATATCGAGGGTTTTGCCATTGTAAAAATAACCGTCAACGGTAAACAGCACTTTGGGTTCAACCTGGCCGAAGCGGTCAAGGACTCCCTGTACGCCAAAGTCTGGTGAACAACTTGACCATACTGCACCGAGGCTGGTGGTCGCTAACATGGCAATGATGGTTTCGATGCAGTTCGGTAGCATGCCGGCGACACGATCACCTGCACTTACGCCGACAGCGCGCAAACTGGCCGCTAATTGAGCGGTTTCCCGATAGAGTTCGGCATAACTGATTTCACGCCGTTGGCCATGCTCATTGGTAAAAACCAAGGCCGGGCGGTCATCACGATAACGCAGTAGGTTCTCAGCAAAGTTTAACTGCGCTTGCGGAAACCACTGTGCACCGGGCATGCGCTCGGCATCTTCGAGCAGTATCGAGCCTTTGTCACCAATGACATGGAACTCATCCCATAACAATGACCAAAAGTCCGTTTTGTGGGTGACAGACCAGTCATAAAACTTGTGGTAATCACCTGCAAACGTGAGCTCAAATTTGCTTTCGACGGTGCGCATAAATTGTGTCATTTGCGCATTTTCAATTTGGGCTGCACTGGGTTGCCAGAGCGGATTATTCACTTCAGACATGGATTTTAAAGTTCCTATGCGTTTTTGTTATGTTTATAGTCATTTCATGTCAAAGAGACCGACTGTGCGCCGATACAAAGCACAGTTAGGGTCCTAGTTAATACGCGCTTTATATAGCGCTTAGGCGCGTCGAGCCACACTGACATTCGAGCGCGGCTGGGTGCCGAGTTCCGCACAAATAGCCTGGCCTGCATCAATCACTTGTTCTAGATCGACACCCGTGTCGATGCCCATGCCGTTGAGCATATACAGTACATCTTCTGTGGCGACGTTGCCACTGGCACCTTTTGCGTAAGGGCAGCCACCTAGGCCGGCCACGGCGCTGTCGATGACGCTCACCCCAAGCGGCAAACACATGGCTAAATTCGCCAGCGCCTGACCATAGGTGTTGTGAAAGTGCAGTGCAAGCTTATCGATAGGCACAACGTCTGCCACCGCTGCAAGCATGCGCTGGGCTTGCAAAGGTGTACCCACGCCTATGGTGTCGCCGAGTGATATTTCGTAGCAGCCCATGTCGTATAGGGCTTTAGCGACGCGTACGACGTCGGTCAACGGCACTTCCCCTTGGTAGGGGCAGCCGAGCACACAGGACACATAGCCGCGGACACGGATATTAGCAGCTTTAGCAGCGGCCATAACCGGCGCAAATCGCTCAAGCGACTCGTCAATCGAGCAGTTAATGTTCTTCTGACTAAATGCCTCTGATGCGGCACCAAACACAGCAACTTCATCGGCGCGCGCTGCCATTGCTAACTCGAAACCTTTCAGGTTTGGCGTGAGTGCCGAATAGGTAACGCCACTGGCGCGTTGTATCTGGGTCATGACATCGGCGCTGTCGGCCATTTGCGGTACCCATTTCGGGCTGACAAAACTGCCAGCCTCAATGGTCGTCAAGCCAGAGGCGCTTAATGCATTGATTAACGCCACTTTGGCAGCAGTGGTAACAGCTTTTTCATTCTGCAAGCCGTCGCGTGGGCCAACTTCAACAATACGAACGTGTTGCGGTAATGCCATGACGTTGACTCCTTATTCGTCTGCAGCGCTAAGACTAATTAACTCCGCGCCATCACTAACCAATTCGCCAGCTTGGAAGAAAACTTGTTCGACGGTTCCAGCAAACGGCGCACGAATGGTGTATTCCATTTTCATTGCTTCCATGACAACCAAGGCTTGGCCTTCGTTAACGGTGTCGCCAGCGGCAACGTTAACGGCAACAATCGTGCCGTTCATTGGCGCAGTCAGGCTGCCAGCTTCTTCGTCATGAGCTAATTCAGCCAACTCGTCAAAGAGTGTGGCTTGGAAGCGACCATAGTCGGTAAACAAGGAATATTCGCCGTTCACCTCAGCTACTTCAACGGGTAAGCGTTGATCATCGAGCAACACCGCTCCGTCGGCGGTAAACGCCACATCTAAGTTGTGCAGTGGCCAATGGAAACGCTCGCCATGTTGTTGTAAGTCGAGCACGACATGGCTTTCGCTACCTTTAGGGGTGAATGCCACATGATGTTTCGCCGCAGCATTCATGCGCCAACCGCTCGTTACCGCCCATGGGTCGGTCGACACGGTATTGGCTTGCTGTTGCTGAATACGGAATGCCGCAATAATGAGCAGAGCTTGTTCGGTGCTGAGATTAAACTCAGTTTGTTGCAGGTCGTCGCCATACTGCTCGATAAAACGCGTGGTGAGTTCAGCTTTAACAAAGGCTGGGTGAGTCGCAATCCGATGTAAATAGTCGGTATTGGTGGTCACACCGGCGATCCGGGTTTCGCGCAGGGCGTTCGCTAACCGGCGCAAAGCACTCTCGCGATCTTCGTCCCAAACAATGAGTTTGGCGATCATTGGGTCGTAGAAGGTCGTCACTTCGTCGCCAGCCACAATACCCGAGTCCCAACGTGAGTAGGGCGATGCTTCGGGATGACGCAAAAAGGCGACAGTTCCCGTGCTTGGCATAAAGTTGTCGTCGGCATTCTCCGCATAAATACGCGCTTCAAAGGCATGGCCGTCAAGTACTAGCTCGTCCTGTTGCATCGGCAAGACTTCGCCGGCGGCAACCCGAATTTGCCACTCGACCAAGTCAACACCGGTAATCATCTCAGTAACCGGGTGCTCAACTTGTAGACGAGTATTCATTTCCATGAAGTAGAAGCTTTGATCTTCGTCGAACAGGAACTCAACGGTTCCCGCCCCGACGTAGTCAATTGCTTGCGCGGCACGGACTGCTGCTTCACCCATGGCACGGCGAGTTTCTGCGGTTAAACCAGGTGCCGGAGCTTCTTCAATGACTTTCTGATGACGACGCTGAACCGAGCAGTCGCGCTCGGCTAAATAAATCGCATTGCCATGTTGATCACAGAAGACCTGAATTTCAACGTGGCGGGGGCGGGTGATGTATTTTTCTACCAACATTTTGTCGTTGCTAAACGCAGCTTTTGCTTCGCGCTTGGCCGAGGCAAGTGCTTCAGCGAAATCACTCGCTTTTTCGACCACGCGCATGCCTTTGCCACCGCCACCATAGGCCGCTTTTAGTAACACTGGATAGCCAATTTTTTCCGCTTCCGACGCCAAAAGCTCGGCGCTTTGATCGTCGCCGTGATAGCCAGGAACTAACGGTACACCAGCGTCTTGCATAATGTTTTTTGCTGCGCTTTTAGAACCCATCGCGGCAATGGCTGGCACCGGTGGACCGATAAAGATCAGACCTGCGTCAGCCAACGCTTCGGCAAATGATTCGTTTTCTGACAAAAAGCCGTAACCGGGGTGAATAGCTTGCGCACCGGTCTTCTTTGCTGCAGCAATAATCTTGTCGGCGCGTAAGTACGACTCACTACTGGCGGAGCCGCCAATGTAAACTGCTTCGTCAGCTTGCAGAACATGTTGAGCGTTGCGATCGGCATCAGAAAATACGGCAACTGTTTTAATCCCCATGTCACGTGCAGTACGAATGACACGACAGGCAATTTCACCACGGTTGGCAATCAGAATTTTGTGAATTGACTGGCTCATGCGTGGCCTCCATCTTTTTTGTTCGATTGTTGCCAGGCTGGCGCGCGTTTTTCTAAAAATGAGCTTAACCCTTCTTGACCTTCTGCTGATACCCGAATTGCCGCAATGCGACGGGCGGTTTCGGCAACGACTTCTGGGTCGAGTGGGTGATTACTAACATGATGAATTAAACGTTTACAGGCTTGTACTGCCGCCGGGCTGTTCGCTAACAGGGCTGTTAATAATGGCTCCAGTGCCTCGTCGAGGGCGTCTGTCGTGACGATGTCGACTAAACCTAAGCGCTGCGCTTCCGTGGCAAAGAAACGCTCAGCAGTCAGCATATAGCGGCGCGCCGCAGGTTCACCAAGTGCACGAACAACGTACGGACTGATGACCGCTGGAATTAAACCGATTTTCACTTCCGATAAACAAAAACTCGCGCGCTCATCGGCAATAGCCATGTCACAGCAGGCCACTAATCCAACCGCACCACCAAACGCAGCGCCATTGACCATCGCGATAGTGGGTAACGGGAGCTGATCCAACTCCCACATCAAGGCGCCCAAATGACCAGCGTCTTCGACATTTTCTTGGTAGTTTTTCGTTGCCATGGAGCGCATCCAGTTCAGATCCGCACCGGCTGAAAAGTTTTTACCATTGGCACGCAAAACCAAGACACGCGCGTCGGCGTGCTCGGCAACCTGCTGCAGCGCTTGGCGTAATTCCGCGATCATGACATCGTCAAACGCGTTGTGCACGTCCGGACGATTCATGGTCAACGTAGCCACGCCGCGCTCGTCAATGACGAGTTGGGTATATTCAGTAGACATGAGACCCTCCATTACATGCGGAAGACACCGAAGCGGGTGTCTTCAATTGGTGCATTAAGGGCCGCGCTTAGGCTCAGTGCTAACACGGTGCGGGTCTGCGCAGGGTCAATGACACCGTCATCCCAGAGGCGGGCAGAAGCATAATAGGGATGACCTTGACGCTCATAGGTGTCGATAATCGGCTGCTTAAAGCTGGCTTCATCTTCTTTGCTCCAGCTCTCGCCTTTACGCTCTTTACCGTCGCGAGTGACTTGCGCCATCACGCCAGCGGCTTGCTCACCGCCCATGACGGAAATACGCGCATTCGGCCACATAAACATTAAAGTTGGGTCGTAAGCGCGGCCACACATGCCATAGTTACCGGCACCATAGCTACCACCAATCAAGACTGTAAATTTCGGCACTTTCGCACAACTGACGGCGGTCACCATTTTGGCGCCATGCTTGGCAATACCTTCGGCTTCGTATTTTTTACCGACCATGAAGCCGGTAATGTTCTGTAAAAACACCAGCGGGATTTTGCGTTGAGCGCAGAGCTCAATGAAGTGTGCGCCTTTTTGCGCCGATTCGGAGAACAAAATACCGTTGTTGGCGACAATGCCCACGAGGAAACCATGAATGCGGGCAAAACCAGTTACCAGTGTATTACCGTAGTTTTGTTTGAACTCGTCAAAATCAGAGTCGTCGACAATGCGGGCAATCACTTCACGCACGTCGTACGGCTTACGTAAATCGGTACCGACAATGCCATAAATCTCTTCGGCGGGGTATCGCGGCGGCTTCACTTCAGCGACATCAAGCTTGGCTTTTTCCGGACGATTAAGGCGCGACACTGAGCGTCGTGCGAGTTCAAGGGCATGTTCGTCGTTTAAGGCAAAATGGTCAGCCACGCCAGAAATACGTGTGTGCACATCGGCGCCACCAAGCTCTTCAGCGCTGACTTCTTCACCGGTTGCCGCTTTCACCAATGGTGGGCCAGCAAGGAAAATCGTGCCTTGTTCTTTAACGATAATTGATTCATCCGCCATGGCCGGCACGTAGGCGCCGCCGGCAGTGCATAACCCCATAACCACAGCGATTTGGGGAATGCCTTTGGCCGACATATTAGCTTGATTAAAGAAGATACGGCCAAAGTGATCACGGTCTGGAAAGACTTCGTCTTGGCGTGGCAAATTCGCACCGCCCGAGTCGACTAAGTAAATACATGGTAGGTGACAGCGCTCGGCGATTTCTTGGGCGCGCAAATGCTTCTTCACGGTCAGCGGATAATAGGTTCCACCTTTCACGGTCGCGTCATTGGCGACGATCATACATTCCGTGCCGCTCACGCGGCCAATACCAGCCACAACGCCCGCTGCAGGTACGTAGTCTTCGTAGACTTCCCACGCGGCAAATTGACCAATTTCAAGAAATGGCGAGCCAGCGTCGAGTAAGCGCTGGATACGATCACGAGCGAGTAATTTACCGCGCGCCACGTGGCGCTCTTGGTAGCTTTTACCGCCACCTTGTTTAATTTGTTCGGCTTTGGCTTGTAAGTCAGCAAGCACGTCAAGCATGGCTTCGCGGTTGGCTAAAAAGCCTTCATCGCGAGGATTCACTTTACTAGTAAGGATAGCCACAGTTCGGTTCCTTTTATTTGGATTCGGTAAATAACTCACGGCCGATCAGCATTCGGCGAATTTCCGAGGTGCCGGCACCAATTTCATAGAGTTTAGCATCCCGTAATAACCGACCGGTCGGGTACTCATTGATGTAGCCATTACCACCGAGCAGCTGAATGGCGTCGAGCGCCATTTTGGTCGCCAATTCGGCGGCGTAAAGAATGGCACCGGCAGCGTCTTTACGCGTGGTTTCACCACGATCACAGGCCTTCGCAACAGCGTAAACATATGCACGAGCAGCATTCATTTGCGTGTACATGTCAGCAACTTTACCTTGCACCAGCTGGAATTGACCGATGGACTGACCGAATTGCTCTCGTTCGTGAATATACGGTACGACCACGTCCATACAGGCTTGCATAATACCTAATGGACCCGCAGCCAGCACTGCACGCTCGTAATCAAGACCGCTCATTAAAACTTTGACGCCCTGATTCAGTTCACCCAAGATATTTTCGGCAGGGACGCGAGCGTCTTCGAACACTAGCTCACAGGTATTCGAACCGCGCATACCGAGCTTGTCCAGCTTTTGCGCCGTGCTAAAACCAGGGGTGTTGTCTTTTTCGATAATGAAAGCAGTAATACCTTTTGAACCAGAACCCGGCTCGGTTTTCGCGTAAACCACCAAAACGTCAGCATCAGGACCGTTGGTAATCCACATTTTGTTACCGTTTAGAATGTAGTGATCACCGTCTTTCTTCGCATGCAGTTTCATGCTGACGACGTCAGAACCAGCGTTTGGCTCACTCATAGCCAACGCACCAACGTGTTCACCGCTGACTAACTTAGGTAAGTATTTCTCTTTTTGCGCTTGCGAGCCGTTGATTTTAATTTGGTTCACACATAGGTTTGAATGGGCACCATAGCTGAGGCCTACCGATGCTGATGCACGGCTGATCTCTTCCATAGCGATAACGTGCTCGAGGTAACCCATGTCTGAGCCACCAAATTCTTCAGGGACAGTAATGCCGAGCAACCCCATGTCACCAAACTTGCGCCATAAATCAGCAGGAAACTCATTTTTTTCATCGATTTCAGCCGCGCGCGGAGCGATTTCATCACGAGCAAAAGCATTGACTTGCTCACGAATCATGTCTGCTGTTTCGCCGAGGTCAAAATTAAATGGTTTATAGGTGCTGATCATAACGACTCCTTGGATTTTTCATTGAGTTCCGCACGGCAGCCGGCTTCAACCGCAGTGAGCTCGTGCAAAACAACTTTAATATCTTCTAATTGCTGGCGTAGCGCTGATTTTTTGTCTTCAATTAAACGCAACATGGTTTGTAATTGATTCACGCTACTACCGTCACGGTCATACATATCGAACAAGGTTTTGGTTTCCGCGAGGGTAAAGCCTAAACGTTTGCCACGTAGAATGAGTTTTAACCGCACTCGGTCTTTTTGATGGTAGATACGCGTTTGGCCGCGACGCTCTGGGATAAGTAAGCCTTGGTCTTCGTAGAAACGAATGCTGCGCGTGGTAATATCAAACTCGCGAGCAAGGTCGCCGATGCTAAATGTGTCTTGAGTTCGCCGCACCCGTTCTGGGCTAGTTTCAAACTCAGGCGTGTCAATTTGCGGTTTATTCATGATTCGAATCCAATGGTCACTTGCCATGAGGCATTCACAGGCGTTAAGCTATCACGAAGTTTACGTTAACGTAAAGTGCTGAGCATGCTCAGCCTAACAATTTTATTACAGCAGGAGAAGTTAAATGAGCTCAGATTCAGTTGTCATTGTCGCCGCTGCGCGCACCCCAATGGGCGGTTTCATGGGAGAACTCAGCGCAGTAAGTGCGCCTGACCTTGGTGCCCAAGCCATTCGCGCTGCGATTGAGCGTTCAGGGCTTGCCGGTGAAGACGTCAGTGAAGTGATTATGGGCTGTGTCTTACCTGCAGGTTTAAAGCAAGCACCGGCACGTCAAGCTATGTTGGCGGCAGGTCTGCCATTAGGTACTGGCGCAACCACCATCAATAAGGTTTGTGGCTCAGGCTTAAAAACCGTGATGTTTGGCCATGACTTGATTAAAGCCGGCTCTGCCGACGTAGTCGTTGCTGGTGGCATGGAAAGTATGTCGAATGCACCTTATTTGCTCGACAAGGCACGCAGCGGCTATCGCATGGGCCATGGTCAAGTACTCGATCACATGATGCTCGACGGCCTGCAAGACGCCTACGAAGGCAAAGCGATGGGTTGCTATGCGCAAGATACCGCAGATGCCTATGGTTTTACTCGCGAAGCGATGGACGATTTTGCCATTCGCTCATTAACTCGTGCGCAAGAAGCGATTCAGAGCGGCAAATTTGCCGACGAAATTACGCCGGTTTCTTACAGTGATCGTAAAGGTGAAGTCACCGTGAGCACCGATGAGCAGCCAGGTAAAGCGCGGATTGATAAAATTCCATCGTTACGTCCAGCGTTTGCTAAAGATGGTACCGTCACCGCAGCGAACTCTTCGTCGATTTCCGACGGCGCAGCTGCGTTAGTTCTGATGCGTGAAAGCGACGCCAAAGCGAAGGGCTTGCAGCCTTTGGCGCGGATTGTCAGCCACGCGACGCATTCGCAAAAGCCGTCTGAATTCACCATGGCGCCAGTCGGTGCAATGAACAAAGCACTTGAAAAAGCAGGGTGGTCGAAAGACGACGTCGATGTTTGGGAAATCAACGAAGCCTTTGCCATGGTGACTATGATTGCCATCAAAGACATGGATTTGGATGCTGACAAAGTCAACGTTCACGGCGGCGCCTGTGCATTGGGCCATCCGATCGGCGCTTCCGGTGCGCGCTTGTTAGTGACCTTATTGCATGCTTTGAAACAACGTGGTGAAACCAAGGGTATGACTTCACTGTGTATTGGTGGTGGTGAAGCCGTCGCTTTAGCGGTCGAAATGCTCTAATAGCTTTCACTGCATAGAAAAAATCCCCGTCGCCGGTTGGGAGGCTACGGGGATTTTTTTATGTGTTTGATTTGGTTTGACACATTAACCAACAGGTCGCGAATCCTGGGTTAATGACAGCGCCGAGACCTACAGCACATACATGTAGAGATAGGCCGACCCAACCAAGATTCCTGCTACAGTTAAAATGCCTGGCACGATAACGTTAACAAGTAGGTTTTTGCGGATTTCTTCGATCATGGCTGACTCCTTAGTCAATAATATAATTAA
>ERZ869909.1119-NODE-1119-length-23297-cov-4.962963_pt1 | contig 23297 bp, 22 predicted proteins | sample MGYA00520892_ERZ869909 | MGnify/ENA primary metagenome ERZ869909 (study PRJEB32215, sample SAMEA104723947) | bioreactor metagenome | biome: bioreactor; feature: anaerobic bioreactor; material: water | place: China | collected 2015-03-12 ... | reverse complement strand
GTGGCCAATGTGCCAGTCGGCGGGGGGGCGGGGTGGTCGGCGGAGGGGGGGGGGGGGGGCGGGCGTGCCGGCGGGGAAGCGGGCGCGGGTCGGGTCGAGGCTGTCGTCGTCGAGCTGGCGCTGGTAGTACTCGACGGAGGCGTTGAAGAGCACACGGAGGTTCTCCGTCGCCTCGATGGTGCGCCGTTCCTTGATCTTGCGCATGACGGTCGGCACGACGAGCGCGGCGAGCACGCTCAGTACGAGCACCACGAAGCCGATCTCGAAGACGGCCATCGACACGTTACGTCGTTCGTTCATCGCGCAGCGCCTCCCACGTTCGTCCGGTCGGATTCGATCACAGCCGCGCCCGTTCGACAAGCGCGGCGCGTCGCCGAGGTTCTGGGCGCGCGCGACAGGGCGTCCAGCGCCGGACGCACGGGGGCCCGCACGGTCCGTCTGGCGGTCTGTGCGGGCCCCGGGTGTGCGCCAGCGCGTGGCGCCCCTGCGGCGTGTCGGCGCGGCGGTGGCCGGTCTTCACGCAGCAGGAGGTCGCTCCTTCGCGCCTGGGCTGCCTACTGGGCGACGACCCAGATGAGGAGATCGGCGTTCACGTCAGCGTGCAGCTTGACGGGGACCTTGTAGATGCCGAGCGCGCGCAGCGACTCGCTGAGCACGATCCGGCGCCGTTCGACGTCGTGACCTGCCGCGGTGAGCGCGTCGTGGATGTCGCGGTTGGTGACGGAGCCAAAGAGGCGGCCGTCTTCGCCAGCGCGGCGGGTGATCGTGATCGACAGGCCGTCGATCGCCGAGCCGACCTGCTGTGCAGCAGCGCGCAGGCGCTCGCGGCGCTCGGCGATGATGCGCAGCTGGTGATCGAGCTCCTTGCGACGGGAGCTGTTGGCCAGCGTGGCGAGCTTGTTGGGGATCAGGTAGTTACGGCCGTAACCGGGCTTGACGCGGACGATGTCGCCCATGCTTCCCAGGTGGGGCACGTCTTCGAGCAGGATGATTTCCATCATGAGAGGCTCCTGGTGCTCTCCCCGCCGCATGAATGGGCGGGGTGCAGTTCGATGAGACGGTCGTGGCCCTGGGCTCAGTCGTCGTCTTGATCGTCGTCGTCGTCTTCGATCACGGAGTTGCGGCCGGCCTGCTGGCTCAGGCGCAGCTCACGGCGTGCGCGTGCTTCCACGGCTTCCTGCTCGTCCTGTGCGTCGATCTTGACGGTGAGGTACTTCAGGACAGCGTCGAGGATCCGCAGGACCCGCTCGAGCTCGGCGATCGCGTCACCGGTCGCGGTGTAGCGGACGTAGATGTAGAGGCCACGGTTCTGCTTGCGGACGCGGTAGGCGAGCTTGCGGCGCCCCCAGTCGTCGACGCGCAGGACCTCACCGCTGAAGCTCTCGATGATCGAGCGGACGCGGTCGATGACAGCGTTCTTGTCGTTCTCATCGATGTCGGCGTTCAGGATGAACGTGGTCTCGTAGTGCCGAAGGTCGGTCATGCGGTCTCCTTCTGGATCAAGCCCGGGCGTCTGGTGGTCCCGAGCAAGGAGGTAAACGGAGCGGGTGTCGCCACCCGGTCGGGGGCAGGGTCCGCGCTTCTAGCCTGAAGTCATGGGCCGCGTCAATGCGCTTTGTGGCGCGATCGTCGGCCTGTCGGGCGTCCCGGTTCGAGGGGTGATCACGATGTGGACGCGGTCGACAGCCCGCCGGTGCGGAGGGCCGCCCGTCGACGGCGCTCCGGTCAGCTCGCTGCCGGACCTCGCGCATGGATGACGTTCTGCGCCTCGGTCAGGCCGCGCTGGATGAGCAGCTCGACAGCGTCAAGGCCGGTTCGCTCGAGCTCCTCGACGGCGGCCGCGTCTGCCTTGACGAACCTCGACAGGACCCATCCGGCGACGTCAGCACCTGCGGGCGGGCGACCGACGCCCAGCCGTACCCGGAAGTACTCCCGGGATCCCAGCTGCTGATCGATGGAGCGCAGGCCGTTGTGGCCACCGTGCCCGCCGCCACACTTGAGGCGCACCCGCCCTGCGTCGAGGTCGATGTCGTCGTGCAGCACGATGATCCCCGCAGGGGGGATCCGGTAGAAGTGTGCGGCGGCCTGGACGCTGAAGCCGCTGCGGTTCATGTAGCTCTGGGGGAGCAGGATCGTCGCGGGTCTGCCGCAGAGCTGGCCGCTGCCAGCGATCGCATCGAACGATCGCTCGCCGAGGGCGATGCCGGCGAACGCCGCGATGCCCCGCGCGACATCGAAGCCGATGTTGTGTCGCGTCTGGTCGTACTTGGGTCCCGGGTTGCCGAGCCCGACGATCAGGAGGCGGCCCGAGGCGAGGTCTGCTGCGGCCATGGCGCGTGCTCCGCTGCTGCGCCGCTCGACCTTGCGAGCGGCAAAAACGAAGACGGCCCGGTCGAACGCCGGGCCGTCTCCATCACCGCAACTACTTCGTTGCTTCTGCGGTGGCGACCTTCGCGCCCCGCTTGCGAGCGATGCGGATGACCGGGTAGCGGTGCGAGAAGACGAACTCGCAGCCTTCCGGTGCGGTCATCTCGTCGATGTACGCCGACTCGCCGATGTTCAGCGACGTGACGTCGTGCTCGACCTTCGCCGGGATGTCCTTGACCTTGCAGCGGACCTTCACGGTGCGCGAGACGATGTCGAGGCGGCCACCCATGGCGACGCCGGCCGACTTGCCGGTGGGCTCGACGGGCACGTGGATCGTCACGTACTGGTCGTCGCTGACGACGAGGAAGTCGCAGTGCGTCATCTCGCGACGGACGCTGTCGAACTGCCACTCGCGCAGCATGCACTGGCGCGCCCCGACGCCTTCGACGTCGAGCTGGAAGACGCGGTTGAAGCCGTACTCGGTCTTCAGCACCGTCTTGAGCTCGCGCGGCGCGACCTGCACGCAGACCCCTTCCGTGCCGTTGCCGTAGACCACGCCGGGGATCATGCCATCGCGACGCACCTGGCGTGCCATGCCCTTGCTTCCGGCTTCCCGGGCCGCTGCGTTCAGCGTCATCACTTCTTGCGCCATGCTCGCTTCTCCATCACTCAGGCGAGCGCTGCGAGCGCCCGCCACTTCATTCAATCAGACGTCGTCGGCGGTCCAGAGGGACGACACCGAAGAGTAGCCGTGTACTCGCCGGATCGCCTCTCCGATCGTTGCGCCAACCGAGAGGACCTCGATCTTCTGGCAGTCCTTTCGGTCGCGGTCCACAGGAATCGTGTTCGTCACGTACACACGCGACAGGACGCTGGCCTGGATCCGCTCACCGGCGGGCCCGTTCAGCAGTCCGTGGGTGGCGAAGGCGCACACCCGGCTGGCGCCGTTGTTCACCAGCGCCTCGGCGGCGCTGCACAGGGTACCAGCGGTGTCGATCATGTCGTCAACGAGGAACGCGGTCTTGCCGCGCACGTCGCCGATGACGTTCATCACCTCGGCCACGTTCGGGCGCGGCCGTCGCTTGTCGATGATCGCGATGTTCGTGCCGAGACGCTTGCCGTACTGGCGAGCGCGCTCCACGCCCCCCGTGTCCGGCGAGACGACGATGCAGTCGTCAGGGTTGCCGTTCATCTCGCGGCGCATCGCCTCGAGCAGCACCGGCGTCGCGTAGAGGTGGTCGAACGGGACCGCAAAGAAGCCCTGGATCTGGCCGGCGTGCAGGTCCATCGCCATCACGCGATCGATCCCGCTCGTCTGCAGGAGGTCCGCCACCAGCTTCGCCGTGATCGGCGTCCGGGGCCGCGCCTGGCGATCCTGGCGTGCGTAGCCGTAGTACGGAACAACCGCGGTGATCGTGCGGGCGCTCGATCGCTTGAGCGCGTCCACCATCACCATCAGCTCCATCAGCGAATCGTTCACCGGGCGGCAGAGCGGCTGAATCACGTAGACATCCTGCCCACGCACGCTCTCCTCAACCATCACGTGCACTTCGCCATCCGCGAAGCGATCCACCAGGCAGGCGCCGAGCGGGAGCTCCAGATAGGATGCCACCTCGCGCGCCAGGACCGGGTGAGCAGTGCCCGTAAACAGCTTGATCGATCCCTCGGAACTCATGGCACGACGGGTGTAAGCGCGACGGCGCAGTCGGAGCGACTACACACATTTCGAAGGCTGGGCCGCCAGGATTCGAACCTGGATAAGCGGTACCAAAAACCGCTGTCCTGCCATTAGACGACGGCCCAGTAGGTGCGCCAACCCCGCAAGGTCAGGCGGAGCGGCTGTATACCGTCGGCAACTCGGCAGATCAAGCCCCGAATGAGCAGAATCAGCCACAAAATTCGCGCATCGCTGATCACCGCCTTCCCCCGCGGCGTAGCGGCGACGCTGACCGCACGGGCAGCTGCTCGCGTCAGCCGCCGCCCATGGGCACGCAGACCCCGAGGCCCTGCGCCTCGAGACCGGTGATCCGCTGGCAGATCTCGGTCACCTCGCAATCGGCTCCGCGAGAGCACCACGTACGACAGATCCGCTCGTCGTCAGCGACAGCGACGCAGACGAGGCCCGCAGCGCAGGTCTCGTCGCTGAGCCGACCGCACGAAGCGCCGGCCTCCAGGTCGCCAGCGGGCCCGCAAGCCGCGCTGTCGTTCGCCCCGGGCAGGCACGCCTCGCCGTCACCGCAGCCATCACCAGTCCGCAGGTCGCATGCCTGGACGCCACCAACGTCCGCGACGGCGTCGGCGCCGGCATCCTCACCAGGGCGCACGATGATCGACTCGCCGAGCCGGAGATCGGGACCTCCGTCACCGCAGCCGGCCGCGCCCACGGACAGGACCACGAGCGACAGGAGGACGCGCGAGGGGGTGATGCCCGACGTAGCGAGCACCGCGAGACCGCGGAGCGGCCCGCCGGCGACAGCGCTACTCAACGCAGACGCCGCCACCAGGCACCGAGAGACAACGCTGCCCTGAAGCGCAGGACTCTGCAGACGTGCACGGGACGACGCAGCTGCCCAGCCGGCTACCATCCGACAGCTCGACATCGAGCGCGCAGCGGGACGCGCTGCCCAACGCGGCGCAGTCGACGTCCTCCGCGCACGTCATCAGGCAGTGACCACCGCTGCGCGCGCTGTCGATGCGCAGGCAGCCAAGTCCGCCGCGACAGTGACCATCGTCGTCACCACACCGCGAGTAGGCGCGCAGCGCCGCGCCGGCCTGCGGAACACACGCGCCGTCGTGCAGCGCGTCCTCGCCCCGCACCGTCGCCGACAGCGACACGCAGGCAGTGCCTGCCTCGCAGCTGGGTCGGGCCGGGTCGCAGACTGCGCGGCAGGCCCCGATCGCGGCGCCATGATCCGAAGCCACGCACACATGGCCGTCGTCGCACTGGTCGCTCGACAGGCAGCCGGAGCCGGCCGCGAGCGGTCCGGCGCCAGTGGCACCGATCCCGACATCCGTCAGCTCGACCGCGCCAGCAGGCGCTTCGTCGCTGCACCCGGAGGCGGCAACCGCAAGCAGCAGCGCGATCGCCGAACCGGTACCCCATTGCGTTGTGCGTCGTCTCATCATGCGTGCGAACCCTAGGCGGACCTCGCGGCCATGTCAAAGGATCACCCCGGAGGTGAGCAACGGACGGCCGGCGGTGGCTCCCTATTCAGGCGCTGACCCCACACCTGATGCTCCACCAACGGGTGCTTCGCGGACCGCATTCCGCGACGAGGAGGAAGCCTCCTGTGCCGCGTCCACCGCGGCGGCGCGCGCGTGGACCTGCGCCCCAACCCGGCCGCGTGGCGTCGGGCTCCCTGAGGCTTCGAGCAGGCGACGGCCCAGATGGACCACGCGAAGGTGGGCGGAACCCTCCACCATCATGGGCAGCTCGTCGATGAGCTCGTCCACCACGCCGTCGTCGCCTGCGAGGATCGTCACCGTGGTCTGCTCCTCGATCCCGGACCAGACCACCACGGCGAGAGGGGTCATCGAGCCCGGCTGTTCGTCCGCCGGGTCAGCGGGGCGGACCACCCATGCCGTTGGCCTCCGAGTGGAGACCGGACGCGCGACGGCGCCGCCGGCGGGTACCACCACCCCGCCGCGCTGGGGTGCCAGCACGACCCTCCCCGGTTCACCGCCCAGGGAGTGCACGAGCAGATCGGCGATCCCGTCGTCGACCCGCCCCGCGGCCTCGTCCACCACCTCCAACGTCGCCCCTCGCGCGCCGGCGCGCAGCACGCCGAGGTTGAGTGACCCATCACGCAGCGCGAGCGGTTGGGCGTCCACGACCACGGCGCCGGACACCCGCTCGTACGCGGAGACCACGGCACTTCCTGCCATCATCGTGTCCCACGGGGGGACGTACGGACGGAGTGGCCGCAGCTCCCCAAGCAGCAACGCCTCACCGCGCTCGACGGCGTCGTCGCACGACTCCTGGGTCGCACCGGCCGGACAGTCGAGGTACACCACGACGTCCGGGATCCCTGCCGCCGCGTGGTAGAGCCGCAGGCCGGCCTGGCCCGGTTCGGGGTGCTCGGCAGGCGCAAGACCAGCAGCGACAACCAGCTCGGCGGTAGGACCATCCACTGTCGTATAGATCACCGTCAGCACACGCTCGTCCGCCAGCGGTGCGCCGCTGTGAGACCGCACGAGCGCGCCGGCGGCGTCCAGAAGGTGTCCGCTCCAGGTTCCGGGAGCGACGCCGGTGACCAGCGGCAGCCCCAGGCGGAGGTCGTGCACGCTGCCGTCCGTCACGACGTGCGCGGCTGATCCTGGCGCGCCCACGAACACGAGCTGAGCGGCGGCCGTTCCCGGGCCGCCACGCTGGTCCACCCCGCGCACGACGAGCAGCTCGACGTGCAGAAGCCCGGACGCGGACTCGGCCAGCAGCACGGTCACGAAGGCGTCGGGCTCGATCATGACAGGCACGGTCACTGACCGCTGTGGCTCCGGGGGAGCGTCGCCCGAGCGGTGCACCGCGCTGCCCGTGTCCGGAACATCACGCTCTCGGGCGTCGGGACCACGCGCATCAGGGGTCGGATCCATCGGCTCCGGGCCGCGCAGGCCGGCGAGTCCGGCAACGACACCAGCCGCCGACGGGCCGTCAAGCGGCTGGGCGACCACCGTCACGTGAACGAGCCCGGCGGCGACCTCCTGCCACCCGGTCGCGTCATCCGGTCCTAGCGGAGCCGCCGCGCCGGCCCACGCGGAGGCATCGCTGGGGACCGTCAGGACCGCTGGGCCGGCGGGAGAGACGGCATCGGTGCCACGATCACCCGAGGTGATCGCGCCGCTCAATGCCTGGCTGGCGTGGCCGTCCTGGCCACCACCTTCGCCTCCGCCGTCGCTGCGGTTCGTCACCCCTGGCCCACAGGCCGCCAGCTGTCCGGCGACCACGAGGGCTCCTGCGGTGAGACGAAGCGGGTGCGGACGAGCGCGGATGCTCAGTCTTCCTCGTCGAACGCCGACTCGTCGAGCACCCCGTCCCGGGCGTCGACAAGGAGGCGCGACGCAGCGGCCTCACGGGCCATCGACGCGCGAATCCGCCGGCCGAACACCAGCGCGACGAGCAGGTTCGCGACGAAGTAGCCGTAGAACATGATGCTCAGCGCCACGAGCGGGTCGTACTGGACCGACAGCACGAAGACGGTCACAAGCACCGAGGCGACGAACAGCACGTTGACCGGCTTGAAGCGCAGGTCCTTGAAGGTCCGGAACGGGACGTTCGAGACCATGAGCAGCGCCAGCGCAACGACGAACAGCGCGACACCCGGGAGCGCCTCGTCCATGAACGAGTCGCGGCGCAGGATGCCCACGTCGAGGCACACCATCGTCGCGATCCCCATGCCACCCATGGGAGCAGGCAGGCCGCTGAAGTACCGCGTGCAGCCGCCGTCCTCCTCGGCCATCACGTTGAACCGGGCGAGGCGGAGCATCGCCGCGGCGCTGAACACGAACGACAGCACGAGCCCCATGAAGCCCAACCGCTCGAGCGCCCAGAAGTAGACCAGGAACCCGGGGGCGACGCCGAACGTGAGCAGGTCGCTCATGCTGTCCAGCTGCACCCCGATCCGGGACTGACCGTGTACCCAGCGCGCCACCCGGCCGTCGAAGCCGTCGAGGATGCACGCCAGCGGGATCAGGCCTGCCGCAAGGTACAACGTCTCGGCGCTCTCCGCCGTCGCCGCGAGCCAGATGATCGCGAAGCCACAGAACGACGCCGTCAGCGTCACGAGGTTCGGCAAGATGTAGCGAGCAGGTGGGATCGGGAACATCCAGCGACCTCAGGACACGGGCAGCCTCACGACTTGTTCATGACACCAACAGCCACGAATGGCTGTCCCCCAATTCAACCCAGTATAGGTGCCGCAGGAAACGGCTGCAACGGATAATGGATTCGCTCCAGCACGAGGCCGTGGGCAGGAGCGGTCACACCAGCCGCCCCGCGATCGCGCGCACGCAGCACCTCCCCAACCCACTCCGCAGGCCTCCGGCCGCGACCCACCGTGATCAGCGTCCCGACGATGTTCCGGACCATGTACTTGAGGAACGCGCTCCCGGCGATCTCGACCTCGACAACGCGGCCGAGGGGCCCCTCGTCCACCCGACGAACCCGCACGCGACGGATCACACGCACCGGGCTGGCCGCGTCACACCCCGCAGCACGGAACGACGAGAAGTCGTGCTCGCCCACCAGCGCGCCCGCCGCCTCGTCCATCGCCGCGACGTCCAGCTGGCCGGCGTGATGCCAGGTCCGGTCTGCCAGCAGCGGGCTCACAGCGTACCCCTCCTGGATCCGGTACCGGTACTGCTTGCCCCGCGCGTCATGGCGCGGATGGAACGGCCCCACCGAGCGGTCGGCGTGCACCACGGCGATCCCACGCGGCGTCAGCCGATTGAGCGCCCGAACGTAGACCTCGGGTGTGTGGCGACCGCCGTCCTCGAAGCAGGCGACCTGCCCCAGCGCGTGCACCCCGGCGTCGGTCCGGCTCGCACCCTGTACCTTCACACGGCGCCCCAACAGCTGCGCCACGGCGTCCGTCAGAGCACCCTCGACGGTCTCCACGGACGACTGGATCTGCCAGCCGTGAAACGGCGCGCCGTGGTACGCGATCAGCAGCCGCACCGGCCCGCTCGCAGCGTCACCTGCCGCCAGCGGACCCACACCCGCCGGGCCAGCTTCGCCACATGCGTCGCTGTCCGGGGCGTTGCCGTCAGCAGCACCACCATCCGGGGCGCTGCCGTACGCTCCCGCCACGTCCACATCGGGCCTGCCTGCCGTCGCCGCCGGCCGGCTCACAGCTCGAACGCGATCCCGAACATCAGAACCCGGTCGCCGATATCCCAGCTCCGGGCCCCACCAAAGTCGTTCACCTGCGCGCCAAGGTACTCGACGAACAGGTAGGTGTTGTTGATGCCCGTGACGTTGTCGAAGTTCCGCGCCATGGCTGGCGCCATCCAGTCCAGCAGGAAGTAGATGGCGAGCCCGTAGTGCCAGCCGGCGGTACCACCCCGACCCTCGCGGAGCGTGCCGTCCCTGTCGAAGCCATCCGCCAGGTTGCCGGCAGCCCGCACCCACCAGAACGAGTAGTCGAGGCCGAGCCGCGCCGAGAAGACGAACGGGACGTTGAACCGATGCTGGAGGTAGTCGAAGCGGTAGACCGCGGAGAGCCGGGTCGGCAGGATCGTCAGCCGCGTCCGGTCCGCCGAGCGCGTGCCGTCCAGGTTGAACGCGTCCGCTCCCTTGTTGAAGTAGCCGGCGCTCATCGCCAGCGACACCGTCCCGACGCCGCGGTACAGGTGGACGTCCACGCGCGGCTCGAACAGCAGCCCGTTGCCGCCGAACATGCTCTGGTACGGCCCGCTGCCGCCGAACTCGGAGTCGATGTTCGGGCGGTAGGAACCGAACCGGAGCTCGATCACACCCCAGATCGGGCTCTCGGGGTCGTAGACATCCAGCAGATCGTCGTCGAGCCGCTGGGCGTGGGCGTCGGGCGCGCCGAGTCCGCTCACGAGCAGGCCGGCGGCGAGGCTGATACTGCCGATCGTCCAGCGGCGACGGCGGCGGCGCGCGAACGCGGCCAGCAGCAGCGCGGCGCCGATCACCGGAGCGGCCAGCCCGACCGCCGTCACCCCGGTGGCCTGCTGGCAGTAGCCGCCGGTCTCCCGACCACCGCGGTTGAGGTAGTCCTCCCAGAAGTCGATCGTCGGCTCCGTCGTCGTGGTCACCGTCTCGCCAAGCAGGCTCTCGTTGCCGACGCCGTCCTCCGCCGTCACCGTGATGTAGTACGTCACGCCCGCCGAGATGCCGCTCGTGAACCGGTAGCTCTGGCCCGTCGTGACCCGCTGACGGCGAGCTCCGGCTACATCCTCCGGGACATCGCCTTCAGCGAACGGCGTCGACGACAGGTACACGTAGTACGCCTCGGCGGACGACGTCGGGTCCCACTCGACGAGCAGCGACGACTCGCCCCCCTGAACGGTGACGCCACCCGGCGCCGCCGGCCGCTGCGTCTCGAGGCGCACGCGCACGACGTCGGGCTCGTGCGTGGCCTGATCGTCGACGACGTTGACGCGCGGGAGCACGTTGATGACGTCGTACGACTCCTGCCGACCCTCGCACTGGTCGACGGACGACAGGCCCAGCAGCGTGCGCGCGAACACGTCCGCAACCAGCTCGGTCGCGGAGCCCACCCGCACGTTGTCGCGGATGATCAGGCAGTCCTCGTTGGGCTCCGGGCCGGGCGATGTGCGCGTGCACGACAGCCCGGGTCGCTCGGCCTTGACGCCGAAGCGCAGGTCACCGTCCGCGTACGCGGTGCGCAACGTCCACGAGAATCGCAGATCGGGGTTGTTGGACACCAGGTCCCGACACGTCGCGAGGTTCGCCGTGTAGACCCGACCGTTGATGTTGCTCGTCGGGAACGCAGCGTCCGTGACGAGCTCGGCCTCGGAGACCAGGCTCGACGTGGTCTGCGCCGATGCCAGCGCGGCCAGAGCGAGGATCGCGACGCCTGACAGCGCGCCGGCAAACGACTTAGACACGGACCAGACCTCGCTCGTGGAGCACTTCCGCGATCTGCACCGCGTTCCAGGCGGCGCCCTTCCACAGGTTGTCGCTGACAACCCAGAAGTGCAATGTCGCGCTCAGCGTGTTGTCTTCCCGGATTCGCCCGACGAACGTCTCACGGCGCCCGACGCAGTCCGGCGCCGTCGGGAACACCAGGTTCGCCGGGTCGTCCATGACGACCAGCCCCGGGAACGCCGCCATGACCTCTCGAGCACGGGCCGCGGTCAGCGGCGCCGCCAGATCGACGGTCACCGACTCCAGGTGCCCGCGGACCACGGGGACGCGCACGCAGGTGGCGCTCACCGGCAGCTCCGGCAGCTCCATCATCTTGCGCGTCTCGAAGATCATCTTGTCTTCCTCGTTCGTGTACCCGCTCGGCTCGAACGTGCCGATCTGCGGGATCACGTCGAAGGCGATCGGGCGCGAGAAGGTCTTGTGGGTGAGCGGCTTGCCGTCGAGGGCGTCCCGCGTCACCGCGAGCAGCTCGTCGATGCCGGACTGACCGGCGCCCGATGCGCTCTGGTAGGTCGAGACGACGACGCGCTTGAGGCCCACCGCGTCGTGCAGCGCCTTGAGCGGCAGCAGCATCTGGATCGTCGAGCAGTTGGGGTTGGCGATGATGCCCTTGTGCGCGTCGAGGTGGTGCGCGTTGACCTCCGGCACGACCAGCGGGACCGTCGGGTCCATCCGCCATGCGCTGGAGTTGTCGACGACCACGCAGCCGGCCTTGACTGCCGACGGCGCGAACTCCTTCGCGCGTCCGCCGCCGGCGCTGAACAGCGCCAGGTCGATGCCTGCGAAGCTGTCGTGGGTGAGCTCACGGACCGTCCAGTCACGGCCCAGGCACGTCACCGTCGAGCCCGCAGAGCGTGCGCTGGCCAGCGGCACGATCTCGCGGACCGGCAGCGGCGAGTCCTCGAGCATCGACAGCATCTCGCGGCCGACCGCTCCCGTCGCGCCCACCACGGCTACCCGGTACCCTGCCTCGCTCAGTTGCTTCTCGCTCATCGCTCAATCTCCCCGTGCCCATCGGGCATGGCTGCATGGTTGTTCGTGGCGGGCACCTTGCCGCCGGTGTGGCAGCGTGTCAAGGCGCGGTCCGGCGCGGTCGCAAGCGGGCGGCGCACGTCTCGTCTGGCCATGGGGCCCCAAAAACGCGAACGGCCCCGGCCAACAGGCCGAGGCACGGGCGTGGTGACGGGCCACCGCTGGCGGCACGATCACGCCGCGGCGTTCACTTCCGTCCGGTCGCCCGGGCGACCAGCTCGATGCGCGAGCGTGCGCGCTCGAGGCGCTCCCGCTGCTGCTCGAGCTCCGTCTCGGTCAGCACCTTGCGGCTCTGGACCTCCGCCTCGACGGCCGCGAGCTCACGCCGCGCGGCCTCGATGTCGATGTCGTTGGACCCTTCGCATTCGGACACGATCAGCGTGACCTTGTCGCGATCGACCTCGACGTACCCGGGCTCGACGCGGAAGTGCCGCCGCGTGTTGCCGACCTCGCGGACCTCGACGCTGCCGCGCTGGATCAGCGCCAGCAGCGCGCGGTGTCCCGGCAGGATGCCGATCTCGCCGAGCGTGCTCGGGAGGAGTACCTCCGTCGCCTCCGCTCGGTAGACCGCGCTGACGGGCGTAACGATTTCGAACTGAATGGTATCCGCCATGGCGCGGGTCTCCTTGCCTTACTGCTCGAGCAGTTCCTTTGCACGCACGCGGACTTCGTCAATCGTGCCCTGGTACATGAAGGCCTGCTCCGGGATGTCGTCGCACTCCCCTTCGCAGATCTGACGGAAGCCCTCGATGGTGTCCTCGAGGCGCACGTACTTGCCCTTCACGCCCGTGAACTGCTCGGCGACGTGGAACGGCTGGCTCAGGAAGCGTTGCATCTTCCGTGCGCGCGCGACCGTCAGCTTGTCGTCCTCCGAGAGCTCGTCCATGCCCAGGATCGCGATGATGTCCTGCAGCTCCTTGTAGCGCTGGAGGATCTCCTGGACCTGACGTGCGACGGCGTAGTGGTTGTCGCCGACGATCTCGGGGGCCAGCATCCGCGAGGTGGAGTCGAGCGGGTCGACGGCGGGGTAGATGCCGAGCGACGCGATCTGGCGGCTGAGGACGGTCGTCGCGTCAAGGTGCGCGAACGTCGTTGCCGGCGCCGGGTCCGTGAGGTCGTCCGCCGGTACGTAGACGGCCTGAACCGACGTGATGGAGCCGTTGCGGGTCGTCGTGATCCGCTCCTGCAGGGCGCCCATCTCCGTGGCGAGGGTCGGCTGGTAGCCGACCGCGCTCGGGATACGACCCAGCAGCGCGGACACCTCGGAGCCGGCCTGCGTGAAGCGGAAGATGTTGTCGACGAACAGGAGCACGTCCTGGCCCATCGTGTCGCGGAAGTGCTCGGCGATCGTCAGGGCCGACAGCGCGACCCGCGCGCGGGCGCCGGGCGGCTCGTTCATCTGGCCGTAGATCAGCGCCGCCTTGGACTTCTCCCAGTCGCCGTTCGGGGCGAGGACGCCGCCTTCCATCATCTCGAAGAAGAGGTCGTTCCCTTCGCGCGTCCGCTCGCCGACACCGGCGAAGACGGAGTAGCCGCCGCCGTCGCCCTTGGCGACAGCGACGTTGTTGATGAGCTCCATGATGAGAACGGTCTTGCCGACGCCGGCGCCGCCGAACAGGCCGATCTTGCCGCCGCGTGCGTACGGGCACAGCAGGTCGATGACCTTGATGCCCGTCTCGAACACTTCGCCCTTCGTGTTGAGCTCGTCAAAGCGGGGCGGGTCGCGGTGGATCGGCAGGAACTCGGTCGCTTCGTGCTCGAGGCGCTCCTTGACGTCGCTCTTCGCCACGTCGATCAGGTCGCCGGTGTGCACGTCGTCGGAGCGCAGCTGCTTGAGGCGGTAGCTCGTCGCCGTCTCCTCGATGAGGAAGCCGCGCACGGTGCTGCCGTCCTTCTTGCGGAGCACGATGATCTCGTCGACGGGATCGCCGATGACGTTCAGGATCCGGCCGAGGACCTCGCGGCCGACCGGCACGCGGATCGGAGCGCCCGTATCCTGGACCGCCATGCCGCGGACCAGACCGTCGGTCGAGTCCATCGAGATGGTCCGGACGGTGTTCTCGCCCAGGTGCTGCGCGACCTCGAGGACGAGGTTCCACTCACGGTCGCTGACCGTCGGGTTCGTCACGCGAAGCGCGTTCATGATCGCGGGGATCTGCCCCCCGTCGAAGGCCACGTCAACGACCGGGCCGATGACCTGGGTGATGCGGCCGGTGGCGGCCGGCGCCGTGGTGGTGGTGCTCGTGATCGTCATCGTTTTTCCTCGGTATCCGCTCAGGCCGGTGAGGCGGCCCGTGGTCAGTGTAGGTGCAACGGCGAAGCCCTTGTCCCGGAGCCCTCAGGCCCGCGACGGCTCACCCCTTGAGCGACTCGGCGCCCGCGGTGATCTCCATCAGCTCGGTCGTGATCATCGCCTGGCGTGCCCGGTTCATCTGCAGCGTCAGCTTCTCGATCAGGTCCGACGCGTTGTTCGTGGCGTTGTCCATCGCGGTCATGCGCGCGCCGTGCTCGGACGCCTGCGACTCGAGGACGGCACGGTAGACCTGGCTCTCGATGTACTGCGGCAGCAGCACGTCGAGCAGCTCGGCCTGGCCCGGCTCGAACAGGTAGTCCGGGGTCGTCGCGTCATCGGCGCTCTCCGCGCCGGCCAGCGACGACGGGTCGAGCGGCAGCAGCTGCTGCACGATCGGCTCCTGCGACAGCGCGGACTTGAACTCGTTGTACACCAGGTACACACGGTCCACGTCGCCGCGCACGAACGACGCGACCGCGTCGTTCGCGATCCGCCGCGCGTTCGCGATGTCGCCCGTCGCCTGCATCGAGCTGAAGTCGAGCCACGTCGGCAGCGACTCACGGCGGACGAAGTCCCGGCCCTTGCGACCGACCGGCGCGACCGCGACCTCCGCGTACGCGTCGGCGTTGCGCGACGAGAAGTCCAGCACGCGCCGGAACAGCTGCGCGTTGAACCCACCGCACAACCCGCGGTCGGACGCCATCAGCACCACGAGGCAACGCTCGGGCACCTCCGCGCGCCGGAACAGCGGGCTCGCCGTCTCGTCGACCGAAGCCGACAGCGTCGCGATCACCGACTGCATGCGCAGCGCGTACGGCCGCGACGCCTCAACGGCGTCCTGGGCACGACGCAGCTTCGCCGCGGCGACCAGCTTCATCGCACGCGTGATCTTCTGCGTGTTCTTGACCGAGCGGACTCGGTTCCGGATTTCCTTCAAACTCGGCATGGTGCTCTCGCTCCTTCAGGCAGGGGGTTCCGTCACCCAGGGTGACCGGGCCTCAGTCAGGCCTGAAATTCCTTGCCGAAGGCTTCGAGGGCTTCCTTGACCGCGCCCTCCGTCTCGTCGTTCAGCGCCTTCTTCACGCGGAGCTTCTCGAGCACCTGCGGGTAGCGCGACTCGACGAACGCGTACAGCTCACGCTCGTAGCGCTCCAGGTTCTCGACGGCCAGACCGTCGACGTACCCCTTCGTGCCGGCGTAGATGATGAGGACCTGCTTCTCGACCGGCAGCGGCGAGTACTGCTTCTGCTTGAGCAGCTCCGTCAGGCGCGCGCCCTTCGCGAGCTGGCGCTGCGTGGCGGCGTCGAGGTCCGAAGCGAACTGCGCGAACGCGGCCATCTCGCGGTACTGCGCCAGGTCCAGACGCAGCGTACCGGCGACCTGCTTCATCGCCTTGATCTGGGCGTTGCCGCCGACGCGGGAGACGGAGATACCGACGTTGATCGCCGGGCGGACGCCAGCGTAGAACAGGTCGGACTCGAGGAAGATCTGCCCGTCCGTGATCGAGATGACGTTCGTCGGGATGTACGCCGAGACGTCGCCGGCCTGCGTCTCGATGACCGGCAGCGCCGTCAGCGAGCCTGCGCCGCGGTCATCCGACATCTTCGCAGCGCGCTCCAGCAGACGGCTGTGGAGGTAGAAGACGTCGCCCGGGTATGCTTCGCGGCCCGGCGGTCGGCGCAGCAGCAGCGACAGCTGACGGTACGCGACGGCCTGCTTCGACAGGTCATCGTAGATGATGAGCGCGTGCTGGCCGTTCTCGCGGAAGTACTCGCCGATCGTCACGCCGGTGTACGCCGCGAGGAACTGCATCGGGGCCGGGTCCGTGGCGGTCGCCGACACGATGATGGTGTACTCGAGCGCGCCGTACTGGCGCAGCTTCTCGACGACCTGGGCGACAGTCGACTGCTTCTGGCCGATGGCCACGTAGATGCAGTAGACCGGAGCGTCCTTCGGGTTCTCGTTCTGCTGGTTGATGATCGTGTCGATCGCGACGGCCGTCTTGCCGGTCTGGCGGTCGCCGATGATCAGCTCACGCTGGCCACGACCGATCGGCACCAGCGCGTCGATCGCCTTGAGGCCCGTCTGCATCGGCTCGTGAACGGACTTCCGCGCGATGATGCCCGGCGCCTTCACCTCGACGCGACGCGAGTGCGGCGAGTCGATCGGGCCCAGGCCATCGATCGGCTGGCCCAGCGCGTTCACGACGCGGCCGGCCAGCGCGGGACCCACCGGCACCTCGACGATGCGACCGGTGCGCTTGACCGTGTCGCCTTCGGCGATCGACGTGCCCGACGCCAGCAGCGCGACACCGACGTTGTCCGTCTCAAGGTTCAGGACCATCCCGAAGACGCCGCCCGGGAACTCAAGCAGCTCCCCGGCCATCGCCTTCTCGAGGCCGTACACGCGGGCGATGCCGTCGCCCACCGAGATGACCGTGCCGGTCTCCGCAACCTCGACCTTCTGGTCGTAGTTCTCAATCTGCTTGCGGATGATCCGGCTGATCTCTTCGACGTTGATGCTCATGGTGACCTCGAAGGGGTGTCGGGCGCTCGGCCCGCCTGTCGTAGCTCGTCAGATGCGCAGCACGTTGTCGCGCAGCGCCAGAATCTGGGACTTCACACTCGTGTCGTAGATGCGGCCCTCGAGCTTGACCACGAGGCCGCCCATCAGGCTGTCATCCACGGAGTCGGTCACGACCACCTTGCGGCCGGTCATCGACTCCAGCTGGGTACGGAGCTTGTTCACCTGGATGGCGGACAGCTTCACGGCGGCGACCGCCTCGGCCCGCACCACGCCCGCGGCGGTGTCGGCCTCCAGCTCGAACTGCTCGACGATCGTCAGCAGCAGCGCCAGGCGCCGCTTGTCGGCCAGCAGCAGCAGGAAGTTCGTCGAGAGCTTCTGCATCAGCAGCTTCCGGGCCACCTCGGCGACCACGCCGCGGCGCGCCGCGTCGCTCGTCACCGGGCTCGCCAGCACGCGCCGCAGCTCATCGCTCTCCCGAACCACCCCGGCGAACGCGGCCAGATCCTTGCGGACCTGATCCACGGAGCCCTGGGCGCTGGCCACCTCGAACATCGCACGCGCGTACGGACGCGCCACTGCCTGGTCAGACATCTGAAAGCCTCCTCAGCTCCGCTCGGCGTCCGCCAGGCTGTCGATGCTGCGATCGATCAGCCGGCTCTGCATCATCGGGTTCAATTGACGGCCCAGCTCATCGACGGCGACCTCGACGGCGCGATCGACGAGGCGCTGCTCCAGCCCGGTCCGCGCCATCCGCTGCTCGCGGTCGGCGAGATCGCTCGCGTCGCGACGAACCTTGGCGGCCTGCGCCTCGGCCTCGGCGACGATGCGCGACGCCTCGGCTTCGCCCGCAGCCCGGAACTCGGCAAGGATCGCGTCGCGCTCCTTGTCGAACGCGGCCAGGCGCGCGCCGTACTCCTCGAGCGTCGCCTTCGCCTCATCGTGCAGCTTGCGGGACGCCTCGATCTGGTCGGCGATCACCGCGCGGCGCTGATCGAAGTAGGCCTTGATCGGCTTGCCGGCGAAGAACACCACCAGCGACGCGTAGATCAGGAAGTTCAGCAGGTACGCCAGAACCTCCAGCATCGGCGGGGTGTGCGAGCCGCCGTCACCGCCGGCGGCGAACGCCACCGACGACACCAGGCCCACGACCACCAGCGCAACGAAGGACACCACTCGCATGCTCATCACTGACCTCGATGCCATCACGACCTGGCCCCCAGCACGCGCGAGACGATCAGCTGACCGATCTGCCGCGCCTCAGCCTCAAGCGCCGCGTCCGCGACGGCCATCTCCTGAGCCATGCGCTCGCGGCGGGCGGCGAGCGCCTCGCCAGCCTCACGGCGTGCCTCGTCGACCACCTTCGAGCGGCTGACCTCAGCCTCCGCACGCAGACCGTCACGAAGCGCCGCAGCCTCACGACGAGCTGCGCCCATGCGCTCCTCGTACGAGGCCAGCGTCGCCGCAGCTTCCGCGCGCATCGACGCGGCGCCACGCTGAGCGCCGTCGATCTTCCGATCGCGCTCGTCGACGATCTTCAGGTACGGATCGAACAGGACGAACTTCAACAGCACGTAGACGAGCAGGAACAAGAGCCCCGCCGCCACCGCCGTCAGGTCGAGGTCGATACCACCAGCCATCGCCTGGACACCGGGGTATTCAACCACGAAGGTCTGCGTCTCCATCACGGTCGAGCTCCGCGATCCTACGGGAAGAATTGAATCCGGGCCTCCGGCGGAAACTGTCGAAATAATACGCTTTTACGCGGACTTGCTCGACCGGGCACGCCGTGACCCTGAAAGCGGGGCCGGAGCTAACACCGGCACCTGGGAGCGTCAAGCGAAGAAAGGACCGTCAGCACCGGGCCCATCGGCCTGCGCGCTCCACCGCGATGCCCAGCTCGGCGAGACGATCGAGGTGCGCCACGCACTGCCACTGCGCCAACGGCAGCAACGCCGGCGGAACCTCCGCGTACGCCGCCGCGGTCACCTCGCCAAGGGACCGCGGTTCGACGTCGAGCGCGTCGATCACGCGCCGCTCCCGAGCGAGGCGGTGGGCGTGGTACCAGCGCAGCAACGCCGCGCCGTCCAGCGCAGCCGGCCCGTGCGACGGGTAGACCGCCCCGGTGGTCAACGTCGCCAGCCGCTCCAGCGTCGCGAGGTAGTCCGTCATCGAGCCGTCCGGTGGCGCCACGACGATCGTCCCGACGCCGGCGACGACGTCACCCGCCACCAGGGACCCGCTCGCCACCAGCAGGCTCAGGTGTCCCGGAGCGTGCCCGGGGCTGCTCAGCACACGGACGTCCTCACCGAACCAGCCGTCCCCGTCGAGCTCCTCGACGTGCACCCCCGGAGGCCACGGCGCGCCGCCATCAGCCCCCCGCCAGCGCCGCAGCGCCTCGCGGTGGCACCAGAGCGGCACGTCCAGCCGGGCCGCCAGTGCCGGGGCTCCCGCGACATGGTCCGCATGATGGTGCGTCACGAAGACGCCCAGCGCGTCGCCGTCGGCGTGGTCACGCAGCGCCTGCTCGATGATCGACAGCTCCGCATCGTCGGCCGAGCCGGGATCCACGACCAGCCAGCCCATGCCGGTGTCCACCAGGTAGGCGTTCGTCCGCGTCGCCGGCGGCAGCGTGGCTGTTCGCTGCGGCACACGAACCAGGCCCGGCTCGACGAGCTCGACGGCGCTCGGCTCGAGCTGCTCCATGCGCGCGGCGTCCTCGTCGTGACGCGCGGCAGCCCCATCGCCAGCAGGCGCGTCCGTCATACGATCCCCTCATGGGCGAAACGGCCCTCCGGCAAGCCCAGGCGCAGCAGCTCGGACGGTGGCTGCTCCGCCCGCTGGTGGTCGCGAATCGCGCGCTTCCACGCGGCGAACCCACCGCCGTCACGCCACGCCTGCTCGGCAGCGTCAGCCATGTCGAAGCCACCCTGAGCCAGCGCCCACTCGACCCACGCCCACCGGGCGGACGTCGACCGCACGTCAACGACGCCGCGCAGCTCGCTGCCCAGCCGCTGCAGGCGACGCTCGACCTCCTTGATCCCGAAGAACGGCTGCCGATCCAGCGGCGTGTTCCGCTTCGAGACGAACGGCGCGACACCCATCGCCGTCGGCGTGATCCGCCCGACCTCGCGTGCGAAGCGGATCAGCTCGTCGATGTCCTCCTCCGTCTCCCCCGGTACGCCGATCATCATGTACATCTTGAAGACACGCATCCCGTGCTCCGCCGCGAGGTGGGCGGTCCGGAGCAGGTGCTCCTCCCGGATGACCTTCTGCAGCTCCGCGCGGATGCGCTCGGACGCCCCGTCCGACGCCACCGTCAACGTCTGGTAGCCGCCGCGCTTGAGCAGCGCCACGAGCTCGGGTGTCATGCGATCCGCGCGCAGACTGGACAGCCCGACGCCGCGGCCGGAGGCGACGATGCGCTCGACGATCTCGATCAGCTTCGGGTGATCGCTGACCGCCGCGCCCACCAGGCCGACGCGCGGCGCGTAGTCCGGGACGCTGGCCAGGATCGCGTCGGGATCCGCGAGGCGCATGCCGCCGTTCGTGCTCCTCCGCATCACGCAGAACGTGCACTTCCGATGGCAGCCTCGCTCGGACTCCACAAGGTGCATCGACGACAGCTCGGTGTTCGGCGTGATGATCTGCCCGAACGCGGGCAACAGGCGATCGTCTGCCGCCGCCACGGGGATCAGCCGCTCGCCGTGAACAGCCGGCACGTACAGCCCCGGGATGGCTGCGAGATCAGCGAGCAGCGTCTCGCGATCCTCTGTCGCCTCGACGCGCTCCAGCAAGGTGGCGAACAGCGAGTCCGCCTCGCCCATGACGACCACGTCGGCGAACGGCGCGGCCGGCAGCGGGTTCGAGAACGTCAGCGGGCCGCCCAGCACGACGAGCGGCTCGTGGTCCCCGCGCGCAGCCGCCCGGAGCGGCACGCCGCTCAGCTCGAGGCAGTCGAACACACCGCCCAGCTCCAGCTCGTAGGCCAGCGAGAACGCGATGACGTCCGCGTTGCCCACCGGCTGCTGCGACTCGAGCGTCAGCAGAGGAGTCCGGCTGCGACGGAACGCCGCCACGTCGTCCGGCAGCATCGCGCGCTCCGCCGTCCACGACGGGAGCTCGTGCACCCGCCGGTACATCAGCTGGTACCCGAGGCTGCTCATCGCGGCGCGGTACGGGCTGGGGTACACCAGCGCAACCCGCCGGGGAGCCTCCTTGAACAACGTGCCCTGCTCGTCGTCGAGCAGACGACGCGCTTCCTGAACCTGGCTCCAGCTGGATGACATCGTCCCCGAACGCTCCTGGGCCGCCGGCGCGGCGGCAGCGCGGCAAGACACGCCGCTGTGCACGTGACGCTTTGCGCACAGGCGCACCCTGTGGCAAGCCCAAAGCGGGCTGGCCGGCCGTGCGCGCGCACACCCCACAGGCACGGCCTTCCCGGAACGCAACCGCAGCACCGCCGAGCAGGGACGTCATGGCATCCACAGAAGATCGGGACTTCGACGACTACAACGAGCGCGTCCGCGCCGCCAGACGGCGGCAGCTGATCGGCGCGTTCATCACCTTCGACGTCGTGATCGTCCTCGTCGCCATCATCCCGTGGCTGCTGGGCTACGGCTTCTTCGCGCACCGCGCGTTCGACAGGAGCCCCGCGCAGGTCTTCGTCTTCAACAACGGCAACACCGCTCACGAAGCCTGGGTCGTCCTCAACGGCCCGCTCGCCCAGCCCACCAACCGCGTCCCGGTCGCGCCCTACACCGTCCAGATGCTCGAGACGATCCGCGCCCCGCAGACCCTCCACGTGCGCAGCACCCAGGGCGGCGAGCAGCTGCGCAGCTGGCCCATCGACCCGCAAGCCGGCACCCTGATCAACCTCGACCCCGAGATGTGTATGGTGGTCTTCGACATCACCCCCATGTACCAGGGCGCGCCGGACGACACGCCTGCGCTGCCCATCGTCGCCCGGATCCCGGCAGGCCAGGCCGTCTGGTACAGCGACGCCGAGCGGTTGATCCCGCCGCGCAGGCCGCTGCCTTCACGCGCCACCGGCACGATCCACTGGGCGGAGGACTTCGGCTGCGACCTGCTCGAACCCGAGCTCGAAGAGCTGCTCATCGTGCGCGCCGGCACACGCCTCCAGGACCGGATGGCGCGACCCGAGCCCCAGACGCCGTAACGCCTTGCACCGCCGGCACGCGGCGCCACGCTTCGGACCGCGCCCACGCCACACGCCCTGCGGCGCACGCCATGGGGCACCATCAGACGCGAGCAGGCCCGGCCCCCACATCGGGGACCGGGCCTGCTTCATCGTCGCTCAGCTCCGGGCGGCATGACCGCCAGGAACCTTCAGGCGACCCGGCTCACTGACCGCGGGTCGGCCAGGGGCGCCGCACGCGGTGGTCCCAGCGCGGCTGGCGCTCGCCGTCCATCGTGACGGCCACAGGCTGGCCGCAGTCCGTGTTGGCGACCTGCTGCCACTGCCGCGGGCGGCGGTTGTCCCACTGGGCACGCTGGGTGCCGCAGGCGCGAACCGCGGTCTCACCATCGGTGGTCTGCCACGGACGCCGCACGCGGTGGTCCCACGCCGGCTGACGCTCACCCTCGATGACCAGGGTGTTGTCGGTCGAGCGGACATCCTCCACCGCCACCGGTGCGCCGCTGATCTCCTCGGCCGACGCCGCCGTGCCACCCAGGGCCAGCGCCACACAGACCAGTCCTCCCATCCAGTACTTCATCGTGTTCATGCTCGTCTCTCCTCGGGGGCTCGCAGCCCCGCGTTGTGAAGGCGTCGGGTCCTGGGCTCCGCGGCTCGGCCGCCGGTGTGCACCCCGGCGGCGGCCATTCGGCCGGACCCCAACTTGTCTCGTCCCTGTCTCACCTCAGCGAGGCCGCGCGTCGCGCGGCTGCCGGGGGCCGGATGGCCCATCCACGGGGCGGGCAGGAACAAAGTCTCGTGCGTACGATGACTTGCAGTCGACCGGCAGGGCTCTCACCCCCCAACCGGAATGTCGCATCCATCGCGTGCAGGGTATTTAGTCCTACATCGACGTAGGGCAACCCTGATTCGACACCAGACGTCCGATTTTTCGACTCGCGGGCCAATCACACCCACTGACTGGCCTCGGAACAGGCCTCTCGAGCCCATATGAGCACCATCATGGGCCTCGGATCACCTTCTGATCAAATACGAGCAGAACTCGCGTCAATTATGAGACTGCCAACATCATCGTCGCCATGAATGATTCTGACCACTCATCCTACATTTTCGTAACTTTCGCTACACAGCCCCGCGAAGCGGCCCGAGCCAGCGTCTCCCCACCCTCGATGCACGACTCAACACGCTGCCCGAACGCTGTGCACGGCCTGCGCGGCCAGGGCGCCGCGCGCCTCCGCCAGCCCCAGCCCCAGCCCCAGCCCCAGCCCCAGCCCCAGCCCCAGCCCCAGCCCCAG
>ERZ869909.1118-NODE-1118-length-23311-cov-9.172032_pt1 | contig 23311 bp, 20 predicted proteins | sample MGYA00520892_ERZ869909 | MGnify/ENA primary metagenome ERZ869909 (study PRJEB32215, sample SAMEA104723947) | bioreactor metagenome | biome: bioreactor; feature: anaerobic bioreactor; material: water | place: China | collected 2015-03-12 ... | reverse complement strand
TTTAATGCAGTGCGGGTCTGCAAATCTTTTTAACCGCTTCGTTCCTTGTTTTGTTACCGAAAAATCTGCAAGGCCGTGTGAATGTAACGCTAACCAAGCGAGACATACCTAGCAAAACATTTTTCCTCAAGGAAATGCCATAGCGGCAAGAAAGCGGATATTCATAAAATGTAACTACAAATTTTGGAAAATGTAGTGACATTTTTTAAAAATGTAGTTACAAAATCGGGGGGGTATGCCCACAATTTTTTAATCCGCCTAAAATGCGACCTATCATACTGTTTATCAAGTTTTTGCAAACAAATCGTTTTTCACAGGCGTATGCCCCTAAAAACTCCTCCAGGGCTGGCAATTTTTTCTAAAAAAAGGAAGGGCGCAGGCAAAAAACCGGGGAATAAGACGGGGGGTTCAGCTGTAAACTCCCCCAAAAAAACCTTCCTGTTTCAAAAACAAAGGGGGTCAGAATCCGCCAGAATGGCAGAAGTTTTTTACATTGTTTTTTCCGGTTTTGGAGGGGTCAGCAGGGTCCGGAATATCCATATTATTAAACTTAGTTTTGTGTGCTCCCCAAAAAACTTTTCACGATACATCAAAAAACCCTGAATAGCCACACATAGTGCAAAAGCCTTTCAGGGATTTGATTCAACCGGGAACACTCGCTGGGTCGTGCCGAGCGGTCATGTTCCTATATATTGGTACCTGGCGATTTTATTTCAGTGAGTTTTCAACCAATTCTATCAATTTTTTCCGGCTAATATGCTGAACCGGTGCGTTTCTTCGCTTGGTGCCAACGTTCCTGGTAGTCGAGTAGGCAAGGGGAATTTCATCCCAAGCCTCTCACAGTCCGGTTTAGCCTATTATATTTCAAGAAATTCATCTACCCCTACTATGTTTCGGTGTTTCAGGCAGGTATTATACAATTCTTTCACTTTTCAGGATAGCTTGCATTCATCAGGATGACAGTTTTTCAAGTGCTTGTGTGGTTGATTCAACAAAACTAACCTGTCTGCCTTTGTTGCTTTCAAAAATAAAGTCAGCCAGACTTCTGCTTGTGTATTTGGAGAAATCGCCCACTATTGCCAGACGAACCCGATAGGTTGAAAACTTTTGAAGTATTTCTCCGGCGATCCCGTTTTTCAGATCGAAAAAGTCGGGCGAGATATTTTGCTCATAAAGCACAGCTCTGTCAAAGCCTTGAAAGTATATGTTACCCACCAGGTCTAATCCATCAACAGCTGTATTAATGAGTATCTGATCCGAAATGATTTCGGCAATGTCTGTGTTGTTCAGATTGTGCGTTTCTATTTTCATTTTTTGTTCCGTCTCTAATATGATAGTGATGTCCTTTGCAGGGCTCCATCAAGGTTGATGGCTTTTTCTCAGACACCGGAGAGTTTAACGTAATCGGATTTCAATTCATCCGTGGGCTTTCCCAGAATTAAAGAGGCACTTACATTACCCCACCTGCCCTACTCTGCCCACACATGCCTGCACGTCTACCTTATCTGCTCTTCCAGCATTATCTGTTCGCGTTGCACTCGCTGCATCCTTTTTCCACTTGAAAAGTAAAAGGTAAATTGGAGCATATAAACGGGCGTTCTGAACCTCAGCCGGGAAACATCCTCAAACGAATGATCCCATGATTTCATGTTGAATTGAACTGTCATCGGATTAAATACTGCAAACCCTATATTCCCTTGCCCGCTGAGTATCTCCTTGTGCAAGGAAACCCTCTCTATGTAAGGGCTTTCGTATATATGCATGTCGATTTTGCTTTCACTGAAGCCCGACGAAAAATCCACCCCCAGCGACATATCAAAAGGCAGATAGCCCATCAAGCCGAAAAAAGCCTGGTACGACCATCCGTTGTACTGCGAAGCAGAGTACCTGGAGTGATAAATACCGATGTCTGCATCAAGCTCCACCCAATCGAAAATGCTGGCATTGCCAGATAGCTTGTACCCCATTCTGCTGGCCCAATCAATGTTTTCCCATTTACTCCTGAGCACACCATTTTCCATAGATCGCACCATGCCGAAAACATCATCCAACCGTTGGTAATACAAAGAGGTGGAAACAAACAGGTCATTTTTTCGATAGGTATGCCTGAGGGTAAGGCTGTGTTGCTTCTCTGGTTTTACATCGGGATTGCCAGTACTTACAAACGCTGCATCTCCTGAATAGTATTCAAAAGGGATGAGCATGAGAAAGGAAGGATACCTTAAACGCCTGTTGTATGTAATGCCAATATTGTGGCTCTGGTTGAAAGCATACATTACAGAACCCAGCGGCAAGGGGTGTAAATGGCGGTTTGAAAGGGTATCTGCAATATGCCGGGCCAGATGCTCCAACCTCACCCCTGCCCTTACCGATAGCTTTTGGTTTTTGTAGGAAAGATCGCCATAAACTGAATTTCTGTTATCCAGGTATTCCAGGTTTATGGCATTGTCAGAATCGAAAAAATCATTGCCGATTTTCCGGCTAAAGAGCTGATAACCCATATTCCAGTGCAGATTCTGGTGTACAGGCCGGGTGTAATCCACCTTTACGTTTACCGACCGAATATCATTGAGGGTTTCTTCACTGCGGGTGGTAGGATCGGGAACCATCGCCGGGAAGAAAAACGTACTGTCGGTATAATTATCCGTTCGCGTTCTGTTCATAAAAAACAGATTGCTGTTGAGCTTCACCTCATGATCAGCACCAAATTTCAAACTGTAAAACAGGTTGTAGTTGTGTTGGTGGGCATCTGAAAAAATATTATCCTGCGAATGAGAGCGCGAAACAACATGGTTATTGCGCTGGTAATGAGAGTGCTTTGCCTGATAGTCTTCAAAGGCATTAAAGAGTATATTCCCGGTAAAGCTCAGTGTGTTTTTTTCGTCCATTCTATAATCGGCTCCATACTGAAAACGATGGCTGTTTCCTTTCAACCGGTTTTGGGGGCTATCGGAGAAGTACACATTGGTTACCTCTCCTTCAAAATCTTGCCGGGTGCGGGTTTCCCTTACATCTCTCTCTTTTAACACATTGGCGTTGTAACCTGCAAAAACCCTAATCTTATCGAAAACGTATTCCACCTGCGCATTGGAGTTGTTTTGCAGATTTACAAAACTGTACTCCAGATTGGTTGCCAAATGCCATCCCTTTTCTCTATGGGGTTTTAATATAATATTGATTACGGCCAGAACATCGCTTTCAAAGGCAGCGGCAGGGTTCCTGATCAGCTCTATCCTTTCGATATCCCTGGGGTTGATGGCACCGATATTACGATCGCTGCTGGCACCATTTACCAATACCAGAACATTATTGCTGCCTGCCACGCTTATTTCCTGATCTCTTGGACGTACTCTCACCCCTGGGATCTTCGCAAGCAGATCCAACCCATTTGCCGATGATTTTATGCTTTGTGCATCCGGAATAAAAACATCCTTATCAACCAGTGCTCTTAATCCGGCGCGTTCTCCGTGCACCACAACTTCCTGCAGTTCTGTAAAGCTCTGTTGCAAAACAATGGTATCGAAACTGAGGTGATTCCCGTCAGCGGGCGGATCGAGCTCACCTGCAAATGAAGTGTAGCCGATAAATGATACGGTAATCCGGAATCTTTCGCCAGGCACATTGCGCAGGGCGAAGGTTCCGTTATGATCGGTAATGGCGCCCAGCAGCAGGGTATCCTTTGCAAAAACATCAAGCCGGATGGTGGCATAAGCAATGGGTTGACCCTGCGGATCGGATATCTTCCCGGAAATACTGAACACAGGGGTTTGTGTGTAGCTGAAGAAGGGTAACGTAATCAGCAGTACTTTCAGTAGTGCAAGTTGAACTGTCATTGCATTTCTCATTCTAAACTGACATATTAGTAAATACCGCTGCACATTTGCCCCTTGCCGGGCATCAGAAGAGTGGGCTGAAGATTCTCAGACATTAATTAGCCTTGCCTGCAAAACAGAAGGATAATGCAACAACCCATACCAATGCTGTTTTCCCGTATGCGCAACCCTTCCCTTCGAATCTCCTGATCGTAAAACCCTTGCGCCTGTCAAAAATAAAAAAACCTGCTTATATATAACTTATAATGCTAATAAAAAAGTGTGTATTGCAAAAATATTTTCTGGTTACTCATTTCCTTAAAATTGGTTTATGAAAGAGGACAAGCCAAATGGTAGTCTTTGCCGGCAAAGCTATACATATCGGCAGTAGCAGTGCTGGCGAACCCCTTGCCACTTCGGGGTTGCGCCTCTGCAAGCAACTGGCCTGGCAATGCATCCTCCCGGTGGCAGGCTCCAACCCTTTCTGAAACTTGCGGTGCAGCTCCTTCTCAGACTTGCCTATTTGTGCCTTCGGCCCAATTCTTCAACCTTCCTGATCCATCGGCTCCTTGCAGCATCGGCAGAGCCTTTTACCACTCCAAAAAAGGATACCTTTACCGGATTGACCCCACAAAACTGCAATGTTTGCTTTTTGAGCTGATTAACACTCGGCCTCCCGTAATACCACCTGTAGTACCAGTGTGGCTGATCAAGAGTTGTAATGATATGGGCCGATTTACCCTTTAAGAGCTTATCCCAAAAGATTGAGTTTTGCCGATACTGGAAAGCAAAGCCCGGCAAAAACAGACGATCTATAAATCCTTTGGTAATGGCCGGAAGCCCACCCCACCATACGGGGTGTATCCATACCATATGATCAGCCCATTTTATTTTTTCCCAGGCCGCCAGCAGGTCTGGCTCCAGCTCTGTTCTCTTCTGATAGCCATATGCGAGATTGGGATTGAATCGCAGGTTTGCAATAACAATCTCCTGCACCTGTGCATGGGTTTCCAGTGCTCCCCTTTTGTAGGCATCAGCCAATGCAAAATTGAGACTTTCGCTGTTGGGGTGCCCGTTTATGATCAGTATTTTCTTTGCCATTTCGCCAATTACTTGTTAATAAAGGGCAAAGTTGAGGTAAAAAAATCTCACAAAACAAGACAAATGTCTAAAAAGAGACATCTTTGCGAATCCGGCTGAGATGCCTTTGAGAAATACCCAGGTAAGATGCCAGGTACTGCAGGGGGATCTTCTGAATATACTCCGGATGGTTACTGATCAGATCGACGTAGCGTTGCGTGGCATCGCTCTTTTGCAACTGAACGATCCTTTTCTCCAGCTCGATGTATTGCTGCTCTGCAATGGTTTTCAGAAAAAAAGTCCAATGCATATTATGACGGGCTAATTTTACTACTTTTTCTTTCGAAAAAACCAGCAACTGTGTGGTAGCAACCGCCTGTATGTTTTCATGAGTGGGCTGTGAGGTTAAATAGGAGGAGTATGCCGTCATTAACTGATTGGGGAATGTGATGCAATAGGTTATTTCATTGTGTTTGTCGGAGATATAATAGGAACGAAGGATGCCCGACAAAACGAATACTACCCGATTGCACACTTCGCCCTCCTTTATAAAGTAATCGGATTTCCGGATGGTTACAGGAACGGCAATATCTGAAAAATCGTCCATTTCAGCCTCCGTGAACACATTAAAGGTTTTCAGGTAATCTTTTAAACTCGTGGAGACCATATGGGGCAACTCTTTTCGGATTAATAACTACAAATACTGCAAGCGATTTTCAATTTCTTTATTCCTGCAGAATAAGTCAAAAGTGAATTAAACAGAATAACACTGGGTTGTCGGTATTTTATCTGGCCTGCACACAGCAAACAAACCCTGCCACAGTAGCTGGCCTGTTACACAGACCCAACCCTGTTTTCGGGCGCAATATAATCATATTACCGATATGCTCATTTGCTTGCTATGATTATTTTGCGGAATGTAAACCTGGCAATCAGATCTCACCCCCTGGGATATCTTTTTCTCCAGCTAACCTGCAGTTTCAGCTCCGCTTTTCCGACATTCAACATTCGCCTGAACTGCATGCAAACTCTCCCCATCAGCCATAGACAAAGAGCTCAATACCAAACCCAAACGTCTGCCGGGAAAAAAAATATTTTTCGCCACAGAAATTTTTTGCAAAAATTCCGTAGGTTTGTGAGATTTTTTTGCAGACACATGCATTTCAAAAAACATCTAACCCTAAATACCAAAACACATGAGTAAAAAAAAGAATGTAATTATTATCGGCGCTGCCGGACGAGATTTCCACAATTTCAACACCTATTACCGTAAGAACGACAATTATCATGTGGTTGCCTTTACAGCTGCCCAAATTCCCGATATCGACGGGCGGAAATACCCCGCTGAGTTGGCTGGCGAACTTTACCCACAGGGTATACCCATTTACAGCCAGGACGATCTACCCAAACTGATCAAGGAACTGGATGTGGATGTTTGCGCTTTCAGTTACAGTGATGTTTCCTACCAGGAAGTAATGGCAATCGGCTCAATTGTTAATGCAAACGGAGCCGATTTTTTGTTGATAGGCCCCAAAGAAACCATGATCAAAAGCACCAAGCCAATTATTGCAGTAGGTGCGGTGCGTACCGGTTGCGGCAAAAGCCAGACCTCACGCAAGATCATCGAAGCTCTTATGGCCCACGGAATGAAAGTGGTTGCCGTGCGCCATCCCATGCCCTACGGCGACCTGGTTGCACAAAAAGTGCAACGTTTTGCCACCGTTGAGGATTTAAAAAAACACAACTGTACCATCGAAGAGATGGAGGAGTACGAACCCCACGTAGTGCGGGGCAACGTAATTTATGCAGGAGTGGATTATGAAGCCATTTTGCGTGAAGCAGAAAAAGAAGCAGACGTAATTTTGTGGGATGGAGGCAACAACGACTTCCCCTTCTTTGTACCTGACCTGATGGTTACCGTAGTTGACCCACACCGTCCTGGCCACGAACTCAACTACTACCCCGGCGAAACCGTGTTGCGCCTGGCAGATATTGTAGTGATCAACAAAATGGACAGTGCATCACCAGAAAACATCCAGATCGTTCGCGAAAACATTGCCAAGGTAAATCCGAAAGCCATTGTGGTTGACGGAGCATCCCCCCTTACCGTAAGCGATCCTTCCAAAATTAAAGGGAAGCGCGTTCTGGTGGTAGAAGATGGCCCCACCCTAACCCACGGACACATGAAGATCGGTGCAGGTACTGTGGCCGCCATGAAGTTCGGTGCCGCCGAATTGGTTGACCCCAGACCTTTTGTTGTGGGCCGCCTGAAAGAAACTTTCGAGATCTACCCCAACATCGGCACTTTGCTGCCAGCCATGGGCTACGGAGCTCAGCAGATTGCCGACCTTGAGAAATCCATCAACAACACCGATTGCGATGCTGTTATTATCGCTACCCCCATCGATCTGCAGCGTATTGTAAAAATCAATAAACCTACCGTGAAGGTTGATTACGAATTGCAGGAGATCGGTAAACCTGTTTTCTGTGAACTGATCTGCGACTTCCTCAAAGGAAAGAATCTCATCGCAAAAGACTGCGGTTGTAAATAACCCCTCGAAAAGCGGCTCCTGTAGCCGCTTTTTTTTTTGATATGTAATTTACTCAAAAACAATTAAATTCGTTTTACTTTTCATCAACAAACCTTACAAGCTATGAAGAACAAAAGCCTGGTATCGATCAACGATTACACCAAAGAAGAACAACTTCGCGTGCTGGAGGTGGCCAAGGAATTTGAGGCCAACCCGGTGCAAACCATTTTAAAGGACCATGTAGTCGCCTCCCTGTTTTTTGAACCCTCTACCCGCACCCGACTGAGTTTCGAGAGTGCGATCAACCGACTGGGCGGTAAGGTGATCGGCTTCTCAGAAGCTTCCAATACCAGCGTAAAAAAGGGAGAATCGCTCAGAGATACCATTCTTACCATAGCCAATTATTCTGATCTGATTGTAATGCGCAACCCCATTGAGGGAAGTGCCCGCTTTGCTGCCGAGATTTCGCCCGTACCCATTATCAATGCCGGCGATGGAAGCAACCAGCACCCCACCCAAACCCTGCTCGACCTTTACAGCATCATCAAAACCCAGGGAACCCTCGACAACCTGCATGTGGCTTTTGTGGGAGACCTCAAGTACGGCCGTACCGTGCACTCACTGGTGATTGCCCTTTGCAATTACAACACAACCTTTCACCTGGTATCGCCCGTTGAGCTGAAGCTGCCCAGCTCCGTAAAAATGCATATCAAAGAAAAAAAGCTCACCTACCACCAGTACACCAACATGGAAGATGTTATCCCCGAGGTGGATGTGCTCTATATGACCCGTATTCAGAAGGAGAGGTTCTCTGATCCCCTGGAATACGAACGGATCAAGAACTCCTACAATCTGCACAAAGAGATGCTCCACACCACCAAAGATAATTTCAGGATACTGCACCCTATGCCCAGGGTAAACGAGATCCATATCAACGTTGACCCCGACCCCAGAGCCTATTACTTCCAGCAAGCCCTCAACGGGGTGTATGTGCGTCAGGCTCTGCTGGCCATCATGCTGGGAAAAAGATAGACCTGGCCCATCAACCCCGCAACGGGCAGCATCATTTTCAATAGCAGCCCACCAACACAGATAGTACTGAATTTGAAAAATATATCATCATGAGCGAAAAAATCAAAGAATTGAAAGTATCAGCCATCGAGAATGGCACCGTAATAGACCACATCCCTGCCAATGCTGTTTTCCAGGTAATCAAAATGCTCAAACTGGACGTGTTTGACCAGATGGTGCTTTTCGGCACCAACCTGGAGAGCAAAAAGTTTGGCAGTAAGGGCATCATAAAGGTCAGCAATAAGTTTTTCAAACCAGAAGAACTCAACAAAATAGCACTTGTGGCGCCCCATGCCAGCATCATTGAGATCAGAGATTTCCAGGTATCCAACAAAACCATCGTTGAGATCCCCAACCAGGTAAGCGCCATTGTGAAATGCTTCAACCCCAACTGCATCACCAACATCGAAGTGATCAGCACACGCTTTGATGTGGTTGACAAGGAAGACATAAGGCTCAAATGCCACTACTGCGAAAAGATCACTGTAAAAAACAATATGCAGTTTATCTAGCGAAACCTGTGGATGTATCCCATCCTAACAAAACCAAAGGCCGGAGAGCATCAAAGCTTCCGGCCTTTCTGTTTTATCGGGGAAAAATGTCTTGCTACAAATTAAACTCCAGTCGTTGGGTGGAGCCCTCTCTAATGATCACAACTACTACAGTTTGGTTGGCTTTAAGGTTGCTCAGGGCGGTCATATAGGTTTGAATGTCGGAGATCTCATCGTCGCCGATCTGCAGGATTATATCTCCGGCTCTGATTCCTGCGCGTTGAGCCGGGCGATCTTCCACTACCGCAAGTACTTTGAGCCCAGGCCCATCAAAGGCATGGTCGGGCATCAACCCCAGTGTAACCCCCTCGCTACGACGCTGGGCACCCCGGCGGGTAAGCGGTGTTTCGGAAAAAGCCAGCCGATCCATCCCGTTGAGCTCTGCAATCATATCGTATCCAAAGGAAAGGATCTGTTGCATTCCTTCGAAGTTGATCTTTTCGGGAGTATCTGAGGGCCGGTGGTAATCATCGTGTATCCCGGTAAAAAAGAAAATCACCGGGATATTCTTCATGTAAAAACTGGTGTGATCCGACCCACCCATACCGGATGCCGATTTGGTAATATTGAGTCCGGGCCGCTCCAGCCTGTCGATAAGGTCATTCCAGACGGGAGAGGTGCCGGTTCCGATGAGAGTGAGGCTACCATTGGTCTTTCGGCCAATCATATCAAAATTAAACATGTAGTTGATTTTACCCATATCGTAGGCATCGCTATCCACAAAATGGCGGCTGCCCAGCAGCCCTTTTTCTTCAGCACCAAAGGCAATAAAGATATAGTTGAAGTTGGTAAGGCCAGACTGTGCGATGTAGCGAGCCGTTTCGAGCACGCCTGCCACCCCGGAGGCATTGTCGTCGGCACCAGGGTGTATCTGATTGGACCCCGGACTACGCGAACCCGCTCTGCCCACACCCAGATGATCGAAGTGTCCACCCACCACCACGGTATACCTGGCCTGATTGTCTATATAGCCTGCCACATTCATGGAAGTAAAAACGGGCCTGTCCTTCTCTACCGACAGCAGCACCATGGAGTTTTCGCCACTTTGCTGCCAGTACTCGAGCACTTCGCTGCGGGCAAACAGCACAGGGATGCCCGCACTCCCCAGGTTCTGGCTCAGACGTGTGCTGGGGTCGTTGCGCCAGCTGCGGGTATTAACAAAGATAACCCCGCGGGCGCCAAGAGATTCTGCCCGGTCCACCTTGTTGCGTATCACCTCTGCGGTTTGGGGTACGCTGCGGTCGTCGAGCTCCTCAGGAAGGAAATACTCCATAAAGAGGATCTTCCCCTCAACAGGGCCATGCTCCACATCGTCGGCAAAGCGATCGGGTTCCAGCCCGAAACCTACATAAACTGCCTCGGCGTGCACTGTAGCATTGGAGGCATTGGGCAAAACAAAAAAATCTTTCTGCAAAACAAATTCCTGTTCATTGATCATCAACAGGTTATCCTCGCCCAGGGTCCAGCTGCCATAAAACTCAAATTCCTGTATAAAGGAGCCGTTAAAAAGGGGCTGCAGCCCGATCTCCTGCATGCGCGATTGAATAAAACGGGCAGCCAATTCCTCTCCTTCGGTACCAGACTCCCGCCCCTGCATCTCATCGGAGGCAAGAGTAAACACATCAGTTCTCAGTCGCTGCTCTACCTCCCCGCCACCAAAGGTAAAGGCAGCCTGTGAGAAAACCACCTGCATGGAAACCAGCAGGAAAGATAACATTGCGATCAGTTTTTTACCTGTCATACTATATTGTTTTAAAAAAAGTTCCCTTCTGTAATACAAACAGGAAGCCCGCGAAGAACCCAGATCTCCATGGGGTAAATTTAAATAAATTTATGCAAGAGAGAAGAATAATATTTACTAAAAGCCATGGCATACTGTTGCAAGCGGGCACTGTTAGCGGGGAAAAAGATATGCACACGATCATCTGTACATTAAAAAAACCCGGAAACTGACGCCTCCGGGTTTTCTTATTCAGGGTAAGTGTTTACTTACAATCCCAATACTTCTTTTCCCTTGTTGAAGACAATATCAATGGGCAAGCCGGTGGCATTTACCTTGTCGAGGTCGGCACGAAGTTGTTCGGTCATCACTCCATCGCGTTCAACCCAATCGCGTGCAGCCTCATAGTCGCCATCACCCTGTATTACCAGGATTTTACCCAGCAACGATGTTACGGCAGCTTTCATCTCCTCAAAATTCACTTTGTAGGTACCATCTTCCTGGTACACAAAAGCACCATTATCGGCAAAATATTTCATATTCAGCATATTGGCACGGCCATGTGCACTGGAAGCACCAAAACGGCTGGAACGGAAAATACCGGCAAAGAAGGTAACATAGTTATCCATCACCTCACCGCTGGTAATTTCGCCCATATCATAAAGCAAAGTAACCAGGTACAGCCCCATGATATCGGCCTTGGCTTCTTCAATGGCAGAATAGTATTCGCGAAGCGCTTCGCGTGCAGGGCCACGGCCGTTGATGGTGTTTTTAACGCCCATACCGTGCGCTACCTCGTGGAAAGTAGTATTCTCGAAGAAAGCATCGAAGGTAATGTGCTTGCGCTGGCTTTCATCGATAAGGATATCGGTAATGGGTACCAGTATCTTGTCGAATTTGGCTTTCATGGAGTTTTTCAGCTGCAACTTGCGGCTTCCCACAGTAAGGTGAATGTGCGGATCGTTGGGCAGGTTGATGGCAATGGTTTTGGTACCGGCATTGCAATCGCCTGCATAATAGATAGCATAGTACACATTCATATCGGCATCGGTGCCGGGCTCTTCGGCCTTATATTCAGGCGCTACGGGCAGAGCGGCCTGCAAAGCGGGCAACATGGCATTGAATTTCTCCAGCTGGGCACTCCACTCCAGATCCTTTACCAGGATAAAGGCTTCATGGGCTGCTTTGTAGCCAAACATGCGATCTTCGTAATTTTCTATGGGTCCCACCACAAAATCGATGTTGGATGTTTTCATGGCCATCCAGGCGAAATCACTGGGTTGGTATTCGTTGGAGAGCAGTGCATCGGCCCGGGAGAGCAGGTAGTTTTTCAAACCTGCATCTTCGGCCAGCTCTGCAGCTTTGCGCATAAGACGTGCAGCTTCTTCATGCTGCTGCTTGTATGCTTCGGAATAGGGGATGGCTACCAGATTGCCCTCACCGTCGCGACGGATCAATGTATACAGGCTGGTTTTGGTGGGTTCATCCCACGCCTCAAACTCCTCGCGGGTCATATCGGCAGGATAAAAATTGGCACCCAGGGGCTTCTCTTCCGGAAATCCGGGCACAAAGGCGGTATTGGCCTTTAGCCTGTCCCACGGTCCATAATGAATCATTGCATACTGGCGGGCGTAGGGGTTTTGTATAAGCTCAAACAGCTCATCCTTGTCTCCGTAAGATTGTGTCCAGAAAATATCATCCATAATATCCGAAACCTGGATCAGGATACGGATGATTTCTCTTTCATTTTCGCTGAGCCAGCTCAGGTCGGTGGTAAGGGTTACCTCTTCAAATTGGGCAAGTCTTTGTTTCATGTCCTGGGTTAAAGGGTCTTCCTGCTGGGTGCAGGCGGCAAAGCTCAGGCTTACAACCAGCGCAGCAGCCAGCATACGGGTAATGTTTTTCATAGCTAAGTTGTTTAGGGTAATGATTGTTCAATTGCTTTATTGGGGATTGGGGCCAAAATTAAGAATTCTCCCAGATCTTTAACACTTTATCCAGATGTTTTTAAAAAGCATTAGATTTGTGCCACATTTTATCAACTTAAACAAGCCTGCTTATGGACATGCTGCTACTCGCCTTGTTTTATGTGCTTACGCCCATGCTGATCCTTTTCCTGACCCATCGCTATGCCACAGCACACCGTATTGGAGCCGTCATTATTGCCTATGCCATTGGTTTGGTGCTGGGCAACATCGGACTGATCCCCTCGCCGGGAGCCACCCTCAATGAGATCATGCTTACTCAACCCAAAATCAACATGGAAGAGGTGCAAGCCTTGCACCTGGCGGGTGAGCTTACCTCGAAAGATGTGCTTGCCTTCCGGGTTTACAAGCTGCGCGATCTGCTGATGACCATTACCATTCTGCTGGCCATCCCCCTGATGCTTTTTTCCACCAATTTGCGGCAATGGCGCAAAGTAGCAGGCAAGACACTTGTTTCGCTGATCATCGGGCTCATTGCAGTGGTAACTGTTATTGTGGTGGGATTTTTCCTTTTCCGTGAGTCCGGTACACGCGATCTTTGGAAAGTAGCAGGCATGCTCGTTGGGGTATATACCGGTGGCACGCCCAACCTGGCTTCCATCAAAATGGCATTGGATGTGGATCCAGAGATCTATATCCTCACACACACCTACGATCTGATCATTGGAGTAGTGTATCTGGCCTTTCTGATATCCCTCGGGCAAAAGGTTTTTCATAAATTCCTCCCTCCATTTCCGGGAATACTAACTCCTGCCGACTCTAAACTGCCAGAAGAGAAAGACCCGTTTTTCGGTGTTCTGCGGCGCGAAAAGTTTGTACCTCTGCTGGGTGCTTTCGGGGTTGCTGTACTGATCTTTGGCGTGGCAGTGGGCATAAGCGAACTGGTGCCACAACATGCAGTAATGGCAGTAGTAATTCTTAGTATTACCACATTGGGCATATTGGCCTCACTTATTCCGGCCATCAACAGGATCGATAAAACATTTGAGGCAGGCATGTATTTCATTCTGGTTTTCAGCATTGTAGTGGCCTCCATGGCCGATATCCGCAACTTTGCCGGTATCACACCCGGGCTGTTTGGCTACGTAAGCTTTGCAGTGTTTGGTTCACTGTTCCTGCATGTGTTGTTCAGCAAAATATTCAAGGTAGATGCCGACACCACCATGATCACCTCAACGGCATTTATCTGCTCACCCGCCTTTGTACCCGTTGTGGCCGGAGCCATCGGCAACCGCCAGATTGTAGTATCCGGAATGACCATCGGCATCATCGGGTATGCCATCGGCAACTACCTGGGAGTTACACTGGCATACCTGCTGCAATAAGGCATGGCTTTGAAAATTGCCAAAAAACCTGTAGGTTTGAATTCAATTTGTATCATTTACCCTAAAAACACCCTTGTATGGAAGAGAAGAAGAAACCCATCTTATTCTGGATTACCGCCGGGCTGATCCTTGCCATCGTTATTACCTTTTCGATCCTCAACCGGCAAACAGTAGATATAAACTTCCTGTTTATGAAGGTGACCGGCAGATTGTTTTTCGTGCTGATCATCTTCTTTTTCCTGGGCTTTTTCCTGGGAAAGATCTCCTACCTGCTGCAGAAGCGCAAAAAAAACCAAAAGAAACCGCAGCAGAAGGATGAGTTCGTTCAGTACATAGAAGAATAACGCGCCCTACAATGCATAAGGTTGGCATATATCTTTTCCCGGATGTGGAAACGCTTGATTTCTGCGGCCCTTTGGAAGTGTTTACCGCTGCCAATATAGCCTGCGAAAAACAATATTTTGATGTTTATACCTTTGCTGCCTCTGCGCAGCCCCTTCGCACCATCAACGGGTTGAGTGTAAACCCGGACTTTGATTTTGCCCACGTACCCCAACCCGACATCCTGATCATACCGGGCGGCAATGGCACACGGGCTGTAATCAATGACAGGGAAGCCTTATCGGTACTGGAAAACCTTTACCCCGATACAATCTATACCTTCTCGGTGTGCTCAGGGGCACGTATACCCGCCGTGCTGGGTTGGCTGGATGGGAAAACCTTCACAACCCATCACCTTGTGTTCGACGATGTGCAGAAACTGGCGCCCAAGGCTCGTATAAGGCCCAACAACCGCTTTACCGACAATGGAAAACTCCTTACCTCGGCAGGAGTAGCTGCCGGAATCGATCTGTCGTTCTACCTGCTTGAAAAGATCCATGGCAGGCAGGTTGCCCTTGCAACCGCAAGGTATATGGAATATCCCCTGATGGAAGATACCGCCCGGCATTTGTGAACAAACCCTGAGCCGGGCTTGTTGGCACTATCGCAAATCCTTTCGTATCCATGAGTTTCAGAACCTTTACTCCCGAAGAATTATCCCCTTCCCAAAGGCATCACTACCTGCTGGGAAGCGTTAATCCGCGCCCCATTTGCTTTGCCAGCACCCTCAATGCAGAGGGCCAACCCAATCTGGCGCCCTACAGCTTTTTCAACATCTTCAGCAGCACTCCTCCCATTTTCATCTTCTCGGTAAACAGCCGGCGCGACGGATCGCACAAAGACACCCTGCGCAATGTAAAAGAGTTGCCAGAGGTGGTAATCAATCTGGTAACCTACCCCATTGCACGCCAGATGGCCATTTGTGGAGTGGAGTTCGACACCGGAATCAACGAGTTTGAAAAAGGAGGTTTTACTCCTATCCCATCCCAACGGGTTCAACCTTTCAGAGTAAAAGAATCACCGGTGCAGTTTGAATGCAAGGTACTGGAGGTTCGCAGTCTGAGTGATGCACCGGGGGCGGCCAACCTGATCATGGCACAGGCAGTACTGATCCATATGGATGAAAAGATCTTCGACCCCCATGATCACATAGACCCACAAGTGCTTGATACAGTGGGCAGGATGGGCAACTTCAACTACAGTCGTGCCAGCGGCGAGAGCATTTTTTCCATCCAGCAACCCCCTGCCGATATCGTTGTGGGTTTCGATCGTTTGCCCTTATCCCTAAGGCATAGCAATATACTGACCGGCAACCAGTTGGCCCGACTGGCAGGGGTAACCCAACTGCCCCAGGCCGATGCTTCCTTTCAATCTTTGTTAAGGGAGCTGATACAAGCCGAGACAACCCAATCAGCATCAGAAAAGCTACACCGGCGTATAGCTGAATGGATTGATGCAGGCCAAATCAACAACGCCTGGCTGCTCATCCTTGCGGCAGAGCAATCAGGCGTCGTGTAGAGATATTGTTGCAGAAGCACAGAAACTCCTGAGCCCTGCTACTATCGTTTCATTGTCAGGAGAGTTTTCCTTTGTAATCTTCGTATCCGAAAAAACGACAGGGCACAAACTCCTGCTTTTCGTTCCAGATCCCTATGGCCGGATGCTTAACTCCATTGAAGAAAGTGGTTTTCACCATGGTGTAATGGATCATATCGTCAAACACCACTTTGTCGCCAACCTTAAGCTCTTTTTCAAAGGAATAATCGCCCATGCCCATGTAGTCGCCCGCCAGGCAGGTGAGCCCACCCATACGATAGCGGGTGGTTCCCTCAACATAGTCGGTAGCGCCTAATATCCTTGGCTTGTAGGGCATCTCCAGGCAGTCGGGCATGTGGGCAGAAAAACTTACATCGAGCATAGCCACGTGTATACCCTGGTTTTCGATGATATCCTGCACGGTTGAAACAAGGTAGCCGGTTTGCCAGCCCACTGCTTCGCCAGGCTCGAGGATCACCTTCTCCAGGTTGGGATACCTGCGTCGAAAATCCTTTAAAAGCTCCACCAGGTGCTTTACATCGTAATCCTTACGTGTAATGTGGTGCCCTCCACCCATGTTGAACCATTTTACCTGCCTTATCTGATCTGCAAATTTCTCCTCCACTTTGGCAAGGGTTCTTTCCAGCACGAAGGAGTCGTTCTCACACAAAACATGAAAGTGCAACCCTTCGATGTCGGCAGGAAGCTTATCAGGCAGTTGATTGCGGGTAATCCCCAGTCGTGATCCCGGAATAGCCGGGTTGTAGAGATCGGTCTCCACTTCAGAATACTCCGGATTAACCCTCAGACCCATCGACACGGGCTTATGGAATCCCTTCACCTTCTGTCGGAACCGCTCGTACTGGCTCATAGAATTGAAAGAGACATGACTGCTGTAAGTAAGTATCTCATCCATCTCCTGCTCAAAAAACACCGGGCAGTAGGTATGAGCCTCCACTCCCATCTCTTCATAAATCAGTCGTGCCTCATTGAGAGAGCTGGCGGTAGCTCCGCTCAGATATTGCTTTACCAGCGGAAAAGTAGACCACATGGCGTAACCCTTCAGGGCACAGATGATCTCTACATCAGCCTCCTTTTGCACAAGATCCAGGATCTCAAGGTTGATGCGCAGCAACTTCTCATCCAGCACAAAACATGGCGAGGGAATTTGGTGGAAATCTACGCTCATTTTTCAACCGGTAATGGTTCATCAACCTTCTCATGCCAGGGCAATCCGTAAATGGGGAGTTGCTCCATGAAAGGATCCGGATCGAATTCTTCTACGTTGAAAACGCCTTGTCCGGCCCATTTGCCCGTAAGCATCATCATAGCACCGATCATGGCTGGCACACCTGTGGTAAAGGAGATAGCCTGGGCTTTTACATCGCGATAGGCCTCGGCATGTGAGCAGTTGTTCCAAACGTAGTAGGTACGCTCCTTACCATCTTTAAGGCCTTTGATCTGGCAGCCAATGGAAGTTTGGCCCTTGTAGCCTTCGCCCAATGAAGAGGGCTCTGGAAGCACCGCTTTCAGAAACTCCAGGGGAACAATATCCATACCTTTGAAATTGATGGGCTTGATGCTGGTCATACCCACTTCCTGCAGTACATTTAAGAAATTGATGTACTTCTCGCCGAAAGTCATCCAGAAACGGGCTCTTTTCAGAGTGGGGAAATTCTTCACCAGCGATTCCAACTCCTCATGGTACAACAGATACGACTCGCGGGGTCCGATCTCAGGATACTCAATAGGTTTGTGAATTTCGAGGGGTTGGGTTTCTACCCATTTACCATCCTGCCAGTACCGGCCATTCTGGGTGATCTCGCGAATGTTGATCTCTGGGTTGAAGTTGGTAGCAAAGGATTTGCCATGATCTCCTGCATTACAATCTACGATATCAAGGTAATGGATCTCATCGAAATAGTGCTTGGCAGCATAGGCTGTAAATACTCCTGTTACTCCGGGGTCGAAGCCGCAACCCAGCACAGCCAGAATACCAGCCTCCTTGAAACGTTCGTGATATGCCCACTGCCATTTGTATTCGAACTTTGCCACATCTTTGGGCTCGTAGTTGGCAGTGTCGAGATAATGGGTCCTGGTTTGCAAACAAGCCTCCATAATAGTGAGATCCTGGTAAGGAAGCGCAACATTGATAACCAGATCAGGTTTAAAATCGTTGATCAGTTCAACCAGTTCGGGCACATTGTCAGCATCTACCTGCGCAGTTCTCACCCGATCGCCTCCAATGTCGTGTGCAATGGCTTCACACTTCTCCAGCGTACGGCTGGCCAGCATAATATCACTAAACACCTCAGGAATGGCGGCACATTTGCGGGTAACCACATTGCCCACACCTCCTGCTCCGATAATCAATACCTTACTCATAGTTATGTGTTTTAATTTAAATTTATCTTATTTAGTTGCAAAGCACAAAAATAGGAAAAACCCATCAGACAGAAAATAAAAAACAAGGGGCCTGAAGGATACATCCGGGCAAAGTCTTCAAAACATTCAAACTACACTCTCCCTGGCACCCTGCCTCAAAAAAAATGGCCGCCAACCCGCCCAAAACCAGAAACAATACCCATTCAATCTTGTTACCTTTGCACAAAACAAATGCACTTATGAACTACGGAACCCGGAAAATCAAATCGCCTTGTATCGATGTTTGTGTTACCCGCGAGGGCTATTGCATCGGCTGCCACCGAAGCATGGAAGAAATGGCCGGATGGCCCACCTATACCGAAGAACAAAAAAAACAGGTACTGGAAAACATAAAAAAAAGAAGACCCTCACAGGATTATTACGGAGGACCGGTATAAATCACTCCCTGTCAACACCATGCATACTCTGCATCTCCTTTTTGCCTATGGCACTCTTCTGGACCCCCAGGTGCAGCAAATGCTCTTTTCACGCACACTCGCACCGGGCCAACCCGCGCTGTTGTACAACTGGAAAAAACATACCCATGAGGAGTACCCGTTCATTGTTCCCTCAGCTGGATCTGTGGTAAAAGGAAAGATACTGCAACTCTCTCCGCAGGAACTTGCAGCTGCAGATCATTGGGAAGAGGTGCCCAAAGAGTATCAGCGCGAGCAGGTGGATGTGGTTTGCGGACATGCAACCCTCAAGGTGTGGGCATATACACAAAGAGAGAAAAAAGATCAGATGCTCCCATCCTGACAGCACCTCCGATGGCGTTTTTTCTTCTTGCTCACCGGTTCAACCACCGGATCAGATATCGAACCGTGGTCGTGGCGTTTGGGCTGTTGAGGGGGGCAGAACGGGAAGCTCCAAAGCATAGGCGGGAATTTCTCCCGTAAGTGCCAGCAAAAACTCCATGATACTTTGATTTTGCTCTTGCGACAACTCCCTTCCAAGCATATCCTTTGCTACAATGTTTATGGTTGCCGATAAACTCCATTCGCTGCCATCGTGCAGATAAGGGTACGTTTTAGCAACATTGAGCAACGACGGAACTTTAAAGAAATGCTTATCCGACTCCCTGCCGGTAAAATCGAACCTCCCTTTGTTGAATACACCTGTCTCTCTTTCTGTGGGAGTTTGAAAGAAAGTAAATATCTCCCCTCCGAGAGCAGCTCCTCTGTGGCAAGAATGACAACCCACTTCCATAAACGCTATCAATCCTTGTTTTTGTGGTTCGGTAAGTGCCTCGCTGTTTCCCCTCAGGAAATCATCAAAAGGAGACCTGGTTAATAAAATACGTTCGAAAGCACCAATGGCATTGCCTACATTTTCGTAAACCAGGGGGTTTTCCTGCCCGGGAAAGGCTTGCTGGAAACGGGAAACATATTCGGGCATAGATGCCAGCACAGCGAGCACATGCTCTTCAGTGGCAGCCATCTCCAGCGGATCGAGAATGGGCATACCGGCCTGCTGTTCCACATCGCGGGCTCTGCCATTCCAGAACTGGCTTTTATGCAATGCCGCATTAAGCACTGTGGGGGCATTCACGGGCCCTTTCTGCCAGCCATGGCCTATGGATACAGGTGTTTGATCCACCCCAAAGGTGGTAAGGCTATGGCAGGAACTGCAACTGATAATACCACTTTTGGAAATGCGGGGCTCATGAAACAACATCTTACCCAGATCTATGATCTCCTGCGATGAATTCATCCCTTCCTCAAAGGCATGCTCAGGAAGAGCAGAAGCCCATGCAAGCGTTTTTTCCTGCAACTCGGTTAACTGAACCTGCTGCTGAGAAGGGGTGCAATGAGAAAACAACAGTGCCGAAAGCAGCACTACAAAGAAAGATGCCGCAAGCATGTGTAAGCTCGGGCGAAAACTGTTTCGAGGGTTCATATTCAAAGGCTTTGATGCGTTGCGAAGATACAAAATCCTCCCAAAAACACCCCAGCGAGCCTACCATCATACACAAAACCCTTGCAATTTATAAAGATACTAAATAAGGTTTCATGATCAGGCAGCCCAGGTTTCCCTGTCAAGGCTCCTGTAATGTATGGCCTCTGCCAGGTGTTCGGGTTGTATTGCGGCACTGCCATCCAGGTCGGCAATGGTTCTGGAAACTTTCAGAATACGATCATAGGCCCTGGCAGAAAGGTCCAGTCTTTCCATGGCGGTTTTAAGCAACAGGCTGCCTGCATTGTCGATCTGGCAAACCTCTCTGAGCAAACGTGAATTGATCTGGGCGTTGCAGTATATCCCCTTCTGCTCTTTGTATCGCTCCTCCTGAATCTCACGGGCCCGTATCACACGCGAACGGATATCGCGACTTCTTTCGGATGGTTTTAACTCAGATAACTCACGAAAAGGCACCGGGGTAACTTCAATATGTATGTCGATACGGTCGAGCAACGGACCCGAGATCCGGTTGAGGTATTTCTGCACTATCCCGGCACCGCATACACAATCCTTCTCCGGATGATTGTAATAACCGCACGGACAAGGGTTCATGGACGCCACCAGCATAAAACTCGCAGGGTAATCCACCGAAAACCTTGCCCGGCTTACCGTTACCACCCGGTCCTCAAGAGGCTGCCTCAGCACCTCCAGTACTGTACGCTTAAACTCTGGCAACTCATCAAGAAAAAGCACGCCGTTATGCGCCAGTGATATCTCTCCGGGTTGAGGAAACGAGCCACCGCCAACCAGGGCTACATCCGATATGGTATGATGCGGGCTCCGAAAAGGCCTTACCGGTATAAGTGAGGAATTCTTGTCGAGCTTTCCGGCAACACTGTGTATTTTGGTGGTTTCAAGCGCCTCGTGCAAGGAGGGTGGAGGAAGAATGCCAGGCAAACGTTTCGCCAGCATGGTTTTTCCGGCTCCCGGCGGACCAATCATGATGATATTATGACCTCCGGCTGCTGCCACCTCAAAAGCCCTTTTAATGTTCTCCTGCCCCTTTACATCAGAAAAATCAAAATCATAATCATCGATCCTTGAGAAAAATTCTTCGCGGGTATTTACGAGAGTGGGCTCCAATTGCAGATCCCCATTAAAGAAATCGATAACCTGCTTGATATTATCAACCCCATACACATCAAGATTATTCACTACCGCTGCTTCACGGGCATTGTCGGAAGGGAGTATAAAGCCCTTAAACCCTTCATGCCGGGCCTGCACAGCAATGGGCAAGGCTCCTTTTATGGGCTGAAGACCTCCATCGAGCGACAACTCCCCCATGATGATGTATTCATGCACATGGGTAGCGGTAATCTGCTCACTGGCAGCCAGAATGCCAACGGCAATGGGTAGATCATAAGCCGAACCCTCCTTGCGGATATCTGCCGGTGCCATATTCACCACTATTCGTTTGCCGGGGATCTTATATCCAATTTGCTTCAGGGCTGTTTCGATACGATGGTGGCTTTCCTTTACTGCACTGTCGGGCAAACCCACCATAAAAAAATTGATCCCCTTCGATACATCCACCTCAATGGTGATGGTGATGGAATTAATTCCCTGCACTGCACTCCCATATGTTTTTACAAGCATACCTCAATAATTATATGAACACCCTTTGATGTTGAAACGGCCCTGTAATTTATTCAAAAAAAACCGACCCCGCAAAATTCGAACTTCACTAAACCTATTGCAACAACCCTGTACGGATGTAGTAATAGAACTTTTTCGTACCCCTTCAACTATGAATTACAACCCGGCAAGACTGCAGTATTTCGTAAAAAAGCACAAAAAAACCATGTGAAAACCCTCTGAAAATACACCAAGCCGGTACTTATACATCCCTACAGTGCTAAATTTACGACAATTCATGCTTTTTTCAAAACATAACCAGCTTAAAAATAAGAAAGGTTTCTGACTTTTTAATTCCTAACTTTGAATCGTAAAAAATCTATTTCAGGCATACAAAACCATGAGCGAAAACCAAATACAAACCACAGCAGAGGAGATTACCAATGCCGTATTACATGGCATCGGACTGGGTCTTGCCATAGCAGCCCTTGTAATTCTCATCATATTTGCCAGCCTTTATGGCAGCACCTGGCACCTGGTGGGTTTCAGTATCTACGGAATTACGCTGATATTTCTCTATCTTTCCTCCACCCTCTATCATAGTTTCCCTCAGGGGAAATGGAAAAAGACACTGCGAGTAATTGATCATGCAAGTATCTTTTTGCTTATTGCAGGCACTTATACACCTGTAACACTAACAGCGATGCGGGGTCCGTGGGGATGGAGTATATTTGGAGTTGTATGGGGAATTGCCTTGCTGGGGATTGTTTTGAAAATATTCTATATCAACCGCTTCAAATACCTCTCACTTGCCATGTATGCAGCCATGGGATGGCTCATCGTAGTAGCAATCAATCCTTTGCTTGAAAGTGTAAACAACACCAGCCTTGCCTTTCTTCTTGCCGGAGGATTAGCCTACACGGTGGGGATCATTTTTTATGCATGGAAAAAACTACCCTTCGGCCATGCCATCTGGCATCTTTTTGTTTTGGCGGGAAGCATCTGTCACTTTTTTACGGTATTTTATTTGTTGCCTTTTTAGGGATGGTGTCGCGTAGCGGTTTTTTGTATTGCGTCTTTGCGAGCCATAAACCCAATAGGGCCGGCAATTAAGGCAGGAAGCTTTTGGTTTCTGATCATTAACCTCTTATTCCAATTCCCAAAACCCTAATTCCCGCATTCCTCATACGCCTACCCCACACCGGGCTGCATTGCGCTGCAACGGGTTGTATCTATATTCTCTGGCGACGGTGCGTGCAGCGACTGGATCGGTGGTTCATTTAACCCCGGGCTGCACCCAGGGCTGATGGATTGTCGCCCTTTCAGGGCTTAGGCGTGTGATGCCGGAAGTGGAGGGCACT
>ERZ869909.1117-NODE-1117-length-23351-cov-4.183381_pt1 | contig 23351 bp, 27 predicted proteins | sample MGYA00520892_ERZ869909 | MGnify/ENA primary metagenome ERZ869909 (study PRJEB32215, sample SAMEA104723947) | bioreactor metagenome | biome: bioreactor; feature: anaerobic bioreactor; material: water | place: China | collected 2015-03-12 ... | reverse complement strand
TAGTTCTTCAAACAAAATTTTATTTTCAATTTCTGGAAGTTCGACGGATGGGATGACGGTAAACTCAAGATAATCCTTGTTTAGTTTTCCAAGTACACTCAACTCTTCATCACTCGCATAACAGTTTGAAATGATAACATCATCAATTAATCCATTCAACTGAATAAAGTACTTTACCTGTACATCTACCGGTAGGTTGCGAAGAATTTCTACTGTGGGTAAACCTTCCATAATTTGCCATGGACCAAAGGAAGCTTCGTTAGAGCTGACAAACGCAGCTGTACGAAGTCCGTATTGTTTAAACTTCTTGGTTGTCTTCAGGAAAAACTCTTCTGATAACCCTGTATATCTATGAGGATAGAAGTTGTGACATCCAACGAGATTTTTTGTATTTGGCATATAATCCATGATGGTGTCAATCGCATGGGTATCAATGCTCATATTGATTTCAATTTGAAGGTTTTCCTTATTGAAGGTCATGAGAGCTTCTTCTGCTCCAGTAAAACCAATATCCAATCGAATACCATCAGCACCTGTTTCTTTAAAGAAAGTTAAATCATTGTAACCGATGTTTAAGTCTTTAAATACTCTTGGGCTTACATCCAGGATAACTTCCATCCCTTTTGACTTTGCATACTCATTGATTTCTCTTAGCTCACTTACCACTTTATCCTTCTCGGAAACATCAACACTTAGAAGACACGAGAAAATGCGAGAGAAACCATACTGACTTGCACGTTCAATATAATCTTTATTCTCTTCAAATGTTGATTTATCGGGATAAATGGATATTCCTAATTTTTTCATGTAACCTCCTACTTAAGTTTTTGCTCGATATCATAGATGCGTTTATTTTGCTTAATCATACGTTCAATCAGTGCTTTTTCAGACAAGGTTGTCATCAGATGATCTTGAGCATGCACGAAAATGACACCTACGTCAATTTTCTCCCCTGCTGCTTCTTTATGAATAATCGATGTTTGAATCTTATGAGCTTCACGAATGTCGTTTTCTGCTTCATTCATTAATTTCTCAGATGTTTCAAAATCGCCTTCTTCGGATGCAGCCAATGCCTCATAACATAGTCCTTTCGCATTTCCAGAATAAGATATGATACCAAAAATTACACTTTCTAACTCTTCCATAATTTTCCTCCTATGAAACACGAGTTGCTAGGAATTCTAGCAACTCGTGTTAAGCTTTATTCGTTTTCTAATTCCAATTGCTTGTTATCGTAGATTTTAAAGAAAGGATAGTAAATAACAATAGATACTAGGATTAAGATGACATTTAGCACTAAAGCTCTCCAGTCTCCACCCGTAGCAATGTAAGCACCGATTGGTCCAGGCAATGTCCATGGAGCCAATACAGAAACACGATTTACTAATCCTAAGCTTGTTGCTACAAATGCGATGGTACCCATCACCATTGGCGCAATTACAAATGGAATAATAAGAATTGGGTTTAATACAATTGGGGCACCAAACACAAGTGGTTCATTAATGTTGAAGATACCTGGTACAAGTGCTGTACGACCCAATGATTTTGAATATTTTGCTTTCGCAAAGACTGCTAGTAAGATAACAAGACCGATCGTAGCCCCTGATCCACCAATCCAGATAAACCATTGATAGAAAGGTTCTGGAGCGATATGAGGTAAGGATGTCCCAACAACACCATCAGCAACAGCAGCTGTATTCGCATCAAGCATAACGGTCCAGATAGGACGTGCAACTGCACCAACGACGGAAACACCGTGAATCCCTGCAGACCAGAAAAGAGTAATCAGGAATACTGGAACCATGACACCTAACCATGTGTCACTTGTCGAAACAAGTGGAGCAACGATCTTCCCGACTGTTCCATGCCAGTCGAATCCGAATACAAAAGAAATAAAGGTCATCGCAACAACAACTACTGCCATTGGAGTTAAGTTTTCAAATGAACGAGCAACTGAAGCAGGCACTTGTTCAGGCATAGAAATCTTAAATTTACTTCTTAATAATAGACGTTGAATTTCAACAGCTGCCAAAGAAACAATAATGGCAACAAACATTCCGCCGCCGCCAAGCAATCCCATTGGAAGTGCCCAACCTAATCCTTCAGCAACACGTGGTGTTGTTGTCATTAAGAAAGCAACAACGGCAATTTGACCACCGGACAAACCATCCACATCATAGGATCTAGCTAAGCTATACCCAATACCAAATGATGCGTATAAAGACATAATAAACATCGTTAAGCGATAGGGCAACAGAATGGTTACAATATTCTCAGCAGCCCATTTTGCTATAAATGTATCTGCTGGAAGTGGTGGGAATGCCAAAATCAAGAAGAATGAACCTACAATGATGATTGGCAATGTTGATACGATACCATCGCGAACGGCTCTTAAGTGGCGCTGCTCAGAGAGTTTTGCCATTGGTTCTGCCAGATGTGCATCGACAAAGTTTAGAATTTTATCCATTTTTTCCTCCTATAGAATTACTTCATAACATCCATAATAAAATCAAATAGTTTTTTCACTGCGGGATCCATTGGAGCGTACATCTGAGGTGGAATTTTCTCACACTTCGTGTTTTCATACTTTGCCACAACTTTCTTAACAGTGTCAAATCGATGACGAATCTGTGGAGCCACAAGAACAATATCAAATGATTCAGCTTGCAATGCTGTTTCATAGTCTGAAGTTCCATAAGCCACAACAGACATAGGATAATCGTTCTTTGCACTAATCTCCTCAAGTTTCTTTGCGGTCATCGCTGTGGACATACCGCCAGCACATATAAACATTACTTTCATGCGTATCCTCCTTTCTTACTTAATAGCTCTCCCTACAAAACCATTTGAAACTTCCAATCTATTCTTCGCTTCCTCGTACGAGAAACCGGTTAGAATCATGACTATGGCAACTTTCACATTGCCTTCAGATTGTGTTAAATACTCAACAGCTTCTTCTTTAAAACAACCTGTTGCTTCCATGACAATCTTTTGTGCTCGGGCAACCAGTTTTTGGTTTGTCTGCATCACATCTACCATAAGATTCTGATATACTTTACCATTAAGAATCATACTACCCGTGGATATCATATTCAAAGCCATTTTTTGAGCCGTTCCTGCTTTTAAGCGGGTCGACCCAGTAAGTACCTCAGGACCAGTCACAAGTTCAATAGCTAAATCAGCTACACTTGACATGACAGAGTTTGGGTTGTTTGTAATTGAAATGGTTTTACACCCCTTACTCTTCGCATAATTTAATCCAGAAATACAGTAAGGTGTTCTTCCGCTTGCTGCAATCCCTATCACGACATCCTCTTGTTTTAAATTAATTTTTTTCAGATCATCAATGGCAAACTGCTCGTTATCCTCTGCACCTTCAATGGCTTTAACGAATGCATTTTCACCACCTGCGATAATACCTATCACTGTTTCACTTGAAACACCAAATGTGGGCGGACACTCAACCGCATCCAATAACCCTAATCGACCGCTGGTACCTGCACCAATGTAGATTATTCTTGCTCCCTTGAAAAGTGCTTGGCTACACCATTCAATGGCTGTAGCTATCTGGGGCAAAACATCATTGACAGCACTTAACACATACGAATCTTCTGAATTGAGGAGCGTGGCTATCTCAAGTGCACTCATCTGATCTAAATCACGCGATTTAAGATTTCGCATTTCAGTCACTAATTGTTCTAACTCAACCATTTGTTCACCTCAATTCTACTTAATTTTTGATTCAAATAAATTCTCTTCTTCTTTACTAATATGTGTCTTCTTAAACTGAATCAGGCTTTCATCATAATACTGATTCACAAACGCCGTATACAGAATATCGATGACGTTAAGCTGTGCGATCCGTGATGACATGGCTCCACTTCGGAAGATAAACTCCGTAGCCGCAACACTCAGATTGTAATCTGCCATTTTAGCCAACGGGTTATCCTCAAATCGAGTAATGGCTATCACCGTTGCCTTGTTCTCTTTAGCCACCGTAATACAACGCAATACTTCCTCGGTTAATCCTGAGTAGCTTATGGCGATGGCCACGTCCTGCTCTGTCGTATTCTTTGCCTGAATCATCTGTAAATGCCAGTCCTCATTGAAGATCACTGGTTTATTTACTCTTAGAAACTTCAGATAGGCATCCCTAGCCACAAGCAATGAAGCACCCATCCCAAAAAGATAAATGTTCTTTGCCTGAGTAATGTGATGAACACTTTGACCAAGAATATCCAAATCCATCAGTTTGGCTGTATTTTCCAACGAAAGAATATTCTTCACAGTTACTTTTTCCACAATGTCCTTCAGCGAATCCTCACGGGTAATGTCTTTACTCTTCTCTTTGTAATCCGACTCAACCAATGCAAGTTCATAGACAAGGGACTGATGAAACTCTCTAAATCCACTAAACCCAAGTTTGCGACACAAGCGAACCACCGTCGAAGCGGAGGTGTAGGTATTTGCGGCTAAGGTATGAATCGTCATCTGTGTAATAGCTTCCGGATTGCTTAACAGAAAACTGACAATTCCCTTCTCTGCACCACTGGCCTGTTTTTGATGTTCCTGTAATCGTACAATGACACTTTTCATAGATACTCCTTCCGTATCAATGATACCGCTTACTTGTCACCTGAAGTATAGCGATTTGATACATTTATTTCAAGTTTATTATATCATGATGAAATTTAGTTTCATACATTGAACAATCTTCACATGATTTTCCCACAATGTACCTCATTTTTGACAAAAGAAAAGGACATCACTTTGAATGATACCCCAGAATTCTTCGCATGATTTCACGGTTATACATATAGTACTTCATGGATTCCTCATCCTCAATCACATCATCGATACCTTTAAAGAAAGTATCAATCTCTTTGAGAAGTCCATTGAGATAACGATCAGCCAAGGTCCATTTTTTACGTTGTGCCAATGATTTAAGATAATGAAAAATGAGTGAGGGCATAATTTCAAGACACGAATCTTCGATCCAGAAATCCACTTTTTCAAACGGAGGCATGTAGGAAGAGAGCATCTGACGCATCACATCCAAACCATCATCGTTGGACTTATGAATATCCACAAACACATAATCATACCCTTGGATAAATTTTTGATTGAAGTACTCATAGGCGTCCCCCTGAATGATGTTCAAAGGAATGTGTGTTGGAAACTGTGGTAACAGAAAGGTTTTAAACATCTCGATTACTTCAGTTGATTGTTCCACCACTGTAATAGAAGTAACGTTTGGATTTCGCATGGCCATAAAGATAAAGTAACCAATCCCCAGTCCAAAAGTAAGTACCTTCCCAGATGCCTTCGCCGCATAAGGATCGATGGTATTGGCTTCCGATGGCGCATCCAACATCCATACATCCTCATCCTGCCATAATACCGCAGCCTCAATCGGTTCATCCAATGCCCGCAGTTTCATCCATTCATTGAGCTCCTGTCGCTCATCCATCTGAATCACATCCGCATTAAACAACTGATGCGCCGGTAGCACTTCCTTTTTATAGACAAATCGGTCATCCTGAATCTTCTCTAGTTGAATCGCTTTGTGATAGGGACTTTCCATAAACTCCATTGACGAAAGATAGAGTGAAGGCCACAAACTTTCATCCCTACCAAACTCTTGAAATCCTGCCTTGCTCATCTTACGTTGAACCGACTTCTCCGATGTCTTACTAATGGTAAGACCCAGGAATCTGTTTTTATCTGTTCTACGTAAATTCACATCACAGCGCTTAAAAAACTTAGCCAACGCCTCATTTTGCACTACCTTAACCATAAGCCACTCTCCTTAGATTCAATCATACGTCAATCCCTCTGATATGCCAAGGGAATCACGGATAATACTTGTTCAAATTGCAATAATCGCTCACTGTAAACCGCACTGGCCCATCCATCCAAAACTTCATCCATCCATAAGATGACATGAATGGGTTGTTCAAACACATCCTGAACATGTTTGCTGTTTCCCAACGCATACTGTACTTGCATATACGGATTATGGAAATCCCGTTCAACTGTTTTTTGGTTGCTCTTTTCAAACGGAAAGAACACGGGAATTCCTATCTTCTCTGCAATTTTGTCAATCAACATCACTTGCTTTGACTCCGGCGATACCACAATCCCAAAAGGTTCTAACGAACTTTTCAATCGTATGCTTTCAATATGATTTGAAATGACAGTAACAGCTTCATCTGTGCTTTTAAACGGATAGCAAAAACATATCCCCTCTTGGTGCTGATATTGCGGCTGAATGATTGATGATGGATATGTGGTACGTGGAAACATTTTCTTGGATCGAATCGTCCACACACTCTGCTTCACATGATCTAACCACATGGATGAAACTGAGATAGGACTATCTGTCTTTCTTCTTAATAATTCATCTTTCAGCGACAAGTACATTCCCTTCATCACTTGTCTACGATGATGCTCCTGCTGCACTTCATGTTGAAAGTTCTGAATCACCCGATAGGCTAACCCATTGCGTTCAAGCACATCATAGGCTTTTAACACTTTAAACATCTTTTCCATCGTATAGGACGCAATATTCATTGTATGCTCACAATCGCGAAGCATCATGCCTTCAGATCGACTGGACATCAACTCAACCAACTGGTCCAACCGCTCATCAAGTGGTGTTAATGTCTCGTACATGGCATCAAACAAATCCTCAGATGAGTCCAACACGTAATAAACCTTTCCATCTTTGATTAATCGGGACGTAAAAACATTTACCAAAGTTTTGCTTATTGGAACAAATGTAAACAGCATCGAAGTGATGGACGGATGGTCATAGCCAATCTCACTATCAAAACTTGTCACCATCACATCCAATTGACCTTGATCAAACCGCTCCATCATAGCCACTTTGCTTATCTCTTCGACTTTACGATGATAGCAACCCACCTTAAATCCTGCATGGGATAAAAGGGATGCCCAACGGTCCGCCTCAGAAAAACTTGGTGTCACCATCATCTGTGTGCTCTTCCCCTGGTGAAGCAATGAAATCACCGTGCTGAGCCGATTTTCTGCACTTTCAATAACAAACACCTGCTCATCAATTGAAGGATTGTGTACATTCACCTGAGCCTTCAGTGACCACAAAGATTCCAGATAGTGAATATCATGATCCGATGCAAAATGACTTAGAAACAGCCAGGTAAACTTCGGTGCTTTGCGATACCCTTCAATACGATGATAATCCACTTGAAACTGCGGATGATAGATACTTGCCATATGCGCATGATCCACAATGATTAACGTTTTTTCTGGCAATACATCCAACACTTTTTGAAACTTCGGCGGATTAGCTAGCTGTTCGATTGTCATAAATAATAAATCCAGTTGATTGTGTTGGAGTTGATTCATCATATCATCAAACAGATTGTGATTGGAACCTGATATAAAACCACAGGTTAATGAGTAAGAATCTACGACACACTGAAAATCCCTGACAATGGATGTCATGGGCGTCAGTAAGACGGTAGGCCCAAAGCCTCGCTCTCTTTGTTCTTTTGTGATTTGAGCAATCAGATCCTTCTTGTAAAACCCACGGGGATACACATGCAAACTATCCCGATTTTCATGTACACTTTGTATGATGGCTTGTCTATATTGATTCATAAAACCCTCGATTCATATGTTTTAGTATATCAAAGCTCAATGCTTTTTAGAATCCTTATACTCAAAGAAAAAGCTCCAAATAGGAGCTAAGAATGTCTTATTTCTGTAAGGTTGCGGATCGTGAAAGACGGTCTGCCTGCACAAAGGTTTCCTTCAGTTCATCAATCATAGGCAAGATGTCTTCAAGAAATTTCTTTTCCTTTTTAACATTCGCATCCACAATCTGATTGATGAAAAACTCATACATTGCCAACAGATTCTGACTGATAGGCATTGCCGGGTTCAGTGTTGAAATGAAGTATTGAAGAATATCCTGAGACTTCATCAGACACGTGTGTGTCTTCGCATAGTCCTGATGATCCATGTGAGCCATCGCAAAGTTCAAGTTTTTCTGCAAACCCTCAAACAAAGCATTAATCATTTCGCCCTGTGTCATGGTCGCAATTGACTGTGTTTTATAACTAGCATACGGATTGTTCATTTTCTTACCCGAGTTGTTGCTGCAGCCAGGAGCTTTGAGAGTTCATCTTACTGATGACAGACTCAAGTCGACTAAACTGCTTCCAATACCTTTCCTTTTGTGATTCGTACGTTCTACGTAAATTCTCAATCATCCGATCAATGGAAACCATTCGTTCGGACAACTGATTCTTCATGGCACTTGACGTATTGGCTACTCCTGCCAAACGAACCAGACTTCCCGGTTGGGAAAGACTTGGACGTATGGCACTGTTGAGCGCCTGATTAAACCGCACCGCAACCCCTGAGTTGCGATCGGTGAAGAGTTGTGCGACCGATTGTGGATCTTCATCAAGCTTTTGACGCAGCTTGGTTTCATCGATGGATAAGCGTCCACGCTGCGTGTAGTTCCCCGTGGTGATACCCAAATCCGCAAGTGAGATGGAAGATCCAGCTGGCGTTTCAAATAGAATCTGACGCATCGAAGAAGCAAGAGCTACCAAGGTAGCATCGTTGCGAACCAGACCGGTCTTCGCCTTGCTTTCCCACAACTCAACTTCTTTCTCACTCATATCTTTTTTCTGAGCTTCGGATAATGGTGGATAATCTCTAAACTCTGTTTTCTCCTGTGTTAATCGGTGAATCTCCTCAATGAGTTCATTATATTCATCAATAAATCCCTTAATTCCCGAGATCACATCATCAAGATTACTCTTTGAAGACAGTGTCACCGGCTGTTCTGTCAGTTCATTAAGTGATAGTCGATAATGCTCAAGTTCAAACTGATTAGAATTACGTTCAATCGTTATTCCGTTAACCTCAAGGATGGCATTCTGCCCATCAGTTAGTTTAGGTAACTCACTGGTTCCATTTAGTTCAATCATGGAATTTCCAAACAAGGAACGAAGCATGTTCCCCACATCAGTTATTGTCACAGACTCTGTTGAAGCAAGATGGATTCTTTCTTGATCAAAGTTTGCAGTCATACCGTTATCTTCCAAAAATGTGATCAGATCCTGAATCGTACTTGTTTCATCGAACGTACTCATCACACCATTGACATTGAGCTGACCTTCAAGTGATACATCACTTAGGCGTGAGTTGATGGACAGTTCATGGGTGATGTCACTAAAACCAAAGTTCTTGTGCAGTCCTTCCGTATCGTCAAACTCCACCTTTTTTCCAAAAGATTGAAGTTCAAACTGGTTTTCACTTTTAGCACTCAGAACCATGGCGTTTTTGCCAAACGTTTTCTCAAACTCTTTGTTCAAGGCTATGATAGCTGACTCCGTGGTATACACTTCCTCTTCCTCAAGCGAAGGAAGGGTAAAGGTATGGGTCGTTCCATTGACACTCATGGTCCACGATGAACCAAAGTCCATACTGCTTGGATCAATCATCGTTGATTCAATGGCTGCTGCTAGACTTAAACTCTTACCTGACACCGACGAGGTTGTTCCGGTTTGAAATAGAACTTGCCCTAGATTTCCCTTAACATCTTCGATTGTCATTGGCACACCCTGTCCCATGGTTTTGGATGTTAAGGTAAAAGTATCGGTAACTGTCGAATAGGAAGCGATGACTCCCGCCTGACTTTGATTGATACGATTGATCATGGTCGATACCGTATCCGTCGATGATAGCGTGATTTCAATACCATTAATCGCAATGACCTGCTCTTCACCAATCAGTGGTTTGGTGAAGTTTACCTGATGCAAGGATGCATTCATGGAAACAAAGTTGGACTGCGCGGACGATAATCCAAATCCCTGCAGACTCTCAGCTTTGCCACCAACCGTCAGTTGACGCTGATGGTTGGTTTTAAGTGTTCCGTCGGATTCAACCACAATGCCGTTACCAAAAGCCAGGTTCAGTTTTTCCTGAAGCTGATGGAGCACATCATTTGGAGTTCCTTTAGTGAGACTTATCGTTTTACTCACTCCATCCAACGTAAAGGTGAGTTCACTTTCTTCTAAAAGTACGTCTTCCTGGATGTTGAATCGAATGTCCTGACTCACGGCCTGATGGCTGGAAATGGTTGTTCCTTTTGCCAATTGGCTGACACGTTGGATTGTTAAGGATGGTGGAGCAAACTGGGATGCGGTTGCACTCACAGCTGAAGATGAACTCGAAACACTTTTCGATGAATAGAAGGAGGATGCTGTTAGATTTGTCTTCGGATTCAGTGCATCAAAGTAGTTGCGTTGCAAGGTGGTCATACGTGTCATAAGTGAGCGATAGATATCTTGCTTCCATTGCATCTGCTGTTTAATACCCAGCTGCTTATCGATTTTATACTGAGTCGGCTGAAGCATCCCTTCGATGACCGATTCGGTATCCATCCCTGTGGCTAAGCCAAGCATCCCGCTGCGACCATAACTCCGTAAATTCTGACTGTTTGAAATCGTGACCATTCTGACACCTCCACGTTACATATCTTGATTAAATAAACTTCCTGTATCCAATTGTGGATCACTCACAGAAACATAGGCCTGTATCTTTGGTGAGTTATTATTTTCCCTCATACTGAGTAATAACTCCTGTTGTTCTTTATCGAGTCGCTGATAGAATTGCTCTTCCAATTTTTGCGTTGCAAGTACAACACATCGAATGGCTTCCTCTATAATCACAACTTCATCCAAGGAACTTTCTTCGAAGGTTACTCCTTGATCCAGCTCAGTGATCTTACCAATCAGTTGCTCTCGTGAATCCAGGATGGACTCCCATGATGCATCGGACTCATGAAACAGTTTTTCAGTTAACTGATGGTATTGCTTCATAAGTTCCAATTTCTGCTTATATATAGTAACCATACTATTTTTCATGATGGTCTCCACGTTGTTTCAATAAGTTGACAAGTGAAGCACGGTCAATGGTGATGATGGCTTGTTTGTTTTCCTCTTTGACAGATTCTACCAGTTCTTTGCGAAACACCTTCACTTCCTTTGGTGCCACAATCGCAATCTTGACTGAGTCTTTATCGATCGATTGAATGATGATTTCGATATTATCTCCGATGAGAATTGATTCTTTCTCTTTTCTTGCCAAAACTAACATGAGGCAAACAACCTTTCTCTTAATGGAAGATCTTCATTTAAAATGATTTGAGCTCCTTGCCGGGTATGTGGGTTAAACACAATCGGACTTTTTAGATTCACCGTAGCCTGTTCCAATGTGTCTGTCACACTGAGCAAATATGCCACATCCAAATCTTCTTTAGAAGGTACTGAAAGCATGGTGAGTACTTCCTGGGAAAATGCCTCTGGCTTGCGTAAAGCAAATGCCTCTGGATTTGCTAATATAAAGCAGATTTCCGGATGATGAATGGATTGAAACCACATGATGTCACTTCCCAACTCACTGTCTGTGAGGATGGTATAGGCATCCGCCTGTTCAAACCCATACACCGGTTGAATCATTGTGATGATGGTTTCTTCAGAAATTTCTGTTTTCCCAAAGTATTTACTTAATATTTCCATAGGGTACCTCATTTTTTCTTATCTGGATTGGCACTGGCAGGAGTATAGATTGGCTCTCCTGTGTATTCGAAGTGAATGTCATTGTATTGCTCCACTTTGTAACTTAAGACACTTGGCTGATAGGATACAGGCTCAAACTTTGTCTCACTGGACGAAGGAATATACGCCTGAGTCCGTGAATGATTTGAGTTTAGCTTCTGTGTGATGTAGTTACTGCGATTTAACGAAATTTTCTTTGTATTCAGTTTGGTATATTTAGGATGAATGGCAGGCTCTACGATTCGATCCGGCTCATTGACACGCATGTCTTTGGTTTCTTTCGGTTGAACGGATGATTTCAATGTGGTGGTGGCTACAGAACTTGGCTTTGGTGTAGCAACTATCTGACCATCCTTGTCCTTGACCACAGAAATCCTGATTGGTGTGGTCGTGATTTTAAGTAGTGGTTTCATATTATCGCATGAAATCGAAGATGGATTGAGGCAACACCTTGCTTCCAAGTTGCAAACTGATTTGCCATGCCATTTCGAAGGACTTATTGAAGATAACCTCTTCCTCAAAATCAATCGATTCGAGATGATTCTGCTGAGTGGTTAAGGATAGATTTTCATCTTGCAAACGGGACAGGGTTCGTTCGAGGTAGCTGTTTCGAGCACCAATATCCGTGACTTTCATAAGCATCTGATTTGACGCATCGTCCAACTGTGACATATATGCTTGTCGATGTGTAGATTCATTTTGCGTAAGCTCCTGTTCAATGCTGCTAAGCAAGCGCAGAATGTTTTTTGGAGTTCCTTCCGGTGTCGTTCCATGACCCAAAATATCCAGTGCTGATGTACTTAGATCCATCTGTGTTCCAACATTCATCGAGATGCGTTGATTCAGAAAAGCAGAGGTGTCATTTTGATCTACGGATGCACCATAGAAGAAGACTTCATTGTGTTCATTGACTGTCATTGGTGATTCATTTCTGACGGTAGCAAAGGTATGACGATCCGTGGTTTTACTGTTTATGATCTGAAGCATCGACTCTCTGATTGAGGCAATTTCATTCGCAATAATCTTTTTGTCTGTTGCACTGTTGGTATCTGAATACCCTTTGACGACCAATTCTTTGACATCCTGAAGAAGATCATGGATTTGCATCGTTTTGGTTTCCTGTGCGTGAAGTTCTACCTGAATGTTAGAGACATTAGTGGCATATTGCTCATTTCTGCGTAACTGATCACGAACCTTAAGTGCCCGTTGGGCATCAGTGACATTCTGACTCACACGAGAAAATCTACGTCCGGTATTTAGACGTTCGTTTGACTCAGATAATTGCTTCAGATTACGATTCAATCCACTGAGGTAAGTTCGTTGTAGGTTTTTCTGTGTAATTCTCATGTTCTACTCCTATCGGCCGACTAAGCCTGTACGATTAATAATAATATCCAACGCTTCGTCCATCGTGGTCATCAGTCTTGCGGCGGCTTTATATGCTTTGTCATACATCATCAGCTGTGCACCCTCTTCGTCCAATGATACTCCACTGATGGAATCACGGCGATGTTCGATGTCATTGACAATGGCAATACTGACGTCGTAGCGTGAACTGTAGAATGAAATATCCTGACCCAAGGTGGTGACATAACTATCCACAAAGTCTGCAAGGGTTCCGTTAAATTGACTTAGGCTGACTGGGTGTTCCAGTCGATGGATTAAAGATAAGATTTCTTTGTTATCAAGTGCGTTGGTTGTGGATAGAATGTACCCTGGATTTTGTTCAAAATCACTTGTTAGTTTCATGGTGTTTCCCTGAAATTCAATCAGTTGTTTAAAACTTCCGTCCTCATTGGTGAAAGTTGAGTTCATCAAATCACTTAGGGCAAAGGCAAACTGATTCAGTTGAGCCTGATAGTATGGAACTCCCTTGGTAATGCCTGCGGTTCCATTGATAAAGTCATTGCTTGCCTTGATGGTTCCTGAAGAGAGAATGACTGGTTGACCATTGGTTTGCCATGTTAGATTGACGGTACCATTCGGTTGTTTTAATAAGTTGATTTGCTCACTTTGATTCCCGAACACAACGGGGTGGTCATTCATACTTACCGTAGCTGTCCCATCGAGTTCCATAGTGACACGAATATTGCCATATTGGGAAAGCTGATCGAGAATCATATTTCGTTGATCCAAGAGTTCATTGACATTGGTGGTATCGGTTGGTGTATCCGAGGTGAGCATCTGCTGAGCAATAGACTCATTGAGTAAACTCACTTCTTTTAGCTGATTGTTTAGGTTTGTAATGTCTACGTGCAAGTCTGAGGTATACTGCTGTTGAAGTTGACTTAGCTGTGATTGTATATGATTAACTAAATCTGCCATGCTTTTGGTCGTTGATCTGACGATATTGGCATTGGTAATCTGATCAGGTTTACCACTAAAGTCATGAAGTGAGTTAATTACATCGGATAATGCCGGTTTAAGCCCTGTGTTGACTTCGTTTAACACAGCTTCAATACCATCAAGCATGGATACAGCTTTATCGTAGTAACCGGTTTGAGCAAACTCATTGCGGAATCTGGCATCAAGAAACTCGTTGCGAATCTGTGATACACCGCTGAAGGCCACTCCCTGTCCTGCATTACCGACTCCGATGCGACGAATCCGATCGTTGGTACTGCCTGAGACACTGATGAAGTCGACACGTTGGCGGGTATAGCCTGGTGTGTTGATATTGGTAATGTTTTGACCGGTGATATCCAATCCTTTTTGATTGGCCTGGATCCCACGTTTGGCTGTTTCAAAGCCTAGAAATGTTGAGCGCATTGTGTTACCTACTTCCTTGATGAGCTGAATATTCGTTTGAAACGATCTTTTCAGATGGTTCAAACAGGCGAAGGTTCATCTTGATTAAGTCCATGCTTTTACGGTTGTAATATTGAATGTTTTGCAACACATCAGATAGTGACTGATACATGTCAGATAACTGTTGTTTCTGATTTCCCTCAAACTGAAGAATGATCTGATTAAAAGTAAGATTTGAAAGACCAAGTGAGGTAACAACGGCTTCCCTTCGTTGCTCCATGGCTTCCATTTTTTTTGCTTGTACTTGCTGGGCTAGGATATTAGCTTCGATTTGTGATAGTTCATTTGAAAGTAACGCATTGAGCTTTTCGATTTCAAAGGCTTCCTGTTTTTGATAAAACTGTAGATAATCGATAAAGAATGCTTTGAGTATGTCAAATTTATTCATCGTTCTCACCTTGAGTGTCTGTGGCAAAGTCAATCATGGCTTGTGCCAAGGCGTGTTTGTTTACAGTATATGTGCCTGAAGCAATATCCGCTTTGACACGTTCAATGGAAGGCTTTGAGTAGGATGTTTCGATTTGACTTGTTACCTGCTGTTTAATTTCCTGTAGGGATATCTGTTCCTTGGCTTTTTGGCTAACTTCAATTTTATCTACGTTAGCTGTTGCATTGGTTTCGGTCTTATGTTTCACCACGGATTTGGTTTGTGGGTTTGCATAGGCACTGACGATCTGTTTTGGGTTGATTTTCATCTTAGAACACTTCCTTCCATAATAAAAGTTCTTCTTATTTATCTATCGGCAGATAACAGAAGAACTTAAGTATTTTTATTTGATTTCAAACACTTCTTTCTGACGTTTAAAAAGATACTGGCAGATAGCATTAGCCCATTGATCCTCAACACTAACGAAATGGATGCCATATCCATAATAACCCTCTTCAATTGCTTTGGTTCGAACCACGGTTCCATCAAGAATCAGTTCCTTACCATCGATTGAAAATGTCAATTCAACTTTAGTTTTAAGAGATAAAATCGTTTTAGCACGAATAAATGCTCCACTTAAGCTCAAGTCCTGAATGACGACATTGTATCGTTTGCTTGGACCACCACCTCTTGGCCCAACACCGGCAGAAGCATTCAAATGTACATTGACACGGAAGAAGTTTCGTTGCTCCTTTTGTGCCAGTGTTTTCATATCGATAACGCGGAAGAACTCCATGGTTGGAATGTACAATCTACCCTCCACAATCAGCGGTTCATTGTAGGAATGATTAATCACAACCTTGATATTCTTTTCATAGCGCACAAGGCTTTCCACACCAAGATCATTACTGATTTCCAGAAAGTCACTTCCGATTTTTATGATTTTCCCCTTCGTTAATAAATCATTGTCCATCGTGCGTAACTCACACATGGCAAAGCGATATCCCTCATCAATCATCATACATGTTTCCCCTTCTAGTGTCGTGGATGGTTTTTAACTATAACGATGGCATTTACGAGTGCTGTCACAACGTCCCCATCATATTTCTGCAATTCTTTCTCAACTTCTTCTTCATATACAACCACATATTTGGGTGGCAAATTGTTTACTGCCAATGCCGTCACATCTTTAATGCACCGATCACAGGTGCAGCACTTGAACTTTTTCATCGCCTCTTCACGACGCGCTCGAACCGCTACCTCCGCAATATTCACCAGCACTTTAGGTTTAAAGTACTGTTGTGGTATCGACTGTTGGTCAAGTGTCTCAACCAAAGCACGTCCGGTCACATTGACTTCACTGTTCTCACTGTTTTCATGGATTGCACTGTGCTCGTTACTTCTTACGGCTTCGATAGTCTTGCTGTTTTTCTCTTTGTTTGCGGCAGAAGGCATCAGTTTTTTGTACATTGCCTCTTTATCGATGGAACGGTTATTTGACATGGTGATCACCTTTCAGGATTTCCTTGGAAAAGCGCTCATAATCCAATGTAGCTCCGTTGTTTTTTGCATACGCAAATAAATCCTTTTGGCTGGATTGAGCCTCCGCAACCGCAACACTTGAACGAATCGTCGATTTGAACAGACGAACATTCAAGTCTTTAAGAATCAGCTCAGCTGCTCCTTTAACCTCTTTGTTCAGATGAATCCGAGGGTTGTATTTGTTTAAAACGACACCTTCAATGACAAGATTCGGATTTGAGTATTTCTTGACCTGTTCCACAGTTTCGTTCAGCTGAGTGATTCCTTGCAAACTGAAGATATCCGCGACCATCGGAATGATAACAACATCACTGGCTGTCATGGAGTTTATGGTCAATATCCCAAGCCCTGGAGGAGTATCTATCAAAATAATATCATAATAGTCCTTGATGGATGCCAAGACATCACGTAGCAAATATTCACGTCCTGCCTTGGTGTATTCTAGTTCAATACCACTGAGCAGAATATTTGAAGCAATGATATCCACCATAGGTGTACGCTGAATTGCGTACTGAATTTTCACTTCTTTTCGAAGAGCTTCATAAATCGTTGCGCTTAGTACGGTATCCGCGTTGACACAAAAAGATAAGTTCCCTTGTGGGTCCATATCAATGACTAAGACTTTGTATCCACGATATTTTAGTGCACATGCCAAATTAATGGTTGTGGTGGTTTTTCCCACACCACCCTTTTGGTTTGTCACTGTTAGAATCTTTACCATAATCACTACCTCACTGAAATCACGTATCCTTATTTTACTATATTTCAGTGGTTTTTTAAATAAGTGTTTAAGGTATTAAAGCGTTATTCAACAGAATGTTGAACAAACTTCACGATTTCCACATACACTTTGGCAATGAGCTCATATAACTCTTCATCAATCGCTTCCCCAACCTTGAGCATACTCATCATACTGACTAGCTGATCATCTCGGTAAACCGGAATTCCCTGCTGTTGTGCAATCTGAATCATCCTTCGTGCAATATCCCCATAACCACTAGCCACAATTATCGGAGCCACATGTTTCTTGGGATTGTAGGCTAAAGCAATGGCACTTTCTTTTTTAGACATATAGATTCACCCCCATATGATGGGCTGGCAGCTGATCAAACACTTCAAACAGCGTTCGAGGCTCACGTATTTCCTGCGTACGGATGGTTTGCAATCGATACGATGAATCATAGAAAATCATAGCCACTTTATCTTCAAATTTCTTAATCAGTGGAACCAAAGGTTGTGGCACATAAAGGATGACATGGATACCTTCCTTACTTCCTTTAAGTTCCAGTTCCATATGTCCCAGTTTATCCACTTCCATCGAAAGCAGTACATGCAATCTACGTTTCTTCTCAGCCACATCACTACTTCCTTCATCACTTTGGACCCAGAGTTCCCCATAGGCTTTCATATCCCCAAATTGCAATGGAAGAATCATGTGCAATAGTGGAATAAAATGACTTGGTGAGGCAAGCATGGAATAGATGATGGATTGAATCTTCTCTTTAGATAATCCAAGGGCCGTTGCATGATCAATCTGCGTTTTCAGTAAATGAATGAGTGTGTCCATAACCTTGGATTCTGATGAAGCACCTTCTCTTTGAGCTAAAAACTGATGAATCAACTGAGTCAACGTTTCAACATCCACACCTTCCATCTCGCTGAACCCTGCCAACCACACATCCATACTTCCAGTCGATTCAAGACGCGATAGATTGTATTGCATCATCGAGCGGATGGACTGAGTATTCGCTGAGAAGCGGATACTTGATTCAAGACTCATAAACAACTCTTTTAAGGCTTCCTGAAGTTGATGAAGTTGGTCAGACACTTTCATTCTTTCCATGAGTTGTTGAATGTCAGGTTCAAACTTGCTTCCTGCAAACTCATCCAGTATTTCCTGCATCTGAAACAATAAACTTTCCTTAATCTGATCTTTAGATAGATGAGCAACCAATCCTTTTAAAAGCTGATGAACCTGATCTTTAACATCCTCATTCGACGTTAACACCAGATTCCTCAGATAATCAAATAGTTCTCCCTGAAACAATGAACTATATTTTTCCTGTAACATCATCTCATTACTTAACTCATCCGGTTGAAGTAACATCGATGAAAACAGTCTCATTAGCTCCTCATTTAGCATCTCATCGGGTAGAGGTAGCAGTGACATCACTTCCTGCAGTAGATAGATGCTCTGAATATAACGAATGGAACCCAATGGATCCTTAAGCAAACTCTGAAGCACACTGGCTCCACCACCACTTAGAATCGTCTGATTCTGTTTCATCATCTCCTTGGACGTCGTTAAATTATTAACCTTAACGGTATCCGTAATTTGAAACGGAGTCTGTGGCTGAGGAATATTGCGTGAAATTGTATGTGTCGTCTTTACCTGTGGCGGACTGACCTTCAATATATCTGCCATCATACTCACCTTCTTCCGATAGTCTATATTATTATATCGGATAATTCACCATTTACTTAAGAAAAAAAAGCCACAGTTTCCTGTGACTTAATTCAGCGATTAACGAAGTAATTGTAATACGCTTTGAGGTTGTTGGTTAGCTTGAGCAATCATCGCTTGTGCAGCTTGAGCAAGGATGTTGTTCTTTGTCATTTCCATCATTTCACTAGCCATATCAACATCACGGATACGAGACTCAGCAGCAACCAAGTTCTCTGTTGTTGTACCCAAGTTATTGATGGTGTGTTCCAAACGGTTTTGAAGTGCTCCGTACTCTGCACGTTTTGTGTTGACAGTGTCAATCAATGTATCAACTCCACTTGCATTAGCTGCACCTGATAAATCGATTGCCAACGCCCCACTAGCTGTAGGATTAATCTCGAGAGTAATTGCAGCATCATGTGATATTGCAATGCTTACATCCAACTCTGAAAATACATTCATACCGTTGAACTCAGTGTTCGCAATAATATTCTTAATTTCTTCATCTAAAGAGGTTAGTTCAGCATCAATGTTTGCTTTGTCTTCAGTTGAATATGTACCGTTAGCTTTTTGAACATGAAGTTCTTTAGCACGAGTGAGCATTGAGCTTACTTCATTTAAAGCTCCTTCAGCTGTTTGAATGAATGAAATACCATCTTGAGCGTTACGAGAAGCTTGGGATAGTCCACGAAGTTGTGAACGCATTTTTTCGGAGATCGATAGACCAGCTGCGTCATCTCCTGCACGGTTGATTCTGTAACCTGAAGATAATTTCTCCATGTTTTTTGAAACGTTAGATTGGTTGACTCCAGCGTTTCTATGGGCATTAAGCGCCATAATGTTGTGTTGAATTCTCATGTTTATTCCTCCTTGAATGTTGTGCGAAGTCCTTTTCGCTAAATGAGAACGAGGTGTTTTAACTCCCTCACAGTATATATCGCATATTCATTCAAGAACTTAAGGAGAAATTTAAATATTTTTATTCTTGAGGTAAGAGGTGAGCTGTATTGACAATCTCGGTGATGCGGATGGCAAAGTTTTCATCGATGACGACCACATCGCCTCGAGCGATGAGTTGACCATTGACCACGATGTCCACTGGAGCACCCAGTTGCTTCTCAAGTTCAAGGACATATCCAGAGGACATGTTCATGATGTCTTTGATTTTCTTTTTGGCACGACCGATTTCCACCGATACCTGCAAAGGAACATTCATAATCATATCCAGATTCTGCATGGAAGATTGCGGATCGTTTGGTGTTGGGGTTGGGGAAAACTTTGGTACTCTGATTTCCTTGACCTTCACATCAGACGCTTCTGAGGTATCTTTCTTTTTGCTCAATTGAGGTTTTAACAGTGATTCGATACAGGCAAAGTCTGTGAGAACATGCAATTTGACTGAAACATCCTGATAGTTAATCGTTAGTGTCATGTTCATAATCTTAGCTTCGAATGGGGATAACCCTTGATCAGCAGATGCAATCAATTTGGTTTTCGGTTGTGAGTATTTGATAGATTGACCAAGAAACTTACTGAGTGAATCAGTGAATGCACTTAAGTAATGATTAATGACTTCACTGAACGCACTCAACCCAAATTCATCAAGTAGGTCTTCATGCTCCTGTGCGTCCATTAGATAGCTAAGAAGTTTAATCACATCCTCATTGGAAACCAGCGCGACCAACTCCGTCGGCTGTTTCACCGTCAGCGTCGAACTACTCAACAGTTTTCCTTCCACAAGCATTAATGCCAACTCAGCCGGATAGAGTGGTGCAAGTGACACTGAATCCAACTCCCAGTTCGTGTTCAAAACACCTGAAATTCCTTTGATACCTTCTAGAATAGATGGCGTTAGAATTTCCTTATATACCTTCAGTTTTTCTGTTTCTGTTTGTGCATGCATCTTACTCACGCTCCTTATCCATCGGTTTTTCAATCTTTACAGCCTTACGTGTCTTCGTCTCTCCAAGTTGAGCCTCAAACCACGGGGTATCATCCACAGCCACCACCACATGTGAATCAAACTTCTTTGAAAGAGGAATGATATCATTGACTTCCAACTGCAACACATCGTGTAAATCCAATTCAATCTGATCCAAAATCACACTCATGGTTACATCCGCATGCTTCAGCGATTTTAGAATGGCATTTTTCTGCACTTCTTCCTTCGCCTCATCATGACGCTTAAACGAACGAACAAACCGCGGAGTAAATTTCTCCATCAGTGATTCCAATTCAACCGAAGGCAAACACGCCGTAAACTGACTTTCCACCGAGCCAAACTTCGTCTTAAACTCCACAATAACCACCACATCTTCTCCCGCAAACACCTGAGCTACCTTCGGATTGGTCTCAATCGACTTCAATGTCGTCTCCACTTCCAGATACTTCGCCCAACTGATCTCAATCTGACGGGATAGTTTGGACAGAAAGTGATCGAACACCGCCATCTCAATCTCCGTAAACTCCCGATGAAAGGAAACATCCTCCCCATGACCACCAAGCAGTTTATCCACAAGAAAGAAACCAATACTCGGCTGTAAATTCACAATCATGGAAACCTCACTCATCGACTCGTCCAACGGAACCAACTCATAATTCGCCATAATCATTAATTCATCCAACGAAGATACATATTCCGAATATCGCATCTTAGACACCGAAGCCACCTGAACTTCACAGAAAAATCGAGTCAACGTCGTTAAATACGACGTCACATTCCGCGCAAATCCCTCATGAAGACTCTCGACTGTCCGTAACTGTTCTTTCCCAAACTTCTTTGGAGACCGAAAATCATGCTTCTTGATTTCATGCTCCATCTCGACAAACGCCATGGTTATCACTCCCTTCCATTCACCTATCGTAAGTTATTAATGATATCTTCCAACTGATCTGCTGTCTGAATGACACGAGCATTCAGCTGAAAGGCCTTCTGTCCCTCAATCAGTGCCACCATACCCTCAGCCATCTCCACATTCGACATTTCCAACGCACCCTGAACAAGGGTCGTTTGCTCAGATGTAGAAGCCAAAGCTTCATTTGCCTGATCCACAGGAATAAAACTCGTATCATTCACTTTTACTAAACTGTGCAAACGATCAAACTCGAAAATCCCAATCTGACTCGTCAGTGTATCTGTATTAATTGAACCATCCTGATTTCTAATCAACTCAATTGGCTGAAAACTACGATCCAAAATCATGTTCCCAGAAGGATCCACCAGAAAGCTGGACTGATCCACTGTACCCACTCTAAAGGACCCCTGACGGGTATAGACAATCCCCTCGGAGGTCTGCTTCGCAAAAAACCCACTACCAAGCAACGCAAAGTCTAAGGGCTGATTCGTCGAATCCAAGCCTCCCTGTTTAAAACTCGTCACCACTGTATCCATCTTGACACCATGACCACGAACCATATCTTTCGGATTATTCATATCCATTTGAGTATAAAGCAAATCCGCAAACTTACCATGACCACTCTTGTATCCATGTGTAGAAATGTTTGCCAAATTATGTGACACCTGATTCAGATTGCGCTGATGTGCCTTCAATGCTGTATATGCATTATAAAACGAAATATTCATACCTTAACCCTACACTTTCCCAATTTCATTGGCAGCCCGCTCATTCAACCGATCAATCAGTTTCAATGCATTAGCCACACTTTGAAAATTCCGCTGAATCTCCATCATCCGAGTCAACTCATCCGTCATATCCACATTTGACCCTTCCAGTGCTCCCTGCATGACCACCGCATTCATTTGTGTCATCGGCTGATTACTCATATATAACCCATTAGGCTGCTTGGATAGTTGCCCATAATCCTCCGTCGAAACGATACTCAATGAATCAAGATAATTTCCTCCCTCATCAAAGACCATCCCAAACTCATTGACTCTAAACCGATCGTTATTCACCTGAATCGGACCATTTTGACCCAACACTCTACCCACATCACCCAAGACCAAATATCCTTCCTGATCGATGGAAAAATGTCCATTGCGCGTCAACAGGGTCTGACCATTCTTCTCAATTTCAAAAAATCCCTCACCCATAATGGCAACATCCAGATTCCTCAAAGTTTCTTCCACATTCGCCTGATCGAAGAAATGAATAATCTCATCCACCGCTGAAATTTTCGCAGACGTACCAATCAGAGTTTTCTGATTCGACTCAATCCGATAGCGCAACGTTTCCTCAAACGTTGAAACCACCACTTCTTCCCTACGAAACCCATGCGTTTTAATATTGGCCAAATTATTTGACACTGTATTTAACCGACGCTGCTGAATCAGCATGGCCGTCGCAGCTGTATAGAATCCACGATTCATCCCATATCCTCCTTAAGTTTTATCTGAAGCTTCTTAATAGCCTGAGCATGAATCTGTGACACCCGTGCCTCACTCACCTCAAAAATCTCCGCAATTTCCTTCAGTTTGAACTGATCTACATAATAAAGATTAAGCATTGTCTGCTCTTTCTCGCTCAACTTACCAAGCGCTTGCTCCAGAAGCACCACATCCATCTTCTTTGAAAACAGTTGTTCAGGTGAGCTGATAGAAGTATCC
>ERZ869909.1115-NODE-1115-length-23386-cov-4.132309_pt1 | contig 23386 bp, 18 predicted proteins | sample MGYA00520892_ERZ869909 | MGnify/ENA primary metagenome ERZ869909 (study PRJEB32215, sample SAMEA104723947) | bioreactor metagenome | biome: bioreactor; feature: anaerobic bioreactor; material: water | place: China | collected 2015-03-12 ... | reverse complement strand
GCGCAGCGCCTGACTCCCCGCGCGAATCTCCAACAGCTTCTTGAGCCGCTGAAACTCCGGGTTGTCGTCGGTGAGTGCGTCCCAGTCCATCGGGCCGCGCATCTCGGGGTCGCCCCCGCCGCTCATCCCCGCCTCGACGCCGTAGTAGATCAATGGCGATCCGGGCAGGGTCATCTGGAGTACCTGCGCGATCATCCGGTCGTGCTCCTCGGGGAACATGGTCGCGAGTCGCTCGGTGTCGTGGTTGTCGAGCATGTTCCACGACCGCAGGATGCCCTCGATGCCGCAGTCCTCGATCATCCGCTCGATCATGCGCCCGGCCTGCGCCCCGGTGATGCGCCCATGCACAAGATCGTTGATGATCCGGCGCTGGTGGAAGTTCATGACGCCGTCGATCGAGTCCAGCCACTCCTCGGGATAGTTCCAGATCTCGCCCACGATCCACGCATCCGGTCGCTCCGCCTTGGCCGCGGCGTTCAGTTCCGAGAGCAGATCGAACCCGTAGTCGTACGCGACATCCAGCCGCCACCCCGCGATGCCGTCGCGGAGGTACCCGCGCACGACCGAGTCCGGATCGTTCCAGAGTTGATCGCGGATGTGCTTGTTCTCGAGCGTCACCTCTGGAAGATTCCGCGCGTTGTACCACGCCCGATACCCCGCGGGGAACTCGTCGCCGAACTCGAACCACTCGCGCCACGGACTCTTCGGATCCTGCTGCGCCTCGATGAATGCCGGGGCCGTCCGCCCCATGTGATTGAAGACGCCGTCGAGCATCAGCCGCATGTCCCGCTCGCGCAGATCTTCGACCAATGCGATGACATCCTCGCGCGTGCCGTAGTCGGGCGAGACGGCCCAGTAGTCCTGGGCGTCGTACTTGTGGTTTGTGTACGCGGCGTGGATCGGATTCAGGTACACCACATCCACGCCGAGCGCTTCCACATGATCGAGTCCGCGACGCAGCGTCACCAGATCGCCGCCCCAGAACTCGATCTCGTGCGACCAGACACCGACATCGGTGAGCTTGCGCCCGGGCTTGGGCTGCTCATCCCACGACCGGAGCACCTTCGGCTTCGGGTACAGATGCCGCTTGGCTTCGAGTTCCTCCGGTGTCGGCTCGACGAAGCGGTCCACGAAGATGTGGTAGATCACCGCGCCGCAGCGCCAGTCGGACTCTCGCGCATCGAGGACGGGTTCCAGCGCCCGATCGCGTGCACTGCCCCAGCCGGAATGTTCGGAGTGGTTCATCGTCGATGGTTTCCCGTGAGTGTTCTGGGATCCGGATGGGTGCGCGGCACACGCCGCCAGCAGACACACGCCCGCGAGCGGCGTCGCACCGAACCGCATCCATGCTCTGCCTGGGTGGATGATTCGCTTGGACATGGAGCGACAGGGTACGCTCTGAGCGATCCGGTCGCCCGATTTCACCCCCAACGAGGAGTTTTCCGATGCCGACACCCAGCGTGATTTTCTCCCCCTGGGCCCTGCTTGTCGTTGCGGGCGCACTGGAAGTGGTGTGGGCCTCCATGCTGAAGCAGACGATGGGCTTCACGCGCCTCGGACCATCGCTGATCACGCTGGGAGCGATGATCGCTTCATTCTTCCTGCTCTCCCGCGCAATGATCCTGCTGCCCGCGGGCATCTCCTACGCGGTCTGGGTGGGCATCGGCGCAGTCGGCACGCCCATCGCCGCGGCGGTCTTCCTCGGCGAACGCCTCTCCGGAGCGCAGATCCTCTGCCTGCTGCTGGTCATCATCGGAATCATCGGGCTGAAGGTGACGACACCCACACTGATGCCGGAATCGATCGGGTGAGCGAATCAGAACGCGCCCGTCGCCCGTCCGACGATGCGCGTCAGAATCACAGCGTGCAGGATCACGATCGCCCAGAAACGCAGCATGTACGACCGCTTCTTCCGCTTATGCCGGAAGACCTGTTGCGCAACCAGCCCACCGGGCCAGCCGCCGAGCGCATCGACAATGAGCAGCGTGCGTTCGCGCGTGCGCCACCCGGATCGTGCCGCGGATCGCTTGTCCCATCCGTACAGCACGAACGAGACGATGCTCATCACGCCGTACACGCTCAGCAGGATGATCGACCACGGGGGCATGGCGAGCACGATAGAGGCCGAGCGATCGGTGTGCCCCGGGACCGGCTAGAATCTCCGCCATGACCCGGACGGGATGCGAACCATCCCGCCGTAGCCCGTCAACGAACCGAGGAGTGACCGCCACATGGCGACCGCGCTGAACGCCCCGACATCCGAGTTTGAGAAGATTGATCGCTGTGCGGACCTGCCGCACCGCCCGCGCGTGCTGCTCGGGAAGATGGGGCTCGACGGGCACGACCGGGGCGTGAAGGTCATCGCCAGAGCCCTCCGCGATTCCGGTGTGCATGTCATCTATTCGGGGCTGTGGCAGACGCCCCGCTCGCTCGCCATCTCAGCCCGCGATGAGGACTGCGATGTCATCGCCGCCTCCATGATGTCCAACTCGCACCTCGTCCTCGGTCCGCGCCTCATCGAGGGGCTCGGCAAGGTCGGACGCCCGGACATCCCCGTGCAGATGGGGGGCATCCTTCCCGAGAAGGATCTTCCGACGCTGCTCGAGGCCGGCGTCAGCAAGTGCTTCACGACGGGTGTTTCCCTGCTCGACATCGTCAATGCGGTGCGGAGCGCGGTCGTCAAGCGCAAGGACCGCATCAGCAATCATCCCACCGCGCAGCTCGCCCGCGACATCTCGCTCGTTCACGCCGGCGAAAAGCTCCGTTCCGATGCCAGGCGTCGGCGTCCGAAGCGCGTCATCGGCATCACCGGCTCCCCCGGCGCGGGCAAGAGTACGCTCGTCGCCGCGCTCGTCAGCGAGCACTGCCGACGCGCCGAGAAGGATGCATCGCTCGGGCGGATCGGCGTCGTGGCTTTCGATCCAATGTCGCCCATCACGAGCGGTGCGCTCCTCGGCGATCGGCTCCGCGTCGATTTCAACAGACTGGAAGAGAGCGTCTTCTACCGCTCGCTCGCCATCGGCGGCGAGGACTACCACGCACTCGACGACATCATCGAGCTCATCGGCGGCTGCGAGGGCGAGGGCGGACCGTTCGACACCGTTTTCGTCGAGACCGTCGGCGTCGGGCAGAACGAGACGCTCATCCGCAAGCATGTGGACATCACCGGCGTCGTCCTCGTGCCGGGCATGGGCGATGCCGTCCAGATGGACAAGGCGGGCATCCTCGAAATCGCCGACCTCTTCATCTGCAACAAGGCCGACCACCACGGCCAGCACGAGCTGATGCGCGACCTGCGCGACATCGCGGGCAAGCGACCGACCATCGAAACCGTCGCGACCCACTCGACTGGCGTCCCCGAACTCTACGACCTCCTGATGAACCGCTGACCCGTGAACAACTCCGTACGCATGCGTGATGAGGATCTGGCGGGCGCTGTCGAACTCGGCGGGCGTCTCCGCGGCCTGCTGCTTGGCGTGCTCGATGCGCTCCCCACATCACACCGCACCGGCCACGCGCTCACCGAGCGGCTCGGCATCGAGGGCACGACCGCGCGCCGCATCATCCGCGCAACCCGTGACCACGCCGACGAACTCGAAGTGCTCTCGCGAAGTCCCTCACCCGAGGCGCTGCGCAGTGTTGCGCGGGCAGGCGAGGGCGCGATCGACCCCTTCGTCATCGCCGAACTGCACAAGGCGGCGGACCGCCTCGAAAACCTCTCGCAGCGATTCGGCGGACGCACCGCGTTCATCCGCCTGCTGCGCGAGGGCGGCTTTCGTCACGAGCAGACATCCACCGGCGCGGTGATCGATCCATCAGTCCCGATCGCGGATCGACGCCTGCTGACCCCCGGGATTGCGACCGACGACGGCCACCTCGTCGAAGATGTGCGCACCTGCGAGTCGTGGGGCGTGGACAGTGGGGGGGCGATCATGCCGGAGGGTGTTGTGCACGACGAGCCGACCGGCCCGCTCATCGCGTGGTCGGGCGGATTCGATGCGGAGGATCCCTTCGCGCGCGATCCGCGCGTCTGGTCCCCGAAGGCGCTCGACGCCCTCGCAGAGCGCTGCCGCGAGATCACCCGCTCATGGTCGAATGACCACGCGCTCCTGCTCCGCCCGCACGCACGCCACATCCTCGGCGACCTCAACCGCTGCACACGCTTCGTCCGCGAGGTCTGCGAATCCGGACCCCGCCCCGGAACCATCGGCCTCGCGCTGGACCCGGTCGGCTTGCTGGAGCCGTCGATGCTGCGGGCCGCACCGGATCATCTCGAGCGGATCTTCGGGCTGCTCGCTTCCCGCTGCCGCGTGCTGATTCTGACCGACCTTTGCGAGCCGGAGGGCGAGATCACCGAGGACGACCCCGAGTTCATCGCGCTGACCCCCTGCCCCGTCGATGCGGGGTTGCTCGATGCCTCCCTGCTCGCCGACCTCATCCGCCGACATCTCCCCCTCGAAACCCCCATCTACCTGCCCTTTCCCGATGCAGCCGCGCAGGTCGCCGCCCTCGACCGCCACCGCTAGACTCCCGCCCACCGTCCGAAATCCGCGGAGCCCCCATGACGAAGCACGCCCCCAACATCGATCATCCCACACTCAAGATCGTCAAGGAACAGTTCCCCGATCGGACCCTCCGCGCCACCGAATACCGGGGCCAGTCGACCCTCATCGTCGAGCCGAAAGACCTGCACGAGATCATGCGGTTCCTGCGCGACGACCCCCGCTGCAACTACGACTTCCTCTCCGATGTCATCGGCATCGACTACCTCAACTACCCCTCGCAGACCATCGGCCGCTTCGCGGTCATCTACAACCTCTGCTCCTATCCGCGCACCGATCGCATCTTCGTGAAGGCCTTCCTGAACCCGTCGATCCCGACTGACGGCATCGAGAAGGATCCCGCGCTCGAGCTCGACTCCATGTGCGACATCTGGCCCGGCGCCGAGTGGACCGAGCGCGAGGTCTACGACATGTTCGGCATCCGCTTCCGCAACCACCCCGACCTCCGACGCATCCTCATGTGGGAGGCATACCCCGGGCACCCGCTCCGCAAGGACTACCCCCTCCGCGGACGCGGCGAGCGCGAGAACTTCCGTGTCATCAGCCGCACCGACGGCTGATCGTCTTCACGCCAGACTCGTCGCCGATCGGCGGAGCCGCGCCACACAATCAATGACCGCCTGCGCGCCCCCCTCGATTTCGCTTTCGCTCGTTTCACGCGACAGCGAGAACCGCAGCGAGCCGTGGGCGATCGGCTCGGCAACGCCCATCGCCAGCAGCACGGGCGAGGGATCGAGCGATCCCGACGAGCACGCAGCCCCCGCCGAGGCACACACGCCCCGCTCCGACAGCAGCAGCAGCAGTGCCTCCGATTCGAGCCCCGGGAAGCCGATGTTGGTCGTGTTCCACAGCCGCAGCGCCGGATCCTCGGGACCATTCACCACCGCATCCGGAATCGCTTCCAGCACGAGCCGCTCGAACCGATCGCGCAGTGCGCCCAGCCGTTGACGCTCCGGGGTGTCTTCGAGCCACGCAGCCGCCGACTCCGCCGCCGCGCCCAACCCCAGTATCCCCGGCACATTCTCCGTGCCGCCGCGACGCTCCTGCTCCTGCACGCCCCGCAGCACCGGCCGGATTCGCACGCCCGGCCGAACGATCAACGCTCCGATCCCCTTCGGCGCGTGGAACTTGTGCCCGCTCAGCGACAGCAGATCGATCGGCGTGCTCCCGAGATCCGTCGGCATCTTCCCAACCCACTGCGAACCATCGCAGTGAAAAGCGATCTTCCGTGCACGGCACGCCGCCCCGATCCGCTCCACGGGCTGGATCGTTCCCGTCTCGTTGTTCGCCCACTGCACCGACACCAGCGCCACGCTCTCATCGAGCATCGCTTCCAGCCCGTCCGCATCGACGATCCCGCCCGCAAGCAGCGGGGCATGCCGGACGGTCACGCCCGACACCCCGAGCGACTCGCACAGATCGCGCACCGCCTCGTGCTCGATCCGCGTGGTCACGATCGTCCGACGCGACTCCGGCGCCGGCGCGAGCACCCCCCGGATCGCCAGATCGATCGACTCCGTCGCGCCGCTCGTGAAGATCACCTCCCGCGGGCGTACACCAACGAGCTTCGCCAACGACTGACGCGCCAACTCCACCTGCTGGCGAACGCTCTGCCCCGGGCGATGGATCGACGACGGATTCTGCCAGTGCTCAACCAGCGCCCGTCGCACCGCCTCGACCACCTCGGGCAGCGGGCGTGTCGTTGCGTTGTTATCCAGATAGATGGTCGCTCGGCCCATTGGACAATCGTAGGGTGCCCAGCGGAAAAACCGGAGCAGGGCCGATTATTCCGCTTGGTGGCCGGATTCCTCGCCGCGCTCCATCGTCTTGCGCAGCCGCTCGTCGAGGAGGTGCTTCGCCCGATCGCCGAGCATGAGTTCCGCGATGACATCGCGCACCCGGACGCCCGAATCGTCGTGGGCGTGATGCGGGATGTTCAGCGGCGCGAGGATGCCGAACCCCAACCCCTGATGCAGCAGCAGCCACGCGGAGATCTCCGCGCTGAATCGCTTCGAGACCTGCCCCTCCTGCTGGGCCAGCACGATCTCGTGCGTCACGAACTCATGGATCCGGATGATGTGGTCCCGAATCGCCTTGAGCACCTCGGGATCCTCGATCTCCATCATCGCCTGTACCACGACGCGGTACATCCCACGGCCCTGCTCGGAAACCATCGGGTTCGCACCGATCAGACGGCGCAGCCGCTGGGCCGGATCCTTCGCGGTCGCCAGTTGGCGCTCCCACATCTCCAGGGTCAGATCGCTCGTGCGCTCGATGACCGAGATGAACAAATTCTTCTTGCTCTTGAAATGGCGATAAATGATCGGTTCCGTCACGCCCGCGGCCTTCGCCAATTCCGATGTCGTCGCCCCCGCGAACCCCTTCTCAGCGAAGAGATTCACCGCGGTGTCGAGCAGCTGTTCTCGGCGTTGGGCGGCGGGGAGTCGGGTCATCGGGCGATCGGACGCGTTGGGGGCGGGAGTGATCCGGTAAATCCATACTAACTTATGGCGCGGCTCCGGTCGATTCCCCTTGATAGGGCAGAAATCGGCTTTTTTACGCTCACGCCTCCAAGCCCTCTATCGGCCCGCTCCGGGCCTCTCTCCAGACCCGCCTCCGGACACCGCGTCACCTTCTTGACCCCGCCACCCCGGCACCGGATCGACCCCGTGCCCGCCGAGCGGATGACACCGCCCCAGCCGGTACACGATTAGCCAGACCGCCCGGACCGGTGCGTGCGTCCGCAGGGCCTCCAGCGCGTAGGACGAGCACGACGGGTAGAACCGGCAACGCCCACCCAGCACCTGCCCCAGCGTGCCCCGGTACACGAGCACCAGCAGCACCAGCGGCCAGTTCAGCACCGCCCACGGGCTGCGATCGCGCCCGCACGGGGCATCGTGATGGGCACACCCACAGTCAGCCATCGCCCGCTCCGCCCGCTCGGTGCTCCCACCGACGAGCCGCCTGCTTCGCCCCCTCACCCAGCCAGGACCGGTACGCATCCATCCCCGGCTCGGGGTGTTCGCGGGCGGTCACGACGACATCGAACCCGCGGGGCAACTCGTGCTGGAGGAGCCGGAACGCCTCCCGGATGCGGCGCTTCACCGCGTTCCGACGCACCGCCGACCCGACACGCTTCCCCACGCTCAGCCCCAGACGCGGGTGGTCGAGCCCGTTGGCATGCACGAACACCGTCAGCGGACCCTGGCGGCTCGACATCCTCGCCTCGAAGACGCGCTGGAACTCGCGTGCCTTGGTCAGCCGATGCCGACTCCTGAACCACTTCCGAGGCGGCGGCCCGGGGAGGGGGTGCCGGTTGGTCTCCGTGATGGCGGGATCGGCGCTCACGCCGGATTATTGCATCCCATTGGCTCCTGCCCTCCCCGCGGGTGGAATCGGCGGTTCGTCAGGCGCTGGCGGAGAGTGCCCGTTGGTACCGCTGCATGAGTCGGCCGCGGGTGATCAATCCCAGCACCCTCCGCGAGGATGCTCGATCATCGACCAACGCCAGACTCGCGACATCGTGCTTGGAGAATTTCTCCAGCACCTGATCGAGCGTCTCGTCGGGCGACACGGTCGGCAGATCCCGTCTCATCACCTCCGACACCACGAGATACGGGATCGCTTCCCGCTCGATCAGCGCTGTTCGCATCTCCTGTGCCGTGACCATCCCGAGGTAATCACCGTCGTGATCGGTCACGACGAAGTCCACCGCGTGCTCGCCATCTCGCCGCTCGAAGAGCACGCTCAAGGGCTCATCCGGTCCGACGGTGCTCGCCGGGTGCGGCACGACATCCCGCGCCGTCAGCCGTCGGAGAATCGTCAGGTCCGCGGCGATGCCGATGAGCACGCCGCGCCGGCGCAGCTTGAGCGAATAGATCGAGTCCCGCATCAGCAACTGGGCGAAGATCGTTGCCACGACCGCGGCGAGCATGACCGGCAGCAGCACATACACATCGCGCGTCAGTTCAAAGAGGATGAGGATCGCGGTGAGCGGCGCGTGGGTCGAGCCCGCGAGTGTCGCCGCCATGCCGACGAGCGCGTAGGCCGCGGGCGATCCGCCTTCCGGCAGCAGTCCGACATGATCCAGCAGAACGCCGAAGAAGGCGCCGGCGCCCGCGCCGAGAAAGAGCGATGGTGCCGACACGCCGCCCGAACCTCCGGAGCCCAGCGTGCATGCGGTCGCGATCAACTTCATCCCCACGAGCAGACCGAGGAACAGCAGGGAAGTCCGGATCGGTTCGATGATTCCTGAGGGCTCACCGATGCCGACCGGCGCATTCGCCGCGGTGAACGCCGTGGCATCCTCGAAGCCGATGCCGTAGCTCGCCGGGCTGAGCAATGCCCGGATGGTTTCGTACCCGTTACCGAAGAACGCCGGCAGCGTTCCGCTTCCTCCACCCGCTCCCACGAGTTGAAGATAGATCACTCCGAGCACGCCCAGCACTAGCGCGCCCGTCACCGGCTTGATGATCGGGTGCAGCTTGACCTTTTCGTAGAGGTCTTCCGTCGCGTACAGCGTGCGCGTGAAGAGCACCGCCAGACCGCCGCAGATCAACCCGAGCAGCAGGTACGAGGGCAGTTCGCTCATCGTGAACTGGTACTCGGCCATCCGCCTCGGTGCGGCGAAGATCGCATCGTTCTCGCCGTACCACGCCTGCGTCGTCGCGGTCGAGAAGACCGAGGCCACGACGATCGGCGTGAAGGTTCTCAGGGAGAAATCGCGCAGCAGGATCTCCAGCGCGAACATCACCCCCGCGATCGGTGCATTGAAGACCGAAGCGATCCCCGCCGCCGCGCCGCACCCCAGCAGCGTCGCGCCGTGATCTCGCGGCACGCGGAGCAACTGCGCGAGCCCGGACCCGATCGCGGATCCGATGTGGACAATCGGTCCCTCGACGCCCGCCGATCCGCCCGATCCGATCGTGCAGATCGAGGCCAGCGATTTCACGGTGGCGACACGCGGCCGGATCACCGCTCCCTTGCGATACAGCGAGTCCATCACTTCGAGAACGCCCTGGCCCCGTGCCTCGCGTGCGAAGAGATGCACCAGGAGACCGGCGACCAGCGCCCCGACCATCGGAAGCGCCGGCAGCGTCCACCATGGGATGAAGCCCGAGACCTCCGCGATCCTCCGCTCGGCGCCCTCCATCAGCGTCATGAACGCGATCGCGCCGAATGCCGTGACCGTCCCGATTCCCGCGGCGACGACGATGAGATACCAGTCCTGATGCAGGCCGATCCTTCGTCCGAACGACAGAATGGTGTTCAGGGCCTTCGGGACTCTCATCGCGACGCGGAGCGTAACGCGCACCCGCCATGCCTGCGCTTACGCCGACGCCTTCAGTTCCGCAGGATCGTCGATCAGCAGCGCCTCGACCGTCGGAGCGTCCGGAAGCGGCTTGCCCTTCGCATCCGTGAGCGGCTTGCCGTCGAGCGTTCGGATGATCGGGATCGGGTGCTCCCGCAGATGCTCGGCCAGCGCCTTCTCCAACGCCTCGCGCTTGGCATCCTCGACATCCTTCCACGCCCCGCGTCCGCGGCACTTCGGGAAGTTCGAGCAGCCGAGCCACGCCCCACGCACACCATCGCGGAGGTTCAGGGGCGATCCGCACTTCGAGCAAGGCAGGTCCGTCTCCAGCGCCGGCGGCGATGGCGCGGTGATGTACCCCTTCTTGTCGATGTTCAGGATGATCCCCGTGTCCGGCGTCTCGCCCTCTTCCAGCAGCGTGGTCACGAACGGGCCGAACCGCCCCGAACGCCGAATCATCGGCCGCCCCGTCTTCGGGCAGCGGATGTTCACATACTCCGCCGGACGCGGGCGACCCTCCCGGTCGATCGGGCAGGCGTAGTTGCAGTCCGGATAGTTCGAGCACGAGAGGAATCGGCCGTTCTTGCCGAAGCGGTAGACGAGCGATGAGCCGCACTTCTGGCACCGGTACTCGTCCGGCGCGGGCTGCAACTCCGCCTTCGCGTGCGTCATGTCCTCGTACGCGGAATCGAGCTTGCTCTTGAACGGTCCGTAGAACTCATTGAGCACCCGCCGCCAGTCCTCGTTCTCATCTTCGATGCGGTCGAGCTGCAACTCCATGTCGCGCGTGTATCCAAGCCCCATCAGCTCCGGGAACGCCTCGATGAGCTTGTCCGTCACCACCTCGCCCAGATCCGTCGCGTAGAAGCGCCGTTCGAGCTGCTCGACATACTTGCGGTCCTGAATCACTTGGATGATCGATGCATAGGTCGAGGGGCGACCGATCCCCTCCGACTCCAGCGTCTTGATCAGCGATGCCTCGGTGTACCGTGCGGGCGGGCTGGAGAACCGCTGGTCCGCGTCGATCGCGAACGGGGAAACATCCTGCGATTCGCAGATCGACGGCAGCGTCTGCTCATCGCTCGCGGTGGGGATCCCGGCCACACGCAGGAAGCCGTCGAAAACCAGCACGCGCCCCGTCGCCTTGAAGACCAGCGGCGTCTTCGGATCCTGGCCGCCCTCGATGAGCGCGGTCGTCGAGTCCCACTGCGCCGGCGTCATCTGGCACGCCACGAAACGCTCCCAGATGAGTGAGTAGAGGCGCAGCTCATCCGGTTTCAGTGCGTTCTTCACCTTGTCCGGCGGATACTGAAGCGAAGTCGGACGGATCGCCTCGTGCGCCTCCTGAGCTGCTTTGTTCGATGAAGAAAAGAAATTCGGCTTCTCCGGCAGATACTTGTCGCCGTAGGTGCGCTCGATGTAGTCGCGCACCCGCCCGACCGCCTCGCCGGAGAGATGCGTCGAGTCGGTACGCATGTAGGTGATCAGGCCGACGGCCCCCTCGCCGGGAAGCTCGACACCCTCGTACAACCGCTGCGCGGTCCGCATCGTCCGCTGGGCGCCGAAGCCCAGGCGTGTCGAGGCCGCCTGCTGGAGCGTCGAGGTGATGAATGGGGGGGAGGGACGAGAACTGGTCCGCTTCGTCTCGATGGACTTGATCCGATAGGGGGTCGAGGGATCCGTCTTGCCCTCCACCGTCCGCAGGAACGCCGCGGGCCCCTTGCCCTTCGGATCTTCCTCGACGCTCGAGCGCAGATCCGTCATCCCGGCCAGTTCCGCGATCTTCAGCACTTCCGGCGTGAGGTCGCGCGGCGTCTTCGCCTCGATCGGGCTGGGATGGCTCGTGTCCTGCCCCTTCCGCGCCTGCCCCGCCTGCTCGATCGAGAACGACTTCCCGCCGACCTCGATCAGCTCCGCCCGGATCGCATCGTGCTTCGCCAGCCACGCGTTCTGTGATTTGAGCGTCGGCGGATTCCCCTTGTCATCCACTTCACTCAGGAATCGCTGCCACTGGGGAGCGAGCGTGTTCGCTTTGCCGCGGTCCAGCGCGAACCGCCCGACGATCCGCCACGACTCGTCCGGAACGAACGCCCGGATCTCCCGCTCGCGCTCCACGACCAGCCGCACCGCCACCGACTGCACGCGCCCCGCCGACAGCCCGCGCGCCACCTTCTTCCACAGCAGCGGCGACACCTGATAGCCGACGATCCGGTCGAGAATCCGGCGCGCCTGCTGTGCATCGACCTTCCGCATGTCGATCGGATGAGGGTGCGAGAACGCACGCTGGATCTCATCGCGTGTGATCGCGTTGAAGACCACCCGCTGCGCACGCTCGGCGTCGATGCCCAGCAACTCCGCGAGATGCCACGCGATCGCCTCGCCCTCGCGATCAAGGTCGGTCGCGAACCAGATGTTCGCCGCCTCGCGAGCTGCCCGCTTCAGTTCCGTCACCGTCTTGTTCTTGCCTTCGAGCACCTCGTAGGTCGGCTCGAAGTTGTCATCGAGATCGACCCCGGGCACCGGACGCTTGTCCCCCTTCGGCGATTTCGACGGCAGGTCCCGGATATGCCCCACGGATGCCTTCACCACATAGTCCGACCCGAGATACTTGTTGATCGTGCGTGCCTTGGCAGGCGACTCCACGATCACAAGCTGCTTCCCCGCCGCGGACTCCCCGCCGCCCCCGCCCGCGGCGCGACCGCTCGAACCCCCCCGCGAGCCCCCTTTGGCCCGGGAGGCCTTCTTCTTCGTGGTCGGTGCTTTCTTGGTTGTCCGCTTTTTCGCCATGCAGTTGCCTGATTCCGGGGGTCCGGGGGTCCGGGAATACCTCAACATCGAGCTTCAGAACCGGCGACGAGCCGGCGTGCAACGACCCCTCCCCGGGTGTCGTTCCGTGCTGCATCGGGTTGGTGTGGGATGCGAGTTGAGGAGCAGCACACCCCGATGTCAAGCGGCAACATGCCCGAAGCATTCCATTTCCGGAATCGCCTGACCCTGAGATACCCCCGAAAAAAGGGACTAGAGACCCCTCCGGCCATGATCCATAAGCATTTTATCCACAATGCTTTGCGCCCATATTCCGGAGGTGGCGTCCTCACCCCGGAACCACACCGAACCGGGGGTCATCCGCAATCTTCGCAGCCAGGTCCGCTGGTTCTTCGCAAACCGCCTCGTCTCGATCTTCGTCGCCTCGACCGCCTCCTCCAGCGAACATCGCCCCTCGAAGTGGGCCACGATCTGCTTGTAGCCCAGTGCCTGTGACGCCTGCGGGCCGAGCCGCCCTGCCTGCCACAGCCCCCGCACCTCCTCGACCAGTCCCTGCTCGACCATCTGCCTGACCCGTGCGTTGATCCGCCGGTTGATGGCCTCGCTCTCCCACTCCAGCCCGACGAGCAGGGCATCGGGACGCGGGCGGTTCTGGTCCCACTGCTGCTGCAACTCGGAGATGGGCTGCCCGGTCGCCCGGTAGACCTCCAGTGCCCGGATCGTGCGTCGATGGTCGTTGCGGTGCAGCCGCTGTGCGCTGACGGGATCGACCTCTTCCAGCCAGCGTCGGCGCTCATTCGGTTCCATGGCGGCGATCTCTGCCCGCAGCGCCTCGTTGGGCTCCGGCCCCTCGAACATCCCCTCCAGCAGGGCTTTGGCGTACAGGTGCGTGCCGCCGACCACCACGGGCGTGATCCCCTCCCCACGAAGGGATTCGATCAACGGCTCGGCCAGTCCCAGCCACCGATCGACGCTGAACGATTCCGTCGGCTCGACGATGTCGATGAGGTGGTGGGGGATCTCGCCCCGCTCCTCGATCGTCGGTTTGGCGGTGCCGATGTCCATCCCGCGGAAGACCTGCATCGAGTCCGCCGAGACGACTTCGCCGACCCGCCCGGTGAGTTCGCCGATGCGCTGCGCCACGCCGATCGCGAGGGCGGTTTTTCCGCCCGCCGTCGGACCCACGATGACCGGGAAGCGTGTTAGCATTGACACTTGGATTCCAGACTCGCGCCACACCGTATCCCGGCGCGATCCCGCGGCAAACCGGGAGGAGCACCGTGCCCAAGCGGACGATCGACGAAGTAGATGTCTCCGGCAGACGCGTCCTCATGCGCGTCGACTTCAATGTCCCCATCAAGGACGGCGCGATCACCGACGATCGGCGCATCCGCGAGGCCCTGCCCTCCATCCGCTCCGTCCTCGAGCGCCGGGGTCGCCTGATCCTCTGCTCCCACCTCGGGCGACCCGACGGCACTGGCTACCAGCCCGAGTTCTCGCTCGCCCCCTGCGCCGAACGCCTCACCGAGCTCCTCGGTTCCGCCTGTCGCGGCGGGGTGAAGTTCCCCAGCCACGACTGCGTCGACGGCGCTGCCACCGCCGCGGTGAATCTCCTCGCCGATGGCGAGTGCCTCCTGCTGGAAAACCTGCGCTTCCACAAGGAAGAGAAGAAGGGCGACGAGGCCTTCGCCAAGACCCTCGCCTCCTACGCGGATGTCTACTGCAACAACGCCTTCGGCACCTGCCACCGCCCCGATGCCTCGATGGTCGCGGTGCCGCGTCAGATGCAGGGCAAGCCGCGCGTGTGCGGCTCACTCGTCGAGAAGGAGATCCGCTATCTCTCCGATGCGCTCGAGAAGCCGGCCCGCCCATTCGTCGTGATCCTCGGCGGCGCGAAGGTCTCCGACAAGCTCCCCGCCATCGAACACCTGCTCCCCAAAGCCGATCACATCCTCGTCGGCGGTGCGATGGCGTACACATTCCTCAAGGCGCAAGGCACGGGCGTCGGTTCCAGCCGCGTCGAGGAAGATCGTCTCGAGGATGCTCAGCGCATCGTCTCGCTCGCCGCGGACAGCGGATGCACCCTGCATCTGCCTGTCGACCACCTCGCCTGCACGCACTTCTCCGAGCACGAGGGCGATCACAAGAACTTCGACGGCGCGATCGGCGACGGCTACATGGGTCTCGACATCGGCCCGAAGACGCGCGACAACTACGCCACCGTCATCGGCGCTGCGAAGACCATCGTCTGGAACGGGCCCATGGGCGTCTTCGAGTGGTCCGCGTTCTCCGTCGGCACGAAGCAGGTCGCCAAGGCCATCGCCGATGCCACCGCGAAGGGTGTAACCTCCATCGTCGGAGGCGGTGATTCCGCCGCCGCGGCAGAGCAATTCGGCATCGCCGACAAGCTCTCCCATGTCTCCACCGGCGGCGGTGCGAGTCTGGAGATGCTCTCCGGCAACCGCTTCGAGAGCGTTGACCTGCTCGACGACGCCTGACGATTCTCCACCCCGGTTGCAGCCGATCCGACACCGGAACCCTAGAATAAGTATCTTCACGCGGCCTCCGTGCATCCCTCCGATGATGCGCCGGCGGTCCGCGAGCGGTTCGTGCGGAGTTCCGTCGGGACGAAAGGGGATCTCTCGTGCCTCAAAGCACCACCGGCAAACTGATCAAGATGCGTCACCTTCTGTACAACATGCGGAAGACCGACGCCTCGGACCTGCACCTCAAGGTCGGATTGCCCCCAATCTTCCGCATCGGCGGCCACCTCCAGTCGCCGCCCGGCATGGAGCCGCTCACCGGCGAAGACACGGAGCGACTGCTCTCCGAGATCATCCCGCCCGCTTTGCGACACCGCTACGACGAGAACGGCGACCTCGACTTCTCCACATACCAACTCGTCACCTCACCCGGCGACAGCGGCGGCGATCTCCGCAACGCAAAGCCCGACCGCTTCCGCTGCAACATCTTCCGCTCCGGCGGCGCTATGCACGCCGCCATCCGGCGCGTGAAGCCCGACATTCCCACCTTTGAATCTCTGCACCTTCCGCCCGTCTACAAAAAGCTCACCGACGAGACATTCGAGGGGCTCGTCCTCGTCGTTGGCGTCACCGGCTGCGGCAAGAGCACCACGCTCGCCTGCATGCTCGAACGCATCAACCAGACGCGCGCCGAGAACATCATCACCATCGAAGACCCCGTCGAGTATCAGATCCACGCGCAGAAGAGTGTCGTCAGCCAGCGCGAAATCGGCACCGATGTCCCCACATACGCCGAAGCGCTCAAGTACATGGTGCGTCAGGATCCCGATGTTGTGTTCATCGGTGAGCTGCGCGACCACGACACCGTCCTCGCCGCCATCCAGGCCGCGGAAACCGGCCACCTTGTTTTCGGCTCGCTCCATACCGCCGACACCATGCAGTGCTTCGGACGCATCATCGAGTTCTTCCCCCAGAACGAGCACGCATTCATCCGCCACGCGCTCGCCAACTCGCTCAAGGCCGTCTGCGCCCAGCGTCTTCTCCCCGCGAACAAGGATGTCGCCGGCGTCAGCGTCGTCCCCGCCACCGAGGTCCTCCTCTCCAACGGCACCGTCCGCGAGAAGATCCGCGATTCCGAGGACGAGGACATCCCCGCCATCATCAACCAGTCCATCCACGAGGGCATGCGGTCATTCACCCACTCCCTCGCCGAACTCGTGGAGACCGAGATGGTCAACACCCATGTCGCCCTCGAGTACGCCCCCAACCGCGAAGCTCTCGCCAGCCGCCTCAAGGGCGTCGAGGTCAAGGCGACCACCCTCGTCAGCCGGGTTCGCTGAGCGGTTTTTGTTCGGTTTTCTTCCGCGGATTCGATGATCACCGATATCTCGGTATACTCGTGCCTCTCGCCTGCTCCGATTTCGGGGCGATCGTGAACTCTGTCCCGACCATGGCGTCGGATGGAATCAAGGATCAATCGTTCGATGATGCAACCCGCTACCGAGAAGTGGACCTCAGACCGTCGGTCCGGCGCGATGACTGCCGAACCCGGCATGACCATCGCGGCGGTCACGCTCGAATCGCAACTTCCCCCGCATCCCTACGCCGAGCGCTGGCTCGGACGCGACACCCGCTCCGACCGTCCAATGCTCGTCTACCGGCTGACGGGTTCCTCCGCGGTGCTCCCCCTCCAGGTCTTCCTCGACGCGATGCACACCGTCGCGCACTTCAAGCACCGGCACGCGCTCCCGCTCCTCCGCTGCGAGGCCCAGCACCCGACCGGCAAATGGATCGCCTCGCCGTACCACGCCATGCACTCCGGCATCATCACGTTCGATGATGTTCTCAAGCAGCGCGCCACCGGCGCGGTCTCTCGCACCGAATCATTCTGGCTCGCGTGGCACCTCATCGACCTCTGCGCTGCCGGTGAAGTCCGAGGCATGGAGCCCGGCATCCTCACCCTCGACGCCATCACCATCGATCGGCGCAACGCGCCCATCGTCGAACTCTTCGGCCTCGGCCCCTTGCTCGGCAGACTCACGCTCCCCGCGTGTCCATTGCCCAGCCCCCGCCGATCCGTCGAAGCACTCGCGACCCTGCTCCTCCGCGCCGCCACAGGAATCGATGCCCCGGCCGTCGGCGCGCTCGACCGCCGCCGCCGATCCGCCATGCACACCGGACTCCGCGCCTGGCTTGCGAAGATCCTCGACGAGCGGACCATCGAAACCTTCACCGATGCCCGTGCCGCGCTCGCGGAGAACGCCCCCAAGGCCATCCGCCCGGCACCCTCCCCGAGCCGCTTCGCCGGCACCCGCATCACGATCGTCAACAGCAAGGACGAGACGGCCCCCGCCCCCGGAAGTACCCCCGCCCCCGGAACGGCACTCACCGCGACGCACTGACCGAATCACTCAGTCTTCAGCGTCCCCGGCATTGGCATCGTCCCGCCCGTTCGGCGTATTTCCCTCCCCATCGCCCTCTTCCGCTTCATCTTCCTCGGGCTGACGCTGGGCCTCGATCCACGCCTGCGCAGCCATCTCGAGCGCACTGACCCGCGCCTCCTCCGCGAGCGAGAGTTCGTCTCCGAATCGTTCGCGTAACTGTGAAACAGCCAGCAGCGTCTGCTCGGCATCACGAAGCCGCTCGACCGCACGAAGGCACGCGCCCGCATTCATGCCCGCCTCGTCGGCGATGCGAAACGCCTCTTCGATCTCCCCCCGCCGCAGCGTCGTCTCGAACCACTCCGCTGCCGCGTGCTCGATGGCGAGCCCCGCCGGCATCATCTCCAGCGCTCGTTGTGCGCCCTCGACATCATCGAGCGCAATCCGGGCACGCGCCAGCAGAGTCATCGCGCGTGCGACCGTCTCCTCATCGGCATGATCCGCGAACTCCGTCGTCGCGGCGCGCGCGAGCCACTGCGCACGCTCCGCATCGTCATGCGCGAAGCGAACCGCTTTCACCAGTTCCGCCGCAGGCAGCACATCGACCAACGCCCGCACGCCCCGTTCGCGATCGCCATCGTTCCCGCTCGGCAAGGCGAGCAGCCGCTCGACACCGCGCGCCGTCCGGTTGTGATGTCCAAGCGCTGCCGATGCCGCGAGGAATAAGGATGGACGCTTCCGCGCTGCCTCCAGAATCGCTTCGAGCGACTCCGGATCCTCCGCGAGCGCCTGTGCCGTCACTTCCGCGACACCCGCACGCTCCGATTGCAGCAGAATCCGCAGTTCATCCATCCGCCTCGTCACCGCGAGCAGGCGCACCCCCGGCGGTTGGATCCGCTCCGGGATCCTCCCCAACACCACACTCACGACATCATCCAGCGCAGGCGCGTCCCGCCACATCTCCGCCTCGATCATCGCGAGCGACGCCTCGATCGCCGGGCTGGTGGCCTCCGTCTGACTCGCGGCCCACTCCGCCAGAATCCGCTCCATCCCCTCGCGCGGCGAACGCGCCACTCCGCGCAGCAGGGCCGCGGCGACCAGCGGACTCCGCTCGCTCATCAGCAGCGTTCCCGCACGCGCGCTGAATCCTCGCGGATCCGCACGGTCCAGCAGCTCCACCGACTGCAACCGCACCGTGTCCGTCCGCGACTCCGTCAGCGCGGTGATCGCTTCGAGCGTCCCCGGACCCAGCGCCCGCGCACTCAGGAGTGCCCGACGCGCGAGATCCAGCCCGAGATCGCGCCACACGCCGTCCCGCGATCGGATCAGGTCCGCCAGCATCGTGTCGCGCTCGCCTTCGGGGAGCAGGCCGTACAACTGGCGGTACAGCGAGAACATCCGCTCGTTCGTCTGCACACGCTCCCGCTGCAACTGCTCGTTCAGGCGGGCATGATGCAGGGCGATCATCGCGTTCCAGTCCGCCGCGGGCAGCGTCTGACGATCCGCCCACCAGCCGCGCCACCACGCAGCATCGCGACCACCGTTCCCCCCCGGAATCCCCCCCGCTCCCGGAAGCCCCCCTGTAAGCCCCGTCATCCGCTCCAGCGCACGGCAGATCGCCTGCTGGGTCGATGCCGAGACGCTCTCCCCCTCCAGCAACCCGATCAGCCGCGCCACCAGCGCGCGGTCCGGATACCGCGCCACTGCGGGCAACGCCTCCAGCACCAGCGCCTCCCCAGCACGCCCCAGCATCTCGTCCAGCAGACCTGCCACCCAGCGTGGCGGCGAGTCCGTCTGGGCCACCGCCTGCACAAACGCACTCCACGCCCCGTTCTCGGAGCCCCCATTCTGGGGATCGGTTTGGGGGCCATTCCGGGGGTCATTCCGGGGGTCGTTCCGGGGGTCGGTTGTGCTATGGCGTAATGCGCCCCGCAGCATCGTTTGTGCTCGGGAGATCAGTTCGGCATCGTTGCTCTGGAGTAGGGTGCGGGCGGCTTGCAGACGGGTCGCGCTGTCTTGATCCGGCTCCCACAGCCGCTGCACGGGCACGCCATTCGCCCCTGTATCGGCGCGAACGATGATGCCGGATCCTCCTCCAGACAGAATCCCCACGCTGACCAGCACAGCCGGGAGGTACCGCTTGATCCGACGAGTTGGCTTTGTTCCGGGCTGCACGCGTGTTCTGGTTTTACCCTCTGGATCGAGCTGAGTTCATGCTGAGATCCGCACCGAAGCGCCGATGAGCGATATGATACGGGCATCGGGCTTGTCCCCGGCGGAGCGCGGAGCGTGATGAACGACTGGTCTGAGGCAGAGCGTCATGTCGAGCGAGCCCACGAGCTGTACGAAGCCGGGCGATGGGATGATGCCGAACGCGAACTCCGCGAAGCCCTCGCCCTCAACCCATATCGGGCGGAGTGGCATTTCAACCTTGGTTTGACCCTCGAGGCCTCCGGCCGGTTCCCCGAGGCGGTCCGCGCCTTCCGCGATGCCCACGAGCTCGAGCCCGCCGACGAACTCACCCTCATCGCCATCGCCACCAACTCGCTCCGTGCCGAAGATGCCGATGGCGCCCTCCAGTGGCTCGATGCCGCTCAGCGCCTCGCCCCGGACCGGGTCGAGCCGCTCATCCACCGCATCGAGGCCCTCACCCGCCTCGCCCGCCACGATGAGGCCGAGGTTGCCTTCTACCAGGCCCTCCAGATCCCCGGCGATCATGCCGCGGCGTACGCCAACATCGCCGAATCGCTCCTCGACCGGCGCGAGTACCAGCGGGCCATCTACTGCCTCCGCGAGGCCGCATCGCTCGATCCCGGCCTCCAGCGCGTCCATGCACGCCTCGCCCACGCGTACGCCGAAACCGGACGCCCCGAGCGAGCCCGTCAGCTCTTCCTCCGCGAACTCCGCGACAATCCCGGCGACATCGACACGCTCCTCGACCTCGGCTGCCTCCTCGTCGATATGAATCGACTCGCCGAGGCGGGCGAGAAGTTCCGGCGCGTGCTCGAAATCGAGAGCGACCACCCCGAGGCACACTTCCTCCTCGCCGACCTCGCCGCCCGCCAGCAACGCACCGACGATGCCATCACCGGATTCCGCACCGTCCTGCAGCTCGACCCGGCCCATCCCGAGGTCCGTCGGCGTCTGAGCGATCTGCTCGTCCGGCGCGATGCCACCTCCGAGGCACGACGCCTGCTCCGTCAGGATCTCCGCCGCCTCAAGGAAAAGCCCGCCGACTTCTCCCCCGACGAACTGGCCGACCTCGCACGCCTGCTCCTCGATGTCCGGCTCCCCCGCGATGCTCAGGCGGTCTACCGCCTCCTCGTCGGGATCGAGCCCAACGATGCCGATGCGTGGCACGGCCTGTCCGTGGCACTCTTCCTCACCGGAGATCGTCCGCAGGGAGTCATTGCGGCACGGCGCGCCCTCCGCCTCGACAGCGCCCATGTCCCCGCCCTGCACAACCTCGCGCTCGCGATGATCCACGACCGCGAGTGGAACCGCGCACGCAGCTACATCAAGCGTGCACTCGCCATCGAGCCCGACGATGTCCTGCTCCGTCGCCTCGCGATGACGCTCCGCCTCCGCGCTTTCTTGCTGCTGCTGGCCCGCTTCTCCAACCCCGTCAAGCGCTGATCCGCGCTCGCGCCGATTTCAATCGGTCATGCCGAGCAGGCGAGCCGCCTCGTTCACATCCTTGTCGCCGCGCCCCGAGCAGTTGATCACGAGGTGCTGGTCGCTGTTCATGCGTCCCGCCTCCTCGATCGCCCACGCCACCGCGTGCGCGGTCTCCAGCGCGGGCAGCACACCCTCGCTGTGTGCCAGTTCCGTCATGCCCCGCAGCGCGGCCTCATCGCCGACCTGCTCGTACTGCACGCGCCCCGTGTCCTTCCAGTACGAGTGCTCCGGACCGACGCCCGGATAGTCCAGACCCGCCGAGCACGAGTGGACATCGCTTGTCTGGCCGAACTCATCCTGAAGCACATACGACAGCGAACCGTGAAGCACGCCCGGCGAGCCGAACGCCAGCGGCGCTGCGTGATCCCCCGCGCCGCCGCCCCTTCCGCCCGCCTCAACACCGACCAGCCGCACCCCTGCATCCTCGACGAACGGATAGAAGATCCCGGCTGCGTTCGATCCCCCGCCCACGCACGCCACGATGCAATCCGGCAGACGCCCCATCGCCGCCAGGCACTGCTCGCGCGTCTCGGTCCCGATGATCGACTGGAAATCGCGCACGATCATCGGGAACGGATGCGGGCCCACCACCGATCCCAGGATGTAGTGCGTGTCCTCGACGCTCCGCATCCAGTCGCGCATCGCCTCGTTCGTGGCATCCTTGAGCGTCCGCGACCCCGAATCCACCGGCACGACCTTCGCGCCCATCAGCCGCATCCGCACCACATTCAGATGCTGCCGGCGCACATCCTCCGACCCCATGTAGACCTCGCACTTGAGCCCCAGATGCGCGCACGCCGTCGCCGTCGCAACGCCGTGCTGTCCCGCGCCGGTCTCCGCGATCACGCGTGGCTTCCGCATCCGCTTGGTCAGCAGCGCCTGGCCGATCGTGTTGTTGATCTTGTGCGCGCCGGTATGCGCGAGATCCTCACGCTTCAGCCAGATCGTCGCGGCGCTGCCCTTCCCCGAGCGGTCCGCCGCAAGCCGCGTCAGCCGCTGCGCCCGGAACAGCGCTGTCGGCCGACCGACGAATGTCCGCAGCAGGTGGTCGAGTTCGCTGCGGAAGGTCGGGTCCGACATCGCCCGCTGATACTCCTCCGTCAACTCCTCGAGCGCGCTCATCAGCGTCTCGGGCACATACACACCGCCGTACTTCCCGAACCGCCCCGCCTCGTTCGGGACATCCTTGCTGACGCGAACTCGTTGCATCGTGGTCATGCTCCCATCGTAGGCGGCAGCACGCCCGAGCCGCCCCGCACGGGAAGACCCGCGCGATACTCGCGTTCCGCCTGACGCGCACTCAACACCCCCGCCCGCTCATTCACGAACGCCACGATCGCCGCACCCACTACGAAAAACCCCGCCAGCAGCGCCAGCGCGCCGGTGCCGACGATCAACAGGCCGTTCATGCAGGTGATGAGGAAATCCAGGCTGGTGATCACGCGCGACTGCAGGCGGAACTTGCCAAGCAGCTCCTGCATCGCCTCGCGGGCGTAGCTCTCCTCCTCCCGCGAATGGGCGAACAGCTTGAGCGTGGCGACGTTGCTGTAACCATCCACCACCCGCCCCATCACCTTCGAACGCGCCGCGGACGCCGCCGCCGAACGCGCGCGAATACGCGGCACGAAGTACCAGAGCGCGGCGCTGTAGCCGACGATCCACAGCAGCAAGGGCACGATCAAACGCAGATCCGCGGCGGCGAACAGGTACAGCGCGCTGCCGGCATAGACCACCACATGCCACAGCGCATCGATCACCTGCATGGCCGAATCACGCAGCGACGGCCCGGTCTGCATCACGCGCTGGGCGATGCGCCCGGCGAAGTCGTTCTGGAAGAAGTTCAGGCTTTGCTTGAGCACGTACCGATGGTTCTGCCAGCGGATCAGATTGGTCAGCCCCGGGTTGATCGCCTGATGGGTCAGCAGATTGTGCAGGCCGAACACCAGCGGTCGGATGACCAACGCCACCGCCGCCATCCACAGCAATTCGTTGCGGTGCTCGGTGAAGAAGGTCCGCGCGTCATCGGTCGCCTGGGCCATATCGATCAACTGACCGAGAAAGCTGAACAACGCCACCTCGATCACCGCCGCGAAAAAGCCGACCACCAGCACGGCCGTCATCAACGGCCAGACCTGCTTCAGGTAATGGGCGTAGAAGCGCAGCATCCCGGCGGGCGGCGCGACGTCCGGGCTGGGCTTGAAGACT
>ERZ869909.1113-NODE-1113-length-23386-cov-5.176799_pt1 | contig 23386 bp, 18 predicted proteins | sample MGYA00520892_ERZ869909 | MGnify/ENA primary metagenome ERZ869909 (study PRJEB32215, sample SAMEA104723947) | bioreactor metagenome | biome: bioreactor; feature: anaerobic bioreactor; material: water | place: China | collected 2015-03-12 ... | reverse complement strand
CAGCTGATCCAGCAACGTCGGCGACAGGGTGACCAGCCGATCCTTGCCGCCCTTGCCCTGGTTCACCCGCAGCAGATGGCGTTCACCATCAATGTCCCGCACGCGCACCTGCACCACCTCGCTAACGCGCAGGCCACAGCCATACGTCAGGGCCAGTATCATCCAGTGCTTCGGGTTCCGGCAGGCCCTCAATAGCCGACGGATATCCTGGCGCGTCAGCAACTCCGGAATGCGCTGCGGGCGCTTCGGGGTCACCAGCTCGAAATCCACGCCGGGGCGGCCCAGCACATTCAGGTAGAAAAAACGAATGCCGTTCTTTTGCAACCGGCAGGTCGCCGGGGCCAGCTCTCGTTCCTGCACCAGGTATTCAAGGTAGCGCTGAACCTGATCGGTACTCAGGCAGTCCGGCGAGGTCCGCCAGTAACGGGACAGGGCGGTTACCGCGTAAAGGTAACTCTCATGCGTCCGCGGAGACAGCCCGCGCTGACGCATGGCATGGATCATTTGTTGACGCAGCATCGTCATGATCAATCCTCCTTTGTTGTGAAACCCTTGCGGGTAACAAAGAAGTATCAACCTGCCGACTGGGCACAGAAATCAGTAGAAAAGCGGGCTACCGCGAAGCGGTTTAGTTCAACAGGTATTAGGACGCCGGCACATATATCCAATAACGACGCCGGCGGCCTATCACAATTAGTAAATTTGTATATTGATAAATAGACCATAAAACTCAAGGGCTTACCAGCACCCCGCCGAATGCCAGACCCATTCGCTTGACTTCTTCTTTTTCCATTTCAATAATACTGTCCATATGGACAGCCCAAGGATATCGCCATGCGCAAGGACAGCGGCAGGCAGCCACGGTTGCGTGATCAGGTGCGCAACGCAATTCGCGTTCGTCATTACAGCCTACGCACTGAGAAAACTTATTGGTACTGGATTCGCTACTTCATTCGCTTTCACAGGATGCGGCACCCACTGAAAATGGCCGAGCCAGAAGTGTCTGCCTTCCTGACCTGGTTAGCCACTGAGCGGGATGTAGCGGCAGCCACCCAGAACCAGGCGCTGAACGCGCTGGTTTTTCTTTATCGTCATGTACTTGAGGTTCCCTTGGGTGAGATTGAGAACATCTCACGTGCGAAGCACGGCTAGACACGCTACCGCCCTGCCCGACATTCCGCGCACTGTCCGTGCTGCGGCGAGCATCTGCTGATTCTGTTGTTTTATATCCCCTGCTTCGATACTGCCCCGCCCCCGGGGCGATGGCAACCCCAGCGCGGGCACTTGCTGCGCAAAGCGCAGCTATCGCGCGCGGGCCGCGCGGTGCGCATGCAGCTTCTTGTAGCTCTCGATCAGGCGCTGGTGTTTCTCCAGGCCCTCCAGCTGCATATTGGTGGGGGTCAGGCCGTGGAAGCGCACGGTGCCCTGGGTGGAGCCCACTACGGCATCCATGGTGGCCTGACCGAACATGCGGGTCAGGTTGTGCAGGTAGTCGTCCAGCTCAAGTTCGTCATCCAGCAGAATGGTGAGCACGGCCTGCATGGCCTGGTAGAAGCGGCCGCGCTCCACGGTGTTGTCGTTGTATTGCAGGAACATCTCAACATGTTCCAGGGCGGCCTCCAGATCGCCAAGGGCCAGGTGGATAAGCAGTTTCAGCTCCAGAATGGTGAGCTGGCCCCATACGGTGTTTTCATCGAACTCGATGCCGATCAGGGTGATGATGTCCATGTGCTCATCGAGCTGGCTTTCTTCCAGGCGGTCGAGCAGTGCGCCCAGCTGGTTGTCGTTCAGGGCATGGAGATTGAGGATGTCTTCGCGGAACAGCAGGGCCTTGTTGGTGTTGTCCCACACCAGGTCCTCCATGGGATAGACCTCGGAATAGCCGGGCACCAGGATGCGGCATACCGGGGCGCCCAGGTCGGTGTGCACGGCCATGTAGCATTCCAGGTCCTGCGCTTCCAGCAGGCCAAACAGGGTGGCAGCCTCTTCTTCGGTGGTGCCCGAGAAGTCCCAGTGCACAAAATCCACATCCGCCTTGCTGCTGAAGAAGCGCCAGGAGATCACACCGGATGAGTCGATAAAGTGCTCAACAAAGTTGTTCGGCTCGGTCACGGCCAGGCTGTTGAAGGTGGGTGCCATGAAGTCGTTCAGGCCTTCGAAGCTGCGGCCTTGCAGCAGTTCGGTCAGGCTGCGCTCCAGGGCCACTTCAAAGCTGGGGTGGGCGCCGAAGGAGGCGAAGACGCCGCCGGTGCGCGGGTTCATCAGGGTCACGCACATCACCGGGTACTGGCCACCGAGCGAGGCGTCTTTCACCAGCACGGGGAAGCCCTGGGCTTCCAGGGCCTGCACGCCTTCGAGAATGGCGGGGTACTGTTCCAGCACGCTCTGCGGTACATCCGGCAGGGCAATTTCCTCTTCGATGATCTGGCGCTTCACGGCGCGCTCGAAGATTTCAGACAGGCACTGCACCTGGGCTTCCTGCAGGGTATTGCCTGCGCTCATGCCGTTGCTCAGATACAGGTTTTCGATCAGGTTCGAAGGGAAGTAGACGGTTTCGCCGTCTGAATGGCGTTTGAACGGCAGCGCCACGATGCCGCGCTGCACGTTGCCGGAATTGGTGTCGATCAGGTTGGAGGCGCGCAGCTCGCCATCCGGGTCGTAGAGGTCGCGACAGTAGTCATCCAGCAGGCCGTCGGGCAGGGTGTCATCCGGGCCGGGCTGGAACCATTTTTCATTCGGGTAGTGGACGAATTCGCTGTTGGCAATCTCGGGGCCGAAGTACTGATCGTTGTAAAAGAAATTGCAGCTCAGTCGCTCGATAAATTCACCCAGCGCGGAACACAGGGCACTCTCTTTGGTGGCGCCTTTGCCGTTGGTGAAGCACATGGGCGAGGCGGCATCACGGATATGCAGCGACCAGACGTGGGGCACGATATTGCGCCAGGAGGCAATTTCGATCTTCATGCCGAGGTCCGCCAGCATGGCAGTCATGTTGGCGATGGTCTGCTCCAGGGGCAGGTCCTTGCCTTCGATCCAGGTCTGTTGCGATGGGTCGGGCACCGCCATCAGCAGGGCCTGGGCGTCTTCGTCGATGTTATCCACGGTTTCGATCTGGAAATCCGGCCCGGCCTGCACCACTTTTTTCACGGTGCAGCGGTCAATGGCGCGCAGGATGCCCTGGCGATCCTTGTCGGAAAGGTCTTCCGGCAGCTCTACCTGTATGCGGAAGATCTGCTTGTAGCGGTTCTCCGGATCAACAATGTTGTTCTGCGACAGGCGGATATTGTCGGTGGGGATATTCCGGGTGTTGCAGTACACCTTGACGAAATAGGCCGCACAGAGGGCCGACGACGCCAGAAAATAATCAAACGGTCCCGGGGCCGACCCGTCACCCTTGTAACGAATCGGCTGGTCGGAAATCACCTTGAAGTCGTCAAACAGGGCCTCCAGGCGGAGGTTGTCGAGATAATTGACTTTGATTTCCATGGGCGGGCACCGGGTATTTCACAGGGCCGCACATTATCCGGGTTTTGGTGCCCGTCGTCTTGGCCTTGGCGGCTGGCGCCGGGGCTAACGCTAGCGTTCTCCCTCCAATCCATGCCATATCCGCAGAATGATGAGGACGCTGGGATGGATGGCGTAGCGCACCACGTACCGACCGAACACCATATCACGCACAGTGTCAGGGTCCGGCGCCATTTCAACCGGCACCCCCATGCGGGGGAACTGGCGCAGCGCTTCCACCCGGCTGATCAGCTCCGTGGCAACACTATGGGCCGCTCCTCTGAGGCGCTTCAGATCTGCGACAGCATCCTCTGCATAAACCAGTTTCAACGGCCAGACCCCGGCGCATCCTGCTCATTATCAGTGCCCCAGCTGCTGAGCCACTCATGCACCTCCGAGGCCTCCGCCACCTTGCCCTGCGCCGCAGACGCCATGGCGTCCAGGGTTTGCTGCCAGCGTGCCTGCTCCAGCGCCTGCTTCTTGATGTAGTCGGAAAGCGCCTCGTTGATCACCCAGCCTTTGCTTCGGTGAAGTCGGCTGGCGATAGCCTCAAGCTGCTGTTCGATCTCTGCCTGAAGGCGAACCGTTGTCACGCCCATGATCTGTTCCTCGCTCGACTCGACTACAGTGTATTACATCATAGTCACCTGAGCGCGGCCATAAAAAAACGCGCAAGGCGCCGGGCGCACCGGCGGCCTTGCGCGTTCAGGCGCGCAGGTCAGAGGCCGACGTCAAACGCCGGTGACGCCCAGCCCTGGCGGGAGCCCTGGGCGCGGCTGGCATCCAGCGGTTCGCCGCCGAAGATCACCTGCTCGCTGTCGCCGTAGTGCAGCCAGGTTTCCGTCGGCAGCACGCCTTCGCCGGGCTGGCTGTAGTCGCACACGCCCTCCGGGAAGATCTCTGCCACTTGCTGCAGGAAGCTGGAGGTTGCCACCAGTGGCGGGTAATCCGCCGGGTCTATGGGCTTGAGCTGGCACTTGTTGTTCAGGGTGCGGATGTCGTCCCCGGCCACGGTGCGCGGGGTGCCGAAGCGGGTCTGCACCACGGTCTGCTGGGTGGTGGCTACCACATTCAGCACCGGATCGAGAATCGGGCTCAACACGCCACGAATCAGGCCGATCAGATCACTCACTACGGGCAGGTCGTTAACCACTGGCAGCGTATCCAGATCAAGGCCACAGGCCTGGCCGGTCAGGGCGTCTGCAATCACGCCCAGCTCGGCCGGGGCCGAGGGCAGCAGGGACAGGTCCAGGAACGGCAGCAGCGGGTCCGGGTACAGCAGGTTGCCGGTCAGCGGTACGATGGGGCCGTCAGGACCGCCGAGCAAGCCAGAGACCGACAGGCAACGGTCGCGGGCAAAGGTGGGCTTGTTGTCCACCACACGCTGGGCGATGTCCACTTCGCGATCGTCCTGTTCGATTTCCGACAGCCACAGGTCCATCACCAGCAGGGCCTCGGTGGTGAATACCGTGTCGCCGAACAGCGGCGCCGGGCCGTACCAGATCACATGGTTGTCGGCGTGACCCTGGGTGGCTTCCAGCCGGGCGCGCATCTGCCAGGAGTGGAAGGCGTCGTGGGCTATCCCGGGGTCGGGCCCGCGCAGGTCGATGATCGGCACATTGGCCAGATGCTCGGCGGTGTTGATGGCGCCGGTGCGGTAGGCGTTGCGCAGGGTCGCCATGTCGGCGCGGGTGCGCTCGGGTTGCGGGCGAATGTCCACGCTCAGGCCGCCGATCTCGCGGTTGACCGCCAGGAACTGGTTGGGGGTGATCAGGCCCAGGTTCAGGGCATTCAGGCCATATTGCACGCCCACGTTATCCAGCGGAATGCCGGCGAAGCCGCGCGACAACAGCGCTTCGTTCGGGGTCCAGACTTCCGGCGGGCGCGGGCCGAACTGGTTGATCATGTAGTCCAGCAGGCCACAGCGCAGGCCATCCGGCGCGGTGTCCGGGTCATACACCTGCACGCCCTCCTGCAGCCCGCGGCAGCTTTCCTGATCCGGCGCGGCCGAGGGGAAAAAGGCCAGATCGGACACCACCGGGTTCAGCGGCAGGTGGCCATAAAAAGCCCCCCACTGCAGCAGCGATACGTCCCCGGCCAGGGCGTTGCGCAGCAGGTCCGGCACGCCTTCGGGGCCTTCCGGCACTTGCAGCCCGAAGTAGTTGCTGAGCAGATTGTAGTCGGCGAACTGGGTGGCAGTGGTCCAGACATCCGGGTAGGAGCACTGCACGATCAGCCCCTGATAGATGCCCGGGTAGGCGTTGGCCACATGCTGCTGGGTAATGGAGCCGCCAGAACAGCCGGTGCCGATGGTGTAACGGATTTCACCGTACTGCTCGACGATGCGTTCCTTGGCCATCATCAGGGATTCGGCGGCCGTCACCAGGTTGGCGTTATGGCCCAGGTTGCCCTGCGCGGTGGACAGGGTCATGAAGCCACGGGCCAGCGCGGTGGTGATGCTGTCGCCCAGCAGGACCTCGGCGCCATCCGGGGCGGTGCCGGCAATGTCACCCTCGGGCGGGTTGCCCATGCCATAGCTCACGCCCACGTTGCCGCCGTGGTGGATCAGCAGTTTGCCGTTCCACTGCGGCTGCGGGGCCAGGGCGTTCCAGGGCTCGCCGGGCTGGAACAGAGTCATGATCAGGTAGCGGTCGCGGTTCTGCACGCCGCGCTCCTGGCGCACGATAAACGGCACTTCGACCCCGTGATCGGTGGTGATTACAGCGATATCACTGGCGGGCGGCGGGTTCTCGGGATCGTAGGGGAGCAGCGAATCCGGCAAGCCGGGGTCGCTGGGATCAAAGCCGGTCAGCAGGGTTTGCAGGCGGTCGGCCGGCACATACTTGAAGCTGTACTCCGGTGGCTGGTTGCACTGGGCGTCCACCGCATTGGCGTTGGTGCAACGCCACGGCTGCACCTGCGGCCCGGAGAACACCGGCCCGCCGTGGGGGTGGTTGATGATCTCCTGCTGCAGCTGGCGGTTGTCGCCCAGCACCACGCGCAGGGTGTTGGGGCCGAGGGCCAGACCCTCAATCAAGCCCTTGAGGGTGCCTTCGTCGGTGCGCACCAGCTGGTCAGAAATGTCGGTATTGCCCAGCAGCACGCGGGCGCCGTCCAGCTGCTCCGGCGAGCCAGGCACCACTTCCACCAGGGCATCCCCCCCGCTGATCAAATCAGCGCGGTTGGATAATACGCGGATCTCGCCCTGCCCGGCGCCAGGGCCACCGGGATCACCCGGCCCACCCGGGGGGCTGCCCGGCCCGCCGCCGTTGATGGACGATGAGCCGCCGCAGGCGGCCAGCATGCACAGGGTGCCTGCTGCAATCAGCAATCTTGTTGTTGTCATGGGGTTCTCCTGTCGCCGAAGCGCGATATGCATTAGCGCACTGAACAGTCTAGGAGCGCCCCCGCACCAGGTCGGTTGGAGAGCCGTAGCAAAATCGTTACGAGCGTGCCAACTGTGTTCTACGCATGTATCCCGGCAGGCGGCTGGCTTCCGCTATACTCGTGGCGTCTTGTGAACGAGCAACCCTGATGCGTACCTTCGTACTCCGCGCCCGGGCGGCGCCCACCGACAGCCAGGCCCTGCTGGCCCAGGTGGGCGGCGAGGCGCACACCGAGATCCTCGCCCACACGCTGATGAACAGCCTGTTTGTGGCGCAGTCACACCGCGACGATGTGGTGGTGCATCTGGTGCTGGAAAGCACCCGCGACTTTTCTCGCACCATCACCTTCACTGCGGCGGACATGCAGCATATCGGTGGCTTTCACGAACAGGCCCTGCTGGCCAAGGTGGCGCGGGCGCTGGACGCCTCGCAAGGCCTGGGCAAGGAGCAGGCGCGGGCGTTGGAGCCGGGCATCCAGGTGCGTACCCTGAGTTTCGAGAAGCTGGTGAAGAAGCTGGCAGAAGATCATCAGCTCTATGTGATGGACAAGAAAGGCGCGCCCATTCGAGGCGTGGCGTTCAGCGGCAATCCCTGCTTTCTGCTGACTGATCACATCCCCATGCCGAAGAAGACGTTCGGCAGCCTTGCCCGGCTGGGCGCAGAAAAGATCAGCCTCGGCCCCACCATGCTGTTTGCATCACAGTGTGTGGTGCTGATTCATAACGAACTGGATCTGGCCGAACACTGAGCCGCACCCCCTGTTCAAGCGCTGCGGAATCCTATACGCTTTGAGCACTGTCCATATGGACAGCATCAACAGGGCGTAGAGGTAATGAATGGCCGTCGAAGTGGTATATCGCAGCAGCCGGGATCTGGAGCAATTATTCATGGATAAAGCCGAAGCCGACCGCCATGACAAGATGCTGGAGCTGGCCGAACGGCTGACCAGTGTATTGCAGAAGGCCGAGCCCTCGCTGAGCGAGGAGCAGGGCGAGAATCTGGGAATCTTCATGGCCCGGCATCGAGCCATCTTTGCCAAGGCGTTCAAGAGCCAGGCGGATGCGCTGGACGAACTGGATTCGCCCAGCGCCGAGGGAGCCGCTGTTACTTGAGCATCCGCGTCAGGGTATTGTCCTTGTCCAGGAAGTGGTGCCACAGGGCGCCGCCGATATGCAGCAGGATCAGCACAAAGACCAGCGGGGCCGCGACCTTGGTGTGGGCATCGTAGATCATCGAGGACAGGTCGCGGTTCTCTCCCAGCACCACCGGGATGGCGAACAAGCCGAACACACTGACTTCGCGCTGGGCAAACTGGGACATCAGCAGGCCGGCGATGGGCATGCCGATCACCAGCAGCACCAGGCCCAGGTGTACCACCGTGGAAAGATGCGATTGCCACAGGGCGCCATGCTGATACGGGCGACCGGCCCAGGGGCGCAGGATCAGATAGACCACCATGATCAGCATGGCCAGCAGGCCAAAGCTGCGGTGCATCACCATCCACCAGGCGCGCTCGTCGGTGCCGCGATCATAGGTGCCGGCCACATTCACGGCCACGAAGGTGGCCAGTACGGCCAGAAAGAGTGCCCAGTGCAGGAGCTTGTTGGTCGCGCCCCACTGGGTGTCCGTGCTGCGAAGTCCCATGCCCTCTCTCCTTTTGTTGTTCAGCGTGGCAGGTCGCTCAGGCGGAGGCCTCGGCCTTCGCGGCGCGCCTGCTTCAGGTAAGGTACCACAGCTTTCTGGTAAATCTGTTGCTTGCCGGTATCCATATAACGCAGGCGTTTGTACACCCAGTGGTACTGGGTGGGGTAGCGGCTGATCAGCATCGCCAGGGTGCGATTGATGGCGGTGAGACAGGTGGTTTCGTCTTCGCTGTAGGCGTCTTCCGGGGCGGGCTCGATATACACCTCGATGTCGCGCGGGCCGTTACGGCGGTGGCAGCCGACAAAGAAGATGTGCGGCTGATAGCGCTTGATCAGCTTGTGCGGCAGGTTCGAGGTGCGCACCGGGTAACCGAACAGCGGAATGATCGGGTTGTTGCGGCCCTTGGGCGTGTGGTCCGACAGGATGGCGACCGCTTCGCGCCGCCCCATGGCGGCCACCGCCGCCTTGATGCCGCGGGCGTCGGCGGGCACCAGGGTGCTGCCGGTGCTTTCCCGGGCGCGGGTCACGATGTCGTTCAGGGCGGCGCTGTCATCGGGCTGGTAGAACACCTGCATTGGGCCTTCCGGGCCGATCAGCAGGTTGGGCAGTTCCCAGCTGGACTGATGCAGGGTGAGCAGCAGCACCGGGCGGTCGCTGGCGTAGGCGGCACGCAGCGCCTCCATGCCTTTGACCGAGGTGATGCGGGCCAGGCTTTCTGACGCCGGGCGGGTCCACACGTGGGCAAACTCGGCCAGGGTACGGCCGGTCTCGGTCAGCGCGGCGCGGGCGCGCCGGGTGGCCTCGCGGTAACTGAGCTCGGGATAGCACAGCATGATGTTCACCAGCGTCACCCGGTAGGCGCTGGCGTAGCGCAGCGGGAACCAGCTGATCAGCCAGGCGATGGCGGCGCCAAAGCGGGTGACCAGCCCCAGGGGCAGTCGGCTGAACAGGCGCAGCGCGAACAGGATCGCGCGTTCTTCCAGGCTGGGGTGATGCGGGGTATCGGGCATTGCGGGTTCCGGTGTTACGGGGTCAATGACAGGGTCAGGGTCTCACCATGGCCAAGCACGCGAAAGGCGTCGTCGGCCACACCGGCCGCCGCCCGGGCCTCGGCCAGGCGGCGCGGCGGCTCGTCCATGGGTTCATCGGTGAGCACGAAGGTGCCCCAGTGCATGGCCACCGAGGTGCGCGCACGCACGTCCCGGTGAATCTGCACGGCGTCGTCCGGGTCCACATGGACCGGGCTCATGAACCAGCGCGGCGCATAGGCGCCAATCGGAATCAGGGCCAGGTCGATTTCGCCAAACACCTCGCCGATCTCGGCGAAGCAGCTGCCGTAGCCGGTGTCGCCGGCAAAATAAAGCCGCAGGTCGTGGATGTCCATCACCCAGCCGCCCCACAGGGTGCGATTGCCGTCGCGGGCGCCCCGGCCACTGAAGTGTTGCGCGGGCACGAAGAACGCTTCGCCAGCCTGATGCGGGGCGCTTTGCCACCAGCCGCGTTCGACCAGATTGCGGATGCCCCGGCGGCGAAACCAGGCACCGACGCCCTCAGGCACAAACCAGGTGATGGCGCTGCCGAAGCGGCGATGCAGAGCGCGCACGGTATCGTGGTCCAGGTGATCGTAATGGTTGTGCGAGATCAGCACCTGATTCACCGGCGGCACCGTGTCGGCGGTGAGGGCGGGCGGCGTGAAGCGCTTGGGCCCGGCCCATTGCACCGGGCTGGCACGGCGCGCAAATACGGGGTCAGTGAGCAGGCTGATATCGCGATACTGGAACAGGAAGCTGGCATGACCGATCCAGGTCAGGCGCGGCGCCTCCGCCGGGCTGTTCAGCAATACCGGGTCTGGCGTCGTCAGGGGGAAGGCGCGCCCGGGCGGGAAACGGCCGCCGGTCTCACGCTGCCAACGCAGAAAAGCGCCAAAACCGTGGCGCGGGGTGCGATCCGGGTTGCGATAACGCCCCTTGTGAAAGGCGGGGCGCGCCGCCAACGCGGCCAGCCGCGTGCGATCCACCGGGGTCATGGCTGGCGCAGGCCGCTCACCGCCTGTTCCATGGCATCCAGGTCCGGGATCACGGCAAGATCGCCGCCGAGCTGGATATACATGGCTTCCGCCGGTCCGGTGTCCACCGGTTCCTCCACCAGGTCCTGGCGATTGACCTTGAGCTGGCGCGGAATACCCTGCACCACCACCGCATAAAAACCGATATTCCCGGTGACACTGTTGAGCACCGCAATCCGGGCTTCGGCGCCGATGGTCACCTGGCCGGATTCGTTCAAGCGTTCAAACGACAGCAGCGGGATATCCTGGTCGCGCCAGTTGATCCAGCCCAGCAGCCACTCGGAGCCGTGGCCGGGGCGGTCCGGCTGGCGCAGCGGGATCACTTCCGCCACGGCAATGTTGGGCAGCAGCCAGGGGCGCCCCTGCATGGGAATCAGCAGGCTTGCAATGTCGTTCGGCAGTTCCGCCATCATGCCTTCCTCGATAGGTCGGGGGTTGCAGGGTGCAGGCTCCGGCGCACGTGCTCCACCAGTTGCCGGGCCAGTTGCTCGGGATCACCGCTGTAGCTGACACAGCCGGTGTCCCGTGCGGCATCCGGTTGACTGCTGACCGCGCAGCTCTCGGCGTTCTGGGCCCAGACCGGCGCACCGCGCTGCACCATACCCGGTGCTGCGATACTGCCATCATTGCCCATGCCGGAAAACAGGATGGCGCCGCAGCGTGCGCCGAAGGTCTGGCTGGTGTTCTGGATCGCCTGATCGATGGAGGGCGAGTAAGGCCCCTCCCAGGGCTTGCCCGCCGAGCGCACCTGCCCGGCGGTGGTGAAGGTGACTTCATAATCCACCGGCGCCAGCAGCACACTGCCACGACGCAGGGTGCTGCCATCGCGGCCCACCTGGCAGTCGAAGCCGTTGTCGCGGCACAGTACCTTGGCAAGGGTATCGAGAAAGCCGCCGTCGATGTGCTGTGCCAGAAAAAACGCCACGGGCAGTTCGGCGGGCAGGCAATCCAGGAACAGCTTGACGGCAGCCGGGCCGCCGAGAGACGCGCCCAGCACCCAGACCTGCTCCGGCACTTCGCCGGGCGCCAGGCCCTGGAACTCGCGCGGCGGCGCGATCGGTTTGCGCGCCTCTGCGCGGGCCGGCACCAGGGTTTCCAGTTCCTCGCGAATGCGCGGCTTGCCCACGTAATCCAGCAGCTTGCCGAGCAGGCGTCGCTCCCAGCGCGGGTATTCGGCAGCAATCCGGGTGGGTGCCTGGCCGTCACAGAACAGCACCGGCGCCTGGGCGTCTTCCAGTAACTGGTCAAGCAGGGTTTGCCAGCGATCTTCCTGGGTCAGGTCCACCACCCACAGATCCGGCGCCAGGGTCAGCCAGTCGCCTTCCAGTTGCGTCGGATCGGTGTTCAGCAACACCACATCGTAGCCCTGGCCCTTGACCGCCGAGGCCAGCAGGTGTCCTTGCAAGATGGTGTCGGCGATGATGCCGATGCGCGGGTTGGCAGGCATCGTTTCAGCTCCGGGCGCCGTCAGTCAGACGACGCACTGGCCGTCTCCCGCGCCTGGGCCAGCAACTCGGCAATGGCCGAGAGCAGCTCGTTCTCCTGGAACGGTTTGCCCATGTAGGCGTTCACACCGATATCGAACGCGCGGTCGCGGTGCTTCTCGCCGGTACGCGAGGTAATCATGATGATCGGCACGTCCTTGAGGCGAGCATCGTGGCGCACGTGGGTGGCCACTTCGAAGCCGTCCATGCGTGGCATTTCGATATCCAGCAGCATCAGATCCGGCTTGTTGTCTTCCAGGGTCGCGATGGCATCGATCCCGTCCTTGGCGGTAATCACTTCATAACCATTACGCTCAAGCAGGCGCGTGGTCACCTTGCGCACGGTCACCGAGTCATCGGTCACCATGATCACCGGATTCGCTGCAGCACGCTCGGCCTCCACCGCCTTCTGACGCTCGTGCTCGATCTGCTGCGCCGCGCGGCGCTCTTCGGCGGCCAGATGCTGACGCTGCATGTGGGCCGCACGGATCAGGGAATGAATATCCAGAATGATCACCACCGAACCATCCCCGAGGATGGTGGCGCCGCTGATACCGGCAACGGTGGCCAGCTGCGGACCGACGGACTTCACCACGACTTCCCGTGAGCCCACCAGGGCATCCACCAGCACCGCCACCGTATGCTCGGAGCTGCGCACCAGCAGTACCGGCATCGGCAACACCTGGCTTTCCAGATGCTGGGGTTTCAGGGAGCCGTGGACGAAGCTGCCCAGGTATTCGAAATCGTATTGTTGCCCGGCGTAAGTGAAGGGCGTTTCTTCGGTACCGAAATAGGCTTCCAGTTCGTACGGGCTGATGCGCACGATACCTTCGATCTGGTTCAGCGGAATCGCATAGCTGTCATCACCCACGCGCACCATCAGGGCGCGGTTCATCGCCAGGGTGAAGGGCAGACGGATGGTAAAGCGAGTGCCTTCGCCGCGCCGCGAGTCGATGCTGACCGAGCCACCCATCTGCTTGATCTCGGACGCCACCACATCCATCCCCACACCACGACCGGAAATCTGCGTGACTTCCGTTGCGGTGGAGAAACCGGCATTGAAGATGAACTGCTGGACTTCCTGATCAGTCAGCACGGCATCGTCGTCGATCAGGCCACGCTCCACGGCCTTGCGGCGCACGGCATCGGTATCGATCCCCTTGCCATCGTCGGTGAGCACGATCACCACTTCGCCCCCTTCACGACCCAGGTCCAGGGTCACATGGCCGGTGTCCTGCTTGCCGCTGGCAACGCGGGCGTCGGGGCTCTCGATGCCGTGATCCACAGCGTTACGCAGCATGTGTTCCAGCGGTGCCACCACGCGCTCCAGCAGCGTGCGGTCCAGCTCGCCTTCGGGGTTCACCACATCGAACTCGACCCGCTTGCCGATTTCGCCGGACACCTGACGCACCACGCGACGCAGGCGCGGCACCAGACGGGCGAAGGGCACCATGCGGGTGCGCATCAGTTTTTCCTGCAATTCGGTATTGATGCGCGCCTGTTGCAGCAGCAGTGTCTCGGTGTCCTTGGTGCGATCCAGCAATGTGGATTTCAGGTCGAGCAAATCCGATGCGGATTCCGACAACTGCTTGGTGATCTGATGCAGTTCGGAGTACTGGTCCATCTCCAGCGGGTCGAAGTCTTCGGAGTACTGCCCGGCTTCCACGCCCTGTTTGTAGTTGGACATGATCTGCGCTTCGGTTTCAGCATCCAGACGGCGAAGCTGTTCGTACAAACGCTCCACCGTGTTGCCCATTTCTTCCACATGGGCGTTGAATTCGGAAATGCCCTGTTCCACCCGGCCACGGTTGATACTGGTTTCCCCGGCCAGGTTAACCAGCGATTCCAGCAGCTCCGAGGCCACACGCACCATTTCCTGCGGCTGTTGCTGACGGCGCTGCCGTTCTTCACGGATCACACCTGCATCCGGCGCTTGCGGCGCCATAGCGGTACCCGCCTGGGCGGCTTCAGCAGGCTCCGGCTGGGCAGGACGCACCGGCGGGCGCGGCACGGCGGCACGAATATCGGCCATCAGGGCATTGATACGCTCCTGCCAGCCGGTCAGTGTGTTGAAATAAGCCTGGTCCGGCTTCTGGCCGCGCGGGGTATCCAGCAGGAATTGTTCGAAGTCATGGCTGACATCGCCCAGTGAGCGCAAACCTGCCAGGCGGGCGCCGCCTTTCAAGGTGTGCAGGGCGCGCTTGATTTCATCACTGTGCGTGGACACATCCGGGGTTTCACGCCAGGCACCGATATGCTCCTCGATCAGTTCGCTCAGCTCGGCGGATTCTTCGATGAAAATCTGCAGGATTTCCACGTCCGCATCGGCAGCAATCAGATCCGGGCTGACCGGCTCGGGCGCTGGCGGCGGTGTCCAGCTGGGCGCGTCATCGGCGCTGCCGCCCAGCTGTTCCAGCGTAAAGCTGCCCGGCGACGCCATATATTCGCTAATGGCCGACAGCAGCTCGTTGGCCGGTGCCGGCACTTTGTGTTCCTTGACTGCTTCCACCATTTCCGCCAGACGATCATGGCAACGCTGAAGCAGGTCAAACAGGATCGGTTCGGCTTGCAACCGGCTCTGGGCCAAACCTTCGTAAAGGTTTTCCAGTTCGTGGCCAAGATCGCCCAGGGCGCTGATCTCCGCCATGCGTGCGCCACCCTTCAGGGTATGCAGGTCGCGCTGCAATGATTGCACTTCGATCAGGTTATCCGGTGCGGCCATCCAGGCTTCCAGACGGATGCTGATCGACTCGAGTATTTCGTCGGCTTCTTCCAGGAAGATGTCGACCAGCTCGCTATCCACGTCACTGGGCGCCTCAACGGCGGGTGCGCTTTCTATCTCCAGCACCGGCTCTGGAGCCATCGGTGCAACAGGCGCCTCCATCGGCGGGGCCTCAACGGCCTGGGCCGGAGTGTCTTCCGGGAACGCCAGAATAGCCTGAATCAATTCCGGTGCCGGGGCGCAGGGGCGCCCTGCGTTCAGCGCATCGACCATGTCCGCCAGGCGGTCATGGCAACGGTGCAGCAGTACAAACAACGCCGGGGACGCTTCCAGTTTTTCCTGGGTGGCGGCTTCGTACAGGTTTTCCAGTTCATGTGCCAGGTTACCGACCGGCGTGATCCCGGCCATGAGCGCGCCGCCCTTCAACGTGTGCAGCTCCCGCTGCAGTACGGCCACGGCACTGATATCGCCGCCCTGCTCCCAGGCGTCCAGGCTTTCTCCCGCCGCCTCAAGGATTTCACCGGCTTCTTCCAGGAACAGGGCCACCAGCTCCGGGTCAGCGTCATCCCCCGACGAAGGCATGGCATCGAACAGGGTCTCGTGCGCCACGGATTCGACCGATGAATCAGACGCAGGACCAGACCCCGATGGCGGCGGTGTGTCATCGCCGCCGGCATGCTCCACCAGATCCCGCAGCGCTTGCACCAGTTCCGGTTCCGGCCGCACGGTCTGACCGGCTGCCAGAAAGTCCATCATCGTCATCAAGGCTTCATGGGCGCGCTGTGCCAGTTCGGCAAAGTAGTCATCGCACGGCATGCGTGCTTCGATGATCGCGGTGTAGCCGTCCGCCAGCACATTTGCCAGGGCGCTGATTTCCACCAGCCCGGCGGTGTCGGCGCTGGCGCCGAGCAAGGACAATTCGTCGCGCAAGGGCATCAGCGCTGCCGGGTCACGGTCGCCCGCCATCCAGTCTTCGAGCAGGCGGTCAGCATCCACGATCAGGTCCATGCCCTCAGACAGGAACACCGACAGAATGTGCTGATCGCCTTTCTCGCCACTGTGGCTGAGTTGATCATGGGCAATAACGATGCGTGCCTGCAGGGCCTCGGTGCCAGGCAGCGGGTCCATGTGCGGGTGCGCGTCGCGCACGCCGCCGGCAATCACGGCGACAACATCTTCCAGCAGCGTGACCACCTCGCGGTCTGCCGGAATGCCGTTGTTGATCATTTCCTTGATGAATTTTTCTGCGGGCTCGGCCACCTGCGCCACCGCCTCGATTTCCGCCATGCGGGCACTGCCCTTCAGGGTATGCAGGGCACGGTGCACGCTGTCATCCACCGGGTGCTCGGAAATATCCTGATCCAGGCTGCCTAACCAATCGCGCACCAATGCGAGATTGGCTTCACTTTCATTACGGAAAATTTCCAGCAGCACCGGGTCCACATCGAGGGTTTCCACGGGCGGCGTATCGTCCTGGCGCATGTCCGGGACATCCAGCTCCGACACCGGCAAGGCATCGAAACTGATTTCTTCCAGCTCGTCACTGTCCTGTTCCAGCAACCAGTCAGGTGTCGTTTCCCCGGTCTCCGGCTCCAGTTCAAGCTCAAGTTCAATCTCAGGTTCGAGCTCAGTGGCGCTCGCAGAGGCGTTCGCAGACGCCCCTCCGGCGCCCGTCACATCCGGCACACCCCCGATCTGGCCTCCTGCGGCCAGGGTATCGGCGGCTTCCCGCAATGGCGTGACATCCCAGGGGTCGGGCTGTTGTGCTGCAAAGGCGTTGACCAGATCGGGAATCAGTCCGTGCACCCGGCGCACCAGTTCGATCAGCACCGGTGAAGGCTCGATGGTCTGATCAATCACGCGGTTCAGCATGTTCTCGATCGACCAGGCCAGTTCACCGACGGTGCTGGCCCCCACCATGCGCCCGGACCCTTTCAGGGTATGGAAGGCACGGCGGAATTCCACCAGCGCTTCCTGATCCTGCTGGTTGGCGGCCCAGCGCGGGAAATAGGTGTTCAGTGCCTCAAGCACCTCACCCGCTTCCTCAACAAAGATCTCGATGATCTCGTCGTCAATCAGGTCATCGTTGTCCTGTTCGGGGGCAGACTCCGGGGCTGGCTCAGGTGATGGAGAGACGGCCACAGGCGGCTGCTCTGGTGCGGGCTCAAGCTCAATATCGACGACACCGAAATCATCTTCTTGTGTCTCTGGCACCTCTTCCAGCACGATGTCTTCTTCGTCCAGATCACCGCGCCCGAACTCATTGTCCTCAAGGGGATAGCCCAGCGCGGCCACGCTGTCGCGCGCCAGATCCAGGATATCGTCGCTGGTATCCGGGTCGTCGCTGAGACGCTCAAGGAAGTACTCGACACTGGTAATCGCGTCCGCCAGCGTGTCCATGCTGCGCCAGTCGGGCTGCGCGGCTTCTGCGCCCAGCAGGCGCTCGCTGATGTACTGAATACACTGGCGCAGGATCAGCGCCGGACGCTGCAACTGGATCAGTTGCAAACCACCGCGCACGGCATCCAGTCGCGCCGGGACTTTCTGCAGGTGCGCCTGATCCCATTGCGAAGCGATAAATTCGACAATGCCGTCCTTCGCCTCTTCCAGACCGGCGCGGCATTCGCGAATCACGGCTTCCTGCGCCTTGCTGACGTGGTCCGGCACCTGGTTGATTTCGCCGCTGCGGCCCATCTGGCGACCGGACGCACCGGCCAGGGTCGCTTCCACATACAGCAACGCACCGGCCACATCCATCAACTCATCACGGTTGACCGGCCGTTGGCCCGCCACCATGGCATTCAGCACAACCAGCTGCTCTTCCACCAGCTTGCGTGGCTGACCCATGCCCAGCACGGCGACCGTATCGGCCACCTGCTTGAGGGTCTGGGTCTGGGGTTGCAGGGAAGCCGGGTCGGTCTGTTCTTCAACAACGTACCGCTCCAGTGCATCCTTGACCTTGTTCAGCTCTTCGGACAGCGCGGTCACCACGGAACCCATGGCTTCCTGATCCGGGCCGCTCATGCGCTCCCGTTCGGCGTTCACCAGCTCTTCAGACGGCAGCGCGTCATCCAGCCGGAAGCTCTCGCGCACGGCGCTGATACGCGGCGAATCTGCGTTGCTGCGCGCCACGTAATACAGCAGATTCTTGAGCAGTTCACGCGGTGCCGGCATGTTGAAACGTGCGCCGCCTTCAGCAACCAGTGCACGCAGTTCCCGGTCAAGCTGACCGAGCACCATCTTCACCGAGGTGCCGACTTCCACCGTCTGATTGCCAATGCCCTCTACCAGTGCATCCGCCACCTGCCACAACGGTACTTGCGGCGCCTTGTCGCCCAGCTGGGTCAGCTTGCCGAAGACCTTGTGCATGTACTCCAGCTGCTGTGGCACCTGTTCGTTGCGCAACACCCCGAGCAAGGCAATCTGGTACATCTGCCGGATCTTGCGCATCAGGTCGCCGAAACGCGGATCATTCACCGCAGCGGCAGCCGCACCTGTCTGCCCCACCCCGGCGTCGATATCGGGTTTGAACAGGCTGGTTTCAGACAACAGGGACTCGCCGCGGGCGGCGCGCAGATCGTTCAGCAGGGGCAACAGCACCAGCGGCAAATCACGGCGGCTGGACTGGATACGGGTCAGGTAGGGAGGCAACTGCAGGATGGCGCGCATCAGGGTTTCCAGCGCGTCATTCAGCTGGGCGGCGGCCACCTGATCGTTGAGCAGGGCCTGCACCAGCTTTTCCATTTCTTCGGCAAGCAGGGCGGCGCCATAGAATTCCACCATCTGCAAGGTGCCAAACACCTGGTGCAGATAGGTCTGGCAGAAGCGCATGCGGGAGGAATCCTCCGGATTCTCCACATAGGCTTCCAGCGCCTGTTGGGCCTGGTTCAGCGTCTCCTGGATCTCCCCCTTGACCCAGTCGAGCGCCAGATAGTCGTGCCGGTCAGACATGAATGCTCCCCATCACCTGCAACGCCGGAATGCCAGGGCATCGGCGAAGTGGACCCGCTCAAGGTCCGGGTGATGCCAGTCGGTAATCTCGCCAGCACCCAGCACCAGAATGCCACCCGGCGCCAGGCGTTCCGCCAGCCGGGTCACGATCTGACGCTTCCGCCAGCGACGAAAATAAATCAGCATGTTCTGGCAAAAAATAATGTCCATATCGCGGATCGGCGCCTGCTGCAGGTCCAGTACGTTCAACCGTGCAAAACAGATACGATCCCGCAATCCTTCCACCACCTGATACTCACGCTCATTGAGCTGGCGGAAATAGCGTTCCCGCAACTGCGGGTCTATCCGCTCCACCTTGCGTGCGCCGTACACCGCCTTGCGCGCCTTCCCCAGCGTCGGCAGGCTGATATCGGTGGCCGTTATACCGTAATAGTCCGATGACTTGCGGGCCTGGAATTGCTCGCTGATCACCATCGCCAGCGAGTAAGGTTCTTCCCCGGTGGAGCAGCCCACACTCCACACATCCAGCGAGGATTTCGGCGGGCGCTCATCAATAAAGCGCTGCACATATTCCTCCACCAGGGCAAAGGAGCCCGGATGGCGGAAAAAGCTGGTTTCCTGAACGGTCAGGCGATCCACCAGCACCGACCATTCCATGGCCTTGGCTTCGGTAGAACCCGCCACCAGCTGTTCGTAGTAACGCTCGTAGTCGTCCAGCCCCAGCTCGCGCATACGCACAGCAAGACTGTTCTCCAGAAACGCCTTGCGCTCCGGACTCAGGGTCATCCCGGTGCGCTCCTCAAGGAGCGCCTGCCAGAGTTCGAACTGCTCTGAACTCATCGCCGGGGTATTGCGGATCGACCAGCTTTCTGTCACTGCGAGGCTCGGTCTCATGGTCCCGTCTCCGGAACCGGCTTACACCGGAATCAGCTATGTTCGGGCAGGCGGAAACCTGCCACCGAATTACGCATTTCCTGCGCCATCTCCGCCAGGTTACCAATCGAGCGCGCCGTTGCCGTGGTACCGGCCGACGTCTGAGAGGTAATTTCCTGAATAACGTTCATGGTGTTGGAAATGTGCCCTGCGGACGCTGCCTGCTGACGCGCCGCGTTGGAGATGTTCTGGATCAGGTCAGCCAGGTTCTTGGATACTGATTCAATTTCTTCCAGCGCCACACCGGCGTCTTGCGCCAGGCGCGCCCCTTTCACCACCTCGGCGGTGGTGTGTTCCATCGAGATAACCGCTTCGTTGGTGTCGGTCTGAATGGTTTTTACCAGTGTTTCAATCTGCTTGGTCGCCGCCGCTGAACGTTCTGCAAGGCGCTGTACTTCGTCCGCAACCACCGCGAAGCCGCGGCCCGCCTCACCCGCCATGGACGCCTGAATCGCCGCGTTAAGTGCCAGAATGTTGGTCTGGTCGGCAATGTCGTTAATCAGCGATACGATATCGCCAATCTCCTGGGACGATTCACCCAGACGCTTGATCCGCTTCGAGGTTTCCTGAATCTGTTCACGAATGGTGTCCATGCCATGGATGGTCGCCTGTACCACTTCGGCGCCCTTGTTCGCGATGGCTACCGCGCGCTCCGCTACCGCCGCCGATTCCGCCGCGTTGGCCGATACCTGGTCAATGGACACCGCCATTTCGTTCACCGCCGCCGAGGCGCCGGCAATTTCCTGCGCCTGGTGCTCGGACGCTTCCGCAAGGTGCATCGCAGTAGACTGGGTTTCCTGGGCCGCCGAGGCCACCTGCACCGCCGTCTGGTTAATCGTCTGTACCAGAGAGCGCAGCTGGTCAATGGAGTAGTTGATGGAGTCGGCGATGGCCCCGGTGAAGTCTTCGGTTACCGTTGCCTGTACCGTCAGGTCACCGTCAGCCAGGTCACCCAGTTCATCCAGCAGACGCAGAATCGCCGCCTGGTTACGCTGGTTCTCGGACTCCAGTTCGTCCCGCTGGGATTGCTGCTGGCGCTGGCGCAGCGCAACGATCATGCCGATCAGCACCAGAGCGAGGGCGGCAAAGCCCAGACCCACCGGCACCGACGGGAACACGCCCCCGGTGGAGGCTTCAAACTGATCGTTCAGTTCGGTGGCTTCCGCCAGCAGATCCTGGGTACGACGGAAAATGTTGTCGGCCGCTGCCCGCACTTCAAACAGCTCCGGGGCGGTCTCCAGAATCTCGTCCACAGACTGGTTGACGAACTCGTCGAACAGATCCGCAATCTCGGCCAGGAAGTCGAGCGCCTCCGGATCGTCCACCTGTTCGATACCCAGCGCCTGGTCACCTTCGATCATGCCGTTGAGCACGCGGGCGAACAGTGCCGCGTCACGACCAAATGCGTCGGCCGCCACCACCGAGCCGTCACCCCCTTCAAGTACACGGGCGATGGAGCGAACGATACGTTCTGCCAGCCATGACTGGCGCTGGGCGAAGGCAACCTGATCGGGGGCGGCGTTGAAGCCCACCATGATTTCCACAACACCTTCGTACTCTGCTTGCAGGGCCGGGATGGTCTGCGCCAGGGTGTCGGCTACTTCGTGCAGGTCCAGCACGGTGTCCTCACCCTGCAGAATCACTTCCGCGTTGCGACGCACGTCGCGCCAGGTACCGTCCAGCCGGTCCCGCAGTGCGGCCTGCGCCGTGGTGGCGTCGCGCACCTGGTCCCAGGCCACCTGGAATTCGTCACGGGCCGCTTCAAGCAGGTCGAACGCTTCCGCGTTGCCCGCAGCCGCTTCCAGAGCGCTTTTTGCAATCTGCTGGGAGATAACCCGCATGTCGGAGGCGTAGGTCACCTGCTCTTTGGCCACGCCCGCCTGAACAGCCAGCAGCGCGAAGGTGAATACCGCCGCCACGGTGGACACCACCGCCCCGATGATCAGGGCAAGGCTCAGCGGGCCTGCGCCCGCGCCGCCGCGCAGCTTGGCTAACAGATCTCCCGAATTGAACTTCATAACTCTGGCTCCCGGCCTGGCTTTTCGCTCATATGTTGTTGTGGGCGCCCGCGGATCCCCCCGCCGGTCCCCCGATCACCCTGTGCGGGCCACCTGCAGAAAACGCGGGTCATCCGCCAGCTGAAACAAGCTGAAAACGGCCCATTGGCCGTCATCTCGCGTGTAACTTCCCCGGATGTAAGGCGCCACGGCCTCATCCGCCGCTGTGGCCACGGCGCTGTAACCGTCCACAGGAAAATGCTGCATGCCCAGCACGTCGTCCACGGCCAGGCCGGTGTACAGGTCCCCTTCGTCAATCACCAGCAGGCGGCGGCGACGCTCCTGCAACGTGCTTGTCTTGTTCAGGAAACCGGTCAGGTCCATCACGGTCATCAGGCGACCGCGTACGTTGGCCACGCCTTTCATCCAGCTCAGCACACCGGGAACCCGGGTGTAGGACGGCACTTTCAGGATTTCGGATACTTCATCCAGTGGCGCCACATAGCGCACCCCGTCCAGCATGAACCCGATGCCGCTCCAGTAGGCGACCAGATCTTCCTTCGACGGCAACTCCGCAGCCTTGTCGCGGCAGCGGATGTAGTATTCCGCCAGCTTGATGTAGGCCGCCGATGCTGCGCTCATCCCCGTGTGCTCCCCGCCACCATCATTCAGTCGCCCGCGAGCAGTCGGTCCACGGTGCGAATCAGTACATCCTCGTCCACCGGCTTGGTCAGATAGTCCCGGGCGCCCTGGCGCTTGCCCCAGACGCGGTCGGTTTCCTGATCCTTCGTGGTCACGATCACGATCGGGATGTCCGCAGTGTCGGCGCCCTTGGTCAACTGGCGGGTCGCCTGGAAGCCGTTCAGCCCCGGCATGACCACGTCCATCAGCACCAGATCCGGCAGCTCGGCGCGAGCCACCGCCACGCCGTCGGCGCCGTTGGCGGCCTCCAGCACTTCATGCCCATGTTTCTCGAGGATCTCCCTGAACTTGTAGGTCTCGGTGGGAGAATCATCCACGATCAGAATGCGTGCCATAATATCCTCTTGCTTCCGCTGTCCGGTCTGACCGGAAAGCCCTAGTTAGCCATATGCGCGCGGATGGCGCCAAGCAGCTCTTCTTTCGAGAACGGCTTGGTCAGGTATTCATCAGAGCCCACGATACGCCCCTTGGCCTTGTCAAACAGGCCGTCCTTGCTCGACAGCATGATGACGGGCGTGCTCTTGAAAGCGCTGTTGTTCTTGATCAGCGCACAGGTCTGATAGCCATCCAGGCGCGGCATCATGATATCCACAAATATGATGTTGGGTCGGGTGTCGGCGATCTTGGCCAGCGCATCAAAGCCATCCGTTGCGGTGATGACTGTACAGCCTGCCTTTTGCAACAAGGTTTCTGCGGTGCGACGGATCGTCTTGGAGTCGTCGATCACCATCACCTTGAGATCCTGGAAATTGTCAGTCATGGAAACTGCCTTTAACCGTGAGCCAAATTGGAGGCTAACTTTTTGTTTTATATGCCTTTTATTCTCTGTTCGGGCCACAGCGCCCGGTTCTTCGCACCCTGGCAGAATCTTTTAACATAGATTCCACATTCAATCTATAAAACCCTGGTAGCGTTGAGAAAAGGCTCCCACAGACGGGCGCCGGTTGCTACCATCAGCGGGATTTCCCCAGCCACGGAAACCAGCATGTCAGTGACCA